>OOAH01001172.1_pt1 | contig 25008 bp, 19 predicted proteins | sample 1671801 | NCBI WGS metagenome assembly OOAH01 (sample SAMN06348194, study PRJEB24527) | human gut metagenome | biome: human gut; feature: ankylosing spondylitis patient; material: feces | host: Homo sapiens | place: China | collected 2015-10 | reverse complement strand
AATCCATTATTTTTTTACCCTCAGTCAGGGGCACTGGAATTTATAGTTCGCCCCTTCAACGTACACACCCGTGCTGCAGGTAAATGAAACCTTCGCCTCGATTTCAAGCATCGGTGCGACGTCGCTATTCAATCCTGAAAATGCAGGCGATGCACAGGAACTTACCCTGCAGGAGCAAACAGATATTGACCTGATGTCATTGTCTGAGCGTTTGTCGGCTTCCGAGATCAACTATGCCCTCTTGAAAAAGCAGATTGCCGAATGTTTGAGCGATCGCGCCACAGTGAGCCTCGGAGAGGTGCTTGAGCGTTTCCCGGCTCGGCAGGGGCTTGCTTCAATTGTGGGAATGATTCATCTTGCGCTGAATCATGCTCAGCCGCCGAAGGAAGGGATGAGCGAAGTCGTACACTGGACGGATCGACTGGGAAATCGCAAGCGGGGAAGACTGCCGCGCTTCATTTTCGTGCGCGGGTCGATAATGGACGACAGCCAGAGCGCTCGACAGGAAAGAAGCAAAGCATGATGACGGAAATAAATGAAATCGTGGAGCAAACGACACCGATCCAACAGGTTGCAGATGTAACCGAAGACGTTCGGATTGCTGAATCTGCTCGGGAAGAACTTTATCCAGGTGACAGCGGTACGCTGTCGCTTGCTCTGCGCAAACTTTTGGTGACTTTGCTCAAGGGGCCCTATCTATACCGAGAAAAGCGAAAGGACGCTTGGAATTTGCTCATCAACAACATGGCGGCGGTCCGTACGCAGCTTTCCAATCTGCTGTTGGATCTCGTCGTTGACGATGAACTTGGAGTGGCCTACGTTTGTAAGCCAAATCTTGAAGAGATTGAAGCGCCGTCGCTTTTGAATCAGTATGCGTTCAAGTTTTTGGACTCGGTGCTGCTCATTGAAATGCGCGATCGCCTGATGCGGGCGCAGCAGGGTGGCGAGCGGGCGGTTATATCACTTGACGAAATTAATACACATCTGGGCGTTTTTGAATCTTCGGCCCGTACGGATACGTCGCTTTTTGCCAAAAGAGTTGATGCAGTTATTAAGCGAATGAAGGAGCGGCATCTGCTCATCGAGCTTGGCAAGAATGCCGATAGTTTTGAGGTCAGCCCAGTGATCAAGACAGTTTTCGATGCCGCACAGGTGGATACGTTGCGCGAGGCATACCTCAATCACATCGAAAAGGCTCGCCGTGCTGCCGAGATTCTGGCTCAAGTTGATGAACAGGAGACGGCGGATGTTTGACAGTACGCTCAATTTGCTTGAGGGAAGCGAACAGTTTTGGCTCAGTCGACTGCAAATTGCTAATTGGGGAACCTTCAGCGGGATTCACGATGTGCCGATGGCTGCGAAAGGCCATCTTTTTGTCGGCGGTTCTGGTTCGGGTAAGTCGACGATTCTGGATGCGATTGCCGTGTTGTTGACGCCCGGGCGCATCAATTTCAATGCGGCAGCCCGTCCTGGAGAAAGACGCTCCGACCGCTCGTTCATGAGCTATATCCGAGGCGCCTGGAGTAGTGAGCAGGATAGCGACGGACGCGCTGCTACACGGTTCTTGCGCAAGGAATCGACTTGGTCGGCCGTGGCGGCCACCTTTAAGAGCAATTTGCAGCAGACCGTCACATTGATGTTCATAGGATATGTCCGCGGTGCTTCGCGAGAAGAAAGCTCCGTGGTGCGGAATTACTTTGTGATTCCGCAGGACTTTGATTTGCTAGAGATCAGCGACTTCTCGGCATCGGATTTCAATGTGCGCTTGATCAAGAAGCGTTGTCCGGAAAGCCGTTTGTTTCCGACATTCGGTCCATATTTCGAATGCTTCAGCCGCTATTTCGGCATTTCGGATCAGAAGGTACTTCATTTGCTGCACAAAGCGCAATCGGCCAAGAACATGGGCAACATCGATGCGTTTTTCCGCGAGTTCATGCTGGATACGCCGGGAACCTTCGGCATTGCCCAGACGCTTGTTGAGGAGTTCAGCGAGCTCAATCAGGCCTATGAAATTGTCAAGAAGACGCGCGAGCAGGTGCAGGTTCTTGGACAGGCGAAAGTTGCTCAGGAATGTAGGGCGGAAGCGATTCGAAATGTTGCCGACTACGAAATGCTGGCCGTTTTGACCGTTCCTTGGAAATACGTTCGCTTGCAGGGGTTTTTGGACGAACAGGTGCCGCAGGCAGAACTGCGTCTGAAAAACTGTCGTACGGAACTTGAAGCTACAGTCAGGAGAAAGCGCGACAACGACACCAAGTTGGATCGTCTGCGGGCCGAACATGCGCAAAACGGCGGAGATGTGCTGATGCGTCTTGAGCAGGAACGAAGCCACAAAATCGAACTTTTGCATACGGTGCAGAAGCGCCGTATGCATCTTGAGGAGACGTTCGCGCGGATTGATCTTTCGATTCCGCAGAAGGCAAGCGATTTCAATGCATTACTGCAAAAGCTACAGGGCGAGCGCGATGAACTTGCGGAAAGTACTGCGGAAATCGAGGATAAGATCGTTACCTTGAAGATCGAGTCAGCCCAAAAGCAGGAAACCTTCAAGACATTGCGCCATGAAATTGAGGCGATGCTCAAGCAGCCTTCGAATATTCCTTCGAAAAAGCTTGAACTGCGCGGGCGGCTTGCCGAAGAACTTGGGTTGACTGCGCAGGATCTGCCTTTTGCAGGCGAACTCATGCAGATTCTTCCCGGAGAGGAACGCTGGCAGGGGGCCTGCGAGCGGGTCCTGCGGCCGCTTGCTATTTCGCTTCTGGTGTCGGACAAGCACTACGCTCGATTCGCTAAGTTGGTCAACGAACTCAATTTGGGCGACAGACTTGTCTACAACCGCACGGTGCGACGCGGTGACAACCCTGCCTGGAGTGAAAACTCAGTTCCTTCCAAGTTTGAAATTCAGAACGGTCCGTGGACGGCATGGTTGTGTGACGAACTGGCAGCTCGCTTTGACTATGTTTGCGTGGAGGATACCAGCCGTTTTGCCAAATTCGACAAGGCGGTCACGATTGCCGGACAGATTAAGCACACAGTTTCGAGGCATGAAAAAGACGATCGCAGGAAGGTGGGTGACCCGTCGAGTTGGGTAACTGGCTTTAGCAATGTGGAAAAACGCCGCCATTTTGAGAAGCAGGCCGGCGAGCTTGCCGTGCAGATCGAAGCGCTCGGCAAGAAAGAGAGGCAGTTCGGTGAAAAACTGCGTGTGGCTCGCGATCGCTTCAACGTGATCCAGAACATCAGTTCCTATTCCTGGGAGGAAGTCGATACCTCCACGATTGCTGAGGCTCTCAATAGAATCGAAAAAGAAATCACTGAGCGGCAGCGATCGAACAATGTCCTGCAGGAACTAGCGGCGCGTATCGACCAAGCCATAGAAGAACGCGACAAGCTTGAAGAAAGGATTGGAAAACTCAACAAGCACATCGGACAGCTCGAGGATCGTCTGAACAGGCTAAAGATTCAGCGGGACGAGGCCGTGCAGGCATTGCAGGGCGTTGATGTCCCGTCCGAGCGCTTGGGTGAGTTGGACCGGTTGGATCGGGAACGTGAGAAAACGCCGCTGACAAGCGAAAACGCGGAAGCACGGTCGCATTTGTTGGAAAGGCATCTGAAGGACGCAGCCTCCAAGGAGCACCTCAAGCAGATCAAGCATGAAGAGACAATGCGATCGGCTTTTCATGACTTCAAGATTCGTTGGCCGACGGATGCGGATGCGATGGACGAGACCCTTGAATCTGCCGAAGACTATTTCTTGCTACTTGATCAATTGGAAACGGATGGTTTGCCCAAATACGAGGAGCGATTCCGTGATCTGCTGGAAAATCACGCCAAGCAGAATTTGATCGATCTTGTTAATGAGCTTGATGCCGAACGTCACCAGATCAAAGATCGCATGAAGGAAGTCAATGCATCGCTTGCCGAGGTTGCTTTTAACCGCAGCGAGGCCGGTGATACGCACCTTCGCATTGCCGTGAGCGATCGACGATTGCCTGAGGTGGCCGAATTCAAGCAGATGCAAAGCGAAATCATGCGAGACAGCTTCGAAGCGAAATCACAGGTTCAGGCTGAAAAGTACTTCAAGAAGCTCGCCGGGCTTGTCGAGAAACTGAATCCGGACAACTCGCAAGAGCATATTTGGCGCGAGCGGGTGCTTGATGTGCGCGGACATGTGACGTTCCAAGGCATCGAATTTGACAATGCCGGCGAGACGATCGAGGTGCTCGCCAGCGGGGCTGGAAAGTCGGGTGGTCAGCAGCAAAAGCTCACCATGACATGCCTTGTGGCGGCTCTGCGTTACCAGTTAGGCGGCACTCGCGCACAAAAGCCCAAATTTGCGCCGGTGATGATGGATGAAGCTTTCGACAAGGCCGACAGTGAATTTACCGACATCTCCATGCGAATCTTCAAGGATTTTGGGTTCCAACCAATCATTGCTACGCCTGAAAAAGGGTTGTACACGCTTGAGCCCTACATGGGGTCCTTTTCGTACGTAAGCTGCAGAGAGCGAAAAGCTTCGAGCGTGATCAATCTGCAGCCTGAGGAACTCGGTCAGGCTCTTCATGGTGATGAGAATCAAACGTCATCGGGGGCCTTGGTGTGAAAACAATTGAGGATGTCGGCAGGCTGCTTGCCAAACGGTACGATGCCAATCGCGCCAAGTTTTTGCGTGGCCTGTGTCTTGGGGAGGAGTTTGTTTTTGAGACAGCTTTGAATCCGAACAGAAAGGAAGCGACGTCCGATATTGTGCGGTTTCGTAGGGATTTTCTGAACTGGACGAACACGGAGAAGCAGTTGGCCCCAGGGGTTGAATTGCGTTTCCGGGAGGTTTCTTGGAAAGAACTCGGGCTCTCACGGGTGCCTTCTCACGTGTGTGTCAAAACTTTGACGGCAGCTTTCGAGCTGATGCCTCAAGGAGATTCGAGAAGTCGAAGTTTTGTTGCGGCGCAGGATCGGTTTGCACTTGTCCGCGAGCGTGCGGGTGAAACGGTCGCTCTGGCTCTGGCCGGTGAAGACAAGGTGATGTTTGAAGCTTCCGAAGCCGAGTTTGAGCGCCTTCTTTCCGTGGTTTTGTGGTTGCGAGACCATCCAGCGGCTGACTGCTTCATTCGTGAACTGCCGATTGAAGGGGTGGATACCAAATGGCTTGAGAACAATCGAGCGATGACCGCCAGGGTGCTTTCGATTGTTTTGGGTGAACCGATCTCGTCGGAAGGTATCGTCGCTCGCTGGCGGCTGAAGGTGCCGCCGGTGTTGGTACGCGTTCGCCATGCCGCACGCTTTGTTCCAGGGCTTAATCCTGAGGATTTCGTTGCTTTACCGCTGTCTATTTTTGCGCGGGCGAAAGCCGAAAAGTTCTGTATTGTGGAAAATCTGCAGACTGGGCTCGCGCTTGATGTGCCCTATGATGTTCCGGTGATCTGCGGTATGGGTAATGCGATACGAAGTCTACGGCAGCTCGATACCCTCAATGAGGCGACAATCTTCTACATGGGTGACTTGGATCAGCATGGGCTGAGAATCCTGGCGTCTCTTCGTGCCAGCTTCGGCTCCGTGCAATCCGTTTTGATGGATTGCACGACGCTTGAAAAGTTTCGTCATCTGGCGGTTAATGATCCGACCGAGCCGATTGCAATGCCGGCGGAAGGGCTTGCCGCAGGTGAGTTGAAGTTATTCGAGGAACTGCAGAATAGCCGTTTGCGCCTGGAGCAGGAACGCATTCCCATGAGCGTTATTTCTCGGGCTTTTGTCGAAGCTCTGAAAGGAACTTCGTGAGTTCCTGCACGACTTCAACGTCGGCCGGAAGCCAATCGACCTCGTCCAGAGCGTTGGGGGTAAGCCAACGCATGGCCTCGTGTTCGACGAGTTCGATTTCGCCTTCGACAATGCTCGAAATAAAGCAGTGCATGGTGAGGTGAAAGGTCGGGTAGTCGTATTCGACCGTCGTCACCAATTTTTCGGGCTTGATCGTTACGCGCAGCTCTTCTCGGATTTCACGCACGATTGCCGCTTCGGCGGATTCTCCGGGCTGTACTTTTCCGCCCGGAAATTCCCATCCGTCCTTGTAGTCGCCGTAGCCGCGCTGTGCGGCGAGAATGCGGCCGTTCTTGTGAATGATGGCGGCAACGACTTCAATGGTCTTCATGTTGTTTATTTCCTGATGAACGGCGGCAAGTATACGTGCCCTACGAAGTGAGGTAGGCGTAGATGTCTTGGCGCACTGCGTCGGTGAGACGATAGTTGATTTCAAAAGCATCGACGCCGCCCGCAAGCTTCACCGGTTCCGGTTCGCCCTCGGCCTGAATTTCGCCAAGGAAGTAAAACGATTTGGCCTCCTTGTCGTCTTTGTTTTTTCGTACGAAAAGGTAAATGCGGTTGGCTTTGTCGGCGTCCTTTCGCTTGAAGATGTGATCGGCATCGGGCGAGTGAACACTGCGATTGGTCTTGGAAAGCGCCACGATGTGGTTTTCGGAGACAAAGTAGTCCTCATAAGCGATTGCGCCTTCGTCTTTGATGTAGTTCACGAACACCGGAAGCGTCTTGGAGGCCCTGTCGTAGCAGTAACCGCCGATATTTTGCGCGGGCATATTGCGGTCCCAGTCAAGCATGCGGCAGACGTCTTCGTACGTGTAGCGTTCGTAGAGCTTCAAAAGTGTTCCGCGGTATCCGCCTCTGTAGACCTGATTGAAGCGGTTGCGCACGAACGCAATCAGGTCGGCGAATTCATCCTTTAAATCCGGATTGAGGGTGAGTACGGTGAGGAATGCTTCCGATGCCTTCCATTCGTCGGGGCCGTCAGCTGCGAGGACGGCGCAGTCCGCATTGGACGCTTTCTCATCGGTTTTACGCCAAAAACTGCTTGTGAGCAGAAGTTCGCATGATTTTATGTGTGCGGGCGACGGACTAAACGAGAACTCGGCCGTAAAGTCGGCAACAAATTGCGCCTTCAATTTCGTGCGGTGTCCCTGCAGAATGCGTTCAAGGACCATTGCCTCGCTGATCCGTTGTGCGTTGCCCAGGCGTCGGCTGAAGTAGACAAGCAGTTTGCCGGCCGTTGAATCCAAATTGCGGGTGTAGGCAGCTTCGCGTACGCAGCGCTTCAGGAAGGCGTAGTAGGAGCCGCAGACACTGAAGATTTTGGTCGGATCGACCGAGCCGTGGGAGTCGAAATCCGAAATCGTCGGAATGCGACCGAGTTTGAAGCGAAGCAGACGGTAGGCTTCGCGCAGCAGCGCCATGCTGTTGGTGCGCGCCGAGTCGATTGCCGCATAGATGCGCTCGCGTGCCACCCGGTCGAAATGAATGCTTGACGGTCCGGAGAGCACTTGCGTGCCGTTTCCTGCGGCGCGTCTCATTGTGTCCTTGCTGTAGGTCCTGTCGCCCGATAGCGCCACCGGAATCAGGAAATTGTTGGAGCACTGTCCGATAAAGTCGAGAATAACAACGTATTCTTTACCGACGTGCTTTCGTAGGCCGCGACCGATTTGTTGCACGAAGATGATCGGGCTTTGCGTCGGGCGCAGCAGGATGACCTGGTTGACTTCTGGAATGTCGATGCCTTCATTGAAGATGTCGACGGAAAAAATATAGTCGAGAGCATCTTGGCCGGCATCTTCGGCCAGGCGTGAGCAGGCGCTTTCACGAACGGCTTGAGAGTCGGTCCCGCTTAAGCTTACGGTGCGCAGTCCGCGAGCGTTGAACTTACTTGAGAGTATCTGTGCTTCTTCGTTCGAACTGCAGAAAACGAGTCCTTTGATGCGGCTGCCGCTTGCGCCGAAATATCGGGATTGCTCAAGGATGTGTTCGACGCGTTCGTCGGAGGCCAGCCGAGACAGGTTCTTGACTTCGTAGTCCCGGTCGCTTACGGAAAGTCCCGTGATGCCGAAATAGTGGAAAGGACAGAGCAGATCGTTTTCGAGCGCCTGCTGCAGACGGATTTCCGTAAGAATGTGATGATCAAAAAGTGCGTAGATGTCGATGCCGTCGGGACGGTCGGGTGTGGCGGTCATGCCGAACCAAAGGCGTGGCTCGAAGTACGCCATGATTTGCTCATAGCTTTTGGCGCCCGCACGGTGCACTTCGTCGATCACGACGACTTCGAATTGTTTTCTGGCAAAAGAACCGTCGTGAAGATGCCTGACCATGGTCTGCATGGTGGCAAAGACGATGTCGCTGGTTGTGTCGAGTTCCTGCCCAATGAATAGTCCGTAGGAATAGCGGTCGCCGAGAATGCGACGATAGCTCTGCATTGCTTTGCGGGCGATCTGTTCGCGGTGAACAAGAAACAAGATTCTCCTGGGGTTGAGCGCTTGAATCACGAAGGCCGACGCGTAGGTTTTCCCGGTGCCGGTGGCGGAAATGAGCAATCCTTTCTTGGGCTTGTTCAGGTTTTGCCCCTGGGGTTCGCAGCGCATCAGGCTGAGCACATTGGCAGCAAGTTGACGCTGCATGGCGTTGGGGACAATTGCTTGATAAGCAGTGTCTGCGTATGTGGACTCGGCAGAGAAAAAGCGCTCTCGCACGGTCTTGCTTTGACCGTACTCGCCTCGGTAATCGTCAATGACGTTAGCCAGCGGATGCGCGGCTCGACTATTCCAGAGCAGGTCGAATTCGCGTCGGATTTGTCGTGCAAATTCGCCGCCCGGAGTACTGATCAGGCGAGCATTCCATTCTTGATTGGTCGAAAGCGCCGTTTGTGTGAGGTTGGAGCTACCCACGATGATGCTGCATAGTCCGTCGCGATCAAAAATGTAGCCTTTGGTGTGAAAACCCGTACGAGGACCGGCTTCGCCCGTGCGGAAAAGCCGTACTTCGATGTTTTTGAGGCCTGCGAGCTTTTCCAGAGCTTCGGGTTCGGTGAACTGCAGATAGTCGGTTGTGAGGATTCGACCAGGGACTCCTTTGCTTTCGAGTTCCTTCAGAATGAGCAGCAGCGGCGTGATCCCGCCTAGGGTGACGAACGCAACGCTGAAGTCGAAATATTCGCACCGGCTGAGTTCCTGCTCAAGCACTGTGATGACTTTAGATCCCGCGCCTTGAAGTCCGTTGGCAAGAAGTTGAGCGCGAAGATTCGGCTCGGAGACGGTCGATGCGTCGACAAAGGACGTTGTCAGACTGTTCTGCAGGTTTTTCAATGAGGTGTGACCGTTGTCCATGGACTGCAAAAGAAACGGAGTCAATTCTTCTGCAGCATAGCCGGAGTGCGTGCGCTCTGTCTAGGGCGCCGTTGGTTAGGTGCTTGATTGAAGTGCGTCAATCAATTCTTTGGCCCATCGAATGCGTCTTTGTGCTTCCGTCGGTACGGCGATGCGGATGTAGCGCTTGGCCCAGTAGTTGGTAAGCCGTATGGCCCTTACGCGTGGATTGGGCTGCGCTTCGAAGGCAACGCGGCTCGCAACTCCGATTCCCACCCCGGCTGCTGCCATTTGAAAAAGAATCGGCTGATTCGAAACACGCACTTTGGGCTCAATGCGTTTGCCGAGTTCTCTGGCTCGGTCATCCACGAAACGCTGCATTTCCACTCTGTCGTTGAGGTAGACGAAGTTTTCTTCCAGACAGTCTGCGAAGTCGACGGCCTCTTTCTTGGCGAGCGGGTGGTCTTTTGCCACGATCAGAACCAGATCGTCTCGGGCGTAATCGATGAAGTCTACGCCGGGGTAGTCGCCTACGTAAGCGCCGATTCCGATGTCAGCGCGGTCTTCGGCAACGGCGGCCACCACTTCACGCGAGGAACAGCGCCGATGCGATATCGTGACGACGGGATGCGCTCGCAAAAAGCGGGCCAGACCATCAGCCAGAAAATTGAGTGCGGCGCCGCAGTTGGTGACGATGCGAAGCGTGCCGGCTTCGCGGCTCACGAATGGTTCGAGCTTGGCCAGCATGGTGTCGATGTCGCGCGCGATGCTTTGCGCTCCCTGCCGCACGATTTCGCCTGCAGGTGTCACGCTCATGCCCTGTGCCGTGCGTGCCAGAAGTGCTACACCCAAACTGGATTCCAGCCCTTTGATGCGTGAGCAGACGGATGAGGGGCTCAAATGCACGCGTGCGGCGCCGCGCGTGAGGTTGCCTTCATCGGCAACGGCGCAGAAAGCCTTCAGGTCGACAAGTGAAAAATGATGCATGGTTTGGAACCGTATTTGGAAAATCCGAAAATGCTCTTTGAAAAAGACTGATGGATCAATTCTTTTTCAAAGCTTAACATTCTTTTCAAGCGGCCTGTATTAAAGAGAAACGATTTGATGAACAGCGTCGTTGGAAGACTGAGTTCCGGATAGGAAATTCGGTTTTTAAGAATAATCCCGACAGGAGAGAGATATGCAGTACAAACAGTTGACGTTGCTCGCGAGCGCGGTTGTTCTCGGCCTCGGAATGGCAACGGGTGCTCAGGCATTTGCGCCCGATATCACGAAATCCTATTCGCAGGGTGACAAGGCGGCGTTTTTGGCGGGGGCACACGGGCAAAAGGGATTGTCCTGTCAGATGTGCCACACCACCGACAAGGTGAGCGATTCGGAAACGGAAATCAACAAGCAGTGCGTGCAGTGCCATGAACCGAACGCTTTGGCTAAGAAGACTGCCAAGAAGGGGCAGCCCAATCCGCATAAGAGCCATTTGGGCGACGTACAGTGCACGGCTTGCCATTCGGGGCATACGCCTTCGGTTGCCTACTGCACCAACTGCCATGATTTCCCGTCCATGAAGGACATGAAGTTCGGCAAGGGTGCCAAACCGGCCTCGCAATATGAAGATTTAACGAAGTACGACAACGCCAAACCCGAGCGCACGGAAACCACCGACATCCTGGTTGTGGGTTCGGGTGCGGCCGGTTTCGTGGCAGCTTTCACGGCTCAGGAAGCGGGCGTGAAGAACATCGTGATGGTTGAAAAAATGGCTGTTCCGGGGGGCAACAGCCAGCTCGCCGCAGGCGGCATGAATGCTGCCGGCACGCCTTACCAGAAGGAAAAGGGCATTGAAGACAACGTGAAGCTCATGTTCGACGACACGATGAAGGGCGGCAAAAATGTCAGCAATCCGGAACTCGTGAAGATTCTTGCCGAACGCTCTGCCGATTCCGTGAAGTGGCTTGCCGATCGCTGCGCCGTTCTTGCGCATGTCGGTCGCGGCGGCGGTGCGGCAGCTGCTCGTATGCACGGACCGGCTGGCGGTCTGTTCGTTGGTCCTTATCTGTCGAAGTTCTTCCGCGAACATGCCAAGGAAACGAACCTGGATCTGCGCCTGAATTCCAAGTTGGTCAAGCTCTATACCGACGACAAGGGCAATGTCACGGGGGCTCTCATCAAGGGTAAGCACAGCGGTCTGTACCGCATCAATGCCAAGGCCGTGGTTCTCGCTACGGGCGGCATCGGCGCCAACTCCAAGCTTGTGCAGTCGCTTCGTCCCGACATCAGCGCCGACGTGAAGACGTCCAACCAACCCGGCAGTCAGGGCGACGGTATGGTTCTTGCGCAGAAGATCGGCGCAGCCGTTGTGGATGCCAAGGAAATCCAGCTCAATCCGACTCTGTTGGTCGGCAGCCCCGTGATCGTGTCCGAAACGGTGCGCGGTGCCGGTGCCGTGTTTGTGAACCGCGAAGGCAAGCGCTTTATCAGCGAACTTACCACCCGCGACGTGACGAGTGCGGCGGTTTCAAAGCAAACGGGCGGCACGGCCTTTGAAATTTTCGACGACAAGGTTCGCCAGGGCGTCAAGCAGACCGGCGCAGCTTTCGAGCTCGGTCTGGCCAAGCAGGGCAACACGCTTGAAGAGCTTGCCAAGAATGCCGGCATCGATCCGAAGGCTTTGAAGGCTACCATTGAGCAGTACAACAAGTACGCCGAAGCCGGCAAGGATCCCGATTTCAATCGTCCGGGTCTGAACGCCAAGCTTAAGGTCGAAAAGGCTCCGTTCTATGCGATCGAGGTCACGCCTGCCATTCACTACTACATGGGCGGCCTGAAGTTCAACGGCAAGACGCAGGTGATCAACACCGAAGGCAAGCCGATCGGAGGCCTCTATGCAGCCGGTGAAGTAACGGGCGGCGTGCACGGCAAGAACCGTCTCGGCGGCAACTCGATCAGCGAAACGATCACGTTCGGTCGTCTGGCCGGTGAAAACGCCGCAGCTCAGGTGCTCGGTAAATAATCCGACTTCTCTTCGGTTCCCGAGTTCTCAATGCTCGGGAACCGGTCTCCTCTCTTTTGACGGGTCAGGTATTGCGCTTGGCCCGCTTTTTGTCGGCGATACAATGGGCGCAATGCGTTTCAATCGGATTTGCGGAGCATCGTTTCATGTCCATGTTGGCCGAAGATTTTCTGCTTGCGATGCAAAAGTTGGTTTTGGGAAACAGCCTCAACACCACTTACAAGCTCGCGCTCATCCTGGCGGTGACGAATAAGGCCGGCGAAATTGAGTTCGTTAATCAGCCCGATGCCACGCACTTTACGATTTCTTATAGCGAAATCGCGCGTGAGTTCCTGCGCATCTATTGGCCCCAGGCTCGCAGATACGAGCGCAGCGAAGAAAACTCAGTTGAGTCGACAGTGCTGTATCAAAGCACGAATCCGGGCAACGCAGTTGTCATCACATTGATTCGAGATTTTCAGCAGGCAAACACGACCGGCGACTCGGAAAACCTAACATTTCTTCAGGCGCAGGCTCTTCCGGGTTTTGAGACGATTCTTCAGGAATGTCTCACGCGCGTCGTCAAGAAGAATCCGCTGCATTACATCCAGGGACATGAGTTTTTGTTCGAGAAGGACGATGCGCTCGACTTGGTTCGTCTGGAAAGAAATACGGCGGTGTTGCTGTGCCGCTTTCAGCCGATCATTCAGGAACTGATTTTTTCCCGTTGGGAGAAGCTGCTGCGGTCGATCAAAAAGAACGCGTCGTTTCTGGGGGAATCGTCGGAACGTTCTTTGCGCGAATTCTTATTTTTTCCGCAAAGAGCCAACGAAGCTTTGGCAACGGTCAAGAAAGTGCTGCGCGAAGCTACTGGCACAACCACATGTTTTTACTGCGGGGCACCGCTTACCGCGAGCTGCCATGCAGATCATTTCCTGCCGTACACACGGTTTGCGCACACTCGAACCTTCAATTTTGTACTTGCCTGCGGACGCTGCAACTGCAGTAAGAACGATCGGTTGGCTGCTCCGCAGCACTTGTTTGCGTGGGCCGACCGAAACGAGCATTATGCGCACGACATCATCGAATGCAGCCGCAATCGGATCGAAGCGGGAGCGGTCTTGGTGCCGGAGATGGCCTTTCAGCAGTATCGTCATGCTGCCAACCGCGAGCGGTTGTGGGTGCGTGCCATCGATGGAAATTCGCCTGAGACCATGCTTTTGACCGGGGACGAAGTCGATCGGGTGATGAATCGGCTTGAAGATCACGCCAGATCTATGGCGCGATACGTCTGAGGAAGCAAACGCAGAAACGAAATGAGGTGCCTTTGCCTGGCAAAAGCACCTCATCTTGGTCGAGCCCGAATTTTCGTCAGCTCTTCGAAAGCGTGTTCTGCGTTTTCTCGTACTGCGCAAGTTTGGCTTCGAAGTCGTCGAGACTGTTGCCGACAACCTTGTGCAACGCAATCAGTGCGATCAGGTTGGGGATCACCATCAGACCGTTGAAAAGGTCGGCCAGAGCCCACACCAAGTCAACCTTGAGGGTGGCGCCCACGATGATGAAGGCGCATACGATCACGCGGTAGGGCAGGAGGGCTTTTTCAGAGAAAAGGAAGCGCACGTTTTGCTCGGCGAAGAAGTACCAGCCGATGATCGTAGAGTACGCAAAGAAGAACAAACACACGGCCACGAAGCTTACGCCCAGAGAACCCAGACCGATGTTGTAGGCTTTCTGCGTGAGCGCAATGCCGGTACTTTGGAAGTCAAGAACGCCGGTGACCAGAATTACGATACCCGTAAAGGTCACAATGACGAGGGTAGCGAAAACACCGAAAATGGCAACTAGCCCCTGTTCGGCCGGGTGTTCAACCTTGGCGACGGCATGAGCGTGCGGTGTGGAGCCCATACCGGCTTCGTTGGAAAACAAGCCGCGGGCGACGCCGAACTGCATTGCCTTGGCGACGGTGAGGCCCAGCGCACCGCCCATCACAGCTTGCGGATCAAAGGCGGCCACGAAGATCAGGCGGAAGGCGTTGCCGAGTTCGCCGATGTGGCATCCGATCACATAGGTGCCGCCGATAATGTAGATTGCCGCCATGAAGGGGACGATTTTTTCTGTCACGGAAGCCAGGCGGGCCACACCGCCGAAGAAAACGGCGCCTGAAAGGATGGCGGTCACGATGCCCGTGACGATGAGTGGCACATCAAAGGCCGTATGCATGGCGTTCGAAATGGAGTTCGACTGAACCATGTTGCCGATGCAGCCCAGAGCGATGATGATGGCAATCGAGAAGAAGACAGCCATCGGACGCCACTTTTCGCCCATGCCCTTCGTGATGTAGTAGGCCGGGCCGCCCACGACATGACCGTTGGCGTCCTTACCTTTAAATGTCTGAGCGAGCACGGCTTCCGCAAAGATTGTGGCCATGCCGAAGAATGCCGCAACCCACAGCCAGAAGAGTGCACCGGGGCCGCCGGAAACGATGGCGGTGGCGGTACCGGCAACGTTGCCTGTGCCGACTTGTGCGGCAATGGCGGTAGCAAGAGCCTGAAAAGAACTCATGCCAGTTTTGTCGGCACGCTTGCCAAAGAGCGTGGCGCCGCCGAAAAGAAGCCGCGTAGCAAGGCCGAACTTGCGGACCTGCACGAAGCGAAGCTTGATGGTGTAGAAAATGCCTGTGCCGCACAGTAGCGGGATCAGGCAGAACACGCCCCAAAGAACGCTGTTGATCTCGCTGACGAGATGATTAAGAAAGTCCATGACGACTTTGGCTCCGAGAGTTTGATTTGCGGAACGATCGGAGATGTTCAGTTGCGACCGCTCCTGGCGCGCTCAATCCTTGTAATTTTTATAGGCAGGAAAGAAACAGCCTAGAGTTTATGAGTTTTGCCTGCACGGCAGTCGAGAACTTGAAGAAAGTTCAACCAAACGCAAACTTTCTACTGATCTGTTGCTAGGGAAAATGTTGTGGATAGGTGCAAAACATCGAATAAAAATCGAGATTGCGCCGGTAATCGCCTTCGGCAGATCGGCCGGAGACCGCAGTGCATAGCAGCCGGAAACGACGGGAACACCCACCCCTCCCATCTCCGGCAGGAAACAAGCATTTTATCGTGTTTGATGTTTTTCGGGAGCGGTTAAATTCAAAAAACCGCCGAGGTCAATCTTTTCACGTGATTTCCGTTCGATTCGATCTGTGTCGCTAAGATTGGTGCGTTGAGATTTTGTTTGCGAGATTGTTGTTTATGTCGGATGAAAATCGTCTCCTGCAGCCTGTTGTAAGCGCCGAAACGATGAAGCGAATTCTTGCTTTTCGGGATGAGCGCAATTGGAGGCAGTTTCATAACCCCAAGGATTTGGCCATTTCGATCAGCCTTGAGGCGGCGGAGCTGCTTGAGTGCTTCCAGTGGTCTGGAGAGGACACCGAGGCAGTCGGAAAGCGCAACGCGATGAAAGAGGAGCTAAGCGATGTTGTTATTTATGCGCTTTTGCTTGCCGATCGCTTGGGCATTGACATGGATGAGGCGATTCGTGAAAAGATTCGGATCAATGCCGGCAAGTATCCTGTGAAGGAAAGCTACGGGAGCTCGGCTAAGTACAACGAACTCAAGGCAGCGGCTCGCAAATGACAATTGTCTACCAGAATTCGCTAGAGAATTTCTACGACGACAGTCCGCGTATTCCCGACATTTTGGTCGGAGAGGGTGCATCCGTTACGGCGCATGAAAGCCCGCAGTATCGCGCTTGGTCCAACTCTCTGCAGTTTATGCAGACTATGCTGATGATGGCGGATTTGCCAAAGGACTGCGGCGTCATGATTGAGTACCGACTTCCGGCAACGAGCCGACGCATCGATTTCATCATTACCGGGCATGATCTTCAGGGGCAGCCAAACTTTGTCATTGTCGAACTTAAGCAGTGGTCCGAGGCAACGGCGGTTGAGGATAAGCCCGGCATTGTGCTGGCCAATGTCGCCGGCACCCGTACTGAAGAAACAAACCATCCGTGCTATCAGGCGTGGTCCTACAAGATGTTTCTCGAGAACATGCTTGATTCCGTGGAAAGTCACCATCTGCACGCTCAGGCTTGCGCCTACCTGCACAACTATCACTACAAAGGACTGGACAAGGATCCGCTTGCCGCTGCGCCAAATCGAGAGTTGGTCCGAAGTACGCCGCTTTTCGGTCGTTGGGACCGTGATGAACTCGGCAGTTTCATTGCCAAGTATGTAGGCCGCGGCGACGGAGCATCGATCATGGAGCTTCTGGCCAACGGGAAGGTTGTGCCGAGCAAGCGTCTTGTGGACGCGGTGGGATCCATGTTCGACGAAGCAAAAGCGGATGTGTTCACACTCATTGACGAACAAAAGCTTGCCTATGAAACTGTCATGCGTGCCGTACGAAAAACAAGCTGCCGCGAAAAACGCTGTGTCATCGTGACGGGCGGTCCCGGCACAGGCAAGAGCGTTGTTGCAATGAGTGCTCTGACGGCAATTCTTAGAGAGTTTTGGGACGATGACGAGCGGCGCAATGTGCGTTTTGTTTCACCGACATCTTCGTTCCGCGAGGCGATGCTTTCGATGCTGTCCGGAAGCGGAACAAACAGGGTCGAGAGGAAAGCACGTAAAGATTTGGCGAAGAATCTTTTCTGCGGCAGCATGAAGTTTTTCCATCCGCATCCTTCTATTCCGAAGCAAAACGCATTTCCGAGCAATTACTACCATTGTCTGCTTTGCGACGAGGCGCATCGACTGCATTCACACCAGAACATGTACCGGGGCGAAAACCAGGTTGAAGACATTGTCAACGCCGCTAGGGTGGCGATTTTCTTTGTCGACGACAATCAGGCGTTGCGCCCGTTTGATATCGGTTCGGTTGAGTCCATCAAGAGTGCGGCGTTGAAGTTCAACGCCAAAATCGAACAAGTCGATTTGTCGGCGCAGTTTCGCTGTCAGGGTTCCGAGGGCTTTCTCAATTGGTTGGCCGTGGTGTTGGGGCTCTCCGATGCTCAGAGCAATGCAAATGCGTTGGGTTGGGATAAGGCAACCTTTGATTTTGATATCGTGGATACGCCGCAGGAAGTCATCGATTTTGTCAATGAAAGGAATCGTTGTGTCGGGAGTTTCTCTCCGGTTGCCGGCCGCAGCATTCTTTCAGGAGCTAGATTGCTCGCTGGTTACGCTTGGCCCTGGACCAAGGAAAACAACGATCGGGGTGAGGTGCCCGATGTGGACTTAGGCAGCGTCAAACTCCCTTGGAATAATCGCAAAGCCAGTTATGCGTGGGCGATTGATCCGCGAACGCGCGATCGAAATGAAGTGGGCTGTGTGCATACCAGTCAGGGACTGGAGTTCGAGTGGGTTGGCGTGTTCATCGGAAATGACCTTCGCTACGATCCGGACAAAAAAGAACTTTTCGCAGATATCGACCACTATTTTGACAAGGGTGGCAAAAACGGGTTGGGAAAAAGCAAAGCCGAGCGCGCGAAAAATCTTCTGAAGTACGTCTGCCGCTGCTACCGCGTTCTTTTGTCCCGCGGTGTGCACGGCGCGCGCGTCTACTGCTGCGACAGAAATCTTGCCGACTATCTCAAGGCTGAGCTTGCGAAAGCTCGGGATCTGTGCGCTCTGTAATGCTTTCGGGCGGTGACTCGGAGTGAACAGCGGCTGATCTGCTGCGCTAAAGTTTTTTTCTTGTCGAGAGGAGACGTGCGGTAGCGCTCCTCTTCTCCTGCATGAATATCCTTGCAGCTATGACCGACTGAATGACCTCCGGCGTGACGCGCGGCAATGTATCCAGAGCAATTCGTGTCCTCTTGTCGTTGTTTCCGAGAACTCATAAGCCCCGTTCAAGATGTTGCCGGCTTGATTGGCCGCGCAAGCAATTCAGGACGTTGTGGTTTGTGCAATTCCGCGACTTCTTAAAAATCCACAAAAATCCGAAATGCTCTGTTAGGTGATTGATTTTAAAAGGAAAAAACCTCCTGCGGTTTGATGCAGGAGGTTGTGAACTGGTGCCCCAAGACTGACTCGAACAGACGACCTACCGCTTACAAGGCGGTTGCTCTACCAACTGAGCTATTGAGGCAGGGAATGCGGATTATACAGACGTAGATCAGACTTTCGTAAATAACGGAATGTCGACAGCGTCATCCTTTGACTTTTTCTTCGACTTTTCGGCTGAAGCCGTCACTGGGAAGTACGTAACCAGATTGGGGTCTTCCTTCGGGTAGACGGCGGCGACGCGATTCAGGGGAATTCGAACGGATCTGATGTTTTCGCCGAATCGAGCCTGAAACGAAACCGCCTCATCGTCGATGAGAAAGTTGTTGACAGCTTCGCTTTCTACGCAGAATACGATTGAGTTGTCCGAATTGGCGTACTGGCGCGGCACCTCACAAGCATCGTCGAGCTCGACAAGCATGTAGGGCGTTTGGCCGCGGCCTTCGCACCAGTTGATGACGGCCTCAATGAGGTGCGGACGAAAATCGTCGCACTGCAGAGGCATCACGAGCGTTTTATTGCTCATAGCCATAGCTGATCTCCCGGAGGGATTAGCGACGCATAACCTTTTCGGAAGGCGTCATCGAATCAATGAAGGAGTTGCGCGAGAAAACCGTTTCGGCGTACTTCAACAGCGGCGCAGCCGAACTGGGCAGTTCGATGCCGTAAAGGCCCAGGCGCCAGAGCAACGGAGCGAGCGTGATGTCGAGCATCGTAAATTCGTCGCCCATCAGATACTTGTTCTTTGCAAGGATCGGCGAGAGCTGGATGAGCTGTTCACGGATCTGTGCACGGGCAATCATCTTGCGCTTTTCGTCGGCATCGCGCTTTTCGAGGAGGCGCACGAAGCTGAAGAGTTCGCGTTCAAACGTGTAGATGAAAAGTCGAGCACGGGCGCGCATGATCGGATCGGCAGGCATGAGCTGCGGATGCGGGAAGCGCTCGTCGATATATTCGTTGATGATCGTGGACTGATACAGCGTCAGATCGCGTTCCATCAGGATGGGCAAATCACCATAGGGATTGAGCTTGGTGATTTCGGCAGGAGGGTTGGCCGGATCGACGTCAATCACTTCGAAGTCACCGCTCTTTTCATGCAGAACGAAACGGCAACGATGAGAAAAAGGGCAGGTGGCGCCCGAGTACAGAACCATCATATGTGTTAAAAAGAGCTCATCAAGAAGGCTCGCAGTCGGATGTGTCGACGGCAGGCCTTTAAACAAAAGGGATTCAATTTTACCGAAATCAAAGAAAATTCGCTCGGATATTGGTGTAAGTGTTTGATTTTAAATGGGAAAATATTAAACCAAGGGCGATTTGGAGAGCTCGAATGAAGAAGTTTCTGCAAGAATTTCAGGCATTTATTTCTCGCGGCAACGTAATGGATCTGGCTGTGGCTGTGATCATAGGCGCAGCCTTTTCAGCAATCGTCAACAGCCTCGTAAAGGATCTTCTCAATCCGCTGTTGGGCTATCTGGTCGGCAAACCGGACTTCACAGGACTTTTTCTGGTCTTGTCGGAACCGGCAGGCTACACAGGCCCCCGCACCTATGAGGCGCTTACGGCAGCCGGTGCAACCGTATTCGGGTACGGTGCTTTTTTGACGGCTGTGGTGCATTTCCTGCTGCTTGCCTTCGTCATTTTTTGGCTCATTAAGGTCGTAACCGGACTGCGCGATCGATTGGACTCGCTGGCCAAGGCTAAGGAAGAAGAGAAGGAGGCAGCAGCGGCGGCTCAGCCGCCTGTAACACCTGAAGACATCGCCTTGCTGCGAGAAATCCGCGATCTTTTGAAAGAAGCGGCTGACAAGAACAAGTCTTGACAGCCGCCTGAAACTGCCGAGAAGATTGCTGATCTCAGATTGGATTGTCGATATCGACGAATTTCACTTCGATGTCGGCCCGGGACGCGATTAATTCGCCGAGCGCTCGAACGCCGAAGCGTTCTGTGGCGTGATGTCCGCAGGCAAAATAAGTCACGCCGAGTTCTTTGGCTTGATGGAAGGTACGCTCGCTTACTTCACCGGAAATAAAAGCATCGCATCCGATCTCGGCCGCTTCTTCAAGCATGTCCTGCGCGGCTCCCGTGCACCAACCGATGCGATTGATGACGCCGTCGTTTCGGCCGAGCACCAACGGTCTGCGGGCAAGGATCGCTTCAAGTTTTTCCGCCATAACGGCTGTTGGAATCGAATCTGCCGGAGCTGCTAGGCCGAAGTCGCCGAACCGCATGTCGCTTGTCAGGCCCAATGCTTTTCCGAGTAATACGTTGTTGCCGATTTCCGGGTGGTCGTCAAGCGGCAGGTGATAACCGATGAGATGCATCCCGGTTTCCAAAATGCGGGAAATGCGCTTGTAGCGTATGCCGGTGATTCGGGCCTCTTCCCCCTTCCAAAACCAACCGTGGTGTACGAGAAGCGCGTCGGCGTTCCAGGCGGCAGCCGCTTCGATCAGATCAAGCGAGGCGGTGACGCCGGTGACAATGCGGCGGATGTCGCGCTTTCCCTGCACTTGCAGGCCATTGGGGGCATAGTCGCGGTATGCCGACGGCTTGAGGATGCCGTCGAGCATTGTGGTGAGTTCTCGAATGTGCATGAGAGATTTCCGGCGTGTCGGCAGTTCGATTCTGTTCCTGACCACCGACCTCTTTCTTTAAAGTTTGTGGAAGATGCGTTCGGGCGTCCAACGGGATTTCGGGCGGGATGCATTGGAATCTTCGGACGAACCGTAGCCTAGAGCCACGGCATACTGCGCATGCATGCCTTTTTCACGAAGACAGAGAATTTCGTCAACCTTGTCGGCGTCCCACCCTTCGATCGGCGTGGACTGAATGCCTAGGGCGGCAGCGGTGTAGAGGAGAAAGCCCTGCGCAATATAGGACTGCTTGCCGGCCCAACAGGCAATTTCACCGGCATCGCGGTACTTGCCGACGAAGAAGCGGCGGCGCTGGCCGTTGTCGATCTTAAACGCCGGATCCTTATAACGGCCGTCGGCTTCTTCCTGATCATCCAAATCCTGCAAATAGGCTTCGTCTAGGTCTGTACGCACAGCGCACACAATGAGCTTGTCCGAATCGGTTACTCGGCTGTGATTGAAGTCGGCAATCGCAGGCAACAGTCTGTCTTTGGCTTCTTTTGTGTCGGCAATAAAGAATTCCCAGGGCTGAGAATTGACGGAGGAGGGAGCCAAGCGAAGCGATTCGAGCAGGATCGCAAAATCTTTGTCGGTTATCTTGCGGGAGGCATCGTATTTCTTGGTGGTGTGACGTTCTTGAAGAAGCTTCAAAATATCCATTTTTGGACTCCCTGAAAAGTTCGCTGTCAAGTCGGCGCTCCAGCTTGGAGCTTGGCACAGCACAACCTCGGATTTCCTCCGAGATCATGTACGGTACGAACAGAGGCAAAGCCGGCGGCGCGGAACAGTTCCGATGCCGAATCTGCCTGATTGTAGCCGTGCTCGATGATAACTTCCCCGTCCCGACGGAGGTGGCGCGAGGCTTCCTGAGCCAAAATGCGTATGTCGTCAAGGCCGTCGGAACCGGATGCAAGAGCACTCACAGGCTCGTATTTGAGGGCGCTCAAGTGTTCATCGCCTTCTTCGATGTAGGGAGGATTGGAGACGATCAGGTCGAATGTTTCGCCTTCGAAGGCAGAAAACCAATTGCTTTCGACAAAGCGAACCGAGGCAGACAGTTTTTGCGCATTTAGGCGGGCGACGGCGAGAGCTTCCGAGCTTTTGTCGCAGGCCCAGACTTCCGCTTCAGGACACTCAAGAGCCAGCGTTACGGCAATGCAGCCGCTGCCGGTGCCGAGATCAAGCAAGCGGGCATTGGGCTTTTTTTTGAGTGCGGCCAGAGCTTCTTCAATAAGCGTTTCCGTGTCGGGCCGAGGAATGAGCGTAGCAGGCGTGACATAAAAAGGACGGCCCCAAAATTCCTGCAGTCCGGTGATGTATGGGATCGGTTCGTTTGCCTGAGCGCGCTCGAGGTATTCCTCAAAAAGTGCCGCTTCTTCGTTTGTCAAAGTGCCTTCGGGGTGTGCAACCAAAAACTCCTTGGGCTTTTTCAAAACGGCGGCAAGCAGGATGCGAGCATCCGAGCGAGCAACACGCCCGGCAGCCTGCTGCAGGCAGTCCGACACCGTCGTCACGCGTTTTCTCCCATCGCGGCCAGAAGTTCGGCGCGGTGTTCGTTTTGCAGCGCGGTCAAAATTTCGTCAAGGTCGCCGTCCATGATCTGGCCGAGCTTGTAGAGCGTCAGATTGATTCGATGGTCGGTGACTCGCCCCTGGGGGTAGTTATAGGTACGGATGCGTTCGCTTCGGTCGCCGCTGCCGATCAGGCTCTTGCGCGTACTGGCTTCTTCACTGCGGCGCTTTTCAACTTCCATTGCGTACAGACGACTTGCAAGCACGCTCATGGCGCGCTCTTTGTTCTGTCGCTGACTGCGTTCGTCCTGACATTCCACCACAAGGCCCGTCGGAAGGTGCGTAATACGTACGGCCGAATCGGTCTTCTGCACGTGCTGACCGCCGGCACCCGAAGCGCGGTACACATCAATACGCAGATCTTGAGGATTGATTTTGACCGCCTCGACTTCATCAGCTTCCGGCATGACGGCAACGGTACAAGCTGACGTATGCACGCGGCCTTGCGCTTCGGTTTCCGGAACGCGCTGCACGCGGTGGCCGCCCGACTCAAACTTCAGACGGCTGTATGCACCCTCGCCGATGATGCGGCAGATGACTTCGCGGTAGCCGCCGAGATCCGAGTCGCTTTTGCTCACGATTTCCACACGCCAACCGCTTCTTTCGGCATAACGCATGTACATGCGCAGTAAGTCGCCCGCAAACAAGGCGGATTCTTCTCCACCTGTGCCCGCGCGAATTTCTAGGAATGTGTTTTTGTTGTCGTCGGGGTCACGCGGCAACAGCAGAATCTGCAGATCTTGCTCGAGCTCCTCGAGCTTCTTCTTGCCGGAGAGCATTTCCTCGCGGGCAAATTCGGCGACTTCCGGATCTTTGGCCATTTCTTCGGCCGTGGCGATGTCTTCAAGCGTTTGCTCGTACTCTTTTGTCTTAAGGACGACAGGCTCGATCTCGGCGCGCTCGCGGGAGAGCTCCGTAAAGCGCTTCATGTCGTCGGCCGCATCGGGAGCGGCAAGCATGGCATCGAGTTCTTCAAGGCGGCGACACAGGCCGAGAAGCTTGGCACGGATGTTTTCTTTCATTTTGGTAGGCCAGTCGAGCTTAAACCGCTGGCTCAAAAAAGGTGTGTCGGTAAATGTGCAAAAGCGGACGCGCAAATTGTACGCGTCCGCATGAGATGGCCTGGTAAAAAGGAGCTAACGCGGGCCGAAGAAATGGCCGACGATAAGCGTCATATGCTCGCGCTCTTCCGAGGTAAGCCCTTCGGCATTGCGGAGCAGAACCGTGGGGTCGTGCAGGAGCTTGTGCATCAATGTTTTGCCGAACAGATCAAGCACTACCGCGGGATTTTCGCCTTTTTCGATCTGCTTGATCGCTTTTTGCGTGAGTTCTTCGCGGGCTTTTTCCGCGCGGCTGCGAATGCGGGCGATCGCAGGCACCGCAGCGCGCATTTCAAGCCACTTTTCAAAAGCTTGAACGCGCATGGAAATGATCACCTCAGCCTTTACGACTGCGGCCTTGCGGCTTTCTTTGCCCGATTCGACGACGGCGCCCAACTCGTCCATGCTGTAGACATAGACGTCGTCCAAACGCGAAACCTCGGCTTCGACGTCGCGCGGCACGGCCAAGTCGACGATGCAGATCGGACGATGGCGACGCTCCTTAACGGCTCGCTCGATCATTCCCAGACCGATGATCGGCAGAGCAGAGGCAGTGCAGGAAACAATGATGTCGAAGTTGCTGATTGTCTGAGGCAGGTCCTGCAGCTTCATCGCTTTGCCGTTGTAGCGAGCAGCCAGATTTTGACCACGCTCGAGAGAGCGGTTGGCAACCGTAATCGAACGGGGGCGCTGCGCGGAGAAGTGTGCGGCGCACAACTCGATCATTTCGCCGGCACCGACGAAAAGCACGTTGGATTCGGAAAGATTACCGAATAGACGCAACGACAGACGCACGGCTGCTGCAGCCAGACTCACGGAATTAGAGCCGATCGCTGTGCTCGAACGCACCTCTTTTGCCACCGTAAAAGCGTCCTGAAACAGGTGGTTGAGCATGAGTCCGAGGCCCTTGGCTTCACGGGCGGCGAGTACGGCCTTTTTGAACTGTCCGACAATTTGGGTTTCGCCGAGCACCATGGAGTCGATGCCTGAAACCACACGGTAGACGTGACGCGCCGCCTCGCTCTGGGCGTAAACGTAGGTGTGAGGCTGCAGGTCTGCGGCACGAACGCCTTTGAGCTCCTCAATGAGTTCGAGCAAAGAGTCGGTTGCATGCGTGGTGTCCACAGCTGCGCAGTAGATTTCCGTGCGGTTGCAGGTTGACAGAATCATCGCTTCCGTGACGCCGCCCGCATCTGCGGAGGCGAGACGGGTTTTGATGAGCGCAACGGTTTCTCCGACCTCTTCGGGACCGAAAGCTACGCGCTCACGCACCGCAAGCGGCGCGGTCTTGTGATTGAGGCCTAGGCAAAGCAACTGCATGGGTAAAAAAACACGAATTCGCACCCGGGGATGTGTGTTTTATTCTTTTCCGCCGGGACGAAGGAGTCGTATACGTCTACTGGTTGATCTTAAGATAGCGCGGATTATGCTTCGGAAATGTTTTGAAAAACTTAAGACGGAGAAAAAATTCCTCAGACCACTTGCAAAATTCCGAAAGAGCCGATATAGTTGCGCTTCTCTGTTGGCCAGGTAGCTCAGTTGGTAGAGCAGCGGATTGAAAATCCGCGTGTCGGCGGTTCGAT
>OOAH01001162.1_pt1 | contig 25117 bp, 16 predicted proteins | sample 1671801 | NCBI WGS metagenome assembly OOAH01 (sample SAMN06348194, study PRJEB24527) | human gut metagenome | biome: human gut; feature: ankylosing spondylitis patient; material: feces | host: Homo sapiens | place: China | collected 2015-10 | reverse complement strand
ATACGAAAACTTTGGGTAATAACAAAGCCCGGGCTTGAGAAAGTCTGGGCTTTGCGCATAAAAAAAGGCTGTGTCAGCGTTTTGACACAACCTTGTTTCATTAATGTTGAAGGATAGAGTATTGAATGTGTATGTTTTATTTATTCTTTTTTAGTTCTTCCAACAAAACAACCGGCTCATTGGTCGTAATGAAATCTACTTTCTGTTCAATTAACCACTTCATTTCTTCGGTTTCGTCCACTGTCCACACATTGACTTTCAGACCAAGGTCATGAGCTTCTTTAATCCATTCGGGATGTTTTTTAATCACTCCCATGTGATAGTCAAGACCCGTAGCCCCGAGTCCTTTTAATTCTTTCGGAGATAATTCACCGTTCAGATAGAATACCGGAGTGCCGGCAGGTGCCAGGCGGATAAACTCTTTCATGGCATGCAATGAGAAAGTGATATATTCCATGCGGCTCTCTAATCCCATTTTTTTCACCGTAGCCAGAATTTCCTGAACGGCTTTGGTTTCGCGCTTTTTGCTGTTAAGTGCTTTCAGTTCAAGTATCAGTTTAGTATTATGTTCTTTTCCGACTTTTAAGTACTGCTCCAGACTTGGGAGGTTTTCTCCATTTGATAATTTCAACCCAGTGAGCGCGTCTCCTTTAGAATACTCCATAGGTCTCATTTTGTACACAGGATCATGATTGACTACTAACTTGCTGTCTTTAGTAAGCCAAACATCAAATTCTGAACCATAACAACCGATAGAGTCTGCTTTTAGAAGTGATGTAATACTGTTTTGTGATGATCCCGGGGTTTTCCAGAAACCGCGGTGAGCAATTGCTTTTGTCTGCGCCTGCATACAACATGCAGCCATTAAAAGGGCGGAACCTATCATCATTTTTTTTAAATTCATTCGTTTTATCTTTTAAAGGGTTTATATAGGTTTAATTGGGTTTGGCTTCAAAATTATAAAAAAGAAAACGCAAATTAGTCAATTATATGCTAATCTGCGTTAATCCTTGGGATTTAGAATAGAAATACTACAAGAAAGTAACAGAAATAACCGATTCTGTGATTCTTTCTGTCGTCAGTTAAGTATAGGCTTCTTCATGTATTCCTTTTACTGCGCGTCCGCTCGGTTCATTCAGGTTCTTGAAGGCGATATCCCATGCCAGCGCTTCTGCTGTAGAGCAGGCTACGCTGGGAACACTGGGTACACTGCGTGCTGCACTTTCGCTGGGGAAATGTTCTTCAAAGATACTGCGGTAATAATATTCTTCTTTATTTTGCGGGGTATTGATAGGGAAGCGCCCGGCCGCGTTTTCCATTTGTTCATCACTTACGGCAGCAGTGGTTATTTCTTTTAACGTATCAATCCAGGAATACCCTACACCGTCACTGAACTGCTCTTTCTGTCTCCATGCCACGCTTTCCGGTAGCATATCGGCAAAGGCTTCGCGTACGATTCTCTTTTCAATGTTTTTTCCGGGACACATTTTGGCTTTCGGATTCAACGTCATTGCGACATCAAGAAACTCTTTGTCTAAGAATGGTACACGTCCCTCTACGCCCCAAGCTGACAAACTTTTATTAGCACGAAGACAGTCATACATGTGTAATTTAGAAAGTTTACGTACTGTTTCTTCATGAAATGCTTGTGGGGTGGGAGCCTTATGGAAATAAAGGTATCCTCCGAAAACTTCGTCGGCACCTTCTCCGCTCAGCACCATTTTGATTCCCATAGATTTAATGACACGTGCCAATAGATACATAGGAGTGGAAGCCCGTACGGTAGTTACATCATACGTTTCGATAAAATAGATAACATCACGGATCGCATCTAGTCCTTCCTGCACGGTGTAGTTTATTTCGTGGTGTACGGTACCGATATATTCGGCAACCTCACGTGCTTTTATCAAGTCGGGTGCACCTTTCAGACCGATAGCAAAGGAGTGAAGTTGAGGCCACCATGCATCGCTTGCTCCGTCTGTTTCTATACGTTTGGCCGCATATTTCTTGGCAATGGCGGAGATAACAGAACTATCCAAGCCACCGGAAAGAAGTACTCCGTAAGGCACATCACTCATTAATTGGCGATGAACGGCATCTTCTAATGCTTCTTTCACATCGCCGGCTTTCGCATCGTTGTCTTTTACAGTTTCATATTCCGTCCAGTCGCGTGCGTACCAACGTTTCATTTGCCCTTCCTTGCTGTAATAGTAATGTCCCGGAAGGAATAATTCATACTCATCGCAAAATCCTTCAAGAGCTTTCAGCTCGCTGCCGAAATATATTTTCCCGTCTTTGTCCCTGCCTATATATAAAGGTATGACGCCAATTGGGTCACGGGCAATCAGAAATTCATCTTTTTCTTCATCGTAGAGAACGAATGCAAAGATTCCGCTGATATCTTCCAAAAAGTGAATGCCTTTGTCTTTGTAAAGGGCAAGAATAACTTCACAATCACTTCCCGTCTGAAAATCATATTTTCCGGCATATCGGGTACGGATTTCCCGGTGGTTATAGATTTCACCGTTTACGGCAAGTACTTGTTTCCGGTCGGGAGAGTACAAAGGCTGCCCTCCACTTTGCGGGTCGACAATTGAAAGGCGTTCGTGTGCCAAAATCGCACTTCCACCTACATAGATACCACTCCAGTCCGGTCCGCGGTGACGGATTTTCTGAGCCATTTTCAATGCTTTATCTCTTAGCTCCTTGGTTTGAGCTTTTATATTGAGTATACCTGCTATTCCACACATAACTTTAATTTTTAGTTGTTAAATAAGTATCTATTTCCGCAGCCGTCTTTCGTCCTCCTGCCATGGCGCGTACCACCAGACTGGCTCCGGTAGCAGCATCTCCGGCAAGAAATACATTATCGGCAAAATTCGGTTGTTCCGGTTTTAAGAATCCCATGGCCAGCAATACCATATCTGCCTCGATCACCTCTTTTTTTCCGGTAGGTTTCAGTGTCGGACGTCCTCCGTCTGTTGCCGGAATCCATTCTACTTCTTCCACTTCCACACCTGTTACGTTCCCATTTTTTCCTAGGAATTGATTGGAAGTGAGGCACCAGCGGCGTATGCAACCTTCTTCATGGCTGGAAGTAGTCTTGAGGACTACCGGCCACTGCGGCCAGGGGGTAGACGGGTTATGTCCCACGGGTGGCTGGGGCATGATCTCAATCTGCGTTACGCTGGTTGCTCCTTGGCGCACACTAGTTCCGATGCAATCCGACCCCGTATCTCCACCACCAATGACAAGTACCTTTTTGCCCTTGGCATTCACTAATTTATCTTTGGAGAAAGTTTGTCCTTCCAGAATCCTATTCTGTTGGGCCAGCATTTCAAGTGCAAAGTAAATACCTTTCAAATCCCGTCCCGGAATACTTAAATCGCGTGCTGCCGGTGTTCCCGTACAGATGCAGTAAGCGTCGAATCCCTCCGGTAAATGATTGACGTCAATTTCTACTCCCATTTCAAACTTGATTCCTTCCGCAGTTAAGATATTCATGCGCCGGTCAATCACATTCTTATCCAGTTTAAAATTGGGAATACCGAAACGTAGCAATCCGCCGGGAGCTTCGTTCTTATCAAATAAGGTTACTGAATATCCTTTTAGATTGAGTTGATTGGCCACGACCAGTCCGGCAGGACCGGCACCAATAACCGCTACTTTCTTTCCGTTTCTTTCCGGGGTCTGTATTTGTATATATCCTTCACGAAAAGCTGCTTCAACGATAGCCGCTTCGTTTTCGCGAATCGTCACAGGTTGGTCACATGAAAGTTTTAGTACACAAGACTTCTCACAAAGGGCTGGACAAATACGCCCCGTAAATTCAGGAAAGTCACAGGTGGACGATAGGATTTCGTATGCCTCTCTCCATTTCCCTTTGAATAAAGCGTCCTGCCATTCCGGTTGTTTATTCCCTATCGGGCATGCCCAGTGGCAGAAGGGTACGCCGCAGTCCATACAGCGAGAAGCCTGTAACTTGCGGCTGTTTGTATTCAATGTTTGTTCTACCTGACTGTAATCAGTGATTCGTTCGTTCACAGGGCGGTATCCCGCTTCCTGTCGAGGTATATTTAAAAAAGCTCTAGGATCTCCCATTTTCTTTAAGTTTTAAGTTTAATTTTAGTCCCGCATGGAAACCTGACTCAGGCATCTTGCCGGTTGTCGGTTAATAGTCTCTTTGCATATCTGCAATCTTTTGTTGTAACTTTCTCATTTGCTCTTCCTGTAGCACTTTTTTGTACTCGATAGGCACTACCTGGATAAATTGATCGACATAATGATTCCAGTCATCAAGCATGGTACGTGCCAGTTTCGAACCTGTATATAAGTAATGTTGACGAATCAGTTCGTGTAATTCTTTTCGGTAACTGGCTTCTTCAATCAGTGAAAGTTCTACCATTTCCATATTGCAGAAATAGTCAAAGTTTCCTTCCTTATTCCATACATACGCTACCCCACCACTCATACCGGCAGCGAAGTTGCGTCCTGTCTGTCCGAGAACCACCACACGTCCTCCAGTCATATATTCGCAACAATGATCGCCTACACCTTCTACTACGGCTACTGCACCGGAATTACGTACAGCAAAACGTTCACCTACACGTCCGTTGATATACACTTCACCACTTGTAGCTCCATAAAGTAACGTATTGCCTGCAATCGTATTCTTTTCAGCTTCGAAGTTGCTACGGATAGGAGGGAGTACGGCAATACGACCACCGCTTAACCCTTTTCCCAGATAATCGTTAGCCTCGCCTTCCAGTTTGAAATTAACTCCCGGTACTAAGAATGCACCGAATGACTGACCTGCCGAGCCTTTGAATTTCACGTTCAACGTATGTTCCGGTAATCCTCTTTCTCCATACTTCTTGGCGATGACGCCGGAAAGCATAGCGCCGATAGCACGGTCGGTATTAGCTATCGTATATTCCAGAGAAATCTCTTTCTCATGTTCAATAGCCGCCTGAGCTGCATCAATAATCGTCACATCCTTTACAGTAGAAATAGCATGGTCCTGGTCAATGACGTGGCGGATAGCTGCACTATTGTCAATGCGTGTCAGTAATCTTGTGAAATCAATTAATGCGTGCTTCGGATTCGGGTCGTCCGTCCCCGATTTACGTTCAATCAAATCAGTCCGTCCGATGATGTCGTCCATTTTTGTGAATCCCATTTCAGCCAGATATTCCCGGACTTCCTGTGCCAGGAAAGTGAAGAAATTTACTAGGTATTCGCTACGGCCATGGAAGCGTTTGCGCAGTTCCTCATTCTGGGTGGCAACTCCAACCGGACAAGTATTTTGATGACATTTCCGCATCATCACGCAACCTAGTACGATGAGGGCGGAAGTGGCAAAACCGTATTCTTCGGCTCCCATTAATGCCATTAGGATAATATCTCGTCCGGTTTTTAACTGGCCGTCGGCTTGCAGTACTACCTGTCCGCGAAGTCCGTTCAAGACTAATGTCTGCTGTGTTTCGCTTAATCCCAGTTCGGGAGAGATACCTGCATAACGGATAGAAGAAGCGGGCGAAGCCCCTGTACCGCCTTCCGCTCCGGAGATCACAATCAAGTCCGCTTTCGCTTTTGCCACACCGGCAGCAATTGTTCCAACGCCACTTTCCGCTACCAGTTTCACGCTGATTTTTGCTTGTGGATTTATGTTCTTCAAATCAAAAATCAGTTGAGCCAAATCTTCGATAGAATAAATGTCGTGGTGGGGAGGAGGAGAAATCAGCGAAATTCCCGGAATAGAGTGACGTGTTTTGGCAATCACATCGTTCACTTTGAATCCGGGAAGTTGTCCGCCCTCGCCCGGTTTGGCTCCTTGGGCAATTTTAATCTGTATTTCATCTGCATTTACCAAATATTCTGTCGTCACGCCAAACCGGCCGGAAGCTACTTGTTTAATAGCACTTCGCATGGAATTTCCATCAGGTAACGGCTGGAAACGGGCAGTATCTTCACCCCCTTCACCCGTATTGCTGCGTCCGTGGATCCTATTCATGGCAATAGCTATTGCTTCATGTGCTTCCTTGCTGATAGAGCCGAAAGACATGGCACCCGTAACGAAGCGGCGTAAGATGCTTTCCACCGGTTCTACCTGTTCGATAGAAATCGGATTACGACGGAACTTTAAGAAATCGCGCAGGAAAATAGGTTTTTCCTTTTCATCTACCAAGTGAGTGTATTCCTTAAATTTCTTGTAACTACCCAAACGGGTGGCCAACTGTAATGTACTGATTGTTTCAGGATTCCAGGCATGTTTTTCTCCGTCTTTACGGAAAGAATACAAACCTTTATTCGGTAATAATCCGCCTGCCTCTGCTGCAAATCCTTCATTATGGAAAGCAATGGCGTCTCTAGCTACCTCCTCCAATCGGATACCTCCAATCGGTGAACCTAGTCCTCCGAAATATGCTTTGCTCAGTTCTTCACTCAAACCGATAGCTTCAAAGATTTTTGCTCCCCGGTAAGAACGGATCGTAGAGATACCCATTTTACTCATAATCTTGAAAAGTCCCTTGCAGATTGACTTGATGTAGTTTTTCTCTGCCGTGGCATAATCTAGTTGGATATCTTTGTTTTTTACCAACTTATCAAGAATAGCAAAAGCCATGTATGGATTTAGGGCGCTTGCTCCGAATCCCAGCAATAATGCAGCGTGCATCACTTCACGTATTTCACCGCTTTCCACAACCAGCGCTGTCTGTACGCGTTTCCCTACAGAAATTAAATGATGATGAACGGCACTCACTGCCAGAAGTGAAGGAATCACTGCATGAGTGGCATCTACATTCCGGTCTGTCAGGACGATATAGTTTACTCCTTCTGTTACGGAGGCCTCCGCCTGTTTGCAAAGTTCGGTCAGTGCTTCCTGTAATCCGGCTTTCCCTTTGGCTACTTCAAACAACATCGGCAGTTTGACAGTCTTAAAACCTTTATAGCGGATATTGCAAAGGATATCCAGCTGTGTATTGCTTAGGATCGGGTGATTCAGACGTACCATTTTACAATGGCTTTCACTAGGTGTCAGAATATTCATACCGACTGCTCCGATATATTCCGTCAATGACATCACCAATTCCTCGCGTAGCGGGTCAATTGGCGGATTTGTCACTTGGGCAAATTGCTGGCGGAAATAATTGTAAAGCAACTGCGGCTTGTCCGAGAGTACAGCCAGCGGAGTGTCGTTACCCATTGAATGAATCGGTTCGGCTCCGGTACTTGCCATGGGTATAATCAGTTTCTCGATATCCTCCTTTGAGTAACCGAAAGTACGGAGCATCCGGTCGTAATTCTCTACATGATGAGGCATTTTGCGTCCGCTTTTCAATTCATCCAGTTCGATACGGTTTGTAGACAACCAGATACGGTACGGTTTTGCTTCCGCCAGTTGTTTCTTCAGCTCACCGTCATAAAATATTTCGCCTTTTTCCGTATCAACCAGTAGAATTTTACCCGGTTGCAGCCGTCCTTTCTCTTTGATATCTCCCGGTTCGAAATCCATTACACCGACTTCTGAGGCAACCACCATCATATCATTTTTGGTAATCAGGTAACGGGCGGGGCGCAGACCGTTACGGTCGAGCATACCACCGGCAAAGCGTCCGTCGCTGAATAACAAGGCAGCCGGTCCGTCCCAAGGTTCCATTAGTATGGAATGATATTCATAAAAGGACTTCAAATCTTCACTGATAGGGTTCTTCTCATTGAAAGACTCCGGCACAAGCATTGCCATTGCGTGGGGCAGGCTCAATCCCGACATTACCAAAAACTCCAGCACGTTGTCCAATGAGGCGCTATCACTCATGCCCGGCTGTATAATCGGACGGATCTCTTTGATATCCCCGAGAGTGGGAGAGGAGAGTACACTTTCGCGAGCTTCCATCCACCCGCGGTTGCCGCGAATCGTATTGATTTCACCATTGTGTGCCAGAAGGCGGAAAGGTTGTGCCAATCCCCATGTCGGGAAAGTGTTAGTACTGAAACGGGAATGCACCAAAGCCAACCCGCTGGTGAAGTAATTGTTCGTCAGGTCGGGATAATAGTTCCGTAGCTGCAATGACGAAAGCATACCTTTATATATAATACTTTTTGTAGAGAGCGAAACGATGTAAAAATCCTCTTTCGCCGGAATGGCTGACATTCTGACTTTATTTTCTATTCTTTTACGGATCAGATACAGTTTACGATCGGCAGTTTCTGTCTCAGTAAATCCCGTGATAAATACCTGTTTGATATCCGGTTCGTTAGCCAAAGCCGCTTCTCCCAGAATTTCCGGGCAAGTAGGTACATTACGCAGATGCATCAGCGTAAGTCCTTCTTTTTCGATTTCCTCAATAATGATACTCAAAATAGTTGCCTGGTCTTTCTCTTTTTTCGGTAAAAAAAGCAGACCGGTGCCATAACGTCCCTTTTCCGGAACGGGAATACCCTGCAATAAAATAAACTCATGCGGAATTTGTAACATAATGCCTGCACCGTCCCCGGTTTTGTTGTCTGCACCTTCGGCACCGCGGTGGCGCATATTCTCTAATACTTTTAAAGCCGACTCAACAATGTCGTGTGACTTTTCTCCGTGAATGTTTACCAGCATACCAACACCGCAGGCATCATGTTCGTATGCCGCATCGTACAGGCCCGGCTGTTTGGGATGTCGTTGGTAAGGGAATCCTTTTGCTTCGTTGTTAAAAAGTTCTTGTTTCTTCATTCTTACTATCTTTATTGTATGATAATACCTGTTTTATGTATCAAAATGTTTGGCAAAATTAAAAATTTAATTTCATGATGATACTAAATTCTATCATTTCTATGACACGAAATGAGAAGCCTATTCTATATTCTTTTAATTTGTAATCAAAATCGTTGGAATTGCTTTTAAATTGTTAGTCTGTTGTCTATTATTTTAAGATGATTGTAATTCGTTTCTTTTTGAGCTAAAAATAATATATTATTTAACTTTTTGATGTGTTTGCAACTTTTTTGTGCGTTTCTGTCAAATAAATATCGGATTTATTATCTTTATGTTATTTGAAATGTGTATATTTGCAACCAAAATAAAAACGCTATAATGTGCGTGGAATGGTAGGCTATATTGGTACAAGAAAAGCCTTTCCCAGCCTAATAAAAGGGCTGAAGTATCATCGAAAACTATGTTGTTCTCAAAGGAAAACTTCGAGCCCAAGGAAATACAGTCATCAACAAAATCGCCGATTGTAGTATCGAATTTCCCGAAACAATCGAATGCCTCGATCTGTTGATTACTACGGTACCTCTTCAGTTGCCTGCTTACCATATTGCGGTTTGCAAGGGAATGGATGTAGGCCAGCCCAGGAATTTGGCTAAATCAGTAACAGTGGAGTAAAACTTGTAACTTATAACAGGTAATTTGGATTTGTATAAATGGAACAATTGAAACATGAATGTGGCGTTGCCATGATACGCCTGCTTAAACCGCTGGAGTATTACGAGAAGAAGTACGGAACGTGGATGTACGGTCTGAACAAGCTTTATCTGCTAATGGAAAAGCAGCATAATCGTGGGCAGGAAGGTGCGGGACTGGCTTGTGTTAAACTGGAGGCCAATCCGGGTGAAGAATATATGTTTCGCGAACGTGCCTTAGGTTCCGGTGCCATTACGGAAATCTTTGAGAATGTACAGAATAATTTCAAGGATTTGACTTCCGAACAATTGCATGATGCAGAGTTTGCCAAACGTACATTACCTTTTGCGGGTGAAACGTATATGGGGCATTTGCGTTATTCGACAACCGGGAAATCCGGTATCTCTTATGTGCACCCGTTTTTGAGGAGAAACAACTGGCGTGCCAAGAACTTGGCTCTCTGCGGTAACTTCAACATGACGAATGTAGATGAAATTTTTGCCCGTATCACAGCCATTGGACAACATCCCCGTAAGTATGCTGATACCTATATCATGTTGGAACAAGTGGGGCACCGGCTTGATCGTGAAGTGGAACGTGTGTTTAACCTTGCCGAGGCCGAAGGGCTTACAGGCATGGGAATCACCAACTATATAGAAGAGCATATTGATTTGGCTAACGTATTGCGTACCTCCAGTCGTGAATGGGACGGGGGATATGTCATTTGCGGACTGACCGGAAGCGGTGAATCTTTTGCAATACGTGATCCGTGGGGGATACGTCCTGCTTTCTGGTATCAGGATGAAGAGATTGCAGTGTTGGCTTCCGAACGTCCGGTCATTCAGACAGCTTTTAATGTCCCTGTAGAAGATATTAAAGAACTGCAACCGGGACAGGCATTATTGATTAGTAAAGAAGGTAAACTGCGGACATCACAAATAAACAAACCTCGTGAGAAACAGGCTTGTTCATTCGAGCGTATCTATTTCTCCCGTGGTAGTGATGTCGATATTTACAAGGAACGGAAACGGCTCGGCGAGAAACTCGTGCCGAACATTTTGAAAGCTATCAACAACGATCTTGACCATACCGTTTTCTCTTTTATTCCCAACACCGCCGAAGTTGCTTTCTACGGAATGTTACAGGGACTGGATGACTATCTGAATGAAGAAAAAGTGCAGCAAATAGCTGCATTAGGTCATAATCCGAATATGGAGGAACTGGAAGTTATTCTTTCCCGCCGTATCCGCAGTGAAAAGGTGGCTATTAAGGACATCAAGCTCCGTACGTTTATTGCCGAAGGAAACAGCCGAAATGATCTGGCGGCTCATGTCTACGATATCACTTACGGAAGCCTTGTTTCCGGTGTCGATAATCTGGTGATTATTGACGATAGTATTGTGCGTGGCACAACATTGAAGCAAAGTATTATCGGTATTCTCGACCGTCTTGGTCCGAAGAAGATTGTTATCGTTTCTTCTTCCCCACAGGTCCGTTATCCCGATTATTACGGTATCGATATGGCAAAGATGAGTGAGTTTATTGCTTTCAGAGCTGCTGTCGAATTGCTGAAAGAGCGGGATATGAAAGATATAATTGCGTCTGCCTACCGGAAATCCAAAGATCAGATAGGTTTGCCGAAAGAGCAAATGGTGAACTATGTAAAAGAAATATATGCACCTTTCACGGATGAGGAAATCTCCGCCAAAATGGTAGAACTATTGACTCCGAAGGGAACGAAAGCTAAAGTGGAAATCGTCTACCAGCCATTGGAAGGGCTTCATGAAGCCTGTCCCAATCATCGGGGCGACTGGTACTTTAGCGGCAATTACCCTACGCCGGGTGGCGTGAAAATGGTGAATCAGGCATTCATCAATTACATAGAGCAACTGTATCAATTCTGACAATCATACAACGATTCAAAAATAAGAATGAGAAATGTGACATTAATCCTTGACGACGGGAGCCGGTTTTCCGGCAAGTCGTTTGGCTACGAGAAGCCGGTGGCGGGCGAAGTAGTTTTTAATACTGCCATGACCGGATATCCGGAGAGTCTCACTGACCCTTCGTATGCCGGACAGTTGATGACTCTTACCTATCCGTTGATAGGAAATTACGGAGTTCCCTCTTTTTCAATCGAACCGAACGGACTCGCTACTTTTATGGAAAGTGAGAAGATTCATGCGGAAGCGATTATCGTAAGTGACTATTCTTACGAATACAGTCATTGGAATGCTGTTGAAAGTCTCGGCGACTGGCTGAAACGTGAGCAGGTTCCCGGCATCACAGGCATTGATACCCGCGAACTGACTAAAGTACTCCGCGAACATGGCGTGATGTTGGGAAAGATTGTTTTTGACGATGAACCGGACAATGTTCTTGAAGCTACTTATGCAGGCGTTAACTATGTAGATAAAGTAAGTTGCAAGGAAGTGATTCGCTATAATGAAGGTGCGGATAAAAGGAAAGTGGTATTGGTGGATTGCGGTGTAAAGACTAATATTATCCGTTGTCTGCTGAAACGTGATGTTGAAGTGATTCGTGTCCCTTGGGATTATGACTTCAATGGACTCGAATTTGACGGATTGTTTATTTCCAATGGTCCGGGCGATCCGGATACCTGTGATGCTGCGGTGCAAAATATCCGCAAGGCAATGAAAAACGAAAAACTTCCTATCTTCGGAATCTGCATGGGTAATCAATTACTCTCGAAAGCCGGAGGTGCCAAAATATATAAACTGAAGTACGGACACCGTAGCCACAATCAGCCTGTGCGTATGGTAGGTACGGAACGATGTTTCATCACTTCCCAAAATCACGGTTATGCCGTAGATAATAATACGTTAGGAGCAGATTGGGAGCCGCTTTTCATCAATATGAATGACGGTTCTAACGAAGGAATTAAACATAAGACGAATCCTTGGTTCTCGGCACAATTCCACCCGGAAGCTGCCAGTGGACCTACGGACACGGAATTTCTGTTCGATGAATTTGTAAACCTGCTTAAATAACCGACAATTATGAAAGAAAATATAAAGAAAGTATTGCTGCTGGGTTCCGGTGCCCTAAAAATCGGTGAGGCCGGTGAGTTCGACTATTCCGGTTCACAGGCACTCAAAGCCTTGAAAGAAGAGGGGATTGAAACGATTCTCATCAACCCGAATATTGCTACGGTACAGACTTCCGAAGGAGTGGCAGATCAGATTTACTTCCTGCCGGTGACTCCGTACTTCGTAGAGAAAGTGATTCAGAAAGAGAGACCCGAAGGCATTATGCTTGCATTTGGCGGTCAGACCGCTTTGAATTGCGGTGTGGCTTTATATAAGGAAGGAGTCCTTGAAAAATATAATGTAAAGGTACTCGGTACTCCGGTACAAGCTATTATGGATACCGAAGACCGTGAACTTTTCGTGCAGAAACTGAATGAAATCAATATAAAGACTATCAAGAGCGAAGCCGTGGAAAATGCGGAAGATGCTCGTCGTGCAGCAAAAGAACTGGGTTATCCGGTGATTGTTCGTGCTGCTTATGCATTGGGTGGTTTGGGTTCCGGTTTTTGTGATAACGAGGAACAACTGAATATTCTGGTAGAAAAGGCTTTTTCCTTCTCCCCACAAGTATTGGTGGAAAAATCACTCCGTGGCTGGAAAGAAGTGGAATACGAAGTAGTGCGCGACCGCTTCGATAACTGTATTACTGTTTGTAATATGGAGAATTTCGATCCGCTAGGTATCCATACCGGTGAGTCTATCGTTATTGCTCCGTCTCAAACGCTTACTAACAAAGAATATCATAAACTTCGTGAATTGGCTATTCGTATCATTCGCCATATCGGTATCGTGGGCGAATGTAACGTACAATACGCTTTCGATCCGGAATCCGAAGATTACCGGGTGATTGAAGTAAATGCCCGTCTTTCCCGTTCATCAGCCTTAGCCTCCAAAGCAACCGGCTATCCGCTGGCTTTCGTTGCCGCTAAATTAGGATTGGGTTACGGACTTTTCGATTTGAAAAATTCCGTAACAAAAACGACCTCCGCCTTCTTCGAGCCTGCTCTGGATTATGTGGTCTGTAAAATTCCTCGTTGGGACTTGGGTAAATTCCATGGGGTAGACAAAGAATTGGGTTCTTCAATGAAATCAGTCGGTGAAGTAATGGCTATCGGTCGTACTTTTGAAGAAGCGATCCAGAAAGGTCTTCGTATGATAGGACAGGGAATGCACGGATTTGTGGAAAACAAAGAACTGGTTATCTCTGATATTGACAAAGCACTTCGTGAGCCGACCGATAAACGTATTTTTGTAATATCGAAAGCATTCCGTGCCGGATACACAATCGATCAGGTACATGAACTGACAAAGATTGACAAGTGGTTCCTTCAGAAACTGATGAACATTATGCAGACTTCCGAAGAGCTGCACAGTTGGGGAAACAATCACAAACAGATTACCGACTTGCCGGGAGAATTGCTGAAGAAAGCGAAAGTGCAAGGCTTCTCCGATTTCCAGATTGCCCGTGCCATTGGTTATGAAGGTGATATGGAAGACGGCATTCTCTATGTCCGTAATCATCGCAAACGTGCGGGTATTCTTCCCGTTGTGAAACAAATTGATACTCTGGCTGCCGAATACCCGGCACAAACTAATTATCTATATCTTACTTATAGTGGCGTAGCAAATGACGTTCATTATCTGGGTGACCATAAATCTATCGTCGTACTAGGCTCCGGTGCCTATCGTATCGGTTCTTCGGTTGAGTTCGACTGGTGTGGTGTTCAGGCATTGAATACAATCCGCAAGGAAGGGTGGCGCAGCGTTATGATTAACTATAATCCGGAAACCGTATCTACGGATTACGATATGTGCGACCGCCTCTATTTCGATGAACTGACTTTCGAACGCGTAATGGATATTCTGGAACTCGAAAATCCACATGGCGTCATTGTATCTACCGGTGGACAAATTCCGAATAATCTGGCATTGCGCCTGGATGCACAAAATATCAATATTCTCGGTACAAGTGCCAAAAGCATTGACAACGCTGAGGATCGCGAGAAATTCTCTGCCATGCTCGACCGTATTGGTGTAGACCAGCCGCGTTGGCGTGAACTGACTTCTATGGATGATATCAATGAATTTGTTGACGAGGTCGGTTTTCCTGTACTTGTCCGTCCGTCTTATGTGCTTTCGGGTGCCGCGATGAATGTTTGCTCCAATCAGGAAGAACTGGAACGTTTCCTGAAACTGGCAGCCAATGTATCGAAGAAACATCCGGTAGTAGTAAGTCAGTTTATTGAGCATGCCAAGGAAGTGGAAATGGATGCCGTGGCTCAAAATGGAGAAATCGTAGCGTATGCTATCAGTGAGCACATCGAGTTTGCCGGTGTGCACTCCGGTGATGCGACCATTCAATTCCCGCCGCAAAAGTTATATGTGGAGACGGTTCGCCGCATCAAGCGTATCAGCCGTGAGATTGCCAAGGCTTTGAACATTTCCGGTCCGTTCAATATCCAATATTTGGCAAAAGATAATGATATCAAGGTGATCGAATGCAACCTGCGTGCCAGCCGCTCTTTCCCGTTTGTCAGCAAGGTATTGAAGATAAACTTTATCGAACTGGCAACGAAAGTAATGCTTGGCCTGCCTGTCGAAAAACCGGAAAAGAATCTTTTTGAACTGGACTATGTTGGAATCAAGGCTTCCCAGTTCTCCTTCAACCGTTTGCAGAAAGCCGACCCGGTGTTGGGGGTAGATATGGCTTCCACCGGTGAAGTCGGTTGTATAGGTATGGATACTTCCTGCGCCGTACTGAAAGCAATGCTTTCCGTAGGTTATCGCATTCCGAAGAAGAATATCCTGCTTTCTACAGGTACAATGAAACAGAAAGCCGATATGATAGACGCAGCCCGTATGTTGGTAAATAAAGGATATAAACTCTTTGCTACGGGCGGTACGCACAAAGCGCTTGCCGAAAACGGTATTGAGAGTACTCATGTTTATTGGCCGAGTGAAGAAGGACATCCGCAAGCTTTGGAAATGCTCCATAGTAAAAAGATTGATATGGTAGTCAACATTCCGAAGAATTTGACAGCCGGAGAGTTGGATAACGGATATAAAATCCGTCGTGCGGCTATCGACCTGAATGTTCCGTTGATAACGAATGCCCGTTTGGCTAGTGCATTTATTAATGCTTTCTGTACAATGAGCATTGATGATATTGCTATCAAGAGTTGGGCGGAATATAAGTAATATAATAAGTTGTTATATAATAAGTAGAAGAAGTCGTCTCTGTTTTTTCAGGGGCGGCTTTTTTTATAAAAATATTGCAAAAAGGATAATTGGCTTAGTCTCCGTGCTCATTTTTTTATGCTCGAAAATTAGCTGCATTCAAATATTCGTTTTACCTTTGACAGAAATTGTCAACGTGTAAAGTAAATGGAGTCATTGAGTCAGTATTCAAAAGATGTTCGTGAGGAATTGAAATTGTCATTACAAGAAGTCTATAATCGAACTGATATAGATGTCACTCTTTTGGGGTATAAGATGTTTGATTTGGAGAGTCGTAGATATATTGGAAATAAAGCAAAGTTAACCCCTTGGATTATGAATATAATCAACGAGCATACAGGAGGGTTTGAATCATTTTTTGATGTCTTTGCGGGAACCGCATCTGTTTCCAAGGCTGCGATACCTTATGCAAAGAGAATAATAATGAATGACTTTCTGTCATCTAACAATATTATATATCAAGCCTTTTTTGGTTCCGGAACTTATGATATGAATAAACTTCATTCAATCATAGAGTATTATAATAATATAAATCCTGACACTATTGAAGACAATTACTTTTCGGATAATTTCGGAGATAAGTTCTTTGATTACAAGAACTCCAAATTGATAGGTCATATAAGGGAGGATGTCGAAAAGAGGAAAGTGGCATTGACGCATAAGGAATATGCCATTCTATTGACCTCTTTAATATATAGTATTGATAAAATAGCAAATACAGTAGGGCATTTTGATGCATACATCAAAAAAAACATCCTGTATCATCCTTTATCCATACAACTTATTAGACCACTTGATCCTCAGTGTGTAGAAATCTTTAGAGAAGACTCCAATATACTTGCTGAAAACATCACGGCAGATGTTGCATATATTGACCCGCCTTATAACTCTCGTCAATATAGTAGATTTTATCATATTTACGAAAATCTGGTAACTTGGGAGAAGCCTGAATTGTTTGGTGTAGCGATGAAGCCTAAAGCACAAAATATGAGTGCATATTGTACCTCTAGTGCTCCCGTTGCATTTCGGGATCTTATAAGTAAATTGAACGTCAAGTATATTGTCGTATCATACAATAATACATACGAATCAAAAAGCGGGTCATCAAAAAACAAGATTACATTAGAGCAGATTAAATCCATTTTAGAAGAACGCGGTACTACAAAGATATATGATTGCGATCACAGATATTTTAATGCAGGTAAGACTAATTTTGCAAAGCACAAGGAACTATTATTTATCACGGAAGTAGGGCAATGAAAAAAAAGATAGTAAGATCACCTTTTTTCTATGTTGGAGACAAATATAAGCTCATTGAAGAAATTAGCTCGTATTTCCCTGACGACATAGAGAAATTCGTTGAACCGTTTGTTGGCGGAGGGTCGGTATTTATGAATATTGACGCTCGGAAATTTTACCTGAATGATATAGATGTAAATGTAATTGCGCTACACAAATTTTTATGTAAATCTGCCAATAAACGAACTGAATTTTTTAGTCGAATAGAAAGTCTTATCGCTGAGTATGGACTATCATATTCATATAAGGAAGATCGTATCCCGATAGAACTTAGGCAACAGTATAAAAAAACATACTATGCTAAATATAACAAAGAAGCGTATGGGCGGATGAAAAGGGATTTCAATGAATCGTCGATAGCTGATTTATATGTCTTGTATCTTTTGTTGATATATGGATTTAATCGAATGCTACGATTCAATAAAAATGGAGACTTCAATCTTCCTGTAGGCAATGTTGATTTTAATGCTAATGTAGTAAATGCTCTAGAGGCATATTTCATGCAGGTAATATCCAAAAAACCTAAATGGTTTAATATCGATTATAAAGATTTCCTACAAAAAATAAGGTTGTCTGAAAAAGATTTTGTATATTTAGACCCGCCATATCTTATCACATTTAGTGAATATAATAAGTTATGGAATGAGCAAGATGAAATTGAGTTGTTGCAATTATTGGATAGCCTAAACAAACGACGTATTCGGTTCGCTATATCGAATGTTACTCATTACAAAGGTCGATGTAACAATCTGTTTATAGATTGGGCATGCAAGTACAATGTTCATCCGATAAAGAGTAATTATATAAGCTATCACGACAATTCAACAAAACAAATTAGCGAAGTATTAATCACAAATTACTAATATGCCTAGAAAACCTGAATATAAGCCGTTGCTTTACACGACTACGATACGAAATCCTGAGCGTTTTAAAGATTTCATGCACATACTTAAACGATTCAATGGCCGGATACTTAATAATAAAACAGTCGAGTTGTTCGAGAGAGAACTGTTTAAGGTTGGCTTGTATCGACCAATGAAGCGCCCGGAAACAGTTCAGGATAAGTGGAAATCAACAAAGAACGGGGAATTAGCCAGCAAACCATTAACAGATGAAGAAACGAAAGATGTGTATCAGCAGAATGATCCCCAAGTCAACAAAAGTATAAAGGGACATAAAGAAGCAGGGTTTCCTAAAGGGTGGCCGAGTCGATTTGACACACAATTCAAATTGATGAAAGTTCTGGGCTTTGTATATTATGAATGGGGAAAGCCTATAAACTTCTCTCAAACAGGTAACTATCTTGCAGATACTGTATCCATTGAAATAGATTCAGGAGCAATATCTCGCGAGATTGTAAATCCACAGAATGAGCAAATTGCATTTATGCAAGCTTTTGCCAAGCAACAAAGATGCAATCCGTTTATTTGTGAATTAAATGATAATATTCCACTGATATTATTGCTTGAAGTTATAAAGAAGTTAAACTCTGATCCAGATTATAATGGTTCGGGAATCTCATATAAGGAGATACCTTTAGTTATCTTTTGGAAAGATAATGATGCGGAATCTTTGTATCAGCGTATTAAACTTCTGCGAAAGGAACATAGGTACAATCCTTCAAATGAAGTGATAGAGGATATATGTGTAAACGAAATACTTGGGGGATTCAAGAAATTTGATCTTGACTCTATTGTGTCCGAATATCCCGATGAATTTGTCCGCAAAATGAGAATGACAGGACTTATATCATTTAGAGGGGGTGGTCGATTTATCGACATTAACCATAATGAAGATGATAAGATAAATTATATACTGGCTAATTATGCCACATATCGCAAGTACACTTCAAAAGAAGAATATTTTGACTATATGTCAGACATTGATGGTGCATTGTTTGCATTAAAAGCTGTCGAAATCCCCAAAAATGTCGCAGCTGATAAATTAGCTAAACTCGTGGGTGATTACTCATGGGATTCTATTAAAAAAGAACTTACCCATTTGGCGAAAAAAACATCATCAAGCCACAATATTTTAAGGTTTATTGCAGCTCCGGCAAGATTAGAGTTCCTGACCGCCCTTGCTATTAAGTCAAAACTGCCTGCTGTTGAGGTAATTCCCAATTATCCATGTGACGATGAAGGTCTGCCAACCTCTACGGCTGGTGGGGATATTGGAGATATTGAGTGTTTCGAGGCTTCTAACAGTATATTGGTGGAAGTCACAATGTCTGAAGGGCGTCAGCAGACAATGATGGAAGTATGGCCTATTGCGAGACATTTAAAGGAGCTTAGAGAAAAATATGAATGTGAAAATTTCCAATGTGTGTTTCTGGCACCAAGTATATTTGTTGATTCTGAGAATCAGATAGACTGGGTTAAGGATAAAAAGCAGCTTGTTATTCGTCCATACAAGATTGTAGATTTTATTAACTATCTGGATACAGCAGCATCTTTATATCAGATTGTATAAGGTTACTAAAAACAATATAAGAAAACTATAGAAAAGCACCTTCTTGTTTGGAAATTTGTTTAAATTCTCGTATTATCGAATTCATTTTTAAACTAATAGTAATAATATGAGAAAAGACGGATTTACCGTATGCGCAAAACATTATATTAAGTGTTTGCGGCAAGAAGGGCGTTATGCCACTGCGCATGTTTATGAAAGTGCGCTTCGCTCTTTCACTATGTTTTGTGGCACTGCGGGTGTATCATTCAGACAGATCACCCGTGGAAATTTAAAGAGGTATAGCAGCTATCTTATGGATTGCCATTTGAGGCTTAATACCATTTCTACCTATATGCGGATGTTGCGCTGCATATACAATAGGGGAGTAGATATGCATCAGACCCCATACGTTCATCGTATGTTTCGTGATGTGTTCACTGGGATAGACACTCGTCAGAAGAAAGCTATTCCTATAAACGAACTTCATACGTTACTTAACGAAGACCCACAATCTGATAAGCTGCGTCGGACACAAGCTATTGCCAACTTATTGTTTTTATTTTGCGGAATGCCTTTTGTCGATCTTGCCTATTTGGAAAAGTCAAATTTGGAAGGGAATATGTTGAAGTACAACCGTGCCAAAACCGGTATTCCTATGAACGTAGAAATATTGGATTCGGCAGCAACTATCATTTCACAACTTCGCAATAAGCATACAACAGTTCTTCCCGAACATCCGGATTATCTGTTTTACATATTGAGTGGAAAGAATAAGAGGAGTGATGAGGCGGGTTATAAAGAATACCAATCTGCTTTACGTTGTTTCAATAATGATTTGAAGAGTTTAGCCAGAAAGTTATGTATTCGCTCCTCTGTAACCTCTTATACATTCCGTCATTCATGGGCTACTACGGCAAAATATCGTGGAGTTCCTATCGAAATGATAAGTGAATCATTGGGACACAAATCTATCAAAACAACACAAATCTATTTAAAAGGCTTCGAACTGTCAGAAAGAACTAAAGTAAATCGGTTGAATTATTCTTACGTGATGAACTTCAAGACTATCTAGTTGTATGTGTGTAAACTGTTGATAAATAGTATGCTTAGATGAATGTTACTTTAAAGGTAACGGAAATATTTCGATGCAAATATAGGTAAAAATATTAATAGCATACAAGTAAACTTTCCTTTTTTTCCTTTTTCTCTTGAAATATGCGATAAAAAAGCTGCTGAACATGAAAATATGAATTTCATGCTCAATGGATTTTATTGCCTGAATCCGAATGATTTCCCGGTTTTACGTCCTCCTTGTTAGTATAATTTCCTTTTTCATTGCTGTCATGTCTCCTATGTGTATGATCCGTTACCTTTAAAGTAACGGATAAAATTGGGGTAAAAAAATATGATTTTTCAAGAAAAGAAGTCAGTCAATGCCGGGCCTAGTTGTGGGACAGGGGAAGGCGTAGCGCACTCAAAACGTTGGTATGTCGCTCTCGTTCGTATGCATCACGAGAAGAAGGTATCCTAACGTTTATCCAAAATGGGAATTGATTCTTTTGTTCCCGTTCAGCAACAGATTCATCAATGGAGCGACCGCCGTAAGCTGGTGGATACCGTCTTACTTCCTATGATGGTTTTCGTTCATGTGACTCCCAAGGAGCGTATGGAAGTTCTTACCTTTTCCACTGTCAGCCGTTATATGGTGATGCGTGGTGAAAGTATTCCTGCCGTAATTCCCGACGAGCAAATGGCCCGTTTCCGTTTCATGCTCGATTATTCGGATGAAGCCGTCTGTATGAATGACTCTCCTTTGGCCCGTGGTGAGAGGGTGCGTGTCATAAAAGGTCCTTTGAGCGGTCTTGTCGGCGAACTGGTGACTGTCGGTGGCCGGAGTAAGATTGCCGTCCGTTTGAATATGCTCGGCTGTGCTTGTGTCGATATGCCGATCGGTTATGTAGAACCTATTCACTTAATCAATGATACTTCGAAAGTTTAGTGTTTTGTTATTGATCCGTAACCGATATGCGTATGTGGCGTTGTCTCATCGACATCGTTAAGGAACGTGGCCCCGTGGTCCTTACACGGTGCTGGAAACAGTTAAAGATACATGGTCTTGAAGTCAGAGACTATCTGGTATATGTGTTCCGTGAGATCATGAATGGAAATATTCAACATACGTTCCTGAGGCGATCTTAGCTTAAAAAGAAATAGAGTGTTTACCAAAGTGTTCGTACTGAGCAAGAATGATCACAAAATGATATGAATCTGGCTTATCAGGTGTATAGTCAGGTTACTAATCAGCAGGAGTAAAGGTACAGGAAGAGAAACCTGTATTTGCGGTGATAAAGCTTGCAGTGGTTCCTTTAAAAACTTCAAGTAAAGGGGCGTGGTATATAGTATTTACATTTGTGTTTATATTAGGTACTATTGATTGGTATTTATTGGGTAATAGTTTTTGAAAAACTATAAAGGAGGAAGTTAAAAATACCCGATAATGAATATATTATATTGGTATTTAATATGTCACTTTCTGAAAGTCTTTGGTGAAAAAGATATTTAGTATAAAGCACTAAAATAAAAAACTCTTTTATGAAAATACTAGTAACTGGAACGGCAGGTTTTATTGGTTCTTATGTGGCTGAAAAACTACTGGAAAGAGGTGATGAAGTGATAGGTCTTGATAATATCAATGACTATTACGATGTTAATTTAAAATATGGACGCTTATTAAAAGCAGGCATTCATAAAAAGGATATAGCATGGTATAAATTAGTACAATCTTGTCAATATCCAAAATATCGTTTTATTCGCATGAATCTAGAAGATCGGCAAGCTATGCAGATGCTATTTGCAAATGAAGGTTTTCATCGTGTATGCCATTTGGCTGCTCAAGCAGGAGTACGATATTCCATTTCTAATCCTTATACATATATTGATAGTAACGTGAATGGTTTTTTAAATATTCTGGAGGGTTGTCGTCACAATACTGTGCAGCATTTAGTATATGCCAGTTCCAGTAGTGTATATGGACTTAATGGTAATTCCCCTTTTTCAGAAAAAGATTCTATAGCCCATCCGGTCAGTCTTTATGCAGCAACTAAGAAATCGAATGAACTGATGGCGCACGCTTATAGTAGACTATATGATATACCTTCAACCGGTTTGCGCTTTTTTACAGTGTATGGTCCTTGGGGGCGTCCGGATATGTCGCCCGCTTTATTTACAGATGCTATTTTACATGGTCGTCCTATTAAGGTATTTAATAATGGAAATATGTTGCGGGATTTCACTTATATAGACGATATTGTTGAAGGAGTAATACGTTGTCTTGATAAGGTGGCAGTTCCCGATCCGGAGTGGGATGAAAATCATCCTGATCCTAGTACTTCCGTGTCTCCTTATCGTATCTATAATATCGGTAATTCATGTCCGGTAAAACTAATGGATTTTATTCGTGCTATTGAAAAAGCCTGTGGGAGGGTAGCTATTAAAGAATACTTGCCTATGCAGCCGGGAGATGTCTATCAGACTAATGCTGATACGACATTGCTTCAACAGGAAGTGGGCTATAAGCCACACAAAAATATAGAAACCGGATTGCAGGCAACGGTGGATTGGTATCGCTCCTTTTATCAACTTTAATGTTATTGCAAAATGTTGCTGTTTGTTTGAAAAAACTACAATAAATAATGTGTCCAATCAATAAGAGGCGAATAATCAAAAATACTCTATTTCTCTATTTAAAAGTCATTGTCAATACTATTGTACTTTTATATTCCACAAGTTTGATATTAAATGCGCTGGGTGTTATTGATTATGGCATTTATGGTGTTGTGGGTGGAGTGATTGCTATGCTTGGATATCTGAACACTGCAATGGCTAAAACTACTCAACGTTTCTTGAGTTTTGCTGAAGGAAAAAGAGATAAAGCGAAGCAGAAGGTGGTGTTCAATACTAGTGTAATGTTGCATTTAGGGATAGGTGTTAGCATTTTTATATTGATGGAAGCTTTTTATTATCCGCTTTTTTATGGAATTTTGAATATTCCAGAGGAACGTATGGCTGCTGCTCAGTTTATTTATCATATGATGGCGGTGAGCACTTTATTTACAATCCTTACGGTTCCCTATGATGCAACTATTAACGCTCACGAAGATCTGGTTTATTACGGTATTGTTGGCGTATTCGAGGCCTTATTAAAATTAGCTGTTGCTTTCATCGTTGTATATGCGATGATAGATAAGCTTATACTCTATGGGGTACTTATGACCACTATCTCAGTTTTAATGATGATAATAATGCGAATCTATTGTCATCAGCGTTATGAAGAATGCGTGTTTTTTCCTAAAAAATACTATTGTAATCGGTCAGCTATAGAGATGGGTAAATTTGCGGGTTGGAATCTTGTCGGAACTTTTTCTGGTATTGCTGGTAATTATGGAACCGGACTGCTAATGAACCATGTTTTTGGCACGGTGGTAATAGCAGCTCAAACCATAGCTAATCAGATAGGAGGAGCATTGAATGTTTTCTCTTCGAATATGATTAAAGCCATTAATCCTGTTATTGTTAAGGCTGAAGGTGAGGGGAAACGCTCCAATATGCTTGACCTTAGTCTGGCAGGATGCCGATATTCATTTTTTCTCTACACTCTCTTTGCTATTCCTTGTCTGTTAGAAGCGGACTATGTACTAAAACTATGGCTTAAGAATGTACCAGACTGGGCTGTGCTTTTTTGTCGTCTTCAAATATTGCGGACAATGTTGGAGCAACTTACCAATGCACTTGGTATGGCATTGATGGCAGAAGGGCATATTATGAAAATCAACATTGTAAATTTAGTTTTAAGCATTTTGACATTCATATCTTTGTATCTACTCTACAGTTTCGGCTTTTTACCTTATTGGCATTTTATTATATCTATAATCTTTATGGTTATTATCGAATCTTGTTTCAAGATTTACTACTGCAGTCGCTATTGTCATTTAAGTATCAAATACTTTATTAGAAATGTATTTGTGCGATGTGTATTATGTGCAGTTATTCCATTTCTTGTAGGATTGTATTTTGTTAGCGAATTTGAAGGGCAGGGATTTTTAAGGTTATGCCTCACATCAGTAATATGTACTACGATACTAATCATGGTATTATTTTCAATTGGAATGAATAAACAGGAAAAGAATTTGATTGTTAGAAATATGTTTACAAATATGCATTGAAATGTTTGCAGAGAATCTCTATATTCTTCTAATTCTTTTTTATGTTTATTGAGTTGCTTTTAATTGAAATATTTTATATCTAAATTGTGTGAATAGGATTTATGAAATTTATTTGGTTTAAAGGGGATTTAGGAAATCAAGTTTTTTCTTGTGCATTTTATAATTATCTGAAGAAGAAATTTCCACATGAAAAAATTTATGGATGTATGAAAACAAGTGTACCTATTGTAGTTAATAAATATTTTGATTTAGAACTCCCTGAATCATATAAATATTTGGATAATTTATTATTCGTGATTTTTCGTATATCAAAAAAACTCCATATCAAGTGGGGGATGAGTACGGATGTGTATTTTAAAGAAGATGCGCTATTTTATAATGGATATTGGCAAAATAATAAATTCTATGATCGAGATAATAGTTGGTTAAAAATGAAATTACCAAAAGATATAGGGTCAAAGAATTTG
>OOAH01001144.1_pt1 | contig 25535 bp, 18 predicted proteins | sample 1671801 | NCBI WGS metagenome assembly OOAH01 (sample SAMN06348194, study PRJEB24527) | human gut metagenome | biome: human gut; feature: ankylosing spondylitis patient; material: feces | host: Homo sapiens | place: China | collected 2015-10 | reverse complement strand
ACAAGGCCGAGATGATCAAGAAGATCGCCGACATGATCAACGACAAGAAGATCGACGGCATCTCCTACATCAACGACGAGTCGGACCGCAACGGCCTGCGGATCATCATTATCCTGAAGCACGACGCCGTTGCGAGCGTGGTGCTGAACACGCTGTTTAAGAACACGCCGCTGCAAACGTCGTTCGCCGTGAACAACATCGCGCTGGTCAACGGCCGGCCGCAGATGCTGCCGATGCGCGACCTGATCAAATACTTCATCGAGCACCGCCACGACGTCGTCGTGCGCCGCACGCGCTTCGACAAGCGCAAGGCCGAGGAGCGTCTGCACATCGTGCAGGGTTTGCTGATCGCGCAGGACAACATCGACGAGATCGTGCGCATCATCCGCGCCTCGCAGACGCCCGACGCCGCCAAACAGACGATGATCGAGCGTTTCGAGTTGTCGGACATCCAGGCTTCGGCCATCATCGAAATGCGCCTGCGCGCCCTGACGGGACTCGAAAGGGGCAAGCTGCTCGCCGAGCGCGACGAACTGGAGAAGCTGATCGCCCACCTGACGGAGGTGCTTGCGAACGTCGGCATGCAGATGCAGATCATCAAGGACGAGCTGCTGGAGATCAAGGAGAAGTACGGCGACGAACGCCGCTCGGAGATCGTCTACGCTTCGGAGGAGTTCAATCCCGAGGATTTCTATGCCGACGACGACATGGTGATCACCATTTCGCACATGGGCTACATCAAGCGCACGCCGCTGGCCGAATACCGCACGCAGAACCGTGGCGGCGTGGGGGCCAAGGGCAGCGCCACGCGCGACGAGGACTTCATCGAGCACATCTACGTGGCTTCGATGCACAATACGATGCTCTTCTTCACCGAAAAGGGCCGCTGCTTCTGGCTCAAGGTCTACGAGATTCCGGAAGGCGCCCGTTCGTCGAAGGGCCGCGCCATCCAGAACGTCATCCAGATCGAGCCGGACGACAAGGTCCGCGCTTACATCAACGTCAAGAGCCTGGCCGATGCGGAGTACGTGAACAACAACTACATCATCATGTGCACCAAGGACGGCACGATCAAGAAGACCAAACTGGAGGCCTACTCGCGTCCGCGCCAGAACGGCGTGAACGCCATCGTCATCCGCGAGGGCGACCAGCTGATCGAGGCCAAGCTCACCAGCGGCAACGCCGAGGTGATGATCGCCGCCCGCGACGGCAAGGCCATCCGTTTCAACGAATCGACGGTGCGTCCGATCGGGCGTGTCGGCGCCGGAGTGCGCGGCATCTCGATCGAGGACGGGGACGAGGTGGTCGGCATGATCTGCGTGGAACCCGATTCGAAGCAGGACGTGCTGGTATTGAGCGAGAACGGCTACGGCAAGCGTACCGATCTGGACGAATACCGCATCACCAACCGCGGCGGAAAGGGCGTGAAGACCATCAACATTACGGAAAAGACAGGCAAACTAATTTCGATACAGGCCGTTACCGACGACAACGACCTGATGATCATTAACCGTTCGGGACTCACCATACGCACCGCTGTCAGCCAGATCCGCCTCGCGGGCCGCGCTACGCAGGGCGTGCGTATCATCAACCTCCGCGAGGGCGACGCCATTGCTTCGGTGATGGCCGTGCCGGCTGCCGGGGAAGAGGAGGAAGTGCAGCCCGCGGAAGGCGTTGAGACCGGAGGCGAAACCCCCGGAGCCGCCCCCGCGGAGGAATAAGAAAAAGAAACAACAAAAACTTTAAAATTTCAGTTTACCATGAAGAAAACGATTTTGACGGCTCTTGCGGCGCTGCTCGTGGCAGTTCCCGCCGTGAAAGCCCAGAAAGTGAACAAGGAAGCCCTTCTCGCCAAGATCGAAAAGAGCGACGCCGACATTGCCAACGAGAAGAAGGCGGCGAAGGCCGCGACGTGGCTCGCCCGCGGCAAGGCTTTCTACGAGGTGGCCGTGGAGCCTACGAAGAGCATCTTCGCCAACATGGAACCGACGATGCTGAAACTGGCTGTCGGCGAACCCAAGTCGACGACGAAGGAGACGCTCAACGGCACGGAGTACGACGCATGGGTGTATCCCTATTTCACGGCTTACGTCAAGGACAACAAGGTCGTGACGTGGAAGCAGAGCAAATGGGTGCTGAAAGACGCTCCCAAGAAGGCCATCGAGGCTTACAACAAGGCTTATGAACTCGATCCCAAGACGGCCGAGAAGGTCAAGGAGGGTCTGAAGCAGGTCAGCGACTTCTGCTCGCAGGTGGGCAACGTCGGCATCGACTCGGGCAACTACGTCGAGGCCGCAGACGCTTACGTGACGGCTTTCGAGGCGCAGTCCAGCCCGGCTTACGAGAAGGCCGACCCCGCGCTGCTCTACTATGCGGGCTACCTGCTGACCGTCGACGGCTCGAACAACCCCAAGTCGTTCGCCAAGGGCGGCGAGTACCTGACCAAGGCCATCGACCTGGGCTATGCCGACGAGGAGGGTAATATCTATTACTACCTCTTCCACTGCCTCTACGGACAGAAGGACCTCGACAAGGGAAATATTATGAAAGCGAAGGACGTGCTGCTGACGGGTATCGGGAAGTTCCCGAAGAACGAGCGCATTCTCGACGGCCTGATGCAGCTTTACACCGCGGAGCAGGGCGTGGGCGACCCCGCCGACCTGATCGCGCTGATCGACAAGGCCATCGAGGACAATCCGTCGAACGTGGACCTCTGGTTCGGCCGCGGCCGTATCTTCTACGCGCTGAAGGACTACGATCAGAGCATCGAATCGTTCAAGAAGGTCGTGGAGCTGAAGCCCGACCTGTTCGAGGGCAACTACTACCTGGGTGTGTTCTATACGATCAAGGGCGACGCGCTCAACAAGGAGATGAACGAGAAGCAGTACAGCAGCCAGGCGGTTTACGACGCCGATCTGAAAGTCGTCAACGATGTCTACAAGGAGGCTGTGCCCTGGTTCGAGAAGGCGCACCAGATCAAACCCGACGATGTTGATACGCTGGAGTTCCTCAAATCCATCTGCTTCCGTCTGCGCGACGAGGCCGGCATCATGGAGAAGTACAACACCTACAATGCCCTTTACAAGCAGGTGAAAGGCATCGAATAGCCGCTTGACGGGCGGGGATTCAGCGGCGATGGTTCGCCGGTCCCGCTCTTTGAACGGAGTTGCGCTGCCGCCCGTTCGGCAGGCGTTATGAAAAAAGCCCGGCTGGAAAGCCGGGCTTTTTTGCATATGGAGGGGGGGGGTAAATGGCATTATGAAAACGCCCCGCACCCTGAATCCCGCCTTTTGGCCGTGCGGGCGCGGAGCCGGGGAGCAGCGTTCCGGTAAACCGGCCGCACCCTGAATCCGGCGTCTTACGCCGGTTAGCGGGCGATGCGGCCCGAGACGGAGCCGCGGGCCAGCTGTTCGACCTCTGCGGCCGTGAATTGGTTGTAGTCGCCCGGCACGGTGTTTTTCAACGCGCAGGCCGCGGTTCCGAAGTCCAGCGCAAACTGGGCGTCGTGGGGATGCGCGGCCATTCCGTAGAGCAATCCGCCCACGAAGGCGTCGCCCACGCCGACGCAGTCGACCACGGGGTCGATGTCGTAAACCCGCGTGGAGTGCAGACGTCCGCCCGTGTAGAGCGTTCCCGAGATCAGGTGGTGGTTGGCGCTCAATACGCTGCGCAGTCCGAAGACGATGCTCCGGCAGCGGGGGAAGCGCGCCGCAACCTCCGCCGAGGCCCGTTCGTAACCCGCCGTATCGGGACGGTAGGCGGTGTCGCGGGCCGCAAACTGCGGCAGCTGCATGCCGAGCACCTTTTCGTATTCGTCGTCCGTGCCGAAGAAGGCGTCGCACTGCTCCATCAGTGGCGGGAGCACCTCCTGCGGCTCCTTGCCGTATTTCCAGAGGTTCTTGCGGTAGTTGATGTCGCACGAGACGGTCAGTCCCGCCGCGTGCGCCGCCGCAATCGCCTCGGCGCACACGGCCGCCGTGCCGGCGCTCACCGCGGCCGAAATCCCCGACCAGTGGAACCACGAGGCGCCGCGGAAGATTCCGTCCCAGTCGATCATCCCCGGTTGCAGGGTGTCGAAGGCCGAGTCGGCGCGGTCGTATACGACGTGCGACGAGCGCATCGCGGCGGCCTCCTCCATGTAGTAAATCCCGAGCCGCTTGCCGCCGCGCAGGATGGCGTCCGTCCGTACGCCGTAGCGGCGCAGGTCGTCGATGCAGGCGTCGGCTACCCGGTTGTCCGGCAGGCGGGTGACGAATTCGCTTTGCAGGCCGTAGTTGGCCAGCGATACGGCGACGTTGGCCTCGCTTCCGCCGTAGCTGGCGCGGAAGAGGTTCGTCTGGTTGAAACGCAGGTAGTCGGGCGGCGTGAGACGCAGCATGATCTCCCCGAAGGTAACGATCTTTTGTCTGTCCATGATTTTTGTGAAATAGGAGTTACAAATATACATAAAAAGCCGGACAATCGCAAGCCGGATTGCGCCCGCTTCGGGAAAGGGTTCCGACAGAGAAAGGCCCGGTCGTCGGACCGGGCCTTTCGGAAAAAGCAGGACGGCATGCCTGCCCTTTTTGGACGGATTTTTAGTTGAGGACCGTCACTTTGAGCGGCGTCACGGCGGCGGCCTGCGCCTGCCCGATCTCTTCGATCCACTCCTTCATGTCCTCCACGCCGCCCTGGCTCCAGCCCGAACCGGCGTAGTAGGTCAGCGTCCGGCCGGGTTTCACGGCCTTGACGGCTACGGCGTGGCCCAGCGTGTCCGTAAGCATCTCGGCTCCCGGCAGGATCACGCCCAGGTAGATGTCGCCGTCGCGTGCGGGGTTCTTCGAGTCCGAAACGGCCTCGCATAGGGCCATCCAGCCTTCGCCGCGCTGCATCTGTTTCACGTCGTGGCGCACGAAGCCCGCGGCGATCGGCATCTCGGCGAATGCTCCTTCGTAGATGTTGTCCATGCGGTTGAAGCGCTGGTTGGCGTCGAGCGAGATGACCTTGGTGAGCGTCACGGGCGTGCCGTCGACATCGAACGGGGCGTAGGTCAATTCGACCGAAGTGCGGATCGGGCCGTTGTCGAGCGTCCGGGCCGTGGCGTAGTTGTGTCCCATCATCCAGAATTTACCGCCGGCGAAGGGCAGCGATGCGCCCGAACCGAGCGTCACGCCCACCTTGTAGCAGTCCATGCCGTCGCCGTAGTTGTGGTGGTAGTTGCCCCGGGCGTACCACTCGTCGATCACCAGTTTGTCGGTGCACTTCACCCATACGTCGATGCCCGGAGTGACGAGTTTCTCGGGAGAGGTTTCGAGCGCCGGGCCGTAGAGGCGGTAGGCCACCTTGTTGTTCTCCCAGGCGTAGTCGTCGTAACGTTCGGGAACCGTGCGGCCGAACGCCTCGGCGGGGTAGTTCTCGCGCTGGCCTGTGACCAGTTTGAACCGCTTGCTTTCCATCGGGTCGGCGTCGGTCTGGAAGATCAGCGCCTGCGGCTCCGTTCCGCCGCGGAAGAGGACCTGCGAGGGGATCTGCTCGTTGTCGTCGTTCAGGACGACGATGTTGTCCGGCGTCACACCTTTGAGCGCGGCGACTTCGGACCAGGCGATTTCGACGGTTTCGTCATCGCGTTCGGTCGGGGTCGTGTTGGCGACTTCGACCTTCAAAGCGGGTGTGCAGGAGGCCGTCAGGAGGGCTGCAACCCACATAATCGGTTTTTTCATAAAATTAGAATTGAAGTTTTTCCGTTGTTTGTAGGCAAATTTACAATTTTTCCGTATATTGGTCAACCAAAACGGCAAATATTCTATTTAATTCGGTAATTTTTCATATTCCGAGTGGCGGAAAGTTACTAATTTTACGTTATGAAAAAGAGCCTGATACGTATAGAAATTTAACCGCGATAGCTTTTATTTTTTATGAAACAGTTCAACGACGACAACTTCCTGTTGCAGACCGAGACTGCGCAGCGTCTTTACCACGACCATGCGGCCAAGATGCCGATCATCGACTACCATTGCCACCTGATTCCCGAGTACGTGGCTTCGGATCACCGTTTCGACAACCTGTCGAAGATCTGGCTCGAAGGCGACCACTACAAATGGCGCGCCATGCGCACCAACGGGGTCGATGAGAAGTATTGCACGGGCAAGGATACGACCGATTGGGAGAAGTTCGAGAAGTGGGCCGAGACGGTTCCCTATACGATGCGCAACCCGCTCTACCACTGGACCCACCTCGAATTGAAGACCGCCTTCGGGGTGACGAAACTGCTCAACCCCGCTTCGGCCCGCGAAATCTACGACCATTGCACGGCGCTGTTGCAGCGTCCCGAATACCACGCCCGCGGCCTGATGCGCCGCTACAACGTCGAGGCGGTCTGCACGACGGACGATCCCGTGGATTCGCTCGAACACCACATCAAGGTCCGCGAGGACGGTTTTGCGACCAGGATGCTCCCCACGTGGCGTCCCGACAAGGCGATGGCCGTGGAGGTTCCGGCCGATTTCCGCGCTTATATGGAGAAGCTTTCGAAGGTTTCGGGCGTCGCGATCACGAAGTTCGCCGATGTGATCGACGCGCTGCGCGTGCGTCACGAGTTCTTCGGGTCGGTCGGCTGCCGTCTTTCGGACCACGGCATCGAGGAGTTCTACGCCGAGGATTATACGCAGGCCGAGATCGACGCTATTTTTAATAAGGTATACGGCGGGCAGACGCTGACGCCCGAGGAGATCCGCAAGTTCAAGACCGCCATGCTGGTCGAGTTCGCCACGATGGACCATGAGGCCGGCTGGACCCAGCAGTTCCACTACGGCGCCATCCGCAACAACAACAGCCGCATGTTCGGCCGGCTGGGTCCCGATACGGGCTTCGACTCGATCGGCGACTTCGCGGTCGGCAGGCAGATGTCGAAATTCTTCGACATGCTCGACCGCAACGACCGCCTTGCGAAGACCATCATCTACAACCTCAATCCGCGCGACAACGAGCTGGTGGCCACGATGATCGGCAATTTCCAGGACGGCCGCTACGGCGCCGGGAAGATCCAGTTCGGATCGGGGTGGTGGTTCCTCGACCAGAAGGACGGCATGGAGAAACAGATGAACGCCCTCTCGACGCTGGGTCTGTTGAGCCGCTTCGTGGGCATGCTGACCGACTCGCGGTCGTTCCTTTCGTACCCGCGCCACGAGTATTTCCGCCGCACGCTGTGCAACCTCGTCGGCAACGACATCGAGCAGGGCCTGCTGCCCGCCTCGGAGATCGACTTCATCGGCCGGGAGATCATCGAGGGCATCTGCTACCGCAACGCCAAGGACTATTTCAAATTTTAAGCTGTCATAATACCATGAAAATCGTAACATTAGGTGAAATCATGCTGCGTCTTTCGACGCCCGGAAACACGCGCTTCGTTCAGTCCGATTCGTTCGACGTCGTCTATGGCGGCGGCGAGGCCAACGTGGCCGTTTCGTGCGCCAACTACGGCCACGAGGCTTACTTCGTCTCGAAACTCCCGAAGCACGAGATCGGCCAGTCGGCGGTCAATGCGCTGCGCAAATACGGCGTGAGGACCGATTTCATCGCCCGCGGCGGCGACCGCGTGGGCATCTACTACCTCGAAACCGGGGCCTCGATGCGTCCCTCGAAGGTGATCTACGACCGTGCGCATTCGTCGATCGCCGAGGCCGATCCGCAGGATTTCGACTTCGACGCCATCATGGAGGGCGCCGACTGGTTCCACTGGTCGGGCATCACGCCCGCGATTTCGGACAAGGCCGCCGAACTGACCCGTCTGGCCTGCGAGGCCGCCAGGCGTCACGGCGTGACGGTGTCGGTGGACCTGAACTTCCGCAAGAAGCTCTGGACCAAGGAGAAGGCGCAGTCGATTATGAAGCCCCTGATGCAGTATGTCGATGTCTGCATCGGCAACGAGGAGGACGCCGAGCTGTGCCTCGGGTTCAAGCCCGACGCCGATGTCGAGGGCGGCGAGACCAACGCCGAGGGCTACAAGGGCATCTTCCGCCAGATGGCCGCGACGTTCGGGTTCAAGTATGTGATCTCGACCCTGCGCGAGTCGTTCTCGGCGACGCACAACGGCTGGAAAGCCATGATCTACAACGGAGAGGAGTTCTACGAGTCGAAGCGTTACGACATCGACCCGATCATCGACCGCGTGGGCGGCGGCGACTCGTTCTCGGGCGGCGTGATCCACGGCCTGCTGACCAAGCCGACGCAGGGCGAGGCCCTGGAGTTCGCCGTGGCGGCATCGGCCCTGAAGCACACGATCAACGGCGACTTCAACCTCGTATCGGCCGAGGAGGTCGAGTCGTTGGCCGGAGGGAATGCCAGCGGCCGGGTGCAGAGATAATTAAAAATGAAAAATTATGGCTCGCTTCAATAAAATGCAAGTTCTGGAGGCCATCGGTAAGACCGGCATGGTTCCCGTATTCTATCATGCCGACGCCGACGTGGCCGAGCAGGTCGTGAAAGCCTGCTACGAAGGCGGCGTGCGCGCTTTCGAGTTCACCAACCGCGGCGATTTCGCTTCGGAGGTGTTCATCCGTCTGGTGAAATTCGCCGCCGCGGAGTGCCCGGAGATGATCCTGGGCATCGGTTCGGTGGTCGACGCCCCGACGGCCGCGATGTACATGCAGTACGGCGCCAACTTCGTCGTGGGTCCCTACCTGAACGCCGAGGTGGCCAGGGTCTGCAACCGCCATCTGGTTCCCTACACCCCCGGCTGCGGTTCGGTGACGGAGATCGGCACGGCGCAGGAACTGGGCTGCGACCTGACGAAGGTTTTCCCCGCGGGCAACGTGGGCGGTCCGTCGTTCGTCAAGAACGTCAAGGCCCCGCTGCCGTGGTCGAACATCATGGCCACCGGAGCGGTGGAACCCACCGAGGAGAACCTCACGGCGTGGTTCAAGGCCGGCGTTTATTGCGTGGGCATGGGCTCGCAGCTCTTCCCGAAAGAGGTCGTCGCCGCGAAGGACTGGGCGGCGATCACCGAAAAATGCCGTTTCGCTCTGGACGTGATCGCCCGGGTGCGTTAAACCCGATTCCGTAAGTTCGGTAGTCCGGCGGCGGCCCCGCTCCGCCGCCGGACGCCGTTCCTGCGGCTCACCAATTCCTGAACACTACTTAATTAAACCCCATAATGACAAACAACAAAACGACTCTCGCTGGGAAGATGACGCAGTATCGCTGGGTCATCTGTGCGATGCTCTTCTTCGCAACGACCGTTAACTACCTCGACCGTCAGGTGCTCTCGCTGACGTGGGACGAGTTCATCAAGCCCGAATTCCACTGGAACGAGTACCACTACGGGCTGATCACTTCGATCTTCTCGATCGTCTATGCCGTCTGCATGCTCTTTGCAGGACGTTTCATCGACTGGATGGGCACCAAGAAAGGTTATCTGTGGGCCATCGGCGTCTGGTCGATGGGAGCCTGCATGCACGCCCTCTGCGGCATCGCCACCGAGGCATGGGTGGGGCTTCCCGACGCCGCCGCGTTGCGCGCCGTCGAGGCCGGGTCGGCCCTGGCCGCGACCATCGCCATGGTCAGCATGTATTTCTTCATCGCCGCGCGCTGCATCCTCGCCCTGGGCGAGGCGGGCAACTTCCCGGCAGCCATCAAGGTGACCGCCGAGTACTTCCCCAAGAAGGACCGCGCCTACGCCACCTCGATCTTCAATGCCGGCGCTTCGATTGGCGCGCTGTTCGCCCCGCTGACCATTCCGCTGCTGGCGAAGGCCTGGGGCTGGGAGATGGCCTTCATCGTGATCGGCGCCCTGGGCTTCGTCTGGATGGGCTTCTGGGTCTTCATGTACAAGAAGCCCTCGGACCACCCGAAGGTGAATGCCGCCGAGCTGGAGTATATCGAGCAGGACCAGCACGAAGTGGTCGACGGCGAGACGGTCGGCAAGGAGCAGGAGAGCGAGAAGATCTCGTTCTGGAGAACGCTCTCGTTCAAACAGACGTGGGCCTTCGCCTTCGGCAAGTTTATGACCGACGGCGTGTGGTGGTTCTTCCTCTTCTGGACCCCCTCGTACCTCAATTCGCAGTTCGGGATCAAGATGTCCGAAGGGCTGGGCGTGGCGCTGATCTTCACGCTTTATGCCATCACGATGCTGTCGATCTACGGCGGCAAGCTTCCGACGATCATCATCAACAAGACGGGGCTGAACCCCTATGCGGCACGCATGCGCGCCATGCTGATCTTCGCGTTCATTCCGCTGCTGGTGCTGCTGGCGCAGCCCATGGGCACGATCTCGCCGTGGTTCCCGATCATCCTGATCGGTCTGGGCGGCGCGGCGCACCAGTCGTGGTCGGCCAATATCTTCTCGACCATCGGCGACATGTTCCCCAAGTCGGCGATCGCCACCGTGACGGGCATCGGCGGCATGGCCGGCGGCGTAGGCTCGATGATCCTGCAATGGTTCGCCGGCTGGCTGTTCGTATATGCCGACGAAACGGCGATGCAGTTCATGGGTTTCGAGGGTAAGCCCGCCGGATATTTCGTCGTCTTCTGCATCTGCGCCGTGGCTTACCTCATCGGCTGGATCGTGATGAAGACGCTGGTTCCGAAATACAAACCGATTGTATTGGATTAACTTAAAAACCGGACATACAATGATCAAGCAACTGAACAAGTCGACCGTCGAAACGGTCGGCCGTCCCGTTCGCATCCTGCAATTCGGCGAAGGCAACTTCTTGAGAGCCTTCGTGGACTGGCAGATCGACATCGCCAACGAGAAGGGCGTCATGGATGCAGGCGTGGCCGTTTGCCAGCCGATCATCGACCCCGAGCGCAAGGTGCTGGGGATGATCGACCTGATGCACCGGCAGGACAACATGTACCACGTCTATCTGGAGGGCATCGAGAACAAACGGCCCAAGAAGGACGTGCGGCTGGTGAAGAGCATCATGGATTCGTTCAATCCCTATGTGGACTATGCGAAATACGAGGCGTATTTCCTCTCGCCGGAGCTGAAGATCACCATTTCGAACACCACCGAGGCGGGCATCCGCTACGAGGAGGGCGACGACCTGACGGCCTGTCCGCCGAAATCGTACCCCGCCAAGATGACGGCGCTGCTGTACAAGCGGTTCAAACATTTCAATGGCGACCCGACCAAGGGCCTTTGCATCATCTGCTGCGAGCTGATCGAGAACAACGGCTCGACGCTCCACGAATACGTCATCAGACACGCCGAATACCACAAACTCGGGCAGGATTTCATCGACTGGGTCGAAAAGAACTGTCATTTCTGCGACACGCTCGTGGACCGCATCGTGCCGGGATTCCCGCGCGAGCAGATCGGCGAGATCAGGGAGGAGATCGGCTATGACGACAACCTTGTGGTGAAGGCCGAATTGTACCACTTGTGGGCTATCGGCGGTCCGGGCTACAAGGAGGTGATGAAGGAGCTGCCGCTGGACAAGGCGGGGCTGCATGTGATCTTCATGCCGTCGATCAAGCAGTTCCGCGACAAGAAGGTCCGCATCCTGAACGGGTCGCATACGGGCATGGTGCCCATCGCCCTGCAAATGGGCTGCGAGACGGTGATGGACGCTTTCAATACGCCCGACATCGAGCGGTTCGTCAACGACATGGTTGCCGAGGAGGTGATCCCGATGATCGACGAGGACCGGGACGAGCTGAAGAAGTTCGCCGCCGGGATTCTGGAGCGTTTCTACAACCCCTTCATCAAGCACATGCTCCGGTCCATTTCGCTCAACTCGCTTTCGAAATGGGAGGCGCGCAACTATCCGACCGTGCGCGACAACTGGTTCAAGGCGCAGCGGCTGGCCGAACGCGAAGCATTCACGTTCGCCGCGCTGATGACCCTCTACGGGCCGAACAGCGGTTTCGAACCCGACGACACGAGGGAGTTCGTGGACTACATCCGCGCCAACTGGGATTCGGCCGACATGGAGGCTACGATCACGAAGATCGTGAAGGAGAGCGGCATCTTCACCGTCGATTTCTCGGAGGTTCCGGGCTTCATCGGGACCGTTGCGGGCTATGTCCGCGACATCGAGACGCTGGGCATGAAAGATGCCTTGAAGAAGTTTTTAGGAGCGTAACCAGTCAGCTGTTCCGGTGCGGCGTTTCGGACGGTTCGTGGCACGGCCTCCGGTCGTGTTCACAAGTCCGATCCACCCCCGAACCCCCGCCTCGGCGGGGGCTTTGCGGGACCCGGACATGCGGCTTATTTTATTGATATGAAACGGTTTCTGAAAATCAACGCTGCGGACAATGTCGCCGTCGCACTGGCCGACGACCTGCACGAGGGCGAGACGCTCGATGTCGAGGGCGTCGCCGTGACGCTCCGCGAGGACGTTGCGCGCGGCCATAAGTTCGCCCTGCGCGACATCGCCGCGGGCGAGAACGTCGTGAAGTACGGCTATCCCATCGGTCACGCCACGCAGGACGTGCCGCAGGGCGGGTGGATTCACACGCACAACCTGAAAACCAACCTCCGCGACGATCTCGAATACACCTATGCCCCCAAGGTTTACGATGTCGGGTGCCCGAAGCGCGACGTGCGGGTGATGGGTTACCTGCGCGGGAACGATACGATGGGCATTCGCAACGAGTTGTGGATCGTGCCCTCGGTGGGGTGCGTCAACGGGCAGGCGCAGGCCATCGCGGAGCGCGTGAAGCGCGAGTGCGACTGCTCGCATCTCGACGACGTGCGGGTCTACACCCACAATTACGGCTGTTCGCAGCTGGGCGACGACCACGCCAATACGCAGCGGGCGCTGGCCGCGCTGGTGCGTCACCCCAATGCGGGCGCCGTGCTGGTGCTGGGCCTCGGGTGCGAGAACAACCAGGTGTCGGCCCTGAAAGAGGTGATCGGCCAATGGGACGACGAGCGGGTGAAGTTCCTCGTCGCCCAGGAGGTCGAGGACGAGATCGAGGCGGGATTCGAAATCTGCCGCGGGCTGGTGGAAAAGACCAAAGCCGATAAGCGTCAGCCGCTTCCGCTCGCTTACCTCAAGGTGGGCTTGAAGTGCGGCGGCTCGGACGGTTTCTCGGGCATCACGGCCAATCCGCTGGTGGGGCTGTTTTCCGACTGGCTGATCGCGCAGGGCGGCACGACGGTGCTGACGGAGGTTCCCGAGATGTTCGGCGCCGAGACGATCCTGATGGACCGCGCCGCAGACCGCCGGGTTTTCGACGGAACGGTCTCGCTGATCAACGATTTCAAACGCTATTTCCGCCGGTTCGACCAGCCGATTTATGAAAATCCCTCGCCGGGCAACAAGAAGGGCGGCATCACGACCCTTGAAGAGAAATCGCTCGGCTGCGTGCAGAAGGGCGGGGCGCAGCCCGTCGTCGACGTGCTGACCTACGCACAGCCCGTCACGAAGCCGGGATTGAACCTCTTGCAGGCTCCGGGCAACGACCTGGTGGCCGCTTCGGCGCTGGCTCTCTCGGGCTGCCAGCTGGTGCTCTTCACCACGGGACGCGGCACGCCTTTCGGGTCGTTCGTGCCCACGATGAAGATTTCGACCAACACGCAGCTCGCGGAGTTCAAGGCCAACTGGATCGACTTCAACGCCGGCACGCTGGTCGAGGACGAGGAGCCGCAGGCCGTGCTGGAGCGTTTCATCGGCAAGGTGCTGGCCACGGCCGGCGGCGAGCGTCTCAAGCACGAGGAGACGGGTTTCAAGGAGATCGCCATCTTCAAGACGGGGGTGACGTTGTAGCGTGTAATTGCGTTCACCGAACCTATGATGAAATCCGCTGTAATCATAACGATCCTTCTCCTGTCCTCGTTCGTCGCCTCGGCAGAGACGGTCTATACCGTCGACTGCAACGGCGGCGGGGATTTCCGGACCATTCAGGCGTGTTTCGACGCCCTGCCGTCGAAGCCTGCGGAGTGGCGCACGGTGCGGATTATGCCCGGCGTCTATCGCGAGAAGGTGACGCTCGACGTCTACAAGGACAAGGTCCGGATTCTGGGCGATGAAATGGCTGAAACCCGCATCGTCTGGGGCGACTATGCCGGCAAAGTCGTCGACGGCCGCGAGCTGACCACCTACGACAGTTATACGATGTCCGTTCAGGCCGACGATGTCTATCTGGATTGCCTGACCGTCGAGAACGATGCCGGAAGGGTAGGGCAGGCCGTGGCGCTCGAAACCCGCGGCGACCGCATCCATCTGTATCATTGTGCGCTCATCGGCGATCAGGACACCTTCTTTGCTCGCGGCTACGTTTCGCGCGTACATGTCGAGAATTGTTATATCGAGGGAACCACCGACTTCATTTTCGGCCCTTCGATCGTGCTGTTCGAGTGTTCGACGATCCATTGCAAGGCCGACAGTTTCATCACGGCCGCTTCGACCACCGAGCGCAACGAATACGGATTCGTCTTCTCCTGCTGCCGTGTGACGGCGGCCGAAGGGGTGACGCGGGTTTACCTCGGGCGTCCGTGGAAATCGACGGCCCGCACCGTGTGGCTGGAGTGCGAATTTCCCGCGGCGATCCGTCCCGAGGGGTGGCGCGACTGGCACGACGCGGCCCGTAAAGGCGATGTGTACTATGCCGAATGGCGTTGCGAAGGACCCGGCGCCGACCGTTCGGGCCGCGTGGCGTGGTCGCGGGAGCTGACCGATGCCGAGGCCGACGTTTACGACAACCGGTGCATTTTTGCCAAAAAGACCGGCTCCGAGCAGTTCCGCGACGACTGGGATGGCTTCGCGGAATAGACGGTCCGGAAGGTCTCGTTTTTACGGTTTCGCCCCCGCCGGAAGCATCTCCGGCGGGGGCGGTTTCCTTTTCGGAGGCTTGTCCGGCGCTCGTTCCGTGCCGGCGGGCGGTTGTCCGGGTCCTATGCGATCTTGTCGTAGATGGTTTTCAGCCGGCGGGTCATAAAGAACTGGATCACTCCGCGCAGGAACATGTAGAGCGTGAAGGCCAGCCACAGGGCATTGTTGCCGATCAGCGGGTAGCAGGCGTAGTAAATGGCGAAATAGGCCGCCGTGGCCCAGAACATCGAGTCGCGCATGACGCGCGTTTCGGTGGCTCCGACCATGATGCCGTCCATGATGAAGGGCATGGCCGAGGCGATCGGGATGAGGATGATCCAGACGATGTAGCGTCCCGCCAGCTCCTCGATCACCCCGGCGTTGGGCGCCGAGTGGTCTACGAACACGCCCACCAGGTCGCGCCACCAGACGAGATAAATCCCCACGAAGACCACCGATACGAGCGTTCCCCAGGCGATGCACCTCCGCAGGCAGTCGCGCAGCGACACGCTGTCGCGCGCCCCGATGAAGCGTCCCGTGAGCGCCTCGGCGGCGTAGGCGAAGCCGTCGTTCATGTAGGAAAAGAGCGTGAAGAGTTGCAGCAGCAGGGTGTTCACGGCCAGCAGCGCGGGGTCGTCCATGCGTGCCGACGCCCCGGTGAAGAAGGTGTAGACCGCGACGATGCAGAACGTGCGCAGGATGATGTCGCGGTTGATGATGAAGAACGTCTTCAGCGGTTTGAGGTCCAGCACCTCCGACCAGTCGATCCCGGTGAGGATCGGACGGTATTTGGCGGCGAGCAGCAGCGCCGAGAGCGCCACGCCGGTCCATTGGGCGATCACCGAGGCGTAGGCGATGCCCACGATGCCCATATCCATCCCGAAGGCGAACCAGAGGCTGCAAAGGATGTGCACGATGTTGACCGTGACGGCCGTCAGCATGGGGAATATGGCGTTCTGCATCCCCGTGAACCAGCCGTTGAACCCGAAGAGCACGATGCCCGCCGGCACGGCCCAGATGCGGGCGTAGAAGTAGTCGCGGGTCATTTCGCTGCCGTTCATGGCCCAGAGGGCCAGTTCTCCCACGGGGTATTGGAGCAGGATCATCAGCACACCCATCACCGCCGACACCGACAGCGCGCGGGCCAGCATGTTGGTGCACTCGCGGAAGTCGCCCGCGCCGAACGCCTGGGCCGTCAGCCCGCTGGTTCCCATGCGCACGAACGAGCAGTTCCAGTAGATGAAGTTGAAGATCGAGACGCCGATGGCCAGCGCGCCGATCGTGGCGGCGGAGTCGGCTCCCCAGTGTCCGGCGATGGCGGTCGATACGATGCCCATGAGCGGCACGGTGATGTTCGAGACGATATTGGGGAGCGCAATGCGCAGTATTTCGCGGTTCATGTTCATAACGCAGGATCGGGTGTCGCAGCCGATGCCGGGCGGCGCGGGGCTTCTGCCGGAATGCCGCCGGTCGTCGGGGAGTTATTTTTCGGCAAAGATACGGCAAAAGCAGGCGTTTTGTCGCCTTCCGGCGCAATTATTCCCAAAACGGTTGAAATCGGGCACGTTATGTGTTATAATCCGGAAAAATGGATTACCTTTGCCGGGTGGAAACCGGCTCGGACGGGCTGCGTCCGGTATCACGCGCGTGAACCCGGTCGGCACGTTCCGGTCCCTGCCCCCGATAATTTATTAGACGAATAGAAAATGAAAGATCCTAAAAACGACTCGACCCCGGTGCTCGGACGCTTCGGACGCGACAAACGCAAGCGCACCGTAGTGGCTACGGCGGAGCGTGTCGAGCGTCGCCCGCGTTTGCAGCGTGATGCCGCCGATTCGGAGCAACCCTCCTTTGAAAACAGGCCCGAACGCCGGGCTTCGTATAACCCCCATTTCACGGCCGACAACCGTCCGGTCTTCGAGAAGCCGCACTACGGCGACAAATCCCGCGGGGAGGGCGACCGCCCGCGCCGTTCGTATGACGACCGCCCGCGTCCCTATGGCGACCGTCAGCGTCAGTACGACGATAAGCCGCGTTCGTATGGCGACCGTCAGCGTCAGGACGACGACCGTCCGCGGCGTTCCTTCGGCGACAAACCCCGCTACGACGGTGACCGTCACCGCAGCGACGAGGAGCGTCCGCGCCGCAGTTACGGCGATAAGCCGGCCTACGGCGAGAAGAAATTCGGACCCAAGAAGTTCGGCGACAAGCCCTACGGCGAGAAGAAGTTCGGCGAGAAAAAATTCGGGGATAAGAAATTCGGCGACCGGAAGTTCGTCGACAAACCGTTCAAACCTGCCTATAAGAGACACGACGACAAACCGGCGTCGTATCCGAAATTCAATCCCGAGAAGCAGACGGGCGAGATGCGCCTGAACCGCTTCATCGCCCAGTCGGGCATCTGCTCGCGCCGCGAGGCCGACGATTTCATCACGGCGGGCGTCGTTTCGGTCAACGGCAAGATCGTCACCGAACTGGGGACCAAGGTGCTGCCGACCGACGAAGTGCGGTTCAATGACGAGCCGGTGCAGGGCGAGAAGAAGGTCTACCTGGTGCTGAACAAGCCCAAGGGCTACGTCACTTCGCTCGACGATCCCCATGCCGGAAAGACGGTCATGGAGCTGGTCTCGGGCGCCTGCACGGAGCGCATCTACCCGGTGGGACGCCTCGACAAGAACAGTCTCGGGCTGCTGTTGTTCACCAACGACGGCGACCTTACGAAGCAGTTGACGCACCCTTCCTACAAGAAGAAGAAAATCTACCAGGTGACGCTCGACAAACCTCTGACGCGCGCCGACATGGACCGCATCGCCGAGGGCGTCACGCTCGAAGACGGCGAGATCTTCGCCGACGAGATTTCCTACGTCAAGGAGAACAAGCAGGAGGTGGGCATCGAGATCCACTCGGGCCGCAACCGCATCGTGCGCCGTATTTTCGAGTTCCTGGGGTACACCGTGACCAAACTCGACCGCGTTTACTATGCGGGTCTCACGAAGAAGAACCTCAAGCGCGGAGCGTGGCGGTTCCTGACCCGCGAGGAGGTGGAGCGGCTGAAGTCCGGGCAGTATGAATAGGAAGTCCGGGCTGTATGCATAAATGAAAAGAGCGATTCGTGAGAATCGCTCTTTTCATTTCATTTAATGCGTGTCCCGATACCAGTTCGTCATCCGGTTTTCGGCGACGTACTTCGTCGAAGGCTCGCTCACGGAGACGCCCGTATAGAAATGCACGGGGTTCGACCCGTTGTTGTATTGGGAATAGAACTGCTTCGTGCACAGACGGCTTTCGGGGGGAAATGCCCGGTCGAGTTGTGTCGTGAATTCCTCGACGAGCGCCGGGTCGCCGCAGCTCAATTCGACGTAATGCCCCAAGTCGTAGAAAAGGTGTGTCATCAGTCCCTCGTAGTACTGGAGCTGCGAGAGTTCGAACGGCTGTTTGCCTTTTTCGTTGATGCGGCGCATCACCTCCGCCAGCGCGTCCAGCTGCGACGTGACGGCCAGTGAGATGCAGCCCGACTGCTCTTTCCAGGTCGTGCTCTGGTATTCGTTTTCGTAGAGGTTCCAGAACTCCCGGCAGGTTTCCGCGAGCCGGTCCGCGACCGGTCCCGTTTCGAACAGGTGGGGGACGATCCGGTCGTAGGGGAATCCGTCGCCCATGACCTCGCAGGGCGACGCCACGATGTAGCCGATGACCGAACGCAGGTCGTAGAGCGTTTCGATGTTGGCCATGAAGCAGTCGTCGAAGATCAGGTAGTCGAAACGGAACTGCTGCGCTTCGAGCGCCTCCTTCAGCTCCGTGATGTTCAGTTCGTAGCCCTTGTCGCCGAACGAACGGGTCTGCTTGGCTCCCGGGGGCGCGGCCCATAGGTCGTCCTCGGCGGAACGCCGCATCGAGTAGGAGAGCGAGCCGCTGGCGACCGGAATCCACGCCTTGCCGTGGCAGCCGATGATCAGCCCGTAGTTTTGGGCCGGAGCCAGCTCCGCGGCATCGGCGAACAGCTGCCGTACCTTTTCGGGGTTTCCGGCGTTGAAGCCGTCGTAGGTTTTGAGCGTCGTTCGTTCGCACCGTTCCGTCGCCGGGTCGTAACGGATCTCCTGCAGGACGGCCGACGAATGCTTCTCGGGCTGGTAGCAGACCAGAATGCGCCCGTCGCCCGGGATTTGGTTCGTCACGGCCGCACTGACGCCCTCGATGTTGCGCTCGTAATAGTCGATCAGGCTTCGTCCGGGCATGTACAGCAGAAGGGTCTGCGTCGCCACGGCGGGCCGCTGGTAGACCTCGACCGGATAGCCGTCCTTGTTGGCGGGGTGGCGGACGGTTATCGTGCCCAGCTTCCGGCGCGCCTTGGCGGAGTTGGGTTCGGAAGCGGTCACCGTGACCGTCGTCTCCCCGCGGGCGCCGCCGTCCGGCGTCACGGCGAATCCCTCGCCGGTATACGACAGCGTCCACGGTTCTTCGGCCGACACGGTGAACGTCGTTCCGGACGAAGCGTCGCCCGGGAGGTGAATCTCTCCCGTCGAGACCTCGATTCGCGGCTCGCGGTCTTTTTCGCAGGCCGCGAGCGTCAGCAGCAGGGCGAGGCAGAGCGTATGCCGGAGAATGCGGATCATTTATAGGTGCGGGGTTTGAGGTTGTTGAACTGCCACGTGCGGTCGCGCTGGTAGGTGTAACCCTCGGGTTTGTTCCAGTAGACGCGGCTGAAATCGAAATAGAATCCCTTGCGCTTCTTGCCCTCGACCACATAGGGAACGACCAGCGGCACGAACTCCACCGTGCGGCTGACGATGCGCGCCTTGCCGAACGAAAGCCCTTCGGCGGCCAGCACGTCGAGCGCGTGGTCGAACATCAGCACATGGCGCGGGGTCTTCTGCGTGAATCCGTCGCCCGAGCCGAGGATCGTGCGGATGACGCCGTTCATGCGGTCCGACCAGGCTTTTTCCTGCTCCTTGTCGCCCAGCGCACCGTAGGCGAACGACATGAGGTTGAGGATTTTGGGGCTGAACGGATCGCGTTTCAGGGCGTCGTTTCCCACCGAGACCATCGTTTCCAGCGTGGCCCTGTCGGGTTTGTCGGGGTCGATGCCCGAGGCCAGCATCAGCATTTTGTCCAGATCGGGGTTCACGGCCAGCGGCTTGTATTCGTCGCGGTAGGCGTATCCGTAGTAGAGGTAGTGGTAATCCTCGTCGGTCAGCGTCTCGTCGCCCGCGTTGTAGCGCATCATCAGCGCGGGGTAGTAGAACGCGGACTGGGCGTCCATCGTCCGGTCGAGGATCATGTCCTCGTCGGGGACTCCGGCGGCGGCCAGCGCCGGAACCAGCAGTGAGAGAAGCAGCAATCGTTTCATAGCGGTCGTTTCCGGTACAAACGCAAAATCAGCGCAAATCGTATCTGGCGATCAGTTCTTCGAACTTCGCGCGGAGTTTTCCCGATCCGGCGACCAGCGGCAGGCGCATCGTGTCGCCGATGCGTCCCATCACCGAGAGGGCGCATTTCACGCCCACGGGGTTGCCCTCCTCGAAGAGCGCGTGCACGGCTTCGTCCAGCGCGGCATAAGCCTTTTCCGCCGCGTCGAAGTCGCCCGCCTTGGCATGGTTCACGCACTCCATGAACCGCTGCGGAAAGGCGTTCGCCGCCACGGAGATCACGCCGTCGCCTCCGCGGCGCATCAGCTCGATGGCCATGCCGTCGTCGCCCGACAGCACGAGAAATCCCTCGGGACGGTTGTCCAGGATGCGCTGCATCTGCCCGATGTCGCCCGACGCCTCCTTGATGCCGATGACGTTGCGGAAGTCGGCGGCGCAGCGGAGCGTGGTCTCGGCGGTCATGTTGACGCCCGAGCGGCCCGGGATGTTGTAGAGGATCACCGGCAGGGGCGAATGCTCCGAGACGGTGCGGAAATGCTGATAGAGACCCTCCTGCGAAGGTTTGTTGTAATAGGGCGTCACGCTCAAAATGGCGTCGGCGCCCCGCAGGTCGAATTCGCGCAGCTGGTCCAGCACCTCCGAGGTGGAGTTGCCGCCGCAGCCCATCACCAGCGGCACGCGGCCTGCGATCTGGTTGGTGATGAACATGGCGATCACGGCGCGTTCGGGCATGTAGAGCGTGGGGGTCTCGGCCGTGGTGCCGAGTGCGACGATGTAGTCCACGCCGCCGTCGATCACGTAGTCGATCATGCGGGCCAGCGCCTTGTAGTCGACGCGGCCGTCTGCCGTGAAAGGGGTGATCATCGCGGCGCCCACGCCGGAAAGTTTGTGTCGTAGCATAATGTCTCTGATTGTCGTTTTATCTGTTGTCGTTTTGCGTCAGTCCTCAAAGCAGGCGTCTTGCGCCTGTCAGAATAATTCCTGTTGTGCGGCCTTTTCCACCGGGCCTCCGCCTTCGATCATGGCGATGAACTCCTCCTCGGAGATGATCCTTACACCCAGCTTCTCGGCCTTCTTCAGCTTCGCCGGGCCCATCTTGTCGCCCGCCACGAGGTAGTCGACGCTGCCCGACACCGCCGCGAGGTTCCGGCCTCCGTGCAGTTCGATCAGCTCCTTCATTTCGTCGCGGCTCCGCGTGAACTTGCCCGAGACCACGAAACTCCGGCCCGCCAGCGCCTCCGACGCCAGGCGGCGCGCCTCGGCTTCGAATTGCAGCCCCGCGGCGCGCAGGCGGCGGATGATCCGCAGGTTGTCCTCCTCGGCGAAGTATTCGATGATGGCGTCGGCGATGCGTCCGCCCACCTCGTCGGCCTCGACCAGCTCCTCGCGCGTGGCCCGCATCACGGCGTCCAGCGAGCGGAAATGCTCGGCGAGGTATTTGGCCGTGGTCTCGCCCACGAAGCGGATTCCCAGCCCGAACAGCACGCGCTGGAAGGGAACCGCCTTCGAGCGTTCCACCGAGCGGATGATGTTGTCGGCCGACTTCTCGCCCAGCCGGGGCAGGGGGGCCAGCTGTTCGGCCCGCAGGTCGTAGAGGTCCGCCACGTCGCGCACGAGTCCGTTTTCGTAGAGCAGTTCGACGGTCTCCTCGCCCAGCCCCTCGATGTCGAGGGCCTTGCGGCGGATGAAGTGGATGATGCGCCCGATGATCTGGGGCCGGCATCCGCTCTGGTTGGGGCAGTAGTGCTTGGCCTCGCCTTCGTAGCGCACCAGCGGCGTCCCGCATTCGGGGCATACGGTGATGTACTCGAACGGACGGCTGTCGGCCGGGCGCTGCGCGAGGTCCACGCCGATGATCTTCGGGATGATCTCGCCGCCCTTCTCGACGTAGACCGTGTCGCCCGGGCGGATGTCCAGCTGGGCCATCTGCTCGGCGTTGTGCAGCGTCGCGCGCCGCACGGTGGTTCCGGCCAGCAGCACCGGTTCGAGGTTGGCGACGGGCGTGATAGCCCCGGTGCGTCCTACCTGGAACGACACGCTGTCGAGCCGCGTGGCGGCCCGTTCGGCCTTGAACTTGTAGGCCACGGCCCACTTGGGGGCCTTGGCTGTGAATCCCAGCTGGCGCCGGACGGCGAAGTCGTTGACCTTGATCACCACGCCGTCCGTCGGGAAGGGCAGGCGGCGCCGTGCGGTGTCCCAGTGTTTGATAAATGCGTCGATCTCGGCGACGCTGCGGCAGATGCGCGCCGCGTCCGAGACCTTGAACCCCCACTGGCGGGCCTTTTCGAGGCTCTCCCAATGGCTCGAGAAGGGCAGCTCGTCGCCCGCCAGCTGGTAGAGCGTGCAGTCCAGTCCGCGCCGGGCCACCACGGCCGACGACTGCTGCTTGAGCGTCCCGGCGGCGGCGTTGCGGGGGTTGGCGAAGAGCTGCTCGCCGTTGGCCTCGCGCTCGGCGTTGAGGCGGTCGAACGAGGCGTAGGGCATCAGGATCTCGCCGCGGATTTCGAAGAGGTCGGGCCAGTCCGTGCCCCGCAGGCGCAGGGGCACCGTGCGCACGGTGCGGACATTGGCCGTCACGTCGTCGCCCTCGATGCCGTCGCCGCGGGTCACGGCGCGCACGAGCCGTCCGTGCTCGTAGGTGAGCGAGATGGCCGTGCCGTCGAATTTCAGTTCGCAGACGTAGTCCGTGGCCCCGGCTTCGCGCTCGATGCGGCCGATGAACTCGTGCAGTTCGTCCAGCGAGTAGGTGTTGCCCAGCGACAGCATCGCGTAGCGGTGCTTCACGGTCCGGAACTCGGCCGTCAGGTCGCTTCCCACGCGCACCGAAGGCGAGTTGGGGTCGGCGTATTCGGGGTGTGCGCGCTCCAGATCCTGAAGTTCGCGCATCATCGCGTCGAACTCGAAATCCGAAATCTCGGGGGCGTTTTCGACGTAATATTTGAAGTTATGCAGTTCGAGCTGCCGGCGCAGCTCCTCGATCCGTTCGCGTACCATAATCCTTAAATAACGTGTGTAAAGTTACATATTTTGTCCTTAACAACGGGTGAATTTGGTGTAAAATCAAAAAAAATGCAAAAAAAAATTGCAGATGTGGTGCGATATTCAAATTTTGCTTATAATTGCAAAAAATTTCGAGACACTACCATGACTAAACCGAATATCGTGAAGAAACATATTGCGACGAGTTTTCATAACCTCAGCCCCGAGTTGCAGGAGGCTGTGAAGGCGAAATACCCGCTGGGATTCACCGATGCGATGATCCGTGTCGACAAGCCCAACGGCGATTTTTTCTATGCCGTTCCCTATGATACGGACGAGATAGCCTACATGGTGAAGATCGACGTGAAGGTCGACGACAATTCGCACGACGACGACGACAAGGACTACTACGACGACGAGATCAAGGGGGCCGACGACATTCAGGGCGACGACGACAGCTCGGACGCTTCGGACGCCTCCGACGACGACGTGAACATCTGACGCCGCCTATGGTCCGCGCCCTTCCCGTCCTGCTCCTACTGCTCTCGGCGGCCTGCGGCCTTGCCGAGGACGAGCGCGACGAGAAGAACAGATACATCTACCTGACATTTTACGACAAGGCCTTCGAGGCCTACTGCCTGGGCGAATTCGACGTCGATGGCGACGGCCGCATCTCGCGCTACGAGGCGCAGCGTGTCCGCACGGTGGAGTGTCCGGAACGGGGTGTCGCGTCGCTCTCCGACCTGAAGGAGTTCACGCGTCTGGAACGGCTCGACTGCCGGGGCAACGCGCTCACGCGGCTGGACGTCACGATGACGCGCCTCGAATGGCTCGACTGCTCGGACAACGGCCTTGTGTCGCTCGACGTGAACGGCCTGCGCGGCCTCGCATACCTCGATTGCGGCGGCAACTCGCTGCCGCGCCTCGATTTGCAGTCGAACGCCTCGCTCGCAACGCTTCTTTGTCCGGACAATGCCCTCGCGGGGTCGCTGGACGTGACCTCCTGCGCCTCGGGGCTGCGTGCCGACGTGCGCGGCAACCCCTCCCTTGCCACGGTCTACTGCCTCGCCTCGCAAAGCGTCGACTTCAACGGACCGACGGAACTCGTCCGCAAGTGATTTCCGGCATGCAACGGCCCGCCGGGCCGTTGCGGGGATTTCGGTCCCGGGCGGAACGGCCCCGCTTCCGAGTGCGTTATTTCCCCCATTTACGACAAAAAACCGTCCGAAAAGGACGGTTTTTCTTCATAATTTGTTGAAAAGTCCGGCGGCGGCCTTGGGCTTTTCGGATAATAATTCGTACCTTTGGATGCAAAAAATGTCTTTTGCAAACATAAAACAGAACCGGATACAATGAAAAAAGTTGACGTTATCCTCGGCCTGCAATGGGGTGACGAGGGCAAAGGGAAGGTTGTGGACGTGCTGACGCCTCGTTACGAGGTGGTGGCCCGCTTCCAGGGCGGTCCCAATGCCGGTCACACGTTGGAATTCAACGGCGAGAAATACGTGCTCCGCTCGATTCCTTCGGGCATTTTCCAGGGCGGCAAGACCAACATCATCGGCAACGGCGTGGTGATCGACGCGGTGCTTTTCCGCGAGGAGGCCGAAGCGTTGGCTGCCAGCGGCCATGACCTGACCAAACAGCTCTGCATTTCGAAGAAGGCCCACCTGATTCTGCCCACGCACCGCATGCTCGACGCCGCGTACGAGGCGGCCAAGGGCAGCGCCAAGATCGGCACGACGGGCAAGGGCATCGGTCCCACCTATACCGACAAGGTAAGCCGCAACGGCATGCGCGTAGGGGATCTGTTGAGTCCCGATTTCGAAAGCATCTACGCTGCGGCCAAGGCGCGCCACGAGAAGATCCTGAAGAGTCTCGACTATCAATACGACATTGCCGAGCTGGAGAAGCAGTGGTTCGAGGCGGTCAAATACCTCCGCCGCTTCCACATCATCGACAGCGAATATTTCGTCAACGACTGCCTCTCGCAGGACAAGTCCGTTCTGGCCGAAGGCGCGCAGGGAACGCTTCTGGACGTGGACTTCGGCTCCTATCCGTTCGTCACCTCGTCGAACACCGTCTGCGCGGGCGTCTGCACCGGGCTGGGCGTCGCCCCGAACCGCATCGGCGAGGTCTTCGGCATTTTCAAGGCCTATTGCACGCGCGTGGGCAGCGGACCGTTCCCCACGGAGCTGTTCGACGAGACGGGCGAGCGGCTGTGCGACATCGGCCACGAGTTCGGCGCCGTCACGGGCCGCCGCCGCCGCTGCGGATGGCTCGATATGGTGGCCCTGAAATATTCGATCATGGTCAACGGCGTGACGCAGCTGATTATGATGAAATCCGACGTGATGAACGATTTCGACACGATCCGCGTGGCCACGGCCTACGAGATCGGCGGCCGCACCACCTCGGAGTTCCCCTATGAAATCACCGGCGACCTCCGTCCGGTCTA
>OOAH01001140.1_pt1 | contig 25575 bp, 36 predicted proteins | sample 1671801 | NCBI WGS metagenome assembly OOAH01 (sample SAMN06348194, study PRJEB24527) | human gut metagenome | biome: human gut; feature: ankylosing spondylitis patient; material: feces | host: Homo sapiens | place: China | collected 2015-10 | reverse complement strand
TGACCATTGGGCTCATCAAAAAGATAGAGGGGTGACAAGATGCTGAATCAGATCGTTATCATGGGCCGCCTAACGCGTGACCCAGAGCTGCGATACACCCAGAGCGGCACGGCGGTCACGTCGTTCACGCTTGCGGTGGAACGGGATGGTAAGAACAAGGAAACCGGCGAACGGCCGGTGGATTTTATTGACTGCGTTGCGTGGAGAAACACGGCGGAGTTTGCGGCCAACTACTTTTCCAAGGGCCGTATGGCGGTGGTGGAAGGCCGGTTGCAGATTCGGGGCTGGACGGACAAGGACGGGAACAAGCGGTCGAGCCTGGAGGTTGTGGCTGATAGTGTGTACTTTGGCGACAGCCGGAAGTCGGAGGGGAACGCACCAGAGTCTGAATTTCCAGAACAGAATGGGCAGGAGTTCTCGGAGGTGGACGACGACGGAGAGCTCCCGTTCTAGGGCGGTGATGGGTTGACTTACATTGATTACCTTAATGAGTTCAACCGTTGGATCGAAAACAACCACTTGACGCTTCCGGCGCAGGTCTTGTACTTCAGGCTGCTGAACGTATTTAACCGGGCTGGGTGGCCTGAGTGGGTTCCAGTAGACACCATTCGGTTGCAGGTAATGACAAATGGATTGTCAAAGCCATCCGCTTACAGAGCGAGGGACGAGCTTGTAAAGGCTGGATTTATCCGATACCAGCAAGGGAAAAAAGGGGCCCCGAGCCGCTATTCCCTATCGGAACAATCAAATTCTGGTATTGATTCTTTACAGGAAACGTTACATAAACCTTTACAGTTTCCTTTACAGAATCCTTTACAAGAAACTTTACCCATATATAAGACTAAGACTAAGACAAAAGAAAAGACTCCTACGGAGTCAAAAAGAAAAGTGTTTGTTCCTCCCACGGTGGACGAGGTGAGAGAATACTGCCTTGCACGCAAAAACGGCATAGACCCGCAGGAGTTTGTGGACTACTACGCGGCCAGAGGGTGGATGCTGGGGAAGGCCAAAATGAAAGACTGGAAAGCTGCTGTGCGGACGTGGGAGAAGCGCAGGAAGGGGGGGAACCATGACCAGCCAGAGCGATATTTCACTGCTGCTGACATTCCGGGCAGAAATGATTGACCCATCCCTGCCGACAGGACTTTGGTGGTGCGCTACGCCGGAGGACGCGGCGGCGGTTGGTATTAACGCCGTGTGCAAGAACAGATACGCGGCTTGGGAGGACTTAGCTGCCTGCACGGAGTTTATCACCCAGTTCTGCTATGTGTTCGTCGCAACACCAAACGATGCAGACCGGGAAGAGATTGTAGGCCAGCTCCAGAAGTGGGTGCCGGTCACTATCCTTGTGGCGGATAAGGCGGCGTTTCGCGGGAATGAATCAGTGGTCGAACTGCTGGACAATGCTGGCCCAAAGGCGGTAGAAAGCCTTTTGTTTGGCGCTTTGGATGTGCCGAGGCCGGGGCTGATTGACCTGTCGCAAGTGGAGATGGACGCGCCCATTTCGCAAAACCGCATGATGTCCGGGCTGGTGCCGCTGGACTACTGCACCGGCGGATTCCGGGGAGGCGAATTGTCAGTATGGACAGGCAGGCGCGGCGAAGGGAAATCGACGCTTCTCGGGCAGATGCTCGTGGAATCAATCAACCAGAACCGAACTGTATGTGCCTATTCCGGGGAGCTCCCGGCGAGGCAGTTCAAACGGTTTGTGCTGCCGCAGATCGCAGGGCCGAGGAATCTTGTAGAGCAGCCAGACCCCAGAACGGGGCGGATGGAGTACGCGCCGTCAAAAGAAGCTGTTCGGGCGATTGACCAATGGCTGGAAGGGAGCTTTCTCCTGACCGATTTGCGACAGTCAAATGCCCATGACGAGGACAACATACTGCGCCTGTTTGAGTATGCCTACCGCCGATACGGGTGTTCGGTGTACTTGGTGGACAACATCATGACCGCAAGTCTGAAGGGAGAAGTGGAGCTTGGTCATTATGGGGCCCAGAAAGCTTTTACGCAGAGACTCAGCGCCTTCGCAAAACGCCACGATGTACATGTGCATCTGGTGGCCCATCCCAGGAAGGCTGGAGAGGAGCGGGGACTGACAGCAGACGACGTTGCGGGGGCGGCGGAGATTACCAACCTCGCTGACAATGTTTTTTCTGTTGAGCGGGCAAAAGAATCTGACGAAGTTGACTCCAGGATCAGGATTATCAAGGCCAGAGAGACCGGCAGCCGCGAGGTAATCCCGTTGATGTTCGACACCAAATCACGGAGATACTACGACGCGGGAGGAAACCCGACAAAGAGATATAGTTGGGAGGCAGCCAGAGATGGACATGGATAAGGCGATAGGCATAGCGGCGGAAGAGGCCATGCGTCATATGAAAATCGGTATTTTTGCGTTGGACGGAGGCGGAGTAGAATTGGCGAAGGGGCATTTCGAGGTGGCCTATGCGCTGTTTGCCCTAGTGTTGGAGCGGAACGATGGAGAAAATCACGTTTAACATACCATACCCGCCCACGAAGAAGGGCAAGTCGGCCTTCTGCCGCCGGTTTGGGCTGAACGCCTACTACTCCGGCAAGCACTGGGCGCAGCGGAAGAAGGACGCTGACGAGCTCCACGCGCTGACTCTGGCCGCGCTGAAACAGGCCCGAGTGCGGCGCGGGATGGTACGGGGGCCGGTCTCCATCACTTTTGCATGGGACGACGGGCTGGACATTGACAACCACGCAGCCATCGCCAAAGCCGTGGTGGACGCGCTCAAGGGATACCTGCTGCCGGACGACGATCACCGCTGGTACAGGCAGGTCATACATAGGCTTTGGGACGGGGGATGTATTCGGGTGGAGGTGCAGGAGCTGTGATAACCGCAGACCCCTACGGCATCAGCGGAGCGGTGGCACCCTGGCGCAGCCTGGACGCGATGGAGCCTATTGCGGAGCGCAGGATTACGGAGCGGGATACAGAGGAGGCCGAACTCTGTGGGCGGTGCCCGCTGCCGGACTGCAACCCGAAAAGAGTTGGCTGCCTCCTACATACCAGGGCGAAAAGGCCAAAACCGTCCCGTGATTTGCTGGAGCGCATGGCGCTGGACGGGTATGGGCCGGAGACGATAGCCCAGGCCACCGGATACAGCATATCGACCACCACAGAGTATATGAAACAGTTTTTTAGGGCGGGACCATGTGAGCGCTGTGCGTCCAAGAGCATTTGTGATGCAGTCGTCGGGACGTGTAGCCGTAAAGAGCGATGGAAAGCAATCAAGGAGGTGCCGAACGATGGACGATAAGACGCGCGCCCTGCTGGGCGACCACGAGGCGACGAAACTGGCGCATCTCTCCCTCTTCTCCGGCATCGGGGGACTTGACCTTGCCGCCGAGTGGGCCGGATTTACCACCGTCGGACAGTGCGAGTGGGCGGATTATCCCACCCGCGTGCTGGAAAAACACTGGCCGGACGTGCCGCGCTGGCGGGACATCCGCACGCTGACGAAGGAGAGTTTCTATGAAAAGACAGGACTGCGAACAGTTGACATTATTTCGGGCGGATTCCCCTGCCAGCCACACAGCGTTATCGGGAAACGGCTTGCAGAAAATGATGAACGGCACTTATGGCCAGAGTTCCTGCGAGTTATTGACGAATTGCGGCCGAGGTATGTTGTTGGCGAAAATGTTAATGGCATCTTATCTACAATACATGAGTCCATTTGCACCGATTTGGAAAAAGAAGGATACGAAGTCTGGACGTTCAGTATTCCGGCTTGTGCTGTCGGAGCGCACCATGAAAGATACAGGGTTTGTATTCTTGGCATCTCCAAGGGCAAGTCAGGACTTCAAGCCGATCCGCAGGCAGACACCACAGGAGCACAGCGGAAAACACGGACAAACGCTGAGCGCCAGCCTTGGAATTATCTTCCCGGAACGTATTGGGCAGTACATCAACCCCCAGTTTGCGGAATGGATGATGGGATTCCCGATTGGATGGGGGGATATCCGCAGTACAAACAGTGGATGCAGTGTTACGGAAACGCCGTAGTCCCCCAACAGTTTTACCCGATCTTCCAGGCCATAGCGGACATAGAGAGGGGAATTATACATGGATGATATCAAATTAGCCCTTCTAGGCAATCAAGAGGCGGCCAAGCGGCTGACGGATGCGGGGATGCTGCTGGCGTGTCCGTTTTGCAAAGGACATGTACGTAGAGTAATTGGATTTGGCGGCCTGAATTTCTTCAAGTGCAAAAAGTGCGGAGCAGTAGTCAGTTTTGACAACGACTACTACAACACCCACAAAAATGAGGCAATTACTGCCTGGAACACCCGCGCTTCGATTCTGAGCGCGGAGGTATACCGCCGCCCGCCGGAGGTATCGCCATGAGACACCAATATACCCGCGTAGAGCTAGAATCCATCACCCAGGAGACCGCAATCTACATTGAGGGCGCAGGGATAGCCCAGCTCCAATGGGGCGGCCTGGAGATTGCAGAGGGGTGCAGGGATGGGTATCTGTACTGCAAGCACATCAAGCCGTTTTCTATGGATCTGTACGGACAATACTGGACGGCCTGGGATGGGCCGCCGGAGAGGAAGGAAAACGCATGAAAACGATTTGCATTACTTGCAAAAATGACTGCAATAACGCCGGTACAACGGCCAGAATTTCTTGGTGCCCTCAGTACAAACCAGGACGAATTTTGTCCAACGCCGAACGCATCCGGGCCATGAGCGACGAGGAGTTGGCGCATCTGCTTTGCTTTGAAGGCTGGCAAATGAGCGAGGTGCAAGAATGCTTGGAGTGGCTCCAGCAGCCAGCGGAGGAGGACACCTGGACGAAGCCATCGAAAAGTACCTGAAAATCAAGGAGGAGGCCAACATGGACAAGCCGAGAATTTGCGAGGTGCTTGGGGTTGAACCAGAAGAAAAGTTTGAAATTAGAGGGAACACGTTAGGGCGATTTCGTATCAATAAATATGGGACATTCCAGATTGAAATATCAAATGACTGCTGGGGATTCTCCACTGTGGAATGTCTTAACAATCTCATAAATCATCCAGAAAACATCGCCCGCAAGCCACGCTGGACGGAGCAGGAGGTGGAGAGGGCGAAGGCTATCAAAGTGCTATATCCAGTTGTTAAAACATTGGCATACGTTGATATAGTGGGACAGACATTTTACATGTATGATGACGAAGACAACTATAAGGGCAGTCTTGATAACCTTGATGAAACGTTTCCTACGCTGAGGAGCATAAGGAGGGCCACATTGGACGAGATCATCGGAGGTGCCCAATGAAATCCCCTGAGTGTGTATGCAAAACGTCAGAAGAGTACATTCGTGTTGCGTTAGCTCTAGAAACTCTTGCTTACCATGACAAAAACTACTTAGACAGTACATTCGCAAAGAGCAATGCTGCTATCAGTGAAGAGATACAGGCTTGCTTGCAGAAGGCTTTAACGATGATGGAGGAAAAACAATGAGAGAAATCCTTTTCAAAGCCAAGCGGCTGGATAATGGAGAGGTGCTATATGCGGACACATGGGTATAAAGGAACAGATGTATATCGCCTGTGGGGGCAGATTGTAACAAGATGTGAAAACCCAAACGCCAAAAGTTACAGATGGTATGGGGCGCGTGGGATTACTATGGATGATACATGGAGAAGCGATCCAAAATCTTTTTGCGACTGGGCGATTGCGCATGGTTATAAAGCAGGGTTAGAGATAGACAGAATTGACGTGGACGGGAATTATACGCCCAATAACTGCCAGTTTGTTACGCATAAAGAAAACTGCGCCCCTAATAAGCGAAGGTTGAGGGCAACAAATAAAACAGGAGAACGGAATATTTGCTTCTCGAAACATGGGAAATTTGAAGCCTATGCTTACATAAATGGAAAGCAAAAATATATCGGTGCTTATCGTACTCTTGCAGACGCAGTAAAGGCAAGGGATATTGCGGAGGGCTCCATCCACGACGGGGAGGGCGGACAGCATGAGGAGGGATAGCACTTGAACGAGTTCCCGGAGAGGCTGAGGCGAATAAGAGAAAGGAACCGGTTGAGCCGGTATAAACTCTCTGATTTATGTGGGATATCGTCTGACCAAATCAGAAGATATGAACTTGGAGAAAGAAAGCCTCGGTCAGATGCACTAGAGGCAATAGCTGACTATTTCGAAGTGTCGACAGATTACTTGCTCGGAAGGACGGACTATCCGTGTGTAGTTAAACCTTTATCGTCTCACAGAAGAATTTGATAATTCCTCCTTTTTGAGGAATCACAACCTGAATTTATGCGAAAATGGGAGTGTGGGAGCGTATACCCCTGCGCTCCCATTCTCTTTCATTCCCCTTCTTCCTTCACACGGATGGGGTGGCGTCGGTGCATCTGCCGCCACCCCCTCTGTGTGCAATATGCCGCCGGTCGAACACCACCCCACTATTCGGGGCATGAGGGGTCGCACCCTTCGGGCGGCGAATGACGGTGGAAAGACACTACACCAGACTGCCGGAGCGTCTAGGCGCTGGGAAGAGTAAGACGCGAGCCGCCTGTCATGGAGGCGGAAGCGGTGGCAGCTATGACCTGCCCCGGTGTGCCGACACATAGAAAGCGGCTGCGCCCGGCGGAGCGTGTAGAGACGGAATCCGCCGATATGCAGGAGCCAGAAGCAGGGTGATCTCCAGGCTGTGCAACTCAGTCCGCCTGCTATATTGGGTCGCTCCCATCCGTGGAAGCCGGACGCTTGTGTAGGGCGATAGCTACCAGCGCTATCCCGCTGAAAACTACCCTGCGAGTGGCTAATCATGATGTCGCCACCAAGGCTAGGGCGTGACAATCTAAGCGGGAAGCGCACATATACCGAGTGCAGTAGCAGAAGCGGAAGCGGCGGCCCATTACGTCGCGGACGTGTGGCGGCTCAATGCCGCCTCTCGGCTCCAAACGCAGAGGGAAAGCAAAAGAGGCACTGCGCGATTAAATTAAATGCCAATGGGCGGCTGGACAACCTACTGTCCGCCATATGCCGCTCCTCGCCGCTTGAGGCGGGCGGTGGCACCACAAGCGCACGAGCTGGAGAGGGCAAAAAAGCCGCCCCAGGAGGGGCGGCAGGATTAGCTCAGAATTTCTTTCAGCTTGTCCAAATTCCAGGCATTGGGGCTGACCTTGCCGCTCTCCCAGCGGGATATCACGGCCTGGTTAACGTCCATCGCATCCGCAAGTTGGGCTTGAGTCAAGCCTTTGGCCTTTCTGGCGGCGGCAATATCAAACTCGACAGACGCAAGGGGACGCTTGCCTTTACCGGCAAAATAGCCTAACTGCCAAGCCCCCTGCATTTCAAGGGGCTGGAACTTTTCAGACCCTCCCTCCACGGGCGGGTCAATGCTGGTGATCTCGCAAAGCGCCTCAGCAACCTGCCGGTCGAGATCCCTCTTTAGGAGGCCAAGCCTGTGAGCATCAGAAATGACTCTGGCGAGTGCTGTATACGGGCGCTGAGCGGCAAGGGTGAGATCCCCTCCGATCTCCTGCGGATATGCCGCCGCGTTGAGCCGACCGAACACCCAGCCAAACACGTATGCTCCTCTGTTTGTCATCAGCAACCGACCTCCTTGAAATAACGGTATTCCATTTCGTCATAAACATTGACCTTGATCTCAACCTTGCTGTCAGGATACTGGGAGGCATAACGAGCGGCACAATCCTCGGCTCCCTTCTTGTCGTCCATATAAGCACCCATCATCCAGCCGTCTTTGCAAACGCAATATTCATAGTGTTTCATGACTTTACCTCCTATATTGTTCCTTTTACTTTTTATGACTTAATTATATCATAAAATATGATACTGTCAATACATATTTTGAAAAATATTTGCCGCCCCGCAGTTGCAGGAGACGGGGGTGGCCCCAACGAGAGGAAACGCATGGCGGGATATTCCCCCGCCGCCTCTCAAACAAAAGATCAGGGCTAGGCCGACGGGCCGAAAAGGGAGGTGCCACCTTACTCCCCTGCCCTGAGTCAACATAAAGGTGGGAAGCAAAATAGAAAGGGTGGTATCTACATGAACGAACTAATCAAAGTTGACTTTAGCGGCGAAAAGCCAGCAGTATCAGCGCGGGAACTCCACGAGTTTCTAGAGGTAGAAACACCGTACCACAAGTGGTTTCCCCGTATGTGCGAATATGGATTCGCTGAAAACGAGGATTACGCAGTCACGGACATTTTTGTCCATAACCCCGCTGGCGGCCCTCAGAGCATGAAAGATGCCGCCGTCTCTATCGATATGGCCAAGGAGATCTGCATGCTCCAGCGGAACGAGAAGGGGAAGATTGCCCGGAAGTATTTCCTCCAATTGGAGAAGGATTGGAATAGCCCCGAAAAGGTAATGGCCCGTGCGCTCCAGATAGCAGATCGAAAGATTAAGATGCTGGAGGCGGAGAAGGAGGCTAACCGGCCGAAGGTGCTGTTTGCGGATTCTGTGGCTGCCTCCAATACATCCATACTGGTTGGAGAGCTGGCAAAGCTCCTCAAGCAGAATGGGGTGGACACTGGGCAGAACCGTCTCTTTGACTGGATGCGGAACAACGGATATCTGATCCGCAGAGAGGGCACGGATTACAACATGCCCACACAGCGCTCAATGGAATTGGGCCTGTTTGAAATCAAGGAAACCAGCATCACACATGCAGATGGGCATGTTACGGTGAACAAGACCCCGAAGGTGACGGGGAAAGGACAGCAGTTTTTTATCAACATGTTTCTTGGTTGACAACCCACACGGGTGTATCGCTTAACAGGCTGTGACGGCTGGCCGGATCCGAGCCAGTGCTCGACAGTAGGCGGCGAAAAGCATTTAAAAGCATTTAAAAGCATTTCAAAAGCAAAACGAAAGCAAGGGAGAGAGAAAGAAAAGGTCCCCCTCTTGATGGCCCCCTTTATCCCCCCTCTCCCTTCCCCCCGATCCCCCTATCTCTTACCCCCCTATAATCCCCCCTTAATCTCCCCCGAAAAGAAAGAGAGAGGGCGCGCTCTGTCGGTGGCGGTGGGGGGCATTTGTAGACTCTACTTAGGCGAGAGGTGGTGAGCCCGTTGTGGCAAAAGGCAAATATCAGCGGTGGCTGGAGCCGGACGGGCTCCTGCTGCTGGAGGGCTGGGCCCGGGATGGGCTGACAGACGAGCAGCTTGCCGAAAAAATGGGAATAAACCCCGCAACCTTGTACGACTGGAAGAATAAGCATCCCGAGATTTCCGAGGCCCTAAAAAAGGGCAAGGAGATCGTGGATATCCAGGTGGAAAACGCGCTCCTGAAACGGGCCTTGGGCTATGAGTACATGGAGGAGCGGGTGGAGATCAGCGAAAAGGACGGCCGGAAGGTCATCCAGACGACAAAGACTGTGCCACCGGACACCACAGCACAGATTTTCTGGCTAAAGAACCGACGGCCGGATAAGTGGCGTGATAAGCCGGAAGAACAGACGGAGGCTGCGACGCAAACTATAGAGGCGTATCTGCGAGAGCAGGGGAACAAGGACGGCGGCAATTATGAGTACTGAGAGAGGGCGGAGGCATGAGTAAGGTAAACCTACGCAATGCGGGCTATTATATCCAGCACTATCTCATGATCCGCACCAAGTCCGGGCGGCTAGTACCTCTGCAATTTAACCCACCGCAGCAAAAACTGTATAGGGCCATAGCGGCGCAGGCAAAAGCCGGGAGGCCGATCCGCATTATCATTCTCAAGGCTCGGCAAATGGGATTTTCTACTGTTACGGGCGGCCTCATCTTCCACCGGACAGCCACGCGGGAGCTAGTGGAAAGCCTGGTGGTGGCCCACCAAGAGGATGCAACGGCAAACCTGTTTGCCATGTATCGACTCTTTTACGAGGAGCTGCCCAGGCCGATACAGCCCCTCAAAAAGGCAAGTAACGCCCAGGAGCTAGTGCTGGAGAACCCCACCACAAACCCCGACCGAAAGAAGCGTGAACCGGGCCTGCGAAGCCGAATACGGTGCGCCACGGCAGGCGGCAGGGGCGTTGGACGGTCATTTACAGTCCGCAACGTCCACCTGTCCGAGTTCGCCTTCTGGCCGGGCCGAAAACTAATCACTTATGCAGGCATTATGCAGTCCGTTCCGGATCAGCCGGACACAATGGTCGTGATAGAGAGCACGGCCAACGGTTACGACGAGTTCAAAGACCTTTGGGATGATGCCGTGGATGCGTGGGGCAGGGGTGAGCGGGACGGATTTATGCCCATCTTCTTCGCCTGGTGGGAGATGCCGGAGTACCGGCGGCCTGTGCCGGCCGATTTCCAGCCAACGGAGGAGGAGGAGGCAATCAAGGCGACTTACCACCTGGACGACGAGCAACTCGTCTGGAGGCGCTGGTGCATCCGAAACAACTGCGGCGGTGACCTGGATTTGTTCCGGCAGGAGTACCCGGCCAGCCCCGACGAGGCGTTTGTGGCGAGCGGGCGCTGCATCTTCGACCAGGCCGCACTCATTCTGCGACGGCAGCAGGTGCGGAACCTGGAACGGAGCGTGGGACGGTTCGTCTATGACTACGACGGAAGTACCATCAACAACATTCGGTGGGTCGACGCCTGGGACGGAGAGATCATCATCTACCAGGAGCCGGAGGACGGTCACCCCTATGTTATTGGCGCGGACACCGCTGGGGAGGGCTCCGACTTTTTCGTGGGCCAGGTACTAGACAATGCCACGGGGAGGCAGGTTGCCGTTCTGCGGCAGGAGAGCGGCGAGGGCGAGTTCGTGCGGCAGCTCTATTGCCTGGGCAGGTACTACCATGATGCTCTGCTGGGGGTGGAGGCCAACTTTTCCACGTTCCCCAATACGGAGCTGGAGCGGCTGGGCTACCGTAACCTGTACGTCCGGGAGACCCTGGACAACTATACCAACAAGCCACGGCAGTCCTACGGCTTCCGCACGGATCGCATTTCCCGGCCGCTCATCATCAGCGAGCTGGTGGAGTTGGCCGCGCAACGGCTGGAGCTCATTCAGGATCACGAGACACTGGGCGAGATGCTGACCTTTGTCCGGAACGAGGCCGGGAGAGCCGAGGCCCAGGAGGGGAAGCACGACGACTGCGTTATGGCCCTGGCGATTGCCCACCACATCCGCCCGCAGCAGAGATACACCGTGGAGGCCGGCCGGAAGGCTGGCGGCGCGGTGTGGGACGACTCCATGTGGGAGGACTATAACAACGCAGGCCCGGAGGAGCGGGAATACCTGATCAAGAAATGGGGGGAGCCCAAACGATGAAAAAGAGAGACAAAGACCGGCTGCGGCCGTGGCAGGACAGGCTCGGGCGGGCCAACGCGGCATATGAGCCGGAGCTGTCCAAAATGGACGGGCGGGAGGAGCTGTACCAGGGCTGCAACCGCATCCGGCCCATCGTCTGTACCGCCCGGAAGAAGGAGACTCCCCACGTGCGCAACCTGTGCGCCGAGCTGGTGGAGAGCCAGGTGGACAGCAATATCCCCCAGCCCAAGGTCACGCCCCGGCGCAGAGAGGATGAGTGGCGGGCCAAGCTCATCGAGGACATGCTCCGCAACGAGTTGGACCGGCTGCCCTTTGAGCAGATGAACGACATCATGGAGCGCACCATCCCCATACAGGGCGGCGGGGCCTTTTTGGTGGAGTGGGACAACAACAAGGCGGGGAGCGCCACCGTGGGAGAGCTGGCCGTCTCCACCCTCCACCCCAAGCAGATCATCCCCCAGGACGGGGTTTACACCGGCGTGGAGGACATGGACTACATCATTCTCAAAATCCCCCAGACCAAGGGGTACATCAGGCGCACCTACGGCGTGGACGTGTCTGAGGAGGCCGAGGAGGAGCCCGACGTCAAGGGCAGCGGCGGCGAGGGCACGGCCGACGACATGGTGACACAGTACGTGGCCTACTACCGCAACCCGGACGGGGGCATCGGGCTCTTTTCCTGGGTGAACGACACGGCGCTGGAGGACTTGGAGGACTACCAGGCCAGGCGGCTGCGCCGGTGCGCCCGGTGCGGAGCGGTGGAACCCCTGGAGGCCGAACCAGTGGAGACCCCGGCGGACAAGGGGCTGCTCCCCGGCATGACCCCCGACGGGGCGGGCGCTGGGATGCCCGGAGCGCCCACCGGGCGGAGGGGCAAGCGGAAGGTATGCCCCTATTGCGGCGGCGACAAGTGGGAGGAGGCCAAGGAGGAGTACGAGGAGGTCTACGTCCCCATACCTCGCAGCGACGGCACTGAGATTCCCGGGGCGCGGCCGGTGGAGGTTGTCACTGATACAGTGGACGAGCTGGGCTTGCCCGTGGTGGCGGTGGTGCAGGAACCGACCCGGATCCCCTTCTACAAGCCGGACATTTACCCGGTCATCCTCCAAAAGAATGTGAGCGTGTACGGGAAGTTCCTGGGGGATTCCGACATCGACAAAATCTCCGATCAGCAGAACACCACCAACCGCATCGAGGCCAAGATCATCGACAAGCTCACCAAGTCGGGCAGCTACATAAGCCTCCCCAACGACGCCAAGATCCGCTACGACGAGGAGGACATGAAGAAGATCTATCTCTCCAGCCCGGCGGACAAGTCCTATCTGGACGTGTACGACCTCCAGGGCGACATCGAGCAGGACATGGCCTATCTGAGCCAGGTCTACGAGGAGGCGCGGCAGGTCATCGGCATCACCGATTCCTTCCAGGGCCGCAAGGATTCCACGGCCACCAGCGGGACGGCCAAGGAGTTCTCCGCCGCCCAGGCCGCCGGACGGCTGGAGTCAAAACGGGTCATGAAGAACGCGGCCTACGCGGCGCTCTTTGAGGCCATGTTCAAGTTTAAGCTGGCCTACGCCGACGAGCCGCGGCCTGTGGTCTCCCACGACATCGAGGGCCGGGCCGAGTACCGGCAGTTCAACCGCTACGACTTCCTGGAGCAGGACGAGACGGGGGAGTGGCGGTGGATTGACGATTTCCTCTTTTCCTGCGACACATCCGCCCCCCTTGCCAACAACCGGGAGGCCATGTGGCAGGAGACGCGGATGAACCTCCAGACCGGGGCGTTCGGCGACCCGACCAACCTCAAGACCCTGATCCTTTTTTGGACGAAGATGGAGCTGCTGCACTATCCGGGCGCGGGCGACACCAAGACCTATCTGGAGCAGGAGTACCAACAGCAGCAGGCCATGATGCAGCAGCAAATGGCAATGCAGCAACAGCAGATGCAGATGCAGGCGGTACAGGACACCGTATCCAGGGCGCGGGAGGAGGCGGCCAGGGATGCGCAGCCCATAGGCCCGCGGGCGGCCACAAGGGCCGCCCCTACGATGTCAGTAGGACAGGGACAGCCCGGCCCCTAAATGGGGCCCCCGCGCGAGCCCAGAGAAAAGCGCGGAGCGCCCGGGAGCAGGGCAACAGCGAGACCCGCAGGCGAAAAAGCAGTTGCACCGCAGGTGCAAGGTGTTTTTCGCGGAGGGACGAGCAGTTGCCCGTCGCGGAGGGCGCGTAGCGTGACAAAAGCGGGGCGTGTGGGGAACATAGTTTGCGACGACGAGCGCACGCCAACAGCGCAGAAATGGCAAATCCAGAGGAAAGGAGGCGCGCAGTATGGCGAACGGATACATCGGCAAGGTCAGCCACAGCGGTGTGCAGAAGGTCACCGCCCCCAACCCTGCCACAGGCAAGAAGGGGAACGGCACCGTTAAGAAGGGCAACGACCTGAGAACGGGCAAGTAATAGGGCGAAAGGAGACCATACATGGAAATCGACTACGGCGCGGTATTTGACGTAGAAGTACCGGAGACCACTACAGGCGCAGAAGAGACGGAGATCGCCGCCCCGTCGGAGGAGACCGGCACAACTACGGCCACCGCACAAGGCGCAGAAGAGCAGGAGGCCGCCGCCCCTGCCGTAGAGGAAACGGAAGAGTCCGAACAGCCTCAGGCGGAGGCACCGGAGCAGGAACCAAAAACCGACCGCGACGCACAGTTTGCCGCAGCCCGCCGCAAGGCGGAGGCGGAACGGGACGCCGCTATTGCCCAGGCCAAAGAGGACGCCCAGAAGCAGGTGGACGAATTTTTCAAAACCTCGGGGCTGATGAATCCGTACACCGGCCAGCCCATCACCACCAGAGCGGAGTATGAGGCATACCGGGAGCGATTCGAGGCCGACCAGAAGGCCAAGCTCATGGAGAAGGCGGGCATTACCCAGGAGGAGTTCCAGGCGTTTGTCCAGGGCCTCCCGGAGGTGCGGGCGGCCCGGCAGGCCAAAGCCGAGGCGGAGGCCGCCGCAAGGCAGGCCAGAGAGCAGGAGGCAAAGGCAAGGGTGGACGAGCAGCTCCGGCAGATTCAGGCCATCGACCCCACGGTCAAGGAGCTGGGTGATCTGGCGAAGCTGGACACCTATCCCAAGCTGTACGACATGGTCAAGCGGGGCTACTCCATCCTGGACGCCTACCGTTTGGCGAACTATGACACGCTGACCCAGCGGGCCGCGGAGGCCAGCCGGAAGGCGGCCATCAACTCCGTGCAGAGCAAGCAGCACCTGAAAGCCACCGAGAGCCGCGGCGGCGGGGCGATTCCCGTCCCAGACAGCGTCCTTGAGGAGTACCGGGTGCTGAACCCCGGCGCGACCAAAGAGGAGATCCAGAAGCACTATCAAAGCTACATGAAGAACAGCCGAAAGGAGCAATAAAATGGCATTTCTCATTCAGCAGGTAGACGGGGGCAGAATCCCCGGCATCGAGTACCTGCCCGCGGGGGCCATCACCCCTAAAGTGGGCATGGCCCTGACACAGACAGGGGGCAATCTGGCGGTTGCCAGCGGCACCACCACCCCCACCTACATCAGCATGGTTGAGATGGACAAGGCGTGCACCGCGGGCGACATCATCCCCGTGCTGCGGGTGCTGCCCGATATGATGTTTGAGACCACCTTCCAGGCCGCCGCATCGGCGATCAAGCTGGGCGACAAGGTGACGCTGCACACCGACGGCCTACAGGTCACCGCTACCAAGACGAACGGTGTGGCCGAGGTGGTTGGCATGGACGGCACCGCCGCAGGCGACCGGGTGCGCGTCCGTTTCCCCGCCGTAGTCAATATCACGCAGAGCGGCGGTTAACAGAAGGGAGAGAAGATATATGGCTGGCATTACGTTTACCGAGGGCTCCGGCCTCCAGGACAGCATTTTTGGCAAGTCCCAGGCCCCGATCCGCATGTTCCTGGAGAAGCGGGGCGAGGCGTTCGAGCAGCAGAGCATGCTCAAGGAGCTGTTCAATATGGAGAACTCCAACAAATGGGCCGAGAAGATGGGCACCATGACCGCCATGGAGGGCTTCCAGCCCGTGGGAGAGAACGGAACCTATCCCCTGGACAGCATGCAGGAGGGCTTCGACAAAACCCTGGAGCACATGACCTGGAAGGACTCCTTCTCCATGTCCCAGGAGATTGTGGAGGACGCAAAGCTGATGGATCTGCGCAAGCGGCCCGCCCAGTTTATCGCCGGGTATTACCGCACCCGGGAGAAGTTCGGCGCGGCCCTGTACGGCGCGGCCATCACGGGCAAGACTTCTGTAAGCTTCCACGGCCGCACCTTTGACGCCAAGGGCGCGGACGGCAAGGCCCTGTTCGACAAGGCCCACCCCTCCGCCCTGGAGCGCAACAAGGGTACCCAGTCCAACCAGTTTGCGGACGCCTTCTCCAACGACGCCCTCGGCGCTATGGAGACGGCCATGCAGGACTTCCGGGGGGACAACGGCGAGATTCTGGACGTGGCCCCCGACACTATTCTGATCCCAAACAACTACAAGCTCAAGAAGGACGTGTTCGCCGCCATCGGCGCGGACAAGGACCCCACCACCTCCAACAACGGCTTTAACTATCAGTATGGCCGGTGGTCGGTGATCATCTGGCCCTACCTCAACCAGTTCATTACCGCCGATACGTCTCCCTGGGTGCTGCTGGACAGCCGGTACAACGAGCAGTACGGTGGTGCCATGTGGTTTGACCGCGTGCAGCTCAACGTGCGCAGTGAGATTGACCCCGGCAACGACGCCAACGTGTGGAAGGGCCGCGCCCGGTTCACTGCTGGTTTTAACGACTGGCGCTTCGCCGCGGTGGGCGGCGTGACGGGCGGCACTCAACTTATCGGCGGCTGACAGCACAAAGGCCGGGCGGCGGGTTTGCCGCCGCCCGGTTTTCAGATAGGAGGGATAGCATGACCGTAGCTCAGGTGATACAGGCGGTGGACGAGGTCAAGCCGAACGCCTTTTCCAACGAGGAAAAGACCCGGTGGCTCAATGAGGTGGAGGGAATGGTGCAGACGGAGGTGCTTCTGTTTGCCAGCGAGGAGGTCATCACCTATTCCTACGAGCAGGACAAGGACGCGGAGCTCCTGGTACAGCCGCCCCACGACAAGCTCTATCCGGCCTATCTGGAGGCCCGTGTGGACTACGCCAACGGGGAGTATGAAAAGTACCAGAACACGATGCAGATGTTTAACGCCTTTTTCGGCGAGTTTATCCGGTGGTTCGCCCTGACCTACAGCCCGGCGGACACCCACGGGGAGGTCTACTATGGAGTGTAACGAACAGGGAAAGCGCTGGCGCGGCTACTATATCACCGCCTACGGAATCGCCGTTAAGCACGGATTCAAGGGCACGGAGGCGGAGTGGCTGGAGACGTTGAAGGGCGACAAGGTGCAGCTCCGCTACAACGAGGACACCAAGACTCTGGAATGGAAATATGAGGACGCGGACGAATGGCTCGAACTCATGGATATCAATGCGCTCCAGGGAGAGGTCGTCACAGAGGTGCTCGAACAGGCTACCGCCGCAAAGGAGGCGGCGGAAACAGCACAGGCGGGTGCGGAAGCGGCGCAGGAAGCCGCCGAGTCGGCCCGGACGGGTGCGGAAACCGCCGCGGCCTCTGCGGCTGAGCAGGCGGCAGCCGCAGGAAAGAGCGCCGCGGCTGCGGCGCAGGATGCGCAGAATGCCGCAGCCGCGAAGACGGGAGCGGAGAGCGCGAGAGACGCCGCAGAGGCAGCAAAGAGCGAAGCGCAGGAATCGGCGGCTTCTGCCCAGGAGAGCGCCGCCACGGCGCGGCAGGAAGCAGGGAAGGCCGTGGACAGCGCCGCGGCGGCGGCGGGCAGCGCAGAAGATGCGGCGAAAAGCGCGGAGGCAGCGGAAGCTGCTCAAAAGGCGGTATCGGATTCGGCCACAGCGGCAGAAGCCGCGCGCAAGGCGGCAGAGGCGGCCGCGGCCCAGGCGGCCGGAGATGCAGATGCCGCAGAGGAAAGCGCATTGGCAGCAGCGGGCAGCGCCTCCACGGCGTCGCAAAAAGCGGAAGATGCAGGCGCGAGCGCGGCAGCGGCGGCGGGAAGTGCATCCCAGGCTTCCGAAAGCGCGGCCCAGGCAGGCAAGAGCGCAGAGGGGGCGGCGGCCTCCAGAGACGCTGCGGTTATGGCCCAGGGCAAGGCGGAGACTGCACGGACGGCGGCGGAATCCGCAAAGACAGCCGCAGAGGCGGCGAGAGATTCCGCGGTCACGGCTTCGGAGACGGCGGTGAGTGCGAAGGAAACCGCAGTCAGCGCCAAGAACGGCGCAGAGGCGGCGGCTGGAAATGCAAGTGATTCCGCCGGAGAGGCTGCGGCCAGCGCGGAGCTGGCCGGGCAAAAGGCTGCCGCAGCAGAGAAGAGCGCGGAAGCGGCTGCCGCCAGCGCCGCGTCCATCGGTCAGGCGGAGGAAAATGCCGCGGCATCCGCCACGGAGGCGGAGAGCTGGGCGGTGGGCGGAACCGGAACGCGGGAAGGGGAGGACACCAACAACGCCAAATACTGGTCTGCACGGGCCCAGGACGCGGCGGGCGGCGGGGTGACCTCCTTCAACAACCGGACAGGAGCGGTGAAACCGGCCAAGGGAGATTACACCGCCAACCTGGTTACCTTCACCGACGGACAGACCTTCCAGGAGAAGTATGAATCCGGAGAGCTGACAGGCCCCGCCGGAGCAGACGGCGCGCCAGGTTCCCCCGGCCCAGCCGGGGCACCGGGCGAACAGGGGCCTGCTGGCCCGGCTGGCCCCACGGGCCCCCAGGGGCCAAAAGGTGATCCCGGAGAGGCCGGTGTGGATGGAGCACAAGGCCCACAGGGCCCGGAAGGGCCTGCTGGGCCGACCGGCCCGAAGGGGGATCCGGGACAAGATGGGCCCGCTGGCCCGGCCGGAGCAGATGGGGCACCCGGTAAGGATGCAACAATAAACGGTGTAAACGCTCTGACCATTCAGGGCGGCACACGGGTGAAAGCGGCTCAACAGGGAAACACTCTGACATTGGATACACCGGATGCCGTCACTGTTCCCGGCGGCGGCACGATGCAGATGGGGGAGAGCCTTGGCGACGGCCCCTACACCATTGAGGTGACAGAAGACGGAGAGGGCGGCGACCTCTCCGCCGAATATGTGGGCTACAGCAACACAGGCAGCGGCCTGGAGGCTACCAACGTACAAGAGGCCATAGACGAGCTGGCGGGGAAGGGCGGAGGCGAATACCTCCCTTTGACTGGCGGGACAATGACGGGTCCGCTCACTTTAAGCGGGCTGCCGACCAGCGAAAACCACGCCGCCAACAAGCAGTATGTGGATGGCTTGGTTGGTGACATCAATGCCATGCTGGATGCCATCAACGGGGAGGTGGTGTGATGTGGGCACTGCTGTGGATAAGCTAACCTATTTACAGGAGACGAAAGAGGCAATTCGGAAAGCAATTGAGGCGCAGGGGGGGACTGTGGCCGCGGGGCTCCCATTTCGTCAATATGCGGGATATATCACGCGCCTCACCCCGCCGAATGCTTTGGCGGTATCGGACGGTGACGTACAGGTTACCTGTAAGCTGGGCCACCCAGTACGGGTAGATGGGCCATTAGCCTACTCAACGGGTAAGACCTACTATCTGTCGCTAGAAGGGGACGGACTCCCTGAGATTGGGAATATGCGCTGCCCTAAAGGGGCGATTCTCTTAATTACCCCTCTATCGGCAGGAGGGAAAATCGCTGTAGAGGGTGGAGCGGAGGCACTTGGCACATCCTCTGATGGCGGCCAGACATACCGAATAACAGGAGATTTTCTGATTTTTAGCTCAGGTGGTATGCACAGCGGCGGGAGCATCAACTAAAGTAGATAACTACACGCACCACCTTCTTGGAGACATAAAAAGCCACCCCCGTCGGAGGGGGTGGCATGGACCAATGAAAGGTGAGGGGGTAAAAATGTTGGTCCGCGAAGTCATTATAGCATCCTGGAAGAGAATAGGCAAGCCTTCTAAGAAAGAGGAAGTGACGAATCAGTATGAAAAGAATCGACTTTGACAAGTACACCACCGCGGTCGCCAGCATCGGCATGTGGCAATGGGTGGAGGTGTAACATGGCTATCGTTGTAAACGGCAAAAAAGTTGCCGGGGTGGGACTGCCTGGCAAAGACGGAGCTCCAGGGGCAGACGGCAAGGATGGTGCACCTGGAAAGTCCGCCTATCAGGCGGCAAAAGAGAAAGGATATACCGGAACCGAAGAGGAGTTTAACACCGCTCTGGCTGGTATGCAAAGTGCTCCATTCTTGCCGCTGGCTGGCGGCACGATGGCAGGGGCGATTACTTTAAGCGGGCCTCCGACGAATGAAAACCACGCCGTCAACAAGCGCTATGTGGACGAGCACGCGGGGGCGAGGGTTATTTTGGGGAGCTATGTGGGGACAGGAAAAACAGGTAAAAGCAACCCTAATCAAATAACCTTAGCCGAACCCTTTAAAATACTCTGTATTTATGGTATGCAATCAAATAATTACTATAAGAGTATCGACGGTTATGGAAATGGCGAGACTTCTAATATTATTCATAGCAGTATTATCCCTACTGAGTATACAAAAGGCATTAGTTTTGGTTTTGGCTACCGTTATTCCTCAAGAGATTCTTACGGTAAAAAATCAACGGATGGAAAAACTTTCAGTTGGTATTTTGACCTTACCACACCTGATGCGACAAGTGAACAACTTAATGCATCTGGAACTGTATATTACTACTACGCCATAGTTTAGAGATAAGAGGTGAATTAAATATGACCATCATCCAAATTGACCCGCTGGAGACCGGCCAGCACCCGATCCAGAGCCAGAGCGGGCGGAGCGCCTGCTGGCTGGATGACTACATAGAGGTGCCCGCCCACCTCCATGACGCGGTGTGGGCGACCTATGGCTGGTGTGACCTCCAGATTGAGGGGGACAAGCTGGTGGGCATCACGCCTACTGAGCGGCCTCCAGAGCCGGAGCCGGAACCCCAGCCGCCCCTCGCAGAGGACATCACTCTGGACATGCTGTCCGAGCACGAGGAACGACTTTGTATGTTGGAAATCACCACCAATGCTGTTTGAGGAAGGGGAAGGACATGAACACGGTATTTAATCTCTGCAAGCTGCTTATTGACCGGGGCCGCACCGACGGCCTCCAGGACAAGATGGATGTCTATCTCGCCGCCGACCGGCTCACCCCGGAGGAGTACCAGGAGCTGGCCGGGCTACTGGCCCCGGAACAGTAATCAACAGCGGGATCGCTGGATAAAAGGATGTGAATCAAATGAGTAAGCTCATTACATATGTCCCGCTCTCGTCCGTGGAGCGGATTGAGCTGAGAGTCACCAACTGCCGCAAGACGCTCTCTCAGGTCAAGGCTGAAACAAAGGCTCATTACGTGCTCAATGGCGGCATGTGGAACCCAGACGGCACCCCCTGCCCGCTGCTTAAGGTGGGCGGGGCGATGCTCTCCGGCACGCCCTGGCGTCCGATGGGCTACGCCTGGGACAAGGGCCCGGACATCCACATGACCTCCGGGTACGAGGGAGCGGCCAACTTTATCGCTGTGACCGCCCTCGTTACCTCCGGTAAGCCGGTGGATAAGCCCTCCTACGGATCAGCCCAGGGAGGCAAGAGGGGGCGCAGCGCCATTGGCCTGCGTGGTGGCAGTCTGGCCCTCTATTGCTCTGGCGATGGGACCGGAGACGCAGCCACGCCGGAAACTCTGCGGGACGAGCTGGCCGGGCTGGGCTGGGCCTCCGCCGTTATGCTGGATGGGGGCGGCTCCAGCCAGTGCGACTTTGGCGGAGAGCGCATCACCGCCAGCCGCAAGGTGCACAACTGGATTTGCGTGTATCTCAAGCAGGCGGGGCAGGCACCGCCGGACAAGGAGGAGAGTATGGGCAAGTACAAAGTGACGCCCAGCATCGGCGTCAACATCCGAAGCGGCCCCGGCACCAGTTACGGCAAGGTGGGGGCGTACCCCATGGGCACGGTGGTGGACGTGCTGGAGGTCCGGGACGGCTGGGGCAGGACGACCAAGGGCTGGGTGTCCCTGGCCTATCTGGAGGCCGTGGAGGGCCCTCAGAGGGCCACTGACACGGGCCTCGCCATCCAGGAGCATATCATCTCCGATGGGCGTGAAAACCGGCCGGGCAGGGACACCAACCCGGACACCTACATCACCATCCATGAGACCGGCAACACGGCTAAGGGCGCTGACGCCGCGGCCCACGGGGCCTATCTGGACAGCGCCGCCGGGGAGGATGCTCTGGTGAGCTGGCACTACACCGTGGACGACCACGCCATTGTCCAGCACCTGCCCGACTACGAGACGGCCTACCATGCCGGGGACGGCAAGGACGGGCCGGGCAACGCCACCAGCATCGGCATCGAGATCTGCGTCAACGCCGGGGGCGATTTTGCCCAGGCTCAGGCCAATGCCGCCAGCCTGGTGCGCCAGCTCATGGAGGAGCACGGTATCCCCATCGACCGAGTGGTGCAGCATGCCCACTGGAACGGCAAGGACTGCCCCAAGACCATCCGGGCCACCACCGGGGCCTGGGAGGGCTTCTTGGCTCTGTGCCGGGGAAAGACGGCCGGTGTGTCCGAACTGGGTGCCGCTGTGGACAAGCTGGCTGCCGCTGGGCTTATTAACAGCCCGGATTACTGGAAGGGCGGGGTATACTCCGCCGCAAACGTGCAGGCACTCATCATCAAGTGGGCGGCCTCGCTTTGAGAAAGGAAGGTACATGACATGATCAACTGGAAAGTCAGACTGAAGAGCCCCGCGTTCTGGACGGGGCTCATCGGCGTGCTCGGCGCGTTTGCGGTGGGTATGGCACAGCTCTTTGGGGTGGACATCACCGCCGAGGCCGGGAGCTGGCAGCAGGCGCTCACTGCCCTGGTCACGGCCGTATTTGGCGTGCTGGCCCTGGTGGGTGTTACCACCGACCCAACCACTAAAGGGCTGGGGGATAGCGCACAGGCCCTCACCTACCACAAGCCAAAGGACGACAGGGAGGGCTGAGTATGCCCGAAAACGATTGCCCTATCAATGGGGTAAATTGTGTGTCCATCGCCCGCGTGGAGGCACTGGAGCGGGCGTTAGAGGCACAGAAGCAGCATAGCTCACTTGCGCGCGAAAAAATCTATGATCGGCTGGGTGAGCTGGAACGTGGTATGGCCACGGTTACCACACAGTATGGCAATATCATCGACCGGCTGTCCTCAATGTCGGCCGACCTGAACGCCTTGAAAGAGAAGCCGTCCAAGCGGTGGGAGGCAGTTGTGGCGGCTATCATTACGGGTGTGGTGGGCTATCTGTTGGCCCAGATCGTGGGGTGATTACATGCCGAGTAATCTGCTGAGCGCGGACACCGGGTTTCCGGATTTAATGGGGAACCAGAGCACGGATGAGAAGTTCCGCATGGTGAGCGATTACCTATACATGCTGCTGGAGCAGCTTCGCTACTCAATGGCGAATCTTGGGCGGGAAAACTTCAACGACACCGCCTTTCAGGAGATTGCGGGCCTGATTACGGAGCCGGTTTATATCCAGCTCAAGGACGTGGAGGGAAACCTGTCCTCTCTGACGGTGACCGCGGAGCAGTTGATTTCCCGCATGACGGATGCGGAGGGAAACATTTCGGTTCTACAGCAAACCTCCACCAGTTTGACCAGCCAGGTGAGCGACCTGGAGGGGAACGTCTCCACATTGCAGCAGTCGTCCAAGGCGCTGGAGGTGCGGTTGACAAACGCGGAGGGGGACCTGTCCCGCATCACGGTAACCGTGAACGGCATCACGCAGTCGGTCAGCGACCTTGAGACCGGTCTAAGCCAAACCCTGCGCATCGCTCCCAATGGGGTGACCATCACCAACGCGGCAGGGGACACCCTCACCATCGACGGTGGGCAGATTGACGCCACAAACCTAAACCTGTCCGGGCATATTACATTCAACGATTTCAGCTCCCGGTTGCAGGACGACTTCGATCATGTGGAGCAGACCGCGCAGGATGCCTATGATATCGCCGACAAAAACCGGCTGCCCAATTACATCAAATCGACTTATATTGATTCCACGGAGATCCGAAGCCCCACCATCAAGGCCAACGAGTTCAGCGTATACCCGCAGGCGGTGGGCGGCGGCAGCTTCAATATGTATGGTCAGTATAACGGTAGTCTATACCACATGCTGGAGATTTCCTATTTCGCAGGCAGCGCCCCATCCGTCGATTTCTCCTCCCCTGCGGGCGCTTTGGCGACGTGGGATTTTCTGTCCACCACTGTACGCGGCAGCGTCGATTTCAGCAACGCAAATGTGTACGGGCTGGACGTGGAAGCCGTGTTCGCATAGGAGGCGGAAGTATGGCAAGTTTGAGCCTGAGCGACGGTGAGGAAGAGTTTGGCTGGAGGATTACGGGGCTGGGCTCTGCCTTTAACCAGGCCAACGGCTATGTGGAGGCTGGCATCACAAAGTATCAGTTTACGCACTCATCCAGCAGTATTTCAGGTGTAGTGGACAGTGTGCGGGCCCCCGCCTCCGGGGGCTCCACCTCCACAGCCCGGCGGTGGGTGGGCTACGACCCCGGCACCTACGATTTTTGGGGCTACACGCGGGTCAAGGATGGAACGTACTGGCCGGCCGGTTCCGGTACGGTTACGGTGGAAAGCCCGGCGGCGCAGAGGCCGGACGACTGGGACTGGTCTTCTGTAATCCGGGCCGGGCGTCCGGTGCGGATCTCCGCCTATGAGTGGAACCAGTTCTGCAACCGAATCAACGATTTCCGACTTTATGTGGGACTACCGGAGTACGGGGCCTTTGAACGGGCCTATTCCGGAGATCCGATTACCGCTGAAATCGTGGAGCACGCGGTCTACGCGATCCGGGCGATGGACCCGCCCGTTTCTACCCCCCGCGCCCCGGCCAGGGGCGACCTGATGCGGGCGAGCATTTTCCTGGATCTGATGGACTCTCTCAATTCAATTTGACTAAGGAGGCACAAGTATGAACGACGCGCGGAACGAAATCAATAACGCCTACAATTTGCTGGCGGCCCTTCCGGTGCGGGGCGACGCGGTGGACGTGGTCGCGGCCTGCCGGATGGCGCTGCGCCGGGCCCTGGAGCTGATGGCTTCCCAGCAGTCCGGCGATACGGAGCCCGGCGGGGACGCGAAGGAGGAGTGAGCATGCTCCCGGATATGGTACACGCCGACGGCATCCGCAAGTATGGGCAGACCCGCTTCGGAGGCTATGACCACCGGCTGGCCGCCGGAGACGGGACGCTTTGGGACATGAAGAACCTGACCAGCGACCTCGCCCCGCTGCTCTCCGCACGGCGGCCCCGGTATCTGGTGGAGACCCTGGCAAAGCCCAACGGCCTGTATGCAAAGGACGGGCTGTACTGGGTGGACGGCACGGGCTTCTACGCCGGGGGAGAGAAAAAGGGCGACGTTGCGGACGGGCGCAAGCAGTTTGCCGCCCTGGGGGCCTACATCATCATCCTGCCCGACAAGGCGTATTACGACCGCCTGACGGGGGAGTTCGGCAGCCTGGAGGCGGGCTGGAGCGGGAGCGCGAAAATTCAGGACGGCACCTACGCGGAGGAGGAGGCCGAGGCCAACACCATCTACGCCTCCGGGGCCGACTGGGATTCCATCTTCAAGGTGGGGGACGCGGTGACCATATCCGGGGCAAAGACCCACGAGAGCAACAACCAGACCATTGTCATCCGGGAGATTGATGGGGACAATCTGCGGTTCTATGAAAACTCCTTCACCATCAACAAGGGCGGCGACACGGAGGAGCTGACGGTCAGGCGGGAGGTGCCCGAGCTGGACTTCCTGTGCGAGAACGAGAACCGCCTGTGGGGCTGCAAGGGCGACACCATCTACGCCTCCAAGCTGGGCGATCCATTCAACTGGAATGTGTTCGACGGGGTGAGCACCGATTCCTACGCGGTGGACGTGGGCAGCGCCGGGGACTTTACCGGGTGCTTTGCCTATCGGGGCTACCCGGTGTTCTTCAAAGAGGAACAGATTTACAAGGTCGCAGTTGAAATCGTTATAGATGTCCATGCGGCTGATTTTCGGCTGTATGCCGAGCAGGAGCGCTCCACCGCCGCCGACCGGCTGGTGAACTCCATCGGCACCTACGGCCTGGATATCGGCAGCGGCCGGCGCATCATCGCTCTGGACAGCGTCACCGAGAACGCCGACGGCACCGTTACCTATGACATCAAGCTGCGCGAGGACC
>OOAH01001132.1_pt1 | contig 25707 bp, 25 predicted proteins | sample 1671801 | NCBI WGS metagenome assembly OOAH01 (sample SAMN06348194, study PRJEB24527) | human gut metagenome | biome: human gut; feature: ankylosing spondylitis patient; material: feces | host: Homo sapiens | place: China | collected 2015-10 | reverse complement strand
ACAAGAAGGTATCTCCATTGCGGGCGGTCAGCCGATGCCCCGCCTCACCGGCACTGCCTTTCAAGAGACGTTGTTGCCTCGCCCTGCGTGCCATGATGCGCCCCGTCACCACAAACGGGCTGAGCAACACACTATCCGAGGCATTGCCCAGACAAGGGGTAATCACCCAGCGGTGACGGGCACGCACTGCGCGGGGGGCTATCTTTATGGCAAACGAGACATATACCTGTCCACCCGCACGCTGCATTCGGACAGCAGTAAGGGCCACTCCTCCGGACGGCCCCGCCGCACGGGCAGACGGCATGCCGGAACACAGGGCAAAGGCCGCCAGGCAACAGGCTGACGCCAAAGCCTTCCGAAAGCATATTCTTAAACGGGTCGATCGTATCTTCTCTTTCATAAAACTTTTCATTTTAGCATATAAATCAAGCTGATGCCCACACGAGTCGGTGCCAGGAAGTTTTTCTTATCCGCTCCCCGATATTCGCCACAGGCAGGGCAATTAAAGCGTTTGTACTCGGCATGTACCCATCCCGCGCCTACGGTAGCCTCCAGATTCCAGCGTTTGCCCAGCACCCACGAGTAACCGTATGAAAACCCTGCCATCACCGCCCACCCCTCGTAGCGGGAAGAGGCCGAATGGGAGACAAAAGGCAGACGCACCCGGCTCAGGTTGTACTCTCCCCCTCCGGCATGCACGCCCAGAAAATGCCCTTCGAAACGGTTGCGGAACCAATGCCGGATTTCGGGTTGTATCATCCAGAATTTGAATTTCCGATTGTCGCTGAATGTCCAGGGATTATATCCCGCATCGATCTCGAACGTAATCCTCGGAGTCAACCCCACCTCAAAACCTGCATTGAGGGACGCGGTAGTCCAATAAAGCGCATTCGTCTTGACTTCCAGCAGGGGAAGAGCCGCCTCCGGTTCGGCCGGTGGTTCCTGGGCAGCGGCCCTGCCTCCCGATACGACTCCCAAACACAGCGAAATACAGAATATATACCTCTTCATCCTTTCGTTTTTTATCTCCCAGTTTACATACGGCGAACGGCCGCAGCCGCCGTGGACACTCATTCCTGCTCGCATACCTGCTCCACGATCCAAGCCCACAAGTTGGCAGTCAACCGGTCGAAATCCGACGTTACAGATCCATTCGCATTGGCCTGAGAACTCAATCGTCCGTTCTGATTCAAATTAGCGTCGCCATGATATACGATGCGATCCTGACGGTTGACCCCGACGATCATCGCCTTTTCATAGCCGACCGCATCGCTGACCACCAACGGAGTCACCCCCGCCGGATAATTCAAACAATAGCCCGCATAATCGTCGGCTCGCGCGATCGGCGCATTCTCGGCTACCGTACCGAAGGGCGAAGTGAAGAACCGTCTATTGCCGTCCGTCTGCGCCGCCCGCTTGAACTTCCCCCCCCCGACGGCCGGACTCTGGTTATAGTACTTCCACGTCCCGTCCGCAGTCAGGTAGCTGCGTAGATTGGCATTGGTCGCATCGGTGTCGGTACCGACGATCAATACCCGATTCGGACTGCTTCGCAACCATGAAAGTACGACCTTGGCCAGTTCGTCCGAGATCGGGCTATTGTAGGTCAGATAGATGACGTCCTGAGTATTGATCGTATTCTTCACGTTCTGGAATATATCGGAGCCGGAACCCGTACTCGTAGCCTGTATCTCCGCACGGGATGCCTCCGTGAAGGAGAATCCCCCGACGATCACCGTACCGGAAGGAGAAAAGTTCTTCGCATTGTCCAATATCCTACGCAGCGGCTGTCCGCTCGCCGCAGCGGGATTGTTCGTCCCGAACGACCCTACCTCCGTGACAGATAACACCCGAATGAAACGCTTGCGGTATTTTTCCGGACTCTCCTGCTTTACCGAAACATCCAAAGTCCAGCGACCGGCCGTTATCCTCAATCCGGCCGTCGCCTCGCTCTGCGTACGATTGTCCCCTGTCGTGGTAAAGATCAGCCGCGTGACGGTCTCGGCATCATCGGAATTCCGAGCGATCGCGACCGTAAAACCGCCGTTATCCGGCAGTGAAGCGCCGACACCGGATACTGCGCTACCGACAGGAGTGCCGGAAGTATCCAGCCATTGAATCGCATAGGGTACCGTCGTCTGAACATCCATGGTATCGACTCTTCCCGCCTGATAGCCCAGCGTCACGTTGCGGGACGACAAGCCGAAATAGTTGTCTCCCTCGAAATACATCTCGGTCGTAAAATTCTCCCACGGACGTATCTCAGCGACGATGCTCGTCGCACGATTCACGGCCGCCAGCGCAGGATCGCTCCAACCGGGGCCGGTCACCTTCCTGATTCGGAAAACGTACCGGTAATTCCTCAATATCTGACCGAACGGATGTCCTTCGAGGCCAGGATTGAAATCTATCCGGTAATAAGTAGGGGAGGACCCTCCGTCGTAATACCCGCCCACGACGATGCAGGTCGCCTCGGTCAGTTGAGCCGACGGATCGGTCTCTCCGTCGGCTTCGGGAAGATAGATCCCGGCAATCGAAACGGGATCCGGTTCGCCCGCCGTCGTTACGATCGGAGTCTGCGACTTTACGGCTCCCGCAAATACCGACGGCGCAGCAACCCGAGGGGATTCCTCATCGACGGCTTCGTCGGGTGCGATTTGGATTTTGTCGTTCGCGCGGTATACGCGGACGCTCTCGATCCGTAGCGGCCGCGAATCCGCCGCCAAGTCCTTCTCCACATCGACCCGGGCTGCCGCACGCAGCATCTTGACACTGTAACGGTTCTCCCTGTCGGCTTCCAGTCCGGACGGAATGACGATCTGACCGTACATGGGCAGACTCCGTAGGGATTCTCCGAACGAACATCCCGTTCCGGCTTTGACATCGGCTTCCGAATCGCCCGGCGAAGGCGCGTAAACGGCAAACGCATCGCCGTAATTGCCGACCAGCATCAGTTTGACCGGATTGGGTGTACTGAGGAGTTTGGCTTGAAACAGAACGCCGGTGCCGCTCGATTGGAGTTGTTCCGCTTCCACCATATAGCGATACGCATATCCGCTTTCGTTCCGTTCGAATACGAGTATCCTCATCTCCTCGATCCGGTTTTCCGTCTCGTCGGATGCCTTTTCGACTTTCGTGCGCTTCTCGGGGAAGGCCGATTGCGGCAAACTAACCGTCAGGCGTATCGGTACTCCGCCGTCCGGATAACGTTCCAACACATCTCCATCCGGAAACGTCTGCGCACAGGCCGCGAAGAACAGGCAAAGTACCGACAGTGCGATCCCCTGCAACCGACAACGAGCTCTTCGCCTTCCGGAGATCGGGCGATTCCTGTTATTATTTCCATGTTCGTTCATCGTTCGTCCGTTTGTGATTACCAAATATCCCATTGGTATATTTCATTCCAAGGGGTAATCTCCATGCGAATGGAGAGCCCGCCGCCTTCATTCAGCTCAATCAATAAATTGAGGGTACGGCCCGCCGGCAATGAAATCCGGTCGCCATCGACCTCTGTCACCGAAGCGAGCAGACGATCCGCCGAACGGGCGGACATCCGTTCATATAGATTCACGATCACCTCGTCCGCCTGCGAATCGGCCTCATCGGTATGAACCAGATTGAACGTTCCGTCGGTCGAGAAATCCCCGTTGTCGCGGAACGTGCCCGTTCTGCGTACATGGGCCGTTCCGGAGATCGGATTCCCCGCAAAATCATAACCGTCGTCGGGTATTTCAACCGTGAAATAATAGAGGTCTTCGGGAGTGTTCCGGTCCAATCCCCTGGCGGTAATATGTATCCTCGCATTCTTACGGATCAACGTGATCTCTTCGGAGGCGGCTTCCCCTGTCGGGCCGAGTCGGGCCCGCCCGAAAAACAGATCGTCCGGCGTATGATGAAACGTATCGTCCTCTTCTATCAGCGAAACGGCCCGGTCTTCGATCCGGCTTCCTGCCGCGGGAGAATGGAACCGCTGGCCCGTTCCGGCATTGGCCCAGACAACGGCACGGCAACGGCCGGGCGTACCGTCGGGTAACGGAATCGGCGCACGCTTCATGATCCGCTCTCGGGTTACGGAGATTCGATCGACGAAACGGCCGCCCTGCGAAAACAGGTACAATACGGCACTGCCGGCCTCTCCCGTCTGCGTGATGTCCTGTCCCGTCGCTTCATCCACGATCTTTAACACGACAAATCTCGTTTCCGCTACCGGGAAACAGTCGCTCCGATCCTCACGGATGCAACCGAAAAGTAGCGGAAGGAGCATACCGAACAGGAAAAAGCCCCGCGGCCATCCTCTGCGGAACAGATGTCGAACCGTATTCACCACCGTGTCGTTCAAACGATCTGACCCCGTCCCGAAGAAAGATACTCTTCGGGACGGAATCATCCATTTCCTGCTACCACTCTACGTCCTGGACGAGTTCCGCAGTCCAGTCCTGCGGCTCGACGGTAATATCGAGCGACGCCGGATCGGCCGGGACTTCCGGATTGGAGCTACCGCCTCCCAGACGTTTGAGTTTCACGTTGACCGTATAGACATAGTTGCGGCGAATGAAAGTTCCGTCGCTGGATGCTTCGCCTGTTCCCGCCTTGTCGTTGATGCGGAACGGGAAATAGGCGGGCTGCCCGTCGTAGGTACCCGCGAGCGTTATGAGCGTGGTATTACCGTCGTCATTGTCGCTGGGCAAGACATAGAAATAACGGTTGGAATAGTCGCTCGCCGATATGGTCTCCGACAGATAAGCCTTTACGGTACTTTTATCTCCCGCCATTCCCCCGTAAAACACATCCGGAGTGTAAGCCGCCGAAGGAAGTCCCATCATGGCCGAACCGCGAGCTTTCATGACGATCACCTTGTTCAGCACGAATTTATCCGGGTCGTGCCCGGGATCCGGAGAAATCGTAACCGTCCCCAATTTGATTTTTGCGGCGATACGGCTGATGGATATGGTTTTCGTTGCGGTGGAATTGGCCGTGAGCGTTACCATATCCTCTCCACTCATGAAAAGTCCGTTCGTTTCCGGAGATTGGGTGTCCAGATCGATCACATTGTCCGCATCGGCGAACCAACTGTAATTGATGCCGTCCGGAAAGGTGACGGAGGACGGAACGTTCGCCACCACCACGACTCTCTTCTCCCCGGCGAGCAATCCGGAGATCGTCGCGGAGAGACTCGGTGCGGCGAGCGTTTGCCGCTTGTCCAGCGTACCGTTGGCGTTAAACACGAATACCGTCGCATTCTTGACCGTATTTTCGGCCTTTTCCAGCTCATCCGCATCTTCCGGCGGAACGACGGCTTTGGTGCGGGGCGCCTGACCGTTCAGCGTAACGGTCAGTGAGGCAGTCTCCTCGGAAAGAGTTTTCTCCGTGTCGTCTTTGCTACAAGAGACCGACAACGATGCAGAGGCTAAAATACAGGTGAATATCGCCAAGAGGCCTCTTTTCCCGACATTGATGCTTGTTCCCATAATATAAACTATTTTCGTATAAAAAATAAATACACAGCGAATGCCCGACAACGGCATTCGAACGATGTGCAAAAGTCAGGCAAATCCTTGCTTTCCGACGATTTTTTCGTTTATATATCTTTTCCACGAAAAACGACAAGCCATGTACGGCTCCACGTCCTACCAGCATCGCGCCGATCCGAATGTTCCGGCGGAAGAGGTGACGTCGACCGTCGCCGGCTTGACGAACGAGGGCGAGGTGTAACGCCGGAGCGTGTGCGAGGTCAGTGCGGAAACCATCCGCAAGGCCCACGCCGTATGCATGCTGACGGATGCATGCATCGGCGGTTCCGTCCCCCCCCCTCGAATATTTCCATCGGAGACCGTAATATCCGTATACCCGAATCCACCCGTAATTTTCCTCTCTGCCGAATACTTTCGCCCAACCCCTTCATTCTCCGCGGCAGACGACGGCCTTCAATGATTTTATACAATACAAAATTGCAAGAGGTGACGCCGCCGACAAACAAAATTTCCTGCACCAAGATTTGGTATTTTGATTGATGCGCAATTTTTGTTTTGCGATTTTTGATATATATTTAAAATCAAAGTTATATGAAAGATAATTTAATCGCGAGACAGCTCAGGCGCCTCGGGCTCGCCTATGAAATCCAAAAGGTCGCCAACCCGATTCTGAAAAGAGGGGACACCTCGCAGACAAGCATCTATTACAATGAAATATTGAAGAAATTCGCCGTCTGCGAAAATACGTTCCGCAGTCTGGTGAAACTCAAAGAGGCCGAAAACTTCCCGACGTTGCTCGCCGAGTATCGCAACCGTCAAAAAGCACGGTATCAGGCACGTCTGGAACACCAGCGCAAAAAACGGATAAAGCAGAAATAACGCTTCGCCGCCGCACGTAGGATCAGGGAACATGCTTCTCGAAAAAATATCTCTCCTATCCGGTGCCTCCATTTCGACATCGCTGGCGATGCCGGCAGGAAAATCGCAGCATGGAGAGGGTAGCCCCCTGACGCTGCCGCGAACGGCGAATGACACGACGAAAATCGGGATGCGTTTCCGGAGAAGCATTTCACGCAATGTCCCGAAACGCAACTCGCGCATCCCGACGATACGGACTTCACTCCGCCGGAACGTTTCTGCACGGAAACGCAGGTTCCGAAAAGAAGAGAGGGTCGGAATTTCAATCCGACCCTCTCCTTGCGTTTATTCCTCGGTCAGGAACCGCGCCAGCAGCTCCGGCAGCGCGACACGGCATGGTTGCAGCCTTTCGAGTTCCGCACGGCCCGCTTCGGTCAGCGAAAAGTACATCTGGCGTTTGTCCTCTTCGCCCAATTTTCGTATCACGAATCCCTTGCCCTCCACCGACCGGATCACCTTCGACGTATTCGAACAGGTCAGCCGGAGCATCTCCGCAATCTCGCCCGACGAGAGTTCCCCATGCCGTGCGAGGCAGCAGAGCAACACTCCCTCGTTCATCGACAGGCGATATTCCCGCTCGAAACACTGTTCGAACTCGGCGATCGCGCGCGACACTTCGCGTATGCGGCAGAGCGTATTCATCGGACTATTTCAACAGATACTCCTCGATCGCCTTTTTGAACGCATCCTTGGGCATCGCGCCCTGCAACATCTGCGGTTTGCCGCTCATCGGAATGAAGAGAATCGACGGGATGCTGCGGATGCCGAATGCTGCCGCCAGGTCGGGCTCCTTCTCGGTATTGACCTTATAGACGACGATCTTGCTTTCGTACTCACCGGCAAGCTCTTCGAGAATCGGAGCCACCATGCGGCAGGGGCCGCACCACGAAGCGTAGAAATCGACGATCGCGGGTTTGTCGCCCAGATACGTCAGCGACGACGACGCATTGGCGTCGGACAGATTGTAGACTTTTTGCTGGAACTGATCCAGCGTTAATTCCTGTACCATAACTTTTTTCGATTTTGATTGTTCTCTCGGTTTCTCTGCATGCGCCGCACCCGCCATAAGGGTCAGTGCGGCCACCAAACTCATTGCTTTCAACATACTTTTCATTTTTTATCGATTCGCGGAGATCATCCTCTTTGCAGACGATCCCTGCCGATTCGTTGCAAAGAGAGTGCAAACTCGTACCTCCCGTTCTTGAAGGTGCATCTCTCCTCCTTTCCACTGCAAAGATACAACAATTTTCCAACAAAACAAATTTCCAATGGAAAATATATGCAAAATAAACGATACTCTTCGCCGCATCGATACAACGCGGCAATTTTTCGTACCCGCTGCAATCGAGAAATCGAGCCGGATCGAACCGGATGCGGGCGAATTTTCAGTCTCCGCCGGATAATATATTTCTATCCCAAATACCCCTTAATATATTTTAACGGACGCTCCGAAGACGACAGCGTCCATCGGCGGCGGAACTGTACGAACTTCGGCGAGCGGCACTCCGCCGCGGAGTGGGGCTTGCCTGCCGGCATCGCACAACGCATCGAACCGCCGCCTCGAAACATCGTCGGGATAGGAATGCAGAGAAGCATTCGGACAAGATGCCTTGCAGCACAACCGCCGTCCGGACTGCGACGGTTCGGCAAAACGAAGCCTCGCACCCGCAACAGAAATCCTGGCCCGCCTTCTCCCCCAAGGGGGAGGGGCAGCACGTATCCCCGCAATACGGCCAGAACGAAAAGGCTGCTTCCAAACGAAAAATCGCAGTCTCCCCGTACAACGGGTCGGGGCTGCCCGACGATTTGCAGGCAGCCCCTCCGATACGGCTTTCCGGCCGCAACCTCACCGAAATCCGGCGTCAACGGTTGCGGTACATCTCCTCATAGTATTTTTCGTACTCGCCGGAGGTGATGTTGTCCATCCACTCCTGGTTGTCGAGATACCAGCGTACCGTCTTCTCGATTCCCTCCTCGAATTGCAGCGAGGGTTCCCAGCCCAATTCATCCTTCAACTTGCGCGAGTCGATCGCATAGCGCAGATCGTGTCCCGCGCGGTCGGTCACGTAGGTAATCAAATGCTCCGACGCACCTTCCGAACGCCCCAGCAGCCGGTCGACCGTGCGAATCACTACGCGGATCAGGTCGATGTTGCGCCACTCGTTGAACCCTCCGATATTATAGGTGTCGCCGACCTTTCCGCGATGGAAAATCGTATCGATGGCACGTGCGTGGTCGACCACGTAAAGCCAGTCGCGGACGTTTTCACCCCTGCCGTAGACGGGCAGCGGCTTTCCGTGGCGGATATTGTTGATGAACAGCGGAATCAGTTTTTCGGGGAACTGGTAGGGCCCGTAGTTGTTGGAACAGTTCGTCACCAGCGTCGGCATTCCGTAGGTATCGTGGAACGCCCGCACGAAATGGTCGGACGAAGCTTTCGACGCCGAGTAGGGCGAATGCGGATCGTATTTGGTCGTCTCCGTAAAGAGCGTGCCGTCGAACTGCAATGCGCCGTAAACCTCGTCGGTCGAGATATGGTAGAAGAGTTTCCCCGCCCAATCGCCGTCCCAGCAGACCCGGGCCGCCTGCAACAGCGAGAGCGTACCCATGACGTTGGTGCGCGCGAAGGTAAAGGGATCCTTGATCGAACGGTCGACGTGCGACTCGGCGGCCAGATGGATCACGCCGTCGATCCGGTACTTGCGGAAAATGGCGAGCACCTGCTCGTAATCGCAGATGTCGCACCGCTCGAAACGGTAGTTCTCGGCCTGCTCGATGTCTTTCAGGTTGGCCAGATTCCCCGCATAAGTCAACTTGTCGAGATTGACGATGCGGTAGTCGGGGTATTTGGTGACGAAAAGCCGCACGACATGGCTCCCGATAAAACCGGCGCCGCCCGTTATCAAAATGTTCCGTGACATAAAAATCCTGTTTTGTACGAGTCCGCCCGAAGAGATTCCCCATCGGCGGGAAATCTCTCCGGGCGAAATAGCACTCCGTTTACTTGCCGATCAGCGCTTTCAGCTCGACGGGATTGTTCGTCGTAATGAAATCCACGCCCAGGTCGAGCATCGCCTGCATATCCTCCTCCTTGTTGACGGTCCAGACGTTGACCTTCAACCCGAGGTCGTGCGCCTGCTTCACCCATTCGGGGTGCTTTTTGATGACTTTCAGGCTGTAATCCAATCCGTTCATGCCGGCCTTCTTCAACTCGGCGGGCGACTTTTCTCCGTTGAGGTAGTAGACTACGGCCTTGCGGTCGGCCTTGCGGATCTGCTCGCAGATGTTCCAGCTGAACGAGATGTACTCCACGCGTTTTTCCAGCCCCAGCTCCTCGACCACTGCCATCGTCTTGGCCACGATCTCGTTTTCGCGTTCGGGCGTGGGATGTTTCTTGATCTCCAAAATCAGCTGCGTCGACGGATCGCTCTTTCCTGCAAGCAGATATTCGCGCAGCGTCGGCACCTTCTCGCCGTTGCCCAGCAGCGTATTGCGCACCTTGTCGAAGGTCGATTCCTGGATGACGAGATCCTTCACCACGGGATGCTTCGAACCGTGTACCACCACGATCGAATCGTCGGCCGTAAAGTTGATGTCGAACTCGCTGCCGTAGATACCGAAATTCATGGCGTTGTCGATCGCCTTGATCGAGTTTTCGAACGCCCCCGGCGTATTCCAGTATCCGCGGTGCGCGATCACGATGTTCTTGGCCGTGCGGGGCGCAGGTTTGTACTTCTTGGCTTCGGCATTGCCGCCTGCCAGCAACAGCATCAGCAGGCTCATCATAACTACTTTCATGATCTATAAGTTTTTAAGGTTTTTCATACATACTTTGAGCGACTCCGTCCAATGGGGTATCCTCACCCCGAACGTCGCCTTGATCTTGCTCTTGTCAAGCACCGAATAGGCCGGGCGCTCGACTTTCGACGGATATTCCGACGAGTGGCAGGGTTCGATCGTGCATTGCGTGTGGCCCGCCTCGGCGGCAATGGCGTGGGCGAAGTCGTACCACGAGCAGACCCCCTCGTTCGAAAAGTGGTAGACGCCTTCGCGGCCGGCATAGGCCCCGCTCTCGACGATGTCGAAGATCGTCCGCGCCAGATCGCCGGCATAGGTCGGCGTCCCCGCCTGATCGAACACCACCGTCAGACGGTCGCGTTCGGCCGTAAGGCGCAGCATCGTTTTGAGAAAGTTGTGTCCGAACTCCGAATAAAGCCATGCTGTCCTGATAATAAGCGATTTGCATCCGCTTTGTTCGACCTCCGCTTCACCCGCCAGCTTCGTCCGGCCGTAAACGCCGAGCGGGTGCGTTTCGCACGTCTCGTCGTAGGGCCGGTTGGCGTCGCCCGAAAAGACGTAATCGGTCGAAACGTGGATCAGCGTGGCGTCCGCAGCCGCAGCCGCACGTGCCAGATTACCCACCGCCAGCCGGTTGATCCGATCGGCTGCCGCCTCGTCCTCCTCGGCCCGGTCGACGTTGGTGTAGGCGGCGCAGTTGACGATCACGTCGATCCGCCCGTCGCACACCGCCCGCCGGACGGCTTCCTCGTCGGTAATATCCAGCTCCGCCACATCCGTAAAACGATATTCGTTCCGCGACGTCGCTCCCAACAGCCGCATGGCGCTCCCCAACTGTCCGTTGGCACCTGTTACGAGAATCCTACGCATAATAGTCCGTATTATAATCGAACAACTCCTTGCACTCGGCCAGCGTCGGGTGACGGCTGTCCTTCGGCGAGAGGATCACCTCCTCGGGGCGCAGCCGCCAGTCGATCCCGATCGCGGGGTCGTTCCAGGCGATCGCCCCCTCGCTTTCGGGAGCATAGAGGTTGTCGCATTTGTATTGGAATACCGCCTCGTCGCTCAGCACCGAAAAACCGTGGGCGAACCCGCGCGGAACGAAGAACTGACGTTTGTTCTCTGCCGTCAGCTCCACGGCGACATGACGGCCGAAGGTGGGCGAGCCGCGGCGAATGTCGACCGCCACGTCCAGCACCTTACCCTTCACCACGCGCACCAGTTTCGACTGAGCGGCGCGGCCGCACTGGAAGTGCAGCCCCCGCAACACGCCGAATTTCGATTTCGATTCGTTGTCCTGTACGAAACGCACGGGACGCACGGCGGCGTCGAAGCGCGCCTGATTGTAACTTTCGAAAAAGTAACCCCGATCATCGCCGAATACGTCCGGCTCGATAATCACCACTCCTTCGATCTCTGTTTGAATGACTTTCACGTTCTATCTAAACTGACGATACGGCCGCAAGGGCCGCATCCGGTTCAACGGTCTATCTGTTCCAGCTGTTTCAGAAGATACTGCCCGTAGGGGTTTTTCGCCATGGGCTGCGCCAGCTCGCGCATCTTTTCGGCCGTGATCCACCCCTGGCGGAAGGCGATATCTTCCAGGCAGGCGATCTTCAATCCCTGCCGCTTCTCGATGACCTCCACGAAGATCGACGCCTCGGCCAGCGAGTCGTGCGTCCCCGTATCGAGCCATGCGAAGCCCTGCGAAAGCGTCTGCACTTTCAACTCGCCGGCTTGCAGGAACTCCTGGTTAACGGTAGTGATTTCCAACTCACCGCGCGCCGACGGCTTGATCCGCTTGGCGACGTCGACCACCTTGTTCGGATAGAAATAGAGCCCCACGACAGCATAGTTCGATTTCGGCTCCTTGGGCTTCTCCTCGATCGACAGGCAATTGCCCTCCCTGTCGAATTCGGCCACGCCGTAACGCTCGGGGTCTTTCACCCAATATCCGAACACCGTAGCCTTCCCCCCTTCGGCGGTGCGGACAGCCTCGCGGAGCATTTCGGAGAAGCCCGCGCCGTAGAAGATATTGTCTCCCAGCACCAGACAGGCCGTATCGTCGCCGATGAATCGTTCACCGATCAGGAACGCCTGCGCCAGCCCGTCGGGCGAGGGTTGTTCGGCATATTCCAAACGGATGCCGTAGTCCGAACCGTCGCCCAGCAACCGCCGGAATCCCGGCAGATCCTGCGGGGTGGAGATCACCAGAATATCCCTGATTCCGGCCAGCATCAGCACCGAAATAGGGTAGTAGACCATCGGTTTGTCGTAGATCGGCAACAGTTGTTTGCTGACTCCTTTGGTAATGGGATACAATCGGGTGCCCGATCCTCCCGCCAATACGATTCCTTTCATTCAGGTATGGGTTTTACGTCTCTGTCAAGCTGTTCTCTCCTCTTCCAGTTCCCGGTCGTATACCTCGAAGCGGGAGTTCTGCGAATGATACTCCGGAACGATGCGTTTCATCAGCCGCACGACGTTCGGAATATCGAACTCGCGCGCCAGCCGTTCCAGCTCCTCGACGTCGCGGCACGCCTCCTCGTAATCGTATTCGCGCACCTTGGCGATGCGGATCTTCTCGTGTGCGGTCGGCAGGGTATTTTCCGTATTGCTCAGCACCTCTTCGTAAAGTTTCTCGCCCGGACGCAGTCCCGTGTAGACGATCCGGATGTCCTGATCGACCCGGAAACCCGCCAGTGCAATCATCCGCCGGGCCAGTTCGGCGATCTTGACGCACTCGCCCATATCGAAGACGAAGATCGTATTGCCGCGGCCGATCGTCGCGGCCTCCATCACCAGCCGGCACGCCTCGGGAATCGTCATGAAGTAGCGCCGGATCTCGGGATGCGTCACCGTCACGGGGCCGCCGTGTTCGATCTGCTCGCGGAAACGCGGGATGACTGACCCGTTCGACCCCAGCACGTTGCCGAAGCGGGTGGTGATGAACTGCGTGCGCCCTTCGATCCGCCCGCTTACGATCGCCTGTCCGAGACTCTGTACATAGATTTCGGCCAACCGTTTGGTACAGCCCATGACGTTGGTCGGATTCACGGCCTTGTCCGTCGAAATCATCACCATCTTCTCCACGCCGTAGCGAATGCAACGGTCCGCCACGTTGCGCGATCCGACGACGTTGACCAGCACCGCTTCGCAGGGATTCTCCTCCATGAGCGGCACGTGCTTGTAGGCCGCGGCATGGAATACCACCTGGGGCCGGTAAGTGCAGAAGACGTAATCCAGCCGTTTCGGAATCCGCACGTCGCCGATCACGGGGACGAATTTCAGATCGGGAAAACGATCCTCCATTTCGAGGCGTATCTCGTGCATCGGCGTCTCGGCGTTGTCGAACAGGATCAGCTGCCGGATACCGAACGTCGCCAATTGGCGGCACAGCTCCGATCCGATCGAACCGGCAGCACCCGTCACCAGCACGGTTTTGTCGCGGAAATTGTCCATGATCTCGCCCAGCGAAATCTTTATCTCCTCGCGTCCCAGCAGGTCTTCGATCTTGATGTCGCGGATGCCGCCCTGATGCGCCAGTTTCCCGTCGACGATCTCGTCGATCGGCGGGGCGATCAACACCTTGACGCCGTGCGTCACGCAATATTTGATCAGGCGGTCTGACTCGGCCTTCGCATTGGCGTAGTTGCCGAAAAGAATGGCTTCGATTCCGAACTTGTCGAGTACGTATTCGATATTCTCCTCCGTCTCGAAATAATAAACCGGCCGTTCGGCGATCTCGTAATATTTGAGCCGGCGGCCGTAGGTGATGAATCCGCACATGTCGTAATGCGGCGAGTTCTGCAACCGCATGACGAGCGCCACCTCCTTCGACTCGACACCGTAGACCAGCGTGCGGATACGGTTCGTCCGCCGGATGTGCGAGAGGATGATCGCATCGTAAAGCAGAATCATCAGCACGCGCACCGTAATGAGCATACAAACCGTCACGAACAGATCCAGCACCACGCAGAGACCGATCGCCTTGAAGGTCATCCCGTCGGGCCAGAACCATAGTATGAGGAGCATCAGCAGCTCTTTGAGCAGGGTAGCGGCCCCGAGCTTCCATACTTCGCGCAGCGACGAATGGCGGATGACGGTACGGTAGGTACGGAAAATATAGAATGCGACGGCGCTGCAAAAGAACGCCGACACCAGCAAAAACAGATAATGAAGCAGGGAAAAGCCGGAATTCCTGACGAAATAATCGATACCCAGAAAAGCGACCAACGTCGCCGTGGCGGATACCGCGAGATCGATGGCCAAAATCAACCACGACCGGATATAACTGCCGTCCAGATGCAGCCTTTTAACCAAAGAGAAAAACATGAATATGAATCGGTTTCGCTGTCGTTTGCAACTTAACTTAAATACATTCGCCGGAGTACGGCATCCCTGCCGCTCCGGAAGCGGACGGCGTCATACTTCTTTCACGCGCTTTTTCAAAGCGCGCCTCGGAACGCTCCGCCTACGGATCACAAAGGTAGGACTTTTTCCCGAACTAACAAACTTATTTCACAGTCGTTTCGCCCGTCGCAAACGCCGCAAAGCCCATGCCGCGACCGGAGCGGAACCGGCGAATCACGCCTCCGCGAACCATTTCGTTAAGCCGAGTGCAGAGCCGAACGAAGTTCGGACTATGCCGAGGCGAGAAATGGACGAAAGAAATTCAACCGAAAACCGCCGCCGCGAGGAGATTTTTCGTAAGAAATGCTTCCCTTCGTCCCGGCATAATCAAAAAGGTTGCTTCTGCACTCGACTTTCCCTATCTTTGACTCCTTCTTAGATACTCCTGCTCGGCAATGTTCAAATAAATTTGACATTACCCTCACTTATTCGTATCTTTGTGTTCCGTATCGCACAACCGCCGCCAAACGAAGAGCGTTTTCGTTAAGCCGAGTGCAGCACCGAACTCGTTCGGGTTATGCCGGGGCGAGAAAATGTCCGTTGAAAACAAACCTAAATACTACGTCATTATGTGGAAATTTCTACAACCGGCAGCACACAAACCCGAACTGCCCGCCGAAAAGGTCGACAAAGAGTACTCCCGCCTGCGCCGTCAGGTATTCTGGGGTATCTTCATCGGCTATGCCGGCTACTACCTCGTACGCAAGAACTTCTCGATCGCCATGCCGGCGCTCGAATCCATGGGCTACGACAAGGCCGACCTGGGCTGGGCGCTCTCGGCCGTGTCGATCGCCTACGGTATCAGCAAATTCGTCATGGGCACGGTCTCCGACCGCAGCAACGCCCGCGTCTTCATCCCGCTGGGATTGATCGCCTCGGCACTCATCATGATCTTCATGGGCGTGCTGCCGTGGGGGTCGATCTCGATTCCCGTCGCCATCATGGCGATGTTCTGCCTGCTGTTCGTCAACGGCTGGATGCAGGGCATGGGCTGGCCCCCCTGCGGGCGTGTCATGACGCACTGGTTCTGCACCAAGGAACGCGGCGTGAAGATGTCGGTGTGGAACGTGGCGCACAACATCGGCGGAGCGGCGATGGCTCCGCTCGCCGCATTCGGTATTACGTTGGGGTACACGCTTTTCGGAGACCCGCTGGGCGGCGCTTTCTATGTTCCGGCACTCGTCGCGCTGGCGATCGCCGTAATCGCCTATCTCATGGTGCGCGATACGCCGCAATCGTGCGGCCTCCCGCCCATCGAGATTTGGAAACACGAAACCAAGCAATACTCCGCCTCGAACGAGAAGGAGATGACCGTGCGGCAGATTCTATTCGAAAATGTATTGAATAACAAACTGTTGTGGCTCATCGCCTTCGCCAACGCCTTCATCTACTTCGTCCGCTACGGCGTGCTCGACTGGGCGCCTTCCTATCTGACGACCTCCGTCGCCGACGGGGGCAAGGGCATGGCGCTCGACGGCAGCAGTTGGTCGTACTTCATCTTCGAGATCGCCGGCATCTTCGGCACGATCCTCTGCGGCTGGCTCTCGGACAAGGTCTTCAAGGGACGCCGCGCCCCGGCCACGATCATCTACATGGCGCTGGTCATGGTGGCCGTCTACGTCTACTGGCAGAGCCGCTCCGAACTGGTGACCAACGTCGCCATGGGGACGATCGGCTTCCTGATCTACGGCCCCGTCATGCTCATCGGCGTCTCGGCGCTCGACCTGGTGCCGAAGAAGGCCGCCGGCACCGCCGCCGGTTTCACCGGTCTGTTCGGCTACCTGATCGGTTCGGCGTTCCTGGCCAACATCGGTATGGGCTACATCTTCCAGCATTTCGGCTGGGACGGCGGCTTCATCGCCCTGATCGGCGCCTGCGTCCTGTCGATCGGATTCAGCGCCTCGACATGGAACCGCGAGAAACAGTACATCGCTTAAACTTACATAGATTGAAATGACCAAAAAGATTCTCTTACTGGGCTCCGGAGAACTGGGCAAGGAGTTCGTGATCGCCGCCAAGCGGCTGGGACAATACGTGGTGGCCTGCGACTCGTATGCAGGCGCACCGGCCATGCAGGTGGCCGACGCCTGCGAGGTCTTCGACATGCTCGACGGCGACCGACTGGAAGCCGTCGTGGCGAAGCATGATCCAGACATCATCGTTCCCGAAATCGAGGCGATCCGTACCGAACGGCTCTACGCCTGCGAGGAGCGGGGCATCCAGGTCGTGCCGAGCGCGCGTGCAGTCAACTTCACGATGAACCGCAAGTCGATCCGCGACCTGGCCGCCGAAGAGTTGGGGCTGAAAACCGCGAAGTACTTCTACGCCAAGTCGTTCGACGAACTGAAAGCCGCCGCCGAACGGATCGGTTTCCCGTGCGTCGTCAAGCCGCTGATGTCCTCCTCGGGCAAAGGGCAGTCGCTGGTGCGCACCCCCGACGAACTGGAACACGCCTGGGAATACGGGTGCAGCGGCAGCCGCGGCGACATCCGCGAACTCATCATCGAGGAGTTCATCCCCTTCGACAGCGAGATCACGCTGCTCACCGTCACGCAGCAGAACGGCCCCACGCTCTTCTGCCCGCCGATCGGCCATGTCCAGAAGGGCGGCGACTACCGCGAGAGCTTCCAGCCCGCCCCCATCTCGCCCGAGCATCTGGCCGAAGCGCAGGCGATGGCCGCCAAAGTCACGCAGGCATTGACCGGCGCGGGACTGTGGGGCGTGGAGTTCTTCCTCAGCCACGACAAGGGCGTCTACTTCTCGGAGCTGTCGCCGCGTCCGCACGACACGGGTATGGTGACGCTTGCCGGTACGCAGAATCTCAACGAATTCGAACTGCACTGCCGCGCCGTACTCGGCCTGCGGATCCCGCGCATCACGCTCGAACACACCGGCGCCAGCGCCGTCATCCTCTCGCCGATCGCAAGCAGGGAACAGCCTCGTTACCGGGGCGAAGAGGAGGTCTGCCGCGAGGAGAACACCGACCTGCGCATTTTCGGCAAGCCCTCGACCAAGCTCAACCGCCGCATGGGCGTCGTCGTCCGCTACGACGCGCTCGACGCCGACCTCGACGCACTGCGCGACAAAACCAAAGCCGCAGCCGCCAAGGTCGAGGTCTACTGACCTCCGACGGTCGGTTCTCGACATGGAAAACGGGGTTGCATCTTCTCGGATGCAACCCCGTTCCACTAAAAATGAGGATTCTATTTATTTCCGTTCGCCCGAGCAGCGACGCTCTACCGAACGCCGGAGCCTGAGCTCGATCAGAAATTCGAAGAAGATAAACAGTCCCATCATCAACACGATAAGTGCTATTATCTGAAAGCCGAGAACATCTCTGTTTATGCCGGAGGCTTGCAAAAGACTGTTTTTCATTATTTCCAATCCAATATAGCCTCCCAATCCCCCTCCAAAGACCGCCATGCCGACCCGCAGGAACCAGAGGTTGCCGGCGCTGCGCCTCTGACGTTCGATCTCGATCTCGGCATCCACGCGCCGGATGTCGGCCAACTGCTCGGGCGTCATACGTTCCAACATCGTCATGCTCTCGCGCCGACGCCCCCATTCGCGGTAGATAAAATAACCGACGATCCCGAAAGCAACGCCCATCCACATAATCTGTTCGAGGACTTCTTTTATTTGATATCCGACACTCATAACATTATTGTTTTATAGGTTAATAACAAATTTCATCTATTAGACAGCTTCAATCGCAAAAGGTTACAGCCTGTGCAGAATTTCCGTCGCCCGGTCGCCGCAGGCGACCACCATCGCCGCAACGGCTCCCGCCAGAATCGCCAAGACCTGCAACGCCCCCTCCGGCGAATCGACCGACCGCAGGCAGACGAACGCCACGACCATCACCGCCGCGACGGCAACCGCGCAGTAGCAAGCCATTGCCGCGATCGCCCGGCGTTCACGCCGCCGCCGGTCCCGCAGGATGACCTGCGCCATAACGCGCGTTTCCAGTCCGACGGGAACCTCCCGCCGGAGAGCGGCGGCGCGGATCAGTTCCGCCAGCCGCTCGTCGCTGATTCGCTTCTTCTCCATATCTCACTCCTCCATATAGTGTCTCAGCCGCCCGCGCAGCCGGTGCAACCGCACCTTCACGTTGGACAGCGTCAGATTCATGATTTGCGCGATCTCGGCCAACGACCGCTCCTCTTCGTAAAACAACGCCACCAACACCCGCTCGTCGGGACGAAGCCGTTCCAACGCACGGCGCATCCGCACGACCGTCTCCTCGTCGAACCGTCCGGCGGACGATTCCTCGGCCACCGCACAGGATTCGGCATCGATACGGTCGTAAGCCCTGCGGCGGCATTCGCCGACGGCCCGATTGTAGGCGATGCGATAGAGCCACGTGGCGAAAGCGCTCGCACCCCGAAATCCGCCGAGGTGTTCATACGCTCGGATGAAAGTCTCCTGCGTGACATCCTCGGCCCGCTGCGCATCGCGCACCATGGCCAGCGCCAAGGCGTAGATCCTCCCCGAATAACGGTTCACCAGCTCGCCGAACGCCTCTGCGTCGCCGGCCTGCACACGCCGCACAATCTCCATATCGGTCGGGGTCTCCATTCTTCGGATCGCAATTCATCCGTTAGATACAAAAATAACGGAAAAGTTACAAAAAGAGCGGGATTTTCGATCCCGCTCTTTCCTATGCCGTTTGTGGCCGTCGCCGACCGTACCTCCGGACGAACAGCGTCAGCATCACGAATCCCAACAGCGCGAATCCGACGCCGGGCAACGCCGAATATTCGTAGCCCAGACCGTATTCGATCGGCAAGCCGCCGCAGTACGCGCCCAAGGCATTTCCCAGGTTGAACGCCACCTGAATCAACGCCGCTCCCAACATCTGACCGCCGGGTGCATTTTCCAAGATCAACACCTGTTGCGGTGACGAGACGGCGAAAAGCATCGTCGTACAAACGACCGTCAACGTCAGCGCCGCCCAGCGGTTCGCCGCGAGGAAGAGGATAAGCGCCAACGCCACGACGGCGATTCCCTGAGCGAAACGCGCCACCCGTTCGGGCGTATAGCGATCCGACAATCCGCCGCTGACGAGATTGCCCACGAACATGCCCAGCCCCGCGAGCAGGATGACCAACGTCATCGCTTCCGGCGAGAATCCCGCGACACGGATCATCAGCGGGCTGACGTAACTGTACATGCAGAAGATACCGCCATTACCGAACATCGTCGCCAGGATGATGAGCCACGGCGCCCGATTCCGCAGGAAGGCGAACTGCCCCTTCAATCCGCGGCTGTCGGCCACAGGCTCCATCCACGGTACCCAGCGCCAAAGGAAAAAAGCCGTCACCGCACCCCAGACGCCGGCGATGCAGAACAGTGCCCGCCACGACAACAGGTGGCTGACCAGCGTTCCCAGCGGCACGCCGAAGAGATTGGCCACCGTCATGCCGGCGATCATCACCGCCACGGCCTGTGCGCTCCGGCCCGGACCGGCTACCCGTGCCGCAACGATCGACCCGACCCCGAAATAGGCTCCGTGCGGCAGCCCCGACACGAACCGCATCGCCAGCAGCACACCGTAATTCGGAGCGAACGCCGCACAGAGGTTCCCCGCCACCATCAGCCCCGCCAATGCGAGCAGGATCTGTTTCAACGGCCGCGTATGCGCCACGGCGACCGTCAGCGGCGCACCGACGCAAACCCCCAGCGCATAGGCCGAGACCAAATGCCCCGCCTGCGGAATGGAGACGTGCAGTCCCGAAGCGACGAACGTAAGAATACCCATCATGCCGAACTCGGACATCCCGAGTCCCAGCGTACCGAAGGCGAGGGCTACCAGACACTTTTTCATAGCGAGACGAACTTTTCGGGGTGCAAAGATAGTGCAAGACGGAAATGGATAGAGCGGTCGAACCGAATTTTTCCGCTCCTCCCGAAACGCAAATGAAAAAGCGGGCGCCGCATGCGCCCGCTTCCGATAAACAACCCGAAGGTCTTATTTATGAAAATGTTGAACTGCGTTCTTCGTTTTCCCGCCTCGGCATAGCCCGAACAAGTTCGGCTCTGCGCTCGGTTTAATGAAAACGTTCCTTGATCGCGTTCGCTGCCTTTTCGAGCAATTCGGCAGGACAGCAGAGCGTGATGCGGATGTAGCGCTTGCCTTCGCTGCCGAAAATCGCGCCCGGCGTGAGGAAGACGTCGCACTTCTCCATCACCTCATCCGAAAACTGGAACGAGTCGCCCTCGTAGTCCTCCGGCAGCTCAGCCCACACAAACAGACCGGCCTGCCCCGGACGGTATTTGCAACCCAGCGCGTCCAGCAGCGCATAGGCCTGCTTCTCGCGGGCGTAATAGATCTCGTTGAGCTGCGTGAACCACTCCTCGCCCAGTCCGAGCGCCGTAGCGGCTGCGGCTTGAATAGGATAGAACATTCCCGAATCCATGTTGCTGCGGAACGTGAGCACGTCCTTGATCCACTCGGCCTTGCCCAGCAGGACACCCACGCGCCAACCGGCCATCGAATGCCCCTTCGAAAGCGAATTCAGTTCGAGCGCCACCTCTTTCGCACCCGGCACTTGGAAGATACTCAGGCGGTTCTTGTTGCGTACGAAACTGTAAGGATTGTCATGCACGATCAGGATGTTATGCTCGGCGCCGAAAGCCACGATCCGCTCGAAGAGTTCCAGCGTCGGAGTCTGTCCCGTCGGCATGTTGGGATAGTTGACGAGCATCATCTTCACACCGTCCAGTCCGGCCTTCTCGATCGCCTCGAAATCGGGCAGGAAGTCCGTCTGCTTGTTCAGCGCGTAGGTGACCATTTCGCCGCCGGCGAGTTTTACCGCAGCGCTGTAAGTGGGGTAGCCGGGATTGGGTACGAGCACCTTGTCGCCCTCGTTGAGGAAGGTCATGCAGACGTGCATCAGGCCCTCTTTCGAACCGATCAGGGGGTAGACCTCCGTCTTCCAGTCGAGATCCACGCCGTAGAACTTCTTGTACCAGTCAGCGAAAGCCTTGCGCAGGATGGGTTCCCCCTGATAGGACATGTACTTGTGTACGTCGGGGCGCTGCGCTTCACGGGCCAGCGTGTCGATGACCGTCTGTGCAGGCGGAAGGTCGGGGCTGCCCATAGCCAACTTGATGATTTGACGGCCGGTAGCCGCCTCCGTTTCGGCGATTTCGCGCAAACGACGCGAAAAATAGTACTCGCCGATACCGTCCAGACGATGTGAACGCTCGATAGTTACTCCTTTTCCCATAAGATTCAGTGTGAAATCATTAACAGCACAAAGATAATTAAATTAATTAATATCCCGACACGATTCCGCTACTTATTTTCGATCGGACGGTACACATTCGCCGCCGTTCGTCGTATATTTGCGCCCGTGTTGGGACTGTTCCATATCCTTCTGTTCTGGTTGGCAGGCAATGCAATCGCCTATTTCACAGGAAGCTATATCTCCGGAAACGTGATCGGCATGGTATTGCTTTTCGCCGCGTTGCGCCTGCGGATCGTCAAACCGCACCGCGTACGCCCCGCCGCACGGTTCCTGCTCGGCTCGATGGGCCTCTTTTTCGTTCCCTTCGGCGTGGGACTGATGGTCTCCTACGACCTGATCGCGCGACACCTGTGGGCAATCGCGGTCGCCAGCATCGTCAGCACGCTGCTGGTCCTGCTCAGCGTAGGGTGGACATTCCAGAAAATCGGCCGCAAACCATGATCCGCACCTTCATCGACTCCGACATGTTCCTGCTCACGCTCACCGTAGGACTCTACTGCGGCGGCGTGGCGCTACACCATCGCCTCCGCCTGGCGATCCTCCACCCGACGCTGCTGGCGTTCGTCGCGCTGATACTCTTTCTGAAAGTCTGCGGCATCGACTACGGCCACTATCGTCAGGCCACCGAAATTCTCGACTTCCTGCTGGGCATGTCGGTCGTCGCGCTGGGCTACCTGATGTACGAACAGACCGACCGCCTGCGCGGGCAGGTGCTTCCCATTCTGACTTCGATCGGCGTCGGCTGTACGGTCGGGGTGCTGAGCGTCGTCTATATCGCCCGCGCATTGGGCGCCGACCGCACGATTCTGAACTCCATCGCCCCCAAATCGGTCACCGTGCCGATCGCCGTGGCCATCAGCGAACCGCTCGGCGGAGTAGTGAGCGTCACCTCGGTAGTGGTCTTCCTCGTGGGCATCTTCGGCAGTATCGTCGGCCCGCGCCTGCTGCGCAGATGCGGTATCCGCAACCCCCTGGCGCGCGGGCTGGCGCTCGGTTCGGCCGCCCACGGCATCGGCACGGCGCGCGCCATCGAACTGGGCGCCGTCGAAGGCGCGCTCAGCGGACTGGCGATGGCGCTGATGGGAATCGTCACGGCACTGCTGGTTCCGTTGTTCGAAAAATTCTGTTATTAATTTTTTTTAGTATCAATAAAGTACTACCTTTGTCGAAAATTCGTCATAGGTTAATCTCGTTACGGTATGTATTGGTTGTACAACCTCTTTTTCGGCGATACGCTGGCGCACACCATTTTCGTTCTGGCGCTGGTCATCACCGTCGGAATCCTGCTGGGGAAAATCAAGATCGGAGGCGTTTCGCTGGGGACGACGTGGATTCTCTTCGTCGGCATCGCAGCCAGCCATTTCGGCATGACGATCGACCCCGGCGTGCTGAGCTTCATCAAGGAGTTCGGCCTGATCCTGTTCGTCTTCTCGATCGGGTTGCAGGTCGGGCCCGGGTTTTTCTCGTCGTTCAAGAACGGCGGTATGCAGCTCGTCGGACTGGCGTCGCTCATCGTCGTACTGGGTGTCGCCACCGCCTATGCGCTGCATCTGGCCACCGATACGCCGATCCCCACCATGGTCGGCATCCTGTCGGGCGCCGTGACCAACACGCCGGGACTGGGCGCCGCACAACAGGCTTACAGCGACGCTTCGGGGATCAACGACCCTTCGATCGCACTGGGCTATGCCGTAGCCTATCCGCTGGGCGTCATCGGCATCATCTTCTCGATGATCTTCATCCGCTATGCGCTGCGCATCCGTTTCGAGAAGGAGGACGAGGCGCTGGCGGCGATGAGCAACGAACACAAGAAATACGCCGACAAAATATCGGTTCAGTTCACCAACGCCGTACTCGACGGCCGGACGGTGGGCGAGATGAAGGAGCTTATCAACCGCTCGTTCGTCATTTCGCGGATCGCCGACGCCGACAACCATATCACCGTCGCCACGCAGGACAGCCGCCTGCATATCGGCGACAAGCTGCTGATCGTCTGCTCGTCGGAGGATACCGACGCCATCACCGCCTTTCTGGGTCACATCATCGACATGCCCTTCGAAGAGTGGGGATCGCTCGACAGCCAGCTCGTATCGCGGCGCATCCTCATCACCAAACCTTCGATCAACGGCAAGAAATTCGCCGACCTGCACCTGCGCACCAAATACGGCATCAACATCACCCGCGTCAACCGCGCCGGCGTGGATCTGATTCCCTATCAGGGCATGGAGTTGCAGGTGGGCGACCGCGTGATGGTCGTCGGCTCGGAGAAGGCGATCGCACAGGTGGCCGACCTGCTGGGCAATTCGATGAAGAAACTGCGCGAACCGAACCTCGTCACGATCTTCGTCGGCATCGCCCTCGGCGTGCTGCTCGGCTCGATTCCTCTGCTCAACGTCCCGCAGCCGGTCAAACTGGGGCTGGCGGGCGGCCCGCTGATCGTGGCGATCCTGATCGGCCGTTTCGGCACCCACTTCCATCTGGTGACCTACACCACCATGAGCGCCAACCTGATGTTGCGCGAGGTGGGCATCACGCTCTTCCTGGCGGCCGTGGGTATCGGCGCGGGCGACGGTTTCGTCGACGCGATCGTCGGCGGCGGTTACCGCTGGGTAGGCTACGGCGTCATCATCACCGTCGTTCCGCTGCTCATCGTCTCGCTCATCGCCCGGCTCGGAATGAAGGTCAATTACTATACGCTCATGGGTCTCATCGCGGGCAGTACGACCGATCCTCCCGCACTGGCCTACGCCAACTCGACGGCAGGCAACGACATGCCGGCCGTGAGCTACGCCACGGTCTATCCCGTCGTGATGTTCCTGCGCGTGCTGACGGCACAGATATTCATTCTCTTCGCACTGTAACACAATCGCGAAATAACCGAAAAGGCCGCTCTCAGGAGCGGCCTTTCTTGTCGGAGGATTTCAGGTCGTGCAGCGGGCAATTGCGTTCGCAGGAGGCGCAACCGCCCGAGGTGTTTCCCCGCCCGCGGCAAAAGAGCCTTCGGACGATGATCCACACCAGCGCGACGCCGACGAGCGCAACCGCTATATCCTGCCAATTCATTTACAACAACAAGGCGATATGATAGACGATCCAAGCCACGAACCATGCCACGGCTGTACTGTAAACCATCGACGCCAGCGCCCAGCCGCGCCCCGCTTCGTTGCGGACAGCCACGATCGTGGCGATACAGGGAAAATACAACAATACGAAGACCAGGAATGCCAATGCCGACGCCGGCGTGAAATCGCCGCTTTCGCGCAATGTCTGCGCCAGCGACGCATCGTCGGCCGTCGCATCCTGCGAATAGAGTACGCCGAGCGTGCTGACGACGATCTCCTTGGCCGACACGCCTGACAGAATCGCCACACCCGCCTTCCAGTTCAGGCCGAGCGGTTCGACAGCAGGCTCGCACCAGCGCCCCAACTGCCCCAGATAGGAGTTTTCATAGTGTTCGATCTCCGGTTCGCCCGCTACGGGACGGGGGAAATAACTCAGGAACCAGACGAAGAGCGACGCCACGAGAATCAGCCCTCCCATCTTGCGCAGGTACTGCGCACTCTTGTCCCACATGTGCGACAGCGTGGCGCGCATCGTCGGCATACGGTAGGGGGGCAGCTCCATGACGAACGGCGTCTCGTCGACCTTGTAGAGGAACCGCCGCATCAGCCGCGCCGTGACCACCGCCAACGCGATACCCAGCAGGTATAGTCCGAAGAGCACCAGCCCGCCGTGGTCGGGAAAGAAGGTTCCGACGAAAAGGATGTAGATCGGCAACCGCGCGCTGCACGACATGAAGGGGGTGATGAGCACCGTGATGAGCCTGCTCGAACGGCTTTCAATCGTGCGCGTGG
>OOAH01001131.1_pt1 | contig 25724 bp, 24 predicted proteins | sample 1671801 | NCBI WGS metagenome assembly OOAH01 (sample SAMN06348194, study PRJEB24527) | human gut metagenome | biome: human gut; feature: ankylosing spondylitis patient; material: feces | host: Homo sapiens | place: China | collected 2015-10 | reverse complement strand
CGTCTTCGTTGAAGAAGCGTTCCTTCTGCACTCGGGTCATGTACAGCACGTCGAGGTCGCCGATCACGGAGGCCAGGTCGCGCACTTCCACGTAGGAGCAGCTGTCGGTGGCGTTGATGCGGTCGATCACGTACTGCGGGGTCTTGAGCTCGTCCGGGCTGATGAGCACGAAGCGCACGTTGCCGAAGCGGCACAGGGTCTCGATCAGGGAGTGCACGGTGCGGCCGAAGGTCAAATCGCCGCACAGTCCCACGGTCAGGTCGGTGATGCGGCCGAAGCGCGACTGCAGCGTGGCCAGGTCGGCCAGCGTCTGCGTGGGGTGCATGTGGCCGCCGTCGCCGGCGTTGATTACCGGCACGGATGCGGCGCGGGAGGCCACCAGCGCGGCACCCTCCTTCGGGTGACGGATGGCGACCACGTCCACGTAGTTGGACACGGTCTTCAACGTGTCGGCGATGGATTCGCCCTTGGTCACGGAGGCCAGCTGCGCGCCGGCGAATCCGATGACCTTGCCGCCGAGACGTAGCATTGCGGTCTCAAAGCTCAGGCGCGTACGGGTGGAGGGCTCGTAGAACAGCGTGGCCAGCACTCGCCCATCGCAGGTATGGGCAATCTCTTTGCGGTGGGAATCGATGTATTCGGCCTTATGCAGCAGGTCGAGAATCTGGTTTGTAGACAGGCCGTCCAGCGTTACGACGCTTTTGCCGACCATTGGCGTTTCTTCAGACAAGGCTCACCTTTTCGCTCGTGGTTTTCAGGTGGCCACCCTTGCGTGACCTAATCTAACTTACGCCATTTTTCGGACAGCCGCATTCACCGAGTGTCCACCTGAAAATCCAACGAATATGCTGCCTTATCGCTGCGCGCGGCGTCGGTTCCGCTCCAGTCGCGGTGCGATCACGTGCATACGCGGGCGAGGCGCGGTTTGCGGCTGCTGCGTTGCGGCGGAGGCCGTGGCGGTGGTTGCCGCAGTCGCCTCGTCTTCGGCCTGCCCGTAGAACAGGCGCTGGCATACGTCACGGCATTTGCGCATCACGGCCAGCAGGTCGTTCTCGAAATGCTGGCCGCGGTGGGCGCCGTAGCCGAGGTAGACGGCGATGCCGCCCAGCGAATAGATGTCATCAGGCAGAATATCGGCCTGGTTGGCGCGCCCGCTCCACAGATAGTTGCCGTTGCGGGCCGCGGTGCACAACGTCCATGCCTTGCGCAGCTGAATCGCGTCGATAGCGCTGATGAGCTTCTTGGCTTCCAGCACGTCCAATGCCTCCAGCGTGCCGTTGACGCGCAGATCTTTGATATCGCCGGCGTGCTGGAGCTGCATGAGTTGCACGGTCCATTCCACGTCAGACAGACCGCCCTTGCCGAGCTTCAGATGACGTTCTCGACGCACGCCGCGCGGCAGACGCTCGGCCTCCATACGGGCCTTGAGCTTGCGGATGTTCTGCAATTCGGCCTCGGTCAGCTCCGTGGTCGGGTAGCGCAACGGGTCGGCGATGTTGATTAGGAAGTCCCGCGCCAGTTCGGCGTCGCCGGCCGCGTACCGGGCGCGCAGCAGCGCCTGGCGCTCCCAGGTCGAGGCCCAGGATTCGTAGTATTCCTCGCAGGAGGCGTAGGAGCGCACGAGCGGGCCGTTCTTGCCTTCCGGGCGCAGGTCCAGGTCGAGTTCGATCTTCGGTTCCAGCGTCGTCGGGCCTTGCAGGATGTTGCGCAGGTCTTCCACGACCTTCTTGGCGAAGGCGTTGGCTTGGCCGTCGTCGGCATCGTCGGCCGGACGGTAGATGAGAATGGCATCCGCATCGGAGCTGAAGTTCACTTCGCGCCCGCCGTAACGGCCCATGGCGATGACGGTGATGCCGGCCGGCGCGGTTTCGACGCCGAACGCGGCGATCTGGTGGCGCACGGCCCAGGTCAGTGAGGCGTCGATGATCGCGTCATACACGTCGGTCATGGCCTTGAGACTGTCGGAGTCGCTGATCACACCGCTTATCCAAGACAGGCCGATGCGTTCGATTTCGTGGCGGCGCATGGCGCGCATGGAGGTGGCGAACTCGTTGATGTTCGAGCCGAAACGTTCCAGCGCCGAGCCGGTCTGCACATCCAATGCCTCGCGCGTGCGGGCCTGCAGATTGCCGTCATCACCGAGCCAACTGATCGATTCGACCGACTTGTTGAGCGCGTCACCCAGGAATCGCGAGTTGGACAGGATGTGGCACAGACGCTGGGCAGCGGAGGTGGAGTCGCGCAGGAAGCCGAGGTAGCCGGATTCGGTGCCGAAGTTCTCCTCCAGCTTGCGCCAGTTGAGCAGGCCCATGTCCGGGTTCTGGCCCTCGCCCAGCCACTGCAAGACGGCGGGCAGGATGATGCGGTTGATTTTGGCCGCGCGCCCCACGCCGGCAGTGAGCGCCTGCACGTGGCGGATGGCGGCGTCCGGGTCGCCGAAGCCGATGGATTCGAATCGTTCCTGTGCGGCCTCGACGCTCAGCACGATCTGGTCGTTCTCCATCTGGGCGTTGACCGGCAGCATCGGGCGATAGTAGATGTCGAGGTGCAGGTGGCGTACTTCGCGACGGGTGTCGTCGTATTTGTCGACGAGTTCTTCCGGGTGCAGGCCGAATGCGCGGGCGAGGCGACGCAGCTCCTGGTTCTGGTTGAGCTCGTCCACGTCGATGTCGCGCTTCTTTTCGAGGCCTCCGACCGAGGCCCGGCCGAGGTCCGGGAACAGGTGCGTGCGCTTCAGGGACCAGATCTGCTGGCGATGCTCCATCACGCGCTCGAAGCGGTAGTCCTGGGACATGCGCACGGCCTGTTTGCGCGAGACGTAGCCGCCTTCGGACAGGCGCTGCAGCGAGTCGAGCGTGTTGCTGGTGCGCAGCGATTCATCGGTACGGCCGTGCACAAGCTGAAGCATCTGCACGGTGAATTCCACATCGCGCAGACCACCGCGGCCGAGCTTGATTTCGCGATCCTTCAGAGGTGCGGGAATCAGATCTTCCACGCGCTTGCGCATTTTCTGGCAGTCGTAGACGAAGTTCTTACGCTTGGACGCGCTCCACACGAACGGCCGGGTCATATCCATGTAGGCCCGGCCGAGGTCGGGGTCGCCAGCCACCGGGCGGGCCTTGAGCAACGCCTGGAACTCCCAGTTCTCGGCCCACTGCTCGTAGTAGTTCTTGTGCGAGGAGAGCACGCGCACCAGCGCGCCGTCCTTGCCTTCCGGGCGCAGGCCGCCGTCGATCTGCCACAGCGGCTGCTCGGCCACGCCCATGATGGCGGACTGGCAGACACGCTGCAGCATGGTGCCCATCTTGGTGCCCACGCGGATCAGCGTCTGATGGTCCACGTCCTTGTCGGCCGGTTCGACCACGTAGATGAGGTCCACGTCGGAGACGTAGTTCAGTTCCTGTGCGCCGAGTTTGCCCATGCCGATGATGGTGAAGCGCACGTGCTCGCTGCCCTCGGTTTCGTGGCGGGCGATGGCCAGCGCGCCTTCGAGCGCCGCGTCCGCGAGGTCGGACAGTTCGCGGCTGATGGTCGGTTGGATGGAGGTCGGGTCGTCCGCCACGGCATCCTGGGCGATGATGGCGGCCAGTTGGTTCCGGTAGCTGGAACGCAGGGCCGTGGCCGCTTCGGCCAGATCCTTGGAGGCGACGGGCATGGCCGGTTCGTCCGGGTCCGCGCCGACCGCCTTGAGCAGACGTGCACGGCGTTGCGCGTGATTGAACAGATGGCTGTTGCAGTTGTCGACTGCTGCCGCCTCCACAAGCTGCGGCTTGAAGCGCATGAACTTGCCCATCGCGTCGGAGACGCCGAGCACCGTGACCAGACGCTTCAGGGCGTCGTTGTCGGGGATGACGTGTTCCAGATCGCGCTGGCTGGATTGCATCGCGTTGACGATATCCACGAAATTGCTCAATGCCATATCGGGGTCGCAGACGTGGGCCAGCGCGCTCAGCAGTTCGGCGCATCGCTCATCGGGAATGTCGTCCGCCTTGAGCTGGTCGAACAAGGCGCGGGCCTTGTCGAGGTCTTGCAGACCTGCCCTGATGAGGTCCATGGAGCTGGGTTTGAAGATCGACGATTCCATAAGATTCCACTATATACACTCATGCCCTCCGAATGGGGCATGAGCCGGGAAGGAGTCATCGGGCGACGCTGATGAGCTCCGAGGAATCCATATCGTAATCGGCCATGGCGTAGGAACGGATGGCGGGGTCATCATAGGTGTTCATGTAATAGGTGTTGGTCTTGGACGAATATCCGCTGGTGAACAGCGTGCGTTCGAACTGGCCGTCGCCCATCTTCGCCATGCCGTCCACCATCTGCACGGAGCCGAGGGTGTGGAACAGGCGCGACACATTGGCGGCTTCATCGTTCTGCTGCGGGTAATGCGCGTTGGTGTAGGCCACACGAACGAAGCGCGACGGGGAACTCACGTCGCCCGGGATGCCATGCATGCCCACACCCGCACCCCAGGCGGTCAAGGAGGCCTTGCCCCATGAAGTCGGTTCGGCCATCTCGTTGCTGACGCACATGTAGTTGCGCAGGTTTTCCATATGGAAGTCGAACGTCGGCTGATTGGTCAGCACATCGACGTCATCATGATGCACGTGCATGCCATCGGCCATCTGCTCGACGACGATGCTGCGCTTGCCGTCGCCGATGAACCAGTGCAGCAGAGACTCCTGCTGTCCCGGCACGATCTGGGAGACGAGCGTCACGTTCCTGAGCGCCTCCTCGACCTCGTCGACGGAGTCGAAATTACGCGCCACCCACAGCGGAAATTCGAACGTGGCGACGTTTTCCGTGCCTTCGACCGGTTCGTGGACGAACGAGGCGTAGCCGGGGAAATTCAAGCCGGCGATGGCCAGACCATGTTCATTGGCGCAGTCGAAATACATCGGCCTATCGGCCATGACCACACCCACGCCGATCACCGCGTTCGGCTTCGCCTTGCCGCCCGCACCAAACACTGTGTCATAGTGGTAGCCGCGCGGAGTAACCAGGATGGTCTCCCCATATGAGAAACTCCAGTCGAGATTACGGCCGAAATAGGTGTTGCCCTCATCATCGGAGAAACGGACACCAGTGCACATAACGGACTCCCTTCCATCGCTTTGGTTGGCTTGCACGTTCATGATACCCATCGGCCGCTGGGAGAACTCTGGGTTTCGCCAGCAGATTAACGTGCGGCGCGACGCATTGAGATGCGCCGCGCCGCGATATGCGTCAACCTTGCGTACCGCGGAACAACGGTTCCGCATTGCGCCAGATACGGCGCGTGGTGGCGGGGTGGTTCATCGAATACAGGTGGACGCCGTCCACGTCGTGGGCCACGAGGTCGGCGATCTGCTCGGAAGCGTAGAGGATGCCGGCGGCACGCAGGGACTGGATGTCGTCCCCCCACTTGTTCAGCAGGGTGTTGAGCCTGTCCGGGATGCGCGAGGCGTTGCGCTCGGCCATGCGACGCACGGACTTGGCTCCACGCACCGGCATGATGCCCGCCTCGATCGGCACGGTGATGCCGGCGGCGCGCGCCTTGTCGAGGAAGCGGTAGAAGTCCTCATTGTCGTAGAAGAGCTGGGAAATCAGGTGAGTGACGCCGGCATCAACCTTGATTTTGAGGTTTTCGATGTCCTGGTCCAGCGAGTCAGCCTGATAGTGGCCTTCCGGGTAGCAAGCACCAAACACCTTGAAGTCCGGCTTCACGGAGCGGATGTATGACACGAGGTCGCTGGCGTGGTTGAACTCGCCGACCAGCTGCTCGCCGTCGATGTAGTCGCCGCGCAGCGCGAGCACGGCGCTCACGCCGGCTTCCTCGAACATGTCGAGAGCCTCATCGATCTTGGCCTTGTCGGAGTAGAGCGCGGTCAGGTGGGCGACTGCAGGGATGCCGTATTCCTTGCTGATCGTGTGGGCGATGCGCGCGGTGGCGGTGCGGTCGGAATGGGTGCCGTGACCGTAGGTCACGGAGATGAAGTCGGGGTTCAGCCCTTCGAGTCCGTCGAGGGTGTCGTAGATGGTGCCGACAGGCGCGTTGCGCTTCGGGGGAAAGACCTCAAGGGTGAACATCGGGGAATGCATGCTGATTTCCTTACATAAACCCGAGCTCCCTCATCCAGAGGGAGCTCGGTGATTTCCGCTACTTGTCGAGCTTGGCGCGCACGGCCTTGGCGGCGGCGACCAGGTTCTCCAGGCTCGGCCAGGTCTCGGCGTTACCACGGGTCTTCAGACCGCAGTCAGGGTTGATCCACACCTTCTTGACGTCCATCTTGTCAAGGATCTCGTAGATACGATCCTCGATCTCCTTCTCGGAAGGAATACGCGGGGAGTGAATGTCGTAGACGCCCGGGCCGGCCTCGGTCTCGAAGTGCGCGTCATGAATGGCGTCGAGCACCACCAGATCGCCACGGGAGGCTTCGAAGGAGATCACGTCGGCATCCATCGCGTCGATGTCGCGGATGATGTCGTTGAACTCGGAGTAGCACATGTGGGTGTGGATCTGGGTGGTCGGCTTGACGGCGGAGTGCACCAGACGGAAGGCCGGAACGGCCCAGTCGAGGTACTTGACGTGCCAGTCGGACTTGCGCAGCGGCAGCTTCTCACGCAGGGCGGCCTCATCGATCTGGATGACCTTGATACCGGCGGCCTCGAGATCGAGCACTTCGTCGCGGATGGCGAGGGCGAGCTGCTTGGTCTGCTCCTCGTGGGTGATGTCCTCGCGCGGCCAGGACCAGTTGAGGATGGTCACCGGGCCGGTGAGCATGCCCTTCATCACATGGTCGGTCTTGGACTGGGCGTACGCGGACCATTCCACGGTAATCGGGTTGGCGCGGGAAACGTCGCCCCAGACGATCGGGGGCTTGACGCAACGGGTGCCGTAGGACTGGACCCAAGCGTTCTTGGTGAACAGGAAGCCGTTGAGGTTCTGGCCGAAATATTCGACCATGTCGTTACGCTCGAACTCGCCGTGGACCAGCACGTCGAGGCCGATCTCCTCCTGCTTCTTGATGACGGCGTCGATCTGGGCTTTGATGAACTCGTCGTAGGCTTCCTTGGTGACCTCGCCCTTGCGCAGCTTGGCACGCTCGGCGCGAATCTCCTTGGTCTGGGGGAAGGAGCCGATGGTGGTGGTCGGCAGCAGCGGCAGGCCGAGGGCCTCGCGCTGCAGGGCCTGACGCTCCTCGCGGGCAGGCTGACGCACGTAGTCGGCGTCGGACAGCTTGCCGATGCGCTCGGCGACGGCCGGGTCGGCGGCCACGCGGGTGCCGTCGAACAGAGCCTGGTTGGCGGCGAGGGCGGCGGATGCCTTCTTCTCGTCCTCGGTGGCGTCGGCCAGGGCGGCGACTTCCTTGAGCTCGTCGAGCTTCTGGACGGCGAACGCGAAGTGCTTGAGGTCTTCGGCCGGGATGCCGGTCTCGCCTTCGGTGCTGAACGGCACGTGCAGCAGGGAGGATGCGGTGGAGACGGCCACGTTGGCGGTGACCTGCTTCAGGGCGTCGACCAGGCCGAGGGAGGTGGCGTAGTTGTTGCGCCAGATGTTGCGGCCGTTGATCACGCCGGCGAAGATGGTGGTGTTGGAGGCCACGCCATACTTGGCGACGGCTTCGAGGTTCTCCTCGCGACCTTCGTTGAGGTCCAGGCCGATGCCGTCGAAGCCGAGCAGGTTGACGGTCTCGTACACGTCGGCGATGTGGCCGAAGTAGGTGTTGAGCAGCACCTTGATCTTGCCGTCGCGTGCGGGCAGGATCTTGGTGTACAGGCTCTTGAACAGTTCGACGTCGCCCGGCTCCTTGTCGAGCACGAGGTACGGCTCGTCGAGCTGGACCCATGCGGCGCCGAGCTCGTTGAACTTGGCGAGCACTTCGACGTAGACGGCGGCCACGGCGTTGACCAGGCCCTTGTCGAGCTCGAGTTCGGTGGCTTCCGGGGTACGGGCGAGCTTCAGGAACGTGTACGGGCCGATGAACACGGGCTTGGTGTCGATGCCCAGCGCCTTGGCCTCGTTGAACTCGTCGAACGGCTTGGTGGAGTTGAGCTTGATCTCCGCGGCCGACTCGACTTCGGGCACCAGATAGTGGTAGTTGGTGGTGAACCACTTCTTCATCGGCAGGGCGGTCACGTCGCCCTTGTCGCCCTGGTAGCCGCGGGCCATGGCGAAGAGCGTGTCCTCCTGGTTGTCGAAGGAGAGACGTGCGTAACGCTGCGGAATCACGTTGAGAAGGATGGCGGTGTCCAGCATCTGATCGTAGTAGCTGAAGTCGTTGCTGGGAATGAGGTCGATGCCGGCGGCCTGCTGCAGCTTCCAGTGCTTGGCGCGCAGTTCGGCGGCGGTGGCCTTGACGGCGGCGAGGTCGTTGGCACCCTTCCAGTAGCCTTCGATGATCTTCTTCAGTTCGCGGTTCTGCCCGATGCGGGGGAAGCCGGAGACGGAAGTCAGAGTGGACATGAATCCTCCAATGTATGCGTTCGTAACCCGACTTAGGGTAGCAAAACATCCGGATTCCGGCCCTTATAAATGGCCGCAGAGTGTCGTTATAGATGGAATTTATATCCGCTTTAGTCGAAGTCTTTCACATTGATGACCGCGAGCAGTTCGCCGCTGTGCACCTGCCATTCGTTGAACGGTTTGTTCGATCCCATGATCACGATGGATGCGGGCGAAAGTCCCAAATTCAGCAGGTCGAGTCGTTCGCCGTCGGAGTCGGCGGAGGCGAGCCATTGGGCGCTGATCGACACAGTCGGCTCGTGGCCCACGATCATGAACACGCGATTCTTGGCCTTGACGTGGGCGAGCTCGTCGAACACCGCCTGCACTCCCCCGTCATACAGGCTGATGCGGTAGTCGACGATTGGCTTGTCGCCAAAGGTCTTGAGCATGCGGTCCAACGTCTGGCGCGTGCGGGTAACGGACGAGCAGGAGATTTGGTCGGGCACCAGTCCCAACGACTCGATGCCCTTGCCCACGGCCTTCGCCTGTTTCAGACCTTTGTCGGTGAGCTCGCGCTCCGAGTCACCCTTGTCGCCGAACGGCTCAGCCTTGGCATGCCTCATGATGATGAGAATATGGTCGTATTTCTTCGCCGCTTTGGCGACTTTACTCAGCTTGATGCCCATCCGTGGCTCCCTTCACGAACCGTCTGCCCGGTGTGGCGGTGTGGCGGTGTGGTATTGCTTCCAGTATAGAGGTGTGTGAGCGTTCACAAACTCATCGTTTGGCGGTTATTCGTGCGTATTGCCGGTCGAGGTCGCGCAACACCTTACGTAGTTTGTGGTCGGAGATGTCGCGCAGTTCCAGTTCCTCGATCTGCGCTTCACGCTGTTCGTCGGTGAGCGAGTCGATGTCGGTCTGTGTGTCCTTGGTCACGCGATCGCGCTTTCTGAGCGCCTCGAACCCGGAGGCCATGGCGCGCGAGATAACAAGGAAACCGGTATGACCGATCATCTGGTGGTCGGGGCGTACGGCGAGGCCCTGGGCCTTCCATGTGCGTTCGAACGATTCCTGGATCTGCGGCTCGGTCCAGCAGCCGGCCGCGCGCAGGGCTTCGGCCATGCGGCTCATCTGCGTGGTGGTAGTTACGTAACTGACCAACACGCCGCCGGGGGCAATCACGCGGTATGCCTGCTCGAGCCTGTTCCACGGGTCGAGCATGTCGAGCATGATGCGGTCGAACCAGTGTTCGGGCAGTTCGGCGGCAACGGAATCGAAGTCGCCGGTTTTGAGATCCCACCAGCTGGGGGCCTCGCCATAGTACAGCGTGGCATTGGCTTGGGCGACCTTGGCGAATTCGGGGCGCAGCTCGATCGTGGTCAGGTGGCCGCGCTCGCCCACGGCGTCCAGCAGGTTCACGCTCATCGCGCCCGAGCCGGCACCGGACTCAAGCACGCGCATGCCGGAGCGGATGTCGCCGAGCTGAATAACTTGGGCGATGTCCTTCGGATACATGATCTGCGCGCCGCGCGGCATCGAAAGCACATAATCGGCCAGTCGCGGGCGCATCACCGCATACTCCCAGCCGCCGATGGCGCGCGACGATTTCCACGGCTTGTTCTTGTCTTTCTCGGGGTAGACCTGATTGACCTGTGCCTCGCGCTTGGCATGCACGGTGAGGATTACGGTGCCTTCGATCTTGCCAATCACATCGTCATGCAGAATCAGGCCATGCTCGGTCTGCGTGGAGCCGCCGGCCACAAGCTGATCGGTGATCTTCTTGCCCTTGCGGTCGGTGAACTGCACTTTCTCGCCTGCGGTGAGAGGCCCGCGCCTCGGCTCCATAACTTGCTCCTTGCGTGCTCGGTGGGTCAATCGCTACAAGTCTAATGCATGTAAGCTCGCTGGTGAGGTGATGACGATGCGAATGCAGATGACAAGCCAGATCGATGCCGGCGGCAATGACCCCATTTTCCTGATGTTCCACGGTTACGGCAACGACGAAAGCGAGATGATGCGGATTCTCGACGCCGTATATGCGCCGACGCGAGCCGATGCGGCCCCGGCCGCAATTGCCGCCGTACCCAGCTATATCTCGTTCCGCGCCACCTACGCGAGGCCCTATATGGGCGGCAATTACTGGTATCCCGACGGCTGCGGCGTGGACGAGCGCCAACGCGAATGCGCGGCGGTCGGGGATGCGGTGGCTTCACTGCTGGATGCCTCGGCATTCGCCCATCGCAGGAAGATATTGATCGGTTTCTCCCAAGGCGGTTATCTGTCGTATCGTCTGGTCAAGGTGCATCCGACGTTGTTCGATGCCGCGATCCTGCTCAGTCCTTCGTTCATGGGCGAGGAACAGGCGGCGCTTGACTCCCCTACCCGATTCTTCCTGGCGTATGGCGCGCAGGACCGCACGATTCCGCTGCCCGACCAGCAAACGGCCCATCAGGTCCTTGAACGGGCCGGACATCTGACCTATCGCGAGTATTCCGGCATGGCCCATGCCATCTGTGATGAGGAAATCGCCGATATCCGGGATTTCCTACGTACCATATGATGCCGGAATAGCTTCAATATGGAATATCTCCGTTCAAAGAGGTACATTCGACCTTTTGCGGAATGATATCTCCGTTCAAAGAGGTACCGGTCCAAGTAGAAGCGGCTCAACAATGGCGGAATGGCGTTGGCCGCGCCCATTCATCGCGCGATGGTTCTGCGATCAGCTCAATTCCCCTGCCGGCTGATGCCGCCCTTATGACCGGTGGCCTTGAATGGCGTGGCGCGTGCCGTCACCTTCGGCCCCGGCAGATTCGTACTGGTATTGGATCGACCGCGGAGCCCGGCAGCCGGCTGGGACTCGGGGCGTCGACCAGTACCCGTGATGTCGGTATGCCGTTTGCCGTCGTGTGCCTGTTTCCCACCAGCACCGTCAGCCTCGTCAATATCAATGCCCTTGGCACGCAAAGCACGCGCCCACCGCTCATCCATCGTGCGCCTCACACGTCCCATTCGGGTTTCCACGTGTACTGCATGTCGTAGGCGCTGGGCGAACGGCGGCAGGTGGTTCAAGGTGATCGGGCCGAATGCGGCGGCGTCAAAAGACATCGTTTGCTCCCTTCGATGGTGTTGGCCAACAGGTTCCAAGGGTCAGGCACAGCGCCTTTCTCAACCCGTTCGCCGTCACGATGGCTGGCAGCTTGCGTTCACTGGTTCCCCTGCAATGCGCCTCATTATGGCAACACGAACCGACAGGTGCCGGCTGCGCCTAGGATGGGAAACGATTGCTGCACGCCGAAAAGGGAAGGCGACTGTCATGAGGTATTTCACGACTGGTGGTTGGAAGACCGCCCCGCACTTAACCTGTTCGAAAGTTTGGAGCCGCACGATACGGTTGAGATTGAGGGACTCGGTGGTGCACGCCCGGAGGCACTGAATGTTGGCTTGGATGCTTGGGATTTGATGCCGATGAGTGAAACACGGGTTGTCGAGTGGTTCCACAATCACGATGTCGGCTCGCCCGCGAACGGGACCAGTAAGGCCGATGATTCAGTTCCCTCGCTCGATATGCCGTCGTTCTGATGTGATTCGCGGAATGTTCGTGTCGTTGTTCTCGTCGTGGGTGGATTGACACAGCATTGACTGCCGTTGAGATGTATGCACGCTGAACACGCGCCTCAACGGCAGTGGTCTCGTCATCTCTCGCTCACACCAACGGATTGCCGGCTGCCTGATACAGCGACCACCAGTCACGGCGTTCGAGTTCGATATCGGCACCGGCCGCCATCTGGCGGATGCGCTCCGGTGTCATTGAGCCGAGCAACGGCTGGATACCGGCGGGATGACGCAGAATCCAAGCGACGGCAATGCCGTTGGGCGTGGAACCGTATTTGCCGGCAAGACGGGTCAATTCGGCGTTCAGCTCGGGGAAATGCTCGTTGCCGACGAACGGACCGTATTCCGTGCCGGATTGGAATGGGCACCATGCCTGAATGGTCATATGCTTCAGCCGTGAATAAGGCAGGATGCCGCCGGTGCGATCGGCTGCGGGATCGCTCGCCATATTGAATTGGATTTCAGCGTCGAGCATCTGTGTATGCATCAGGCCGAACTGCAGTTGGTTGATTTCCAATTTCTGACGAAGGCCGCTTTGCAATAGTTCGATCTGCCACGGGCCCATATTGCTGACTCCGAAATGACGCACTTTACCGCTTGATTCCAACGCGTCGAATGCTTCGGCGACCTCGTTCAACTCAAACAGCGTGTCAATACGGTGCAGCAGCACGGCGTCGACGTAATCCGTCTGTAAAGCCTCAAGCTCGTGATCGAGTGCGTCAATCAGATGCTTGGCGCTGAAGTCATATCCGTTGGCGCCGCCATCGTTTTCGCCGAAACTGTAGTCGATGCCGAACTTGGTTTGGATGAAGATGGTGCTGCGGTCGAGTCCTGCGTCCTTCCACGCTTGGCCGAAACGCTTCGAACTGGCGTGCGCGGCATGATCATGGAATCCATAGATGTCCGCCGTGTCGAAATAGTCGATGCCGGAATCATGGGCCGCGGCCACGGTACGTGCCGCATCGGCGGCATCCAGCGCGTCCATGCGCATCACGCCCAGCGCCACTCGTGACGCAATCATGCCGGATTGTCCGATTTCCTGAGTCTTCATAATGTCTCATTCCTGTTATCGTGAATCGGCGAACGGGCACTGTCCGCCTCGTTGCCGGGCAGCAATCTCCATTGCCGCTTTTTATGTCACCTTATCGCTTGAAGTGCACTTGAAGGCAACTCGCAGGCAGGCAGCGCGCGCTGCCGGGCGCGTCTTCGCGTCTCCGCTGTGATCGAGACATCGTTGTGTCGTAATCATGCCCATTCCTTGTATGATGACCTCTATAGCAACAAAGCTAGGGGGGGGGATTCCATGAACACTACCGATTCAGCCAAAGTCACCGATGCCAACGCCGACGCAAACAATGCCATCCATATCCCGCACAATCCCACGCTTGCCGGATTGGCCACACTGACCCGCAACGTGGCGTACAAGACCGGGGCCGATAATCTGGTGATGGATATCATCTCACCACAATCCACCGGCGATGACGATGACCGCCGCTACCCCACCGTGGTATTCGTGCAAGGCAGCGCCTGGACCACGCCGCATCGCGACTACGAGATCCCGCAGCTCTCGGCTTTGGCCCGCGAAGGCTTCGTGGTGGCCACGGTGAATCATCGCGACGCTTCGAGCGATCCCCACGACGTGTTCCCCGCATATCTCGAGGACGTCAAAGCAGCCATCCGCTATCTCAGGGCAAACGCGCGTCAATGGCACGTGGACCCCGACCGTCTCGGCATCTGGGGCACGTCGTCCGGCGGCAACACGTCGCTGCTGGTGGGGTTGACCGCCGACGATCCGCGGTATGAGGACGGCACCAATGCCGATGAGAGCGATGCGGTGAAGTACGTGGTCAGTTGCTTCCCGCCCACCGACATGCTTGAAGCTGTCGACGCATTCGACGATGAGACCAATCCATTCCGGCTGTATTATTTCGGCCCGTTCGCGGCCGTGGTGGGCGCGACCCATGAGACCGGCATCAATGCCGAGGTCCGTCAGCGCGCGGCTGACATGAGCCCCTACCTGCAGGTGCGGGATGACCAGCAGTATCCGCCGATGCTCCTGTTGCACGGTACCGCCGACACCGTGGTCCCCTACCATCAATCCGTCAAGATGCGCGACCGGCTGGTCGAGCACGGCGTGGACGCACAACTGGTGCTAGTCGACGGCGCCGAACATGAGTACGATTTCTGGAGCCAGCAGGTCTTCGACGCGATCTTCGATTTCATTCGTGAGCGGAGCTGAACGGTAAGGGCACACGGGCGAGTCCTTGATAAGTCGCAGAGTTCTCTTTTAGTCAATTTTGTTGGAGCCCCTATCTGCGCGAACATGCCATGACAGTCCTAGACTGTGTTCTAGGACTGTCAATCGGCAATGTGTATGAAAGCGTGATGTGAAGGGGCAGACGGCGATTGATGGAGTTGAGGGACCTAATAGGGCCGGTGAACTCGGCGAAATCGGCGGATTCAGCGGTTCGCGGTCGGCGGTGTTGCCGTCTATGTCATTCTGGCCGTGCTTACTTCGCGACTGTTGCAACGGCCGATTACCACGGAACTGTTGCTCATCGTCATGTGGATCACGCTGGAACTATGTGCGCTGACTATGTTGCACAGTTCCGGAGCTCTCGGGGCAACCGCCGCCATCGTTTTGGCCATCATCCTGCTGATTTTGCTCATCGCCGACATGGCCTGCCACCTCGCCTACTACCATCTGCCACCCATGCCCGCCTTCATCGACGGCACCGCACCACTGATTGCCGTAGCGGTATTTTCTGCGATTGTTGTGGCGATGATTGTGTAGGTCCGGGGATTTTGTTTGCTATTTAGCGTTATTCAATTGTATCCCGAATATATGGGCACTGCCAAATTTATGATTCCAATCTTTTCCTGCGGATCGGCTTAAGCTAATTGGCTCTGAAGGATTTCCAATCACCAAAAAACTTGTTGTCCGTTTCAGTTTGTTCCCCATTCCGGAATTTCTCACAGGTCAATTCAAGGGTGCATAGAAAATCCGCAACTTGTTCAAGCCGGTAGTCGCGTGGAGAAGCGTCACGATAGACAATGGCATCTTTTGAGAGTGCATACTCAATCCCGCCTCGCAAGGCATCAGTAACTATCTGTTGGCCACCGTCGTAATACACCTTGACAGTGCCATAAGAATGGAAATCTGAAAGATGCTCCAAAAGTAGATTAACAATATCGCGTTTGAGTTGCGCTTCAAAACGTTGGCGGTTATCGTCAAAATCGCTTTTACGATGCACAAACGTCCGATATGTAATCGGCAGCCGCCGAGTCATGATAACGAATAAACCCAGAAGCCTCTTACGCTCCGATAGGCTCATCCCTTCATAAGCATCGTGCCCGGTAAGCAGCGGCCCAGCATGGAAAGGAACATCAGGAAGTCCATAGTCAGCCAACGACTGGCGGTACCGCTCTAAGGCAAGACTAATGTCCTTAGACTGGTCATGAAAGACAAGAGTAATTAAATAATATTCTGATCGTTTACCCCACTCGCCGCTCTCGTCAGCGAAGATGCTCAATACAGACAGCATCGCATCCTCCCCTGTCCCCTTTGACAAAAATGCCGGGGGAGCCCCCCGGCGACTTGGAGCCTTTCTCGTTTCCGAGCAAAGCAATATATTTATAGCATTTCAGCCCCTAGTCCGCAAGCTACAAACGGCTATTCCGCTAACAGCTGCACATATTGTAGCCACGCCATCTACTACAGCATCATGTCACGGGCCTACACCAACGGAACAGACGCTCACGATGGCGGTTCAGCGTGAAACGCTTCTACATCTGATCCTTGGCCCACTCGGCCATGCCATCATGTTCTTCATCTTCGGGATTGCCCAAGTATCTAAAAACCGATCAAATCCGTTGAGTCCCTCTCCGCCATACACGCTGGGTGCACTGTCAGTGCACGCAACGCCATCTGCGTGCACTCTGCACGCATTCTCAGTGCGGTCTATATTCTCTGAGTGCACTATGCTCAGAGCTTCCGGCATAAATGACAATCTGAATGCTGAAATGGTCAAATAGTTAGTATCACACTAATCAGTCGACGGCATGACAAGTGAACAGCCAAGGACCCACGAACAATCGACCACTATGGTGGCGGGTATGACTTCGGTTCGTACTGTTGAACAGACGCGAATGGGGATTGCCGCACTACTCGTTTCCAATATCGGCTGGGGCATGCTGCCGTTGTACTGGCACGAGCTGGTCACGTTCGCGTACGGCGTGCACCTGCCCATACCAGCGAACGCCCTATTGCAAGCACATAGGTGCAGTGCTCTACGAACTACGCAAACAACTCATAGGTGTGCATGACAATCACCACAATGATGATTCCGCCAACGCTCATGATGGCGGCATCGCACTCCCCCACACCGTGCTAGATCCCATCCAACAACACCTCGGCACTCGCGCGGAGCAAGGCAAAGGCCATCTGCTGTTCCTGTGGTCCAACCAACTGCGCGAAGCCGCACAAACCTTCTGTGCCCAACCAGGCGAAGAACGGCCACTGATCCCGCTGACCGACGCACAAACCATGCTCGCCGACGCAATCCGCCGATGTCATGAACGCTTCATCTGCATTCTTGACAATAAACACGGAAATGCATATAGCAAGTACTACGACTACACCGGATGCATCAAAACCGTTCAGACCATTGCAGACAATGCCCTGCAATCCAGTGATTACGCGAGCGCATGCGAAAACCTGCGATTGTGCATACACGAAACCAATGCGCTTCTGCTCTCGTCCGAGAACGACGATGATTCCGAGCCTTTGCTCACGCTTATAGATGATCTGGCGATGCGCGTGCGATGCTATATGGAGAATGTGGCGGAATTCGCCGACTCCCCTACCGCCGGCAAGGCATTGAACACCATTGCACAGGCCGCGAACGACAAAGACATGCGGCAATGCGAACCATTGAACAGTATGTTGCTGATTTCCAGCGCGCTCGCTTTCGCCCAATATGACGACAAACGCATATGGGCCTATGACGTGATCGAGAACGCGATAACGCGTAATCTGGAATACTCATTCAACGAAGAGAGCGAAGAAAGCGAAGAGGACGACGAGGATGAGGATAACGAGGATACGAGCGAAGTAGACGACGAAACCGACTTCATTTCGGATGAATCGTTACACGTATTGCAGTTGTTCACACTCATGAGCGCCTACGACCTATACGCTCTATCCAACGATGACGCTGGACGCGAGCAGCTTCTGAAAGACTACCCGGAGTCAATGGCCCTCACGCTGATGAACGCTGCGAACATGATTCATGAAGGGCGCTTGCGTTCCGCATACATGCTCGCACAAGGTTTCCTTCTGTCGAGCCGGGATACGGAAGATGTCGATATCGATGCCCGGCATAACGGTCTGCTGCCGGACCTGCTGCCCCATGGATGGCATACCATCATGGAATGCTGCGCCGAGGGACTCAATGACGTTGGCCTGCTCGCCAACGTGTATCGGTACTACATTCTTTCCTGCAACGACAGATCCGATACCCATTACGTGAGTAAACTACGCAATCTGTTACGCATCTACGGCGGTCTTAGCGCAGAAGAATGGCATGACGTGGCTGATGGGCTGGCCAGAGATTGCGCCCGGAACATCATCGACCGTATCAAGTACCAGCCGGAAATAACCACCAAAGGCGGCACACAACGTCACAGCAGTTGGCGCAATCCCGCTTACGAGAAGCTCATCGTGGACGAGCGGCTTTCGGACACGGCCCTGACCTATTGCGTCATGGTCGATACCCGCCGCTGCCATTGCTGCGCACCATCGCCATCGAACACCCCGAATCAGCAAAATCGATAATCCTCGAAGCGATGCCATACGGCACCATGGGCACGCCCGTGTTCCGGTTTACGGTGGAACGTGGCGTCGACAATACATTGACGGCACGCCGCGCCACATACCAGCAGATCGCCAAACAGCTGCGTCGTTTCGCCGCAGTGTTCGGCGATGAGGAGACCCGTGTACTGGCACACGAGATTGTCGGGCGTTATCCGAATCGTGCTGCGCTACGGGAGGAGCTGGCGTTTGCGTTGTAGGGAGATGGGGGTATGCGTTCCGGCATACATCCGGCACAGTTCTCGACCGTATCCAGCGCCCCGTCCAACAGCCACGACTTTTTAGCGGACAATTAAACATCCTATGGACGACAGGATTCCGCTCATACTTCGTGCTATGCGGAAGCATATCCCGAAAAGCGGTAAATATGATGGTCTCTGACATCAAGAACACTGCGCTTGAACTCGGACTCGCGCAGGTCCGCAGCAACTACACGATTCCTGCCGGGGAGACGTTCTCGATCACGGTGGAAGGGGATGTGCCCGCGATATCTGCGAATGAGCATGGCTTCTGCAGCATTACCTACATACCCATCGCAGCTGCCGACTACCAGAAGGAAATTCAAATCAGCGCCACACACGCCGCAATAGCAGCCGGAGCCACCGAAATCACTTGGCCTGCGAAGGAAAGCGTAACCATTCCAATCGGCACCTGTATCGTTCATGCGATGGGATGACCATGAGCCTTACCACTACGCATCCGCTGATTCTCGTCCTGTGCGCGGTCATCGGTAGCGGCGCCGTCACCTCGCTCGTCTCATGGTTGCTTCGCCGTATCGGCCAGCGCCGGAATCTTGAACAGGCGATAGCCGAGTCCGCGACCATCCGCCGACTGGAACTGGAGATCTACCGGCAATCCCTGTTCCTGCCGACCACGAGTCGGATGCGGCACGAACACCAGCTCGACGCCGGCAAGGCATACACGGAGCGTGGTGGTAACGGGCCCGGCCACGTGCGCTGCCAGCAGTTCAAAGACGATTACCGGCACCGGCTCGACACCGACGACTGGAACTACCGACCACACCACGCACCGCATAACTGAAGAACAACAGAACAGACCGATTAGTCAGCAAACCAGGAAGCCCCATGCGACGCCATCGCATTGGGGCTTTCCTCATAAAGAGAGGACAAAGGCATGTCCAAGACCAGACACCGACTACTCGCCATAATGGCGCTGCTGCTCGCCATGCTCACCGTCATGCCCAGCGCGATGGCCGACATGCGCGGCATCAACGTATCCGGCCGTGCAGTCTCCGAGCGTCACGTGCACCGCCGACTACGACTTCGCCGTCGTCAAGGCCACGCAGGACACCGGCTTCACCAACGGGTATATGACCAGCCAGGCCAACTGCGTGCGGCAGCGGGGCAAGAGCCTCGGCTTCTACCATTACGCGGGCGGCGGCAACGCGACCGCCGAAGCCGACTACTTCGTCTCAACACCGTCCGCCCCTACATCGGCCGAGCGGTCCTCGTGCTCGATTGGGAGGGCTATCAGAACGCCGCATGGGGCAACTCCAACTGGGTGCGCGTCTTCGTCAACCGTGTCCACGCGAGGACCGGCGTATGGCCGCTCGTCTACACGTCCGCCGCCTACCTGTACCAGATCCCAGCCGACGTGCGCAGCCACTGCGGATTGCAGGTCGCACAGTACGCCAACAACAACGCCACCGGCTACCAGACGCGACCGTGGAACTACGGGCGCTACGGCGAAGCCATGCGCCAGTACACCAGCAACGGCCGCATCGCAGGTTATGCGGGCCCATTGAATCTGAACTACTTCCGCGGCACCACAGCACAGTGGAACAAATACGCCAACCCCGGCAACACCACCGTCACACCGGCACCGACACCGGCACCGCAGCCCACGCCCCAGCCGTCCCGGCCGGGCGCCGGCAGCGGGTACAGCATGGTGGTGCGTTCCGGCGACACCATCAGCGGCATCGCCGCACGAACCGGACTATGGCCCGCGACCGCATGGAGCGTGCCTTCCGGCAACATTCACCGCATCTGGCCCGGCCAGACCGTCATCTACCGCAGCAACAGCACGCCGGCGGCGAACACTGGCACCGGCACGCGGATCCACGTCGTGAGAAGCGGCGAGACGCTGAGCGGCATCTTCGGCGCTTCCGGCTGGCAGCGCGTCGCCCAGCTCAACAACCTCAGGAACCCGAACTTGATCTACTCCGGACAGCAGCTGCGCTACTAGACGCGTGCCGTCCGTCTGCGGCCTTCGGCATTGTGCCGGAGGCCGCCGCTTCCATACCCAAACCAACCTAAGGAGAAGATTCATGGATATTTCCGCAGCGACCACCCTCGCCGCCGGCATCGTCGCACTCGTGGTGCCCGCCTTGGTGCAGGCGTTCAAGAAGTATATCCCCGCCGACTACGTGGGACTGACCAGCCTCGGCGTGAGCATCCTGCTCGGCGTCATCGCCATCGCCGCCACCAACGGCTTCCACGGCTACGGCTGGGGCATCGTCCTCACCGGCGTCATCGGCATCGCACAAGCCGTCTACACCTTGGTGAACCAAGCGTTCAGCGGCAAGCTTAGCAAGGATGAGCTTGCCGTCTGAGTGAGAAGAGTAAGGGGTTGTCGGGCGCAGAGCGCTTGACAACCCCTTACTTCGCTAATCGAGGCCCAGATCCTTTAACGTCGGGAGATCTTTTACCTCTGTGATGAAGTCGGTGAAAAGAATCGTGTTCCTCTGGACATCTTCGGGGTGCGTGTCTCGAATGCTCTTTGGCATGACAAGGCGCAGATTCTTGTCCATCATCTGCTTGTTCTGTTTGGACGAGATTCCAGAAGGCGTAATGGTGAAGAGGTGCTTCTCACTGATCCTGTCGGCCTCGTCCAATACCTGACGCCACCGGTCCTTGGTACTTGTCTTGAGGGCAAGCATACGAAGGTTGGAAGAGGGGTATCGGCTATCAGCGTATTCTTCAACGCCAGGGAAAAGGAAGTCCGGCTTTTTGCTCTCTTCAGTCACCGCTTGCGGCGTAAAACGGACACCTCTCTCGTTAAGAATGCGCTGCACATGCTGTTCAAGGCTGGTGCCGGCACGACTGACACGTCGATTGCGGGCATGCTTGTAGAACTTAGTGAACTGAGGCACATCTATCTTCCCATCCTTGGAAACGAAAGGCATCGCCTCGTACTCATGCTGGATGATGGCTTCCTCCAGCACGCTGAACAAGTGGTATTCGCGCTCGTAATAGGCCAATACAACTTCATCCGGGTTGTCGGTTTTCGGGTCTACATCCGTCAGAGAATCCTCCGCGTACTGTGCGAACTCGCGTCCCGTTGGGAAACTGTAGTTCCATCTGTGGAGCATGTCTTCCAGAAGAAGAGCGTCCTTCTGTTGCGGCTCGAAACCAAGCAACGTCAGCAATTGAATCGCAAAGACATCCACGGATGCCTTCGTCTGGTCGTATACACTGAACCTGCCGTCAAGATCCTTAATACCGAAGAGCCAACGCATCTCTGCATCGACGCTGCTGCCAGCAGCCGCAATCGCCAATAGCAGACGTCCGTCCTTCATATACCCGCAGTACAGAGTGTCACCGGCTGAAGCCAGCCTCATCGGCACGCAAGCCTGATAGTACAAGCGCCATTCCGCGCTTCGGGCCGGATTATTACATCTGGTGTCATACCAGCTCGTAAAGATGTCTTCCGTAACAGGATTATCGTCGTCGGACAGATACATGGCGACGGTGGGAATGCCATTGCCATCCGAAGCCTTTCGATCGACATCTCCCAAGACCGGCAACATGGCCTTGGTGACGCCGCCTATCTCATGCTGATTGCTGCGCTCGGGATCAACATCTACGCGCTGAAGCTCCTTGGACGCGATCTTTTCGATGTAGTCTCCGAGCAGTCCATAATTCGACATGGGACTCATTTTAGCTGATCGCTATATCGATGTCGCTAGTGAGTAGTAAAGTAGTATAGTATTACTACTGTAAGGAGTCCGACTATGGCGGAACCCCGACATTCGCATGAAGATGCCAGCGACGACCCGTGGGAGACCACATCTCTGAAGATGCGGCGAAGTACTCGACGCGCCGTGAAAATCTATGCCGCCGAGCATGACATGACCATGCAGAGCGTTCTCGAAGAAGCGCTCTTGCGGCTTCTTTCCGAGAAATAAGGGGCCGGAGGCTGTAAGATGACCCATCGTGCAAATTCAAGCAAAGGAGACACTAAGGTGACGCAAGGCAACAGCCCCACCTTCATCGAGCTGTTCGCGGGATGCGGCGGCCTGAGCCTTGGTCTGCGCTCGGCCGGGTTCCGGGAAGTGATGGCGAACGAGCTTTCCTCCATGCCCGCCGAGACCTTCGCTTTGAACCTGATGAACGTCGATATGCGTTCCTCCGAGTTCCAGCAGGCCAAGCCGAAAGATCGTAAGGTCCTGTGGATTGACTCGTCTTCGGATAACGTTTCGGAACGACTCGTGGACAATCCGTTCGAGCGTCCCGAAACCGACATGGCGGAACTGTCAGGCATTGACGACTTCGATGGGCGTCTGATTGTCGGCGACATCCGTCGCCTGAACGCATTTATTGAGGACCGTGGCAGCGCTCTGGTGCATGGCGAGGTGGATTTGGTGTCAGGCGGACCGCCATGCCAAAGCTTCTCTCTTGCCGGTCGTCGCGAGTTCGGCAACCAGCGCAACCAGCTGCCGTGGGAGTTCGCCAAGTTCGTCGATGTGCAGCGCCCTCGCATGGTGCTGCTTGAGAACGTCGAAGGAATCCTTCGCCCCTTCAAGCTGGATAGCACTACCTACTACGCGTGGTTCGAGGTGTGCAAGGCCTTCGCGAACATCGGATACGCCACCTGCCCGATGCTGGTGAACGCGCGCCTCGCCGGCGTGGCGCAGAACCGTCCGCGTTTCATCATGCTTGCGATTCGTGAAGACCTTGTCTCCAACCTCAATGAGGACATCGCCCCATGGTTTGCTCAGGGCGTGCGGCTGATTGAAGCGGTAAAGAGCGAGGATCCCGCATACGACAAGAACGAGTGGCGGTATTGGGACCTGACCGACGAAGCTGACGCCTCCAGAGCGGAAGTTTCCGTGTTCGCTCCGCTGGTCGCGTTCAGGGATCCGTCCAAGCAGCATACGGTATACGATGCCATCCGCGACCTTCAGGATGTGGATGCTCCGGCACGCAGTAAATACGTCAAGGAGCTCAACTCCGTGCTCGGCGACTACCTTGAGGGCGGGAATCCGAAGATGCAGAACCTTCGTCATCCGAACAGTACCCTCAAGGTGCAAGCTCGGTTCCGTGTGTATCAGGTCATCGCCAATTCGCCCAAGCAGGTGGGTGATGAAATCAAGAAGATTATGCGCGGGCAGAAGACCGACATCTCAGACGCTACCTATCAGGCGCTGCTGAAGCGTGACCTTCTGGAGTACGGGAGCGGTCTGCCGACCGACCATGAATCGATGGTCGATTATCTTGCCGGCATGAAGACGCGTAAGTTCTCGCAGCGGGCACTGGTCAGTACGTTGCCGGCACCGGCGGCTTTGTCAATCCCGGATGACGTAGCTCATTACTCTGAGCCGCGCACACTGTCGGTCAGGGAGATGGCACGTATCCAGTCGTTCCCGGATTCGTTCGAGTTCCGAGGCATTGCCACCACGGGCGGTGCACGCAGGAGGTATCAGGTTCCCCAATACACGCAGATCGGCAACGCCGTACCGCCGCTGCTGGGGCGTGCATTGGGGAAGGTGGTCTCTTCGATACTGTCTTCGCTTTAGAAGACGAACTCCTCGGGATCCGAGAAGAGCAGTGGGAAGTTCTTCTTGTCCATCTTGAACAGGACGCCGTGATCTCGCCACTTGCCGTCAGGGTCGAAGTGAGCGGCGAGATCCAGCGTCACCTTGTCGGCTTCGAGCAGTGGCCCCAGCAGAGACGCATTCGGGTTCTTAGTGTGCATCACGCGGACGTACCGGAAGTACTCCACTCCATCAATCATTTCGGAGGTTGCTCCCACCCAGAAGGTTTCAGGGTGCTTGGTGCGCAGTCGTTCCTTTAGCAGCTTCATCGTCCATGAAGCGACGTAGCTGCGCTTGTCGCCGTCCTGATATTCCATATCAAGACGGTCGGCGTTCTCGTTGACGTCCAGAACCAGACCATAGGCATTGGGGCGAGAAACTCGGAAGGTCTCATACAGTTGGAGACGGGCTTCGCTGGACCCACGAGGCACTTGCACCTTTCCGTACTTTTCCACGATCTCCCTGTACTTCATGCCAACATCGGGCACCTGCGAGAACAGCGTTGAGCGAGTAGGCGTGCGCATCTTGCCGTTGCGACTCAGTCGCGTGGTCTTGAGCTCAATGCCCATGTAGTCGGGGTTCTTGGAATTGTTGCGCTGAATGCCCAGAGCGTGCTCCAACGTATCTCCAACACCGGGGTCGCCGGGCGTGATGGAACGCTGCGGGCCGTCAGCGTTAATCTTGCGGATGAGTGCGAGGAGCTGCTGCTCGATGACGCTGCTCTTATCACCGCGCTGCAGGATACCGTACGCGTAGTCCTGTTGCAGTAGCGATTCAGCGACTTCCGGGTCAGAAAGGTTGAAGACGTAGATTGCCTCGTCGATGACCGTGAGCGCGAGCAGATTGCATGGGCGGCAGTGTTTCTTGAGATCGTAGAACCAGATGCGTGGGTCTCCGTGCTTTGTCGTCGGCCGGTACAGCGAGGCTTGCGTTTCTACCAACCCATCGCCCTTCACCAGAAACGCCGGGACGACGCGCTTGTTCTCGGTCCCTTGAAGCTGCTGCTGGTAATCATGTACGTGCGCGTCGTATAGGAGCTCTCGGACCGGAGCGATAGCGTCCATGATGGACTTCTTGTATCCGGTCGGCGTGGGAACAAGGAACGCTACGGGGGTGTTGAGCCGAGCGAATACCGGCGCGAACCGCTCGATTGGGGTGTCTGACATGCTGAGCATTTAGGGACCTCGCTTGCTTCATTGACGCGGTGTTGTTCCCATCATACGAGCTTCAGCCCGTAAGAGACCGGAATGACGCAGCTATGACGCTGGTATCATGGAAACGCTTAGCCGAAGGCTAAGGATAGCGCAAGGTGTCTGGTATGCGGTACTCGCTCGCATTCAGGCGACGTAACCGTGTGCTGTCGTCATCCTCAAACGTGAGCATCGGCAGCTGTGGGCCATCGTCGGATGCGGAGTGAAGATTGGAGCATGTGCCATGTATGACATCTCGTTAACGCATCAGTCATTGCCGTCAGAGGAATACATTCGTCTGTTGGGTATTGCTATGTGCGTGTTCAGCTCAAATAATGGGTTCATCATCGAGAATGTGATTCATACTGATGCTAGCCAATCTTGGCGTGACCTTATCGATAAGGAATCCGGGCAGTTGAAAACCACTATCGCCGCTACAATCACCAAAGTGGCGGGAGATGACATTCAAAAGAAGTTTTCGGACATCGTGGTACGACGTAATCGGATTATTCATGGCTTCCGTATTACGTCAAAGGCCGGAGAACAGATTCTTGGAACCAAAGACAAGAAAACACAGGAACAATTCGAGATCAGCGAAGATTACCTTCGGGAGTTCATTCGTGCCAACGACGAATTGAGCCAGATGCTTGAACGCTATAGGCAATCGATTACATGGGCTGATGCCGATTAAGGCACAATACGCTTAATAGGGTTGACAAGCACGAGCAGGATACGCAGGTCAACCTATTCGACATGTCCGTCCCTACGCAAGAGTTCGAGGAGATGCGAGAAACAGTGCAAATCGGAGAGTACAGTCTATTATCCGCCGGTGATGACATGTCC
>OOAH01001121.1_pt1 | contig 26005 bp, 37 predicted proteins | sample 1671801 | NCBI WGS metagenome assembly OOAH01 (sample SAMN06348194, study PRJEB24527) | human gut metagenome | biome: human gut; feature: ankylosing spondylitis patient; material: feces | host: Homo sapiens | place: China | collected 2015-10 | reverse complement strand
TTTCGGGTTGGATTGAGCGGTCAGACCAGCTCCAAAAGCTCCGGCAGGGACCGGATCTCGTGGTCCGCAAGGCCCTCCGCCGCAGCGGCGGGGCCGAGGGCGGCGCTGGAAAAGCCGCCGCAGCGGGCGGCGCGGACGCCTGCGGCGGCGTCCTCTACCACCAGCGCTTCCGCCGGGGAGACGCCCAGCGCCTGCGCGGCCTTTAAAAACACCTCCGGGTCCGGCTTGGACCGGGCGATCTGCGTCCCGTCCACCACGGCGTGGAAATACGGCGTCAGGCCGGTGCGCTCCAGAATGAAGCGGGCATTTTTGCTGGAGCTGGCCACCGCCAGCAAAAGCCCACGCTCCCGCAGGGCCTTGAGCGTGACTGTTGTATCCGGGGCGACGTCCGCCGGGGTCATTTCGGCGATGAGGGCGCGGTAGCGCTCGTTCTTCTCCGCGGCGAGGGCTTCCTTCTCCGCCGGGGTGAAGCTGCGGCCGCAGCCCTCCAGCACGATGTCCAGCGCCTCCATCCGGGAGACGCCACGCAGCCGCGCCGCGGCGCGCCCGTCAAGGGGGATGCCGAGACGGCCCGCCAGCGCACGCCACGCCTTGTCGTGGGCCTGATCCGTGCGGACCAGCACGCCGTCCAGATCAAAGATCACTGCGCGCATGAGAGGATCGCCTCCAATTCGTCGCACACGTCCCGGCAGGATCGGGGCGCTTCCCGGACCGCGGCGGCGCGGGAGTCCGCCAGCGTCCGGCGCAGCGCACCGTCCGCCTGCTCCATGAGATAGCACCGGCCCGCCATGTCCAGCATGGCCTGATCGTTCCAGTTGTCGCCGAAGGCCGCCGTCTCCTCCGGCGAAACGCCCAGTGCGCCGCACATCTCCGCAAGGCCGGTGCCCTTGGTGGCGATGGAGAAGTCCAGCCACACAAGGCCCGCCACCGCCATGTGGAACGGCTCGCCCCAGCGGGGGGCGAGGAGCGCGGCGGGGCCGTCCATCCCGTTGGGACAGTAGGCCGCGATCTTCACGATCTCCTCCGGCACGTCCTCGGGCCGGTCCACCATGGTCACGAGATTCCCGTGGTTCACGGCCATCTCGTGGACCAGCTCCGGGCCGCAGCCGCACAGATAGTTGAGGTTCTGCCCCTCGATGATGACGTCGCAGCCGGGAATGTCCATGATGGCGCGGGACAGGGCCAGCGCCTCCTGACGGGGCAGGAGCGTCTTGCTCAGGAGGGGCGCGCCCTCCTCCGTTCCGGGGCCGTACAGCACGGCGCCGTTTTCACACAGAAAGCACATCTCGTCCGCCACGGGGGCGAACAGCGTGCGCATGGAGTGGTACTGCCGGCCGGAGGCGGGACAGAACAGGATATTCCGCTCCCGCAGGCGGCGGATCAGGGGAAACAGCCGCTGGGGCATGACGGTCTCGTCATAGGGCAGCAGCGTGCCGTCGATATCGGATGCAATGAGACGGATCATAAAACGCTCCTTTTTGGGATCAGGATGGAAAACGGAGAAAAGAGGCCCCGGCAGGGGGCCTCTTTCCCGACAGCGCCCGGCCGAGGGACCGGGGCGGATTTACTTCACGCTCAAAGAGCCTTGCGCGATCATCCGGCCGTTCCTACGACTGAATAATACCACGCCGTCGCCCTGAAAGTCCAGACGGATTTTCTGGCCGATGCGGTAGAGCACGCCGCCGAACACCACGCCGGTGAGCAGGAAGCTGCCCACCCGGACCTTCACCGTGGTCTCCATGCCGGTGGGCATGGCGGAGTAGATCTCGCCTTCGATGGCGCCGGAATCGCTCAAACGCAGGAACTCCGGCCGCACGCCGAGAACAAAGTCCCCGTCGGTCAGGGCCGCCTCGTCGCCGAAGTCCTCCGTCTCGTTGACGCGGGCCACGTGATAGCGGAACAGCACGTCCTTGTTGCCCTTTTCCACGCTCTTCTTGTCCAGCGCCCGGGCGTTTTCCGCGTCTCTGCGGGCCTTGTCCTCCGCGTCCGCGCGCTCGTACCACGCGGCCACGTCCAGCGGCTCCTTGGGACGGAAGGAGAGCTGCATCCCGTCCAGCGCGGAGAGGGTCAGCGTTCCGTCGGACTGCTGGGCGCCGCTGGCGTCGATGAAGTTGATGGCGGGGTTGCCCACGAAGTCCGCCACGAACACGTTATTGGGCTTGGCGTACACGTCCAGCGGCGCGTCGTACTGCTGGAGGACGCCGTTTTCGATCAGGCAGATCTTGGTGGCCAGCGTCATGGCCTCCATCTGATCGTGGGTGACGTAGATAAAGGTGGAGCCGGTGTCGATGTGCAGGCGCTGAAGCTCGGAGCGCATCTCAAGGCGCAGCTTCGCGTCCAGATTGCTCAGCGGCTCGTCCATGAACAGCACCGTCGGCTCCGGAGCCAGCGTCCGGGCGATGGCCACGCGCTGCTGCTGGCCGCCGGACAGCTCGGAGGGATAGCGGTCCATGAACATGCCGATCTTCACGATCCGGGCCACGCGGCGCACGGACAGGTCGATCTCCTCCGGCGTCAGCTTGCGCACGGTGGTGACGGGCTTGCCGTCCTTTTCGTACTCAAAGCGGTCGTTGAGCGTGCAGCCGGCGGCGGCGGCCTTGTCCCGGGCGGACTTGAGCGCGGCCTCCAGCTCCGGGCGGCGGGCCTGCGCCACGGTGCCCGGCTCCATGGACTCGTGGAGCTTGTAGCTCATCAGGGTCTTGGCGGCGTAGATGGAAATCTCATAGCGGTCGATCAGCTTGATCTGGGCCTTGTTCACGTCCAGCTTGCCCTTTTTGTCCACGCACTCCACGATGGTCTTTACCACGTCGTCCGGCTTCTGCAGGACGCGCAGCAGCGTTGCGGCGCGGCTGGCGTCCGGGTCGAACTTGGGCAGCTCTTCCTTGATATTGGAAAGGCCGAAGGAGATGTTCTGGTAGACGGTCATGTTGGGCCAGAGGGCGTAGTTCTGGAACAGGAAGCCCACCTTGCGCTTGTTGGGCGGGATATTGATGCCGGCCTCGCTGTCATACACGACCCGGCCGCCGATGGTGATGCGGCCGCTGGTGGGAGTCTCCAGTCCCGCGATCATGCGCAGGGTGGTGGTCTTGCCGCAGCCGGAGGGCCCCAGCAGCGTGACGAAGGCGTTGTCGTCGATAACCAGATTCAGGTCGTCCACAGCGTAGAATTTATCCCAGCGTTTGGTTACGTGGGTCAATACGATCTCAGGCATGATTTAACCTCCTATTCCCTTATCAAGGCTTGCGCCGGTGACCTTGTTGACGAGGGTGTTGCAAATCAGAATGGTGACGATCAGGATCAGGTTGATGCCGCTGGAGAAGGCGTACAGACCCATTTCGTCGAAATAGTCCAGCGTGGTGGAGAGGATGAAGCCCTGAACGCACAGCAGCATGAACAGGCTCAGCTCGCGCAGGCAGGTCATGAACGGCAGCAGATAGCCGCTGATGATGGAGGACTTTTGAATGGGGATGATGATGCGGGTCATCCGCTTGCTCCACGGAATGTCCTGAATGATGGCGGCCTCTTCGATCTCGCCGGAGAGCTGGAGCATGGAGTTCAGGCTGGCCCGGCTGGCGAAGGGGATATATTTAATGGTGCCGACGATGATGAGCAGCGTGTACGTATTGAAGAGGTTAACGTACCGATTGGAAAAGAGAACGAAGAACGCCACGCCCACGGCGATGGAGGGCATCAGATACGGCAGGAAGGCCACCGCGTTGACGTAGTTCGCCCATCGGCTCCGCCTCGTCTTGGATACGGCGTAGCCGATCATGGTGCCGATGGTGCCGGCCAGCAGGGAGCAGCACACGGACACCAGGATCGTTCCGCGGAAGGCGTGCCAGATGGTCTCGTTGTGCAGGATGCCCTTCTGGCCGTACATTCCGTTTTCCGTGATGTTCTCGTCCGTCGTCCACCATTTGACGGTCAGGTTGTCGGCGTCTCCGGTGTATAGGAAGCTGTAATCGCCCGGGTTGGGCAGGAACGTTTCAAATGCAAAGGAGACGATGGGGAAGATGCTGGTGAAAAAGGTGATGACGATCAGCACGGCGGCGATGATGTACTTGCCCGCCCGGCCCAGATTGATCTTGGAGGTCTGGCCGGACTTGCCGGTGACGGTGGTGTAGTTCTTCCGGCTGCGCAGGCTCATCTGATTCAGGAACATGATGGCCACGCCGAAGATCATCATGATGATGGCGAGGATACTGGCCTCGCCGGTGTACTTGGAGTTCAAAGAGACGTACTTGGTGGCGAGGGTGGTCAGGCCCAGATAGTGGGGCACGGGATAGGAGCCCATGGAGCTGCCGAACACCAGCAGGATGGTGGAGAGGATGGCGGGCTTGACCATGGGCAGCGTGATCTTGAACATGGTCTTCCACTTGGGCGTGTCCAGGATCGTGGCGGCCTCCTCAAGATTGGCGTCCATGTTGCGGAAGATTCCACCGATAAGGATGTAGGCAAAGGGAGCGTAGTGCAGGCCCAGCACCACAAGGCTGGGGAACAGGCCCTTGCACCACCACAGCGGCATCTGCACGCCCAGCGTGGCGGCCAGCAGGCCGTTGGACGTGCCGGTGACGGCGTTGGAGTTGAACAGGTTCTGCCACACCACGGCCAGCGTCCACTGGGGCATGATGTAGGGGAAGATGAAGATGGAGCTGAGGTATTTGCGGCAGGACAGGTTCGTGCGCGTAATGAGGAAGGCGAACAGCCCGCCGAACACGATGGCCACCACGCAGGTGCCCACCGCCAGCAGCACCGTGTTGATGAGCGGCATCCACAGGTTGCTCATGGCAAGGCGGCTGGTGAAAAGGTCGATGTAGTTGACGAGGGTATAGCCGCTGGCCTGACCCGTCAGGTGGGCGTCGATGGTGCCCGCGTGGATCTTGAAGGTATCCTGCACGATGGCGACGATGGGGGCGACGGTGGTCACCGTCAGCACGATGCCCATAATGAGCAGGATGACATTATGGGGCTTTGAGAAGTAGGTTTTGATCCTGTTGAGCCGGATCGTGGACCTGCCGGTGCTCACAGTAGACGACTGGTTCATAGATGACCATTCCTTTCCCAGACTTGTGCGGGCCGCGGCAGGACCGCTCCCACAGGACCGCCAGCGGCGGTGTGCGAACCAAAAAACGCTGGATTTTTCTGGATTTTTGGAGAAAAAGCGCCCCTGACGGTCATGAAAGCACCCGTCAGGGGCGTTTTTACGCGTGAGTCAGCGTACCGCGCCGGACGATCAGCCCGCGCTGTACTTGGTCAGCAGCTCGATCCAGCTGCCCACGGTGAAGGCCACGGAGCTGCAGTACTCGGGATCCTCGAGCACCAGCTTGCCCTGATTGGTCCACCACTCATAGCCGTGGTCGTCCTTGGCGGGGAAGGTGTCCACGCCATCCACGTAGCCGCCCTTCTGGTGGCCGTAGGTCGCCTCGATGGCCTCAGCGACGGTGGGGTTGGAGGAGTAGCCGCCCATGTCCTTGCCCCAGGCGGAGAAGCCGTCCTCGGTGCAGGTCATGTAGGCGATGAAGGCGCAGGCGGTCCAGGGCAGGGGGCTGTTGTCGGTGACGAACAGATAGTGGCAGTAGCCGAAGCCGCCGATGCCGGTGTAGCCGTCCTGATAAGCGGCCACGTTCACGTTGTTCACGGAGACGGTGGCGGACTCCTCAACGGAGCGGAGCTTGGAGTACACCAGCAGGCCGAACTGATCCGTGGCGGACTTGTCGACCAGCGTGTTGCAGATGGGGCCGTCATCGGTCTGGGCGTTGTAGCTCTCGACCCACAGCTTGATCCACGCCAGAGCGTACTTGCCGTTCTCACCAAGGCCCAGATCGCTGGCCTCGGAAGCCATGGCGTCGATGGTGGGCTGGAAGTAGGCCTGCTCGTCGGCGGACAGCGCGTCAAACGCCTCCTTCAGCCAGCCGGCGTAAGTATCCTCCGTGAGCATGTACAGGAAGTTCTTGCCCACGATCTCGGAGTCGATGTCCATGTACAGGCCGTGCTCGCCCTCGGCCACGAAGTCCCAGCAGTTGTCATAGGTCTTGGAGCCGGTGTTGTTGTACATAAAGACCTTGTTCAGGGTCTGCAGGGGCAGGAAGCCGGTGTACGCGTCGGCGGTGGTGCCGTTGGCGTCGGCCCAGTCCTTGGGGATGAAGGTATCCAGCACGCCGGGCTGGACCATCTTGCTCTCGATCTGGTTGCCGTCCTGGATCAGGGTCATGGCATAGGTGCCGGTGGGCTTGAGCGCGTCGGCGGTGAGCTGATCGAAGATCTTGTTGTTCTTGGGCTGCTGCCAGTCGTACTCCATGTTATAGCTGGGGTCGATGGACTGCAGATACTCGATGAACAGAGGCAGAGCGGTCTTGCCGCGGCTGGAGTTGCCCACGCCGTAGAACGTGGCGCCGTTGGATTCCTCGATGGCCTTCTTGGCCAGCTCCTCCAGCGTCATGCCCTCGGCCTCGGCGATGATCTTCTGGGTGGCGGTCAGCTCGGCGGAAGGCTCGGCCGGAGCGGCGGAGCCGCCGCAGCCGGTCAGCAGGGCCGACGTCATGGCGAGGGCCAGCGTCAGTGCAAGAAACCTCTTCTTCATAGGGTGATGTCCTCCTCCAAAATATTTTTTGGTGTTGCGTAACAGAAACTTACTTTGCGTCAGCTTCCAGTTCCATTTTACAGGCCGAAACTGAAAATATCCACTGGACAAATCTGCTGTTATTTGTGAAATCCCAATATTTTTGCACAAACTGCACATCAAACCCGCCGCGCCCGCCGCGCCGTGTGAGCGACCTGCACAGCCGCGCTGCCAAAAAAACGGCGGCACGGACAGGAAAATTGTGGATTCTGCTGGTGCGGGAGAAAAATTTACGTAAATCCGATGGCGGGAAACGGAACCTTTCAAGCGGCGCGGGCGGGACGGCGACGCTGGGAATCTGGAAAAGTCAAGCGTTAAATGCGCACAATTTTTCACTTCTTGTTTTGTCTAATTTTGACAATCCAACATGGCCGCCGTCATATCCCATGGTCGGCAGCCTGTGTATTTTCCTGTTCAGTTCTCCGTGTTCCGCTCTGCTCACGCCCTCTCCCCTCGAATGTCTGCTGTGCTGTTTCTTCCTGTTACGCGCTCAGTCCGATCTCTCGCAGGCACTCCCGGAACATGACCTCACTGCTCTTGTACCCTAAGATTTTTCGAGGATAGTTGTTAATCCATTCCTCCGTGGCCGCGATCTCCGCCGCGCTGACCTTGGAGAAATCTGTGCCTTTCGGATGCCGCCGCCTGATCATGCTGTTGGCGTTCTCGTTGCTGCCACTCTCCCACGAGGAATACGGATGGCAGTAGTATGGTTGCCGCGCTGGCGCACAGGCCGTCGATCTTCGCCGTCACCGCCGCCGGGTGCTGTTCAAGCTGGTTGCCGATGGCCTGCGCTGCGAACACGTCGCCGCCGCCGCTGTTGATGCGCACCGTGATCTCGTCCAGCGCTCCCAGACCGGCCAGTTCCTCCGCAAACTGCTTCGGGGTCACCTCGTCGCCCCACCAGCTCGTCTGCGAAATGTCGCCGTAAAGCAGCAGCTCCACCTTGTTTCCTGCCTGATTGCAGAATTTCCAGAATTTCTTGTTTTCGGGCATTTCTGTTTTCCTCCTATTCTCCCGCCGTCTGCGCTTTTCCGATCTCGTCCACCTCGCGCTTGCGCTTGGCCTCTGTCATGTGCAGTTTGATGTTGCGGTTGTAGTCCCCGCCGGTCATTTGCGCCGTCTCCTCCTGCGCCGTGCTGAAACCGGCATCCACCCGCTTGATGGCGGCATCCACCTCCTGCACGGGGTTCAGGTTCGTCCGTGCCGGGCCGTTCCACGCACAGGCCGTGTACGCCTTGCGCCGCGCCGGGTCGGTGAAAAAAACCGGCGCGTGGATACGCCCACGGGCGACCGCCTCTGCAAACCACTCCTCATAGACCGGCTGGCAAAAATCGTCCGTGAACCAATCCCGCTGCATACTACAGGTGCGCCAGAACTCGTTGAGTGCGCCGCGAGCCGCCGAATAGCTGGTGGTGAACTGCTTCATCATCACTTCCGGCGGTATCTCCAGCCCCGCGCCGATCAGGCGGATGGTGGCGTTCGTGAAGTCGTCGTACCCGGTGTTCGGGTGCTTCGGGTCTGCAAACTGCACCTCTTCGCCGGGGTTCAGGTCAATGATGGCCCCCGGCCCCAGCTCGATGCTGCTCTGGTCGGCGTTGTCGATCAGCTCCTCCGCCGGTATCATTTCTCCAAACGGTCTGCCGTCCGACGGGTTTTGTGACTTCACGAACACCGTGAACATGGCGCTAATCACCGCCGCCGTGATCTCCGCGTCCGTGTAGCGTCCAAGCTGTTTCAGGCTCTCCAGCACAGGGGCCAGCAGGGGAACGCCCCGCCGCTGGCCGATGCGCTCGCGGCTCATGATGTGCAGCACGTTCCGCCGCCCGGTTGTATCGCCGTAGGCTTCCACTCTTTCCCACGTCAGCCCCGCTGCGTCCACGGCGCTGTTGCTGCCCAGCGGATGCCGGTTGCATATCCAGTATGCCGTCACCATGCCGTCCGCTGCCGTCCGCGTCGGTCTCCACGCCCTGTACGATGCTCTGTACCTCGTAGCCCTGCACCGTGCAGGGCATCAGCCTGTCAAAGCCGTCCGGGCTGCAAACCCGGTCAGCCTCCACCAGCCTCACCCGTAGGCTGTACGGCTGCCCGGTCTGCTCCTTGGTGGGCAGCAGCACAATGGCGTCACCATTCATGGCATAGCTCAAAAAGGTTAGCTGCTGCAGCTTGTAAAAGTTGTCCATCCGGTCAGCGTCGCACACCGGCGTGTCCGCCCAAAGGGCAAACTCTCGCACGATCTGCGCTTGCAGCTTTTCGGCGTCCTCCGGGGTCAGCCCCAAAAACTCCGCGTCGATCTGCGGCGCGGGCATAAGTCCGCCTGCAATCACATTCGTGCGCATGGTTTTCAGCGCGGCGCTGGCCGTGGGGATTCCCATGTAGGCGTCGCGGCTGCGCTGGCGCAGTATGTCGATATTGTCCTCAATATCTTCCTTGGCGCTGCCGCCGTAAAACTCCCACCCGCGCATAGATTTCTTGGTCAGGTTCGCCCCGTAGTTGCCGTACCCGCTGTCAATAATTTTCAGCGCGGCGCGGGCGGCTGCCCGCTTGGCGGCGTGTACCGGGGCCACGGCGGCCACGGCTCTGTCAAATACATTCACGGTGTCGCCCTCCCTCACACATCACGGGCAACAAAGTGGTACAGGCGGTTGCGTCCGCCGCTCTTTTCCTCGGCCTCCGCCTCGGATAATTTTTGTGCCCAGTATTCCATTTCCTCGCGGATTTGTTTCAGGTCTGCCCGCGTCAACATTCTTGTGCCGATCTGATAGCTTTGCCCGGTGGCTACACTTTCCTCCGCCGCAAGCCATGTATTCAATTTCTGCTGGCACATTTCTTTTGAAAAAATAGCCATTAAATACCTCCTGTAATGCGGCGGCGGCCTGCCCGCCGGGTTCTTTGCGCCATGCCCGGCTCCGGCTTTGCCAGCACGGGGTTGGCAATTTCCAAAGCGGCAGTGGCATAGTTGCGCAGGTCAAGCGGCTCGTTGCGCTTGTACTTGCTGTCTTTCAGCTCCCACACGGTAACGCTGCGCCCCTTGCGGAACCGCACCACCATCTTCTCACTGGTTAGGCCCTTAAAGTAGGTTTCATCGTACCCGGCCTCCTCGTTCGCGGGGAAGTGGCAGTAGTTCGGCCCCTTGGTGCTATGCCGCAACCGCTGGTATAACAGCGCCTTGCCCGCGTCCACACCGATGATGAACAGCGGCGTTTTCACACGGTTGTTGGTGGTGGGGTTGCGGATGTACGGCACCTCGGCACCGCCCTTGCCCTTGATCGCCCACACGCCGCGCTCGTACCGTTCCTTGGTAAAGCGGTACACTTGGTCGGTGTGGTGGCCGCCGCTGTCAATGCAGCAGCTTATAATGCGCAGCGCGGTTCCATCCTTTTTGCACCACACGGTTTGCAAAAAGGCGTCCAAGTCCTCCCATACCTGTTCTTTCAGCATATCGCCGTAAATCTTCTGGTATCGGATTCCCCAGCTTTCCTTGCCAACGCCCCAACCCACGATCTCAACCTCAAAACGGTCATCCTGCACATCCACACCGGCGGTAAGCACAAGCACTTCTTCGGGCACCACCGCGTCGTAAATCTCGCGGCGGTTGTACAGTTCGGTGTCCTCCACCTGTTCGCCCCGCTCCTCCCAAGTTTCGCCCAGCTCGGTATTTACCCAAACCTTCATACCCTCCGGGTTGCCTTGGTCAAGCTGCTCTTTTGCCACTATGAATTTTTGCACGATCTCTTTCCACCCGCAAAAGGTGGAGGCAAGCGTGTTCAGGTGGAACCCCCGCGTTTCTGCGCCGGGGTTTTCAGGCACAAAGCGGCCCTGCTGGCTCTGCTGTTTCCAGCGGTATTCGTTCGCCACACACCCGCAGCGTTCGCATTTGTAAACGATCTCTTTTTGCAAATCGTCCGGGTCAAAGATCAGGTTTGCCCACACAAAGGGCTGGTAGTGCCCGCACTCCGGGCACGGCACATTCCATTCCTCGCGGGTGGATTGGTTGTACTCGGTTTCAATGCGGCTGTGCCCCTTGATAACCGGGGTCGATACCATAACCGTTTTCTTATCCCAAAATGTCGTTTGGCGCTTTTGGGCAAGGCTCAACGGGTCGCCCTCGGTTCCGGCGCTGCCGGGGTAGCGGTCTACCTCGTCGGCCAGCAGCACTTTAATAGGGCGGCTGGCAAGGCCGGTGGCGCTGTTCGCGCCCACTATGGTGATATGCCCGCCGGGGAAATTCTTTTTCAAGATCGTGTTCCCGGCGTATCGGCTTTTCACATCCACCAGCCCGCGCAGCACCGGCGTGTCGCGTATCATCGGGGCAAGGCGGTCTTTGCTGAATGTCTGCCCCATGTCCAAGGTCGGCTGCATAACCAAGATGGGCGCGGGGGCGTATGCCATAAAATAGCCAAGGATATTCAACAGCAGTTCGGTCTTGCCCAACTGCGCCGCGCACATAATAACCACCCGCCGTATGCGTGGGTTGCCTATGGCGTCCATGATCTCCCGCTGGTACGGTGCCTTGTCGGTGTGCCACCGCCCCGGCTCGGCGCTGCTCTCCGCGCTCAACATACGGTAGCGGTCAGCCCATTGGGATAGTGTCAGTTCCGGGGGCGGTTTCAGCGTCGCCACACACCGCGCCAGCATTTCCATTGTCGCCTGCGGTATTTCCAGCAGCTTTTGCTTTTTTGCTACCCCACAGTCTGTCGTACTCCTTTCGCCTGCAATCCGGGAAAAAGCACAGGCCTCTTTCGTCGCCTGTCCAAATTCTCCACACGCACCCCGCGCAGGGGTCTTTATTTTTCTTCCGTCCTTTCATCGGCGGTGTCCTCCACAGCAAAGGCCACGCGGTAGTCGCTCAATTCTTCCAGCGTTTCGTCGATGGCCTTTTTCATTTCGTCAAAAATAGCGGCTTGGTTTCCGTCCATAGCCGCCAGCGTAGGCGATAGTTTGGCAGGCATAGCCAAAAACCGGCTGCGGATATTCAGGCACATGGTCTGTATGCCCTTTTCAATATCCTGCGTACTGTGCAAATCGCCCCGGCGCAGGTCATTGTCCATTTCCGCCGCTTTCCGCTTTTCGGCGGTCAACTTCATGCGCTCGGTGTTCAGGCTCTCTTTTCCTGCTCCACCCAAATACTTGATGTACCGGGCCACGGTGGGTTGCAGCTCATACAGCCCCGGCCTTGCCTCCGCGATCACGCCCTCGTCGCGTAACTGCCGCACCCGGCGTTCGGTCAGGCATAACCACTGGGCAATAACCTTGCTGGTGTACAGTGTCATTCCTCCGTGTCCTCCTCCAAAGGCGCGTCAAGATCATCTGCCGCCGTCCCGTCGGGGTCGGGCACATCCACCGCGCCGGTGGCTCTCATGCGCAAAATTTCAAGCCGCTGCTTTTCCAGCGCCATGCGCCTGTCGCTCTCCTCCAAGGCCCGCAGGCTGTCCGCAATCTTGGCAATGCGGCCCTGCACCTTGTATAGCGCTTCCTGCAATTTCAGCACCCGGCTAAAGGCGCTGTCCTTGCTGTACATCCCCATGGTTTGGTTGGCACCGTCTTTTTTGTCCTTGCCCCGCCCGCCGGGGGTGCGCATATCCAAAAGGCTGCTCACAAACAGCGTGTCCTCCGGTTGGCTCTCATACTCGGCAATTTTTGCCAGTATCTTGTGTTCGCGGAACTTCAAAATCTTCATTTCATGTTCCAGCGCCTCACGCCCGCCCAGCGGCACACTCTCGGTGATCTTCAATTCTTCGGCAGAAAGCATATCAAAAAAGACGGCGCTGTACGCTCCGTCTTTCTCTGCGTTCTTATTGCCGGGCGGCGCACCGTCGTGGCTGCCCGCCGCATTGCGCTTGCCCTTGCTGTTTTGGTTGCCCGGCTGCCCGCCGCGCTTTTTCTTGGGTAACGCTTCTTCCCACTTGTCCGCCGCTTTCCAGTTGCGCAGGGTTTGGTAACTCACACCCAACTCCCCGGCCAGCGCCCGCAGGCTTACTTCCTCGCCCTTTTTCTTCTTGGCGATATATTCAGCCTTGGCGGTGTCGCGCTTCTCGCTCCGCTTCGGCATTCTACACCTCCAAAAAGTAAAGCCCGCCCCGCCGGGCAGGCCCAAAACAAAAGGCCCGCAGCGTTCCCGCCACGAGCCTTTATATTTTCATGCTACTACTATACCACACAAAACCTGTCAAAGTTGCTAACTTTCTAAAAAAATTTCAACCCCGCTGTTTGCTTATGTAGAGCAGGTGCGAGATATAGTATTCCAGTGCATTGTCTGAACTGAACTCTATTTGTTGCCGCATATTTTGCAGCACCGCCGGTTCATAGTCAAACAGACTAAGCAGGCGCGGACAGTTTATTTCTTCCTTGCACGCAGCCTTAAAGTCGTCCGTCAGCTCCCACCGATCTTGGCACCCGCGCATAAACCCGGCCAGCAGGCAAGCCCGCAAGGTTTCCTTGAAGTCCTCAGTGTTGTGCAATTCCTGCATGGCGCAATTCTCTATGCACTGGAATCTGCCGCACGGTATGTCGTAATAGGCAAAGATAGTATGTACTTTCCCCGATGTGTGGGCAAAGCCCCACTTGCCGTCATACTTGCGGTACGCCTCAACCGCCCCTTGGTAGTTCCGCTCTTTCAGTGCAGCAATGGCCCGGTTGATTGCCGCCCGCTTGTCATTGCGGCACACCGTCACAATTCCCGCTCCCGTTTCTGTTAGACGGAACAGGTGCCCGCCGGTTTTCCGGCGGTTCAGCTTGTAGCCGCTACCCGCCAGTCTGTCGGCCAATGCCCGCTTCTTTCCCGTGTCAGGCAGCCCGCGTTCCCGCACCAGTGCCAGTAGTTCGTCTTTGGTAAGCGCCTTTTCTATTTCTTCGCTCGGCGTAAGCGGCTCAATCAATCCCGCCTTTTTCAAGGCAGAATAGGCGCTGCTCTTTCTCCCAAAATCCAAGTAGGAAATATCATCCTCCGCAAAAGGCCGTTTCCTCTCCGGGTCAAGGTTGCCTATGGTATAGATCAGCGCCCGTGGGTCTTTGTGCTTTCCCTCCGCCAGTTCCGCAAAGGTAGGCACCTCCGCCGGGTATAGCAGCTCTTTCATGCTCGGCGCAGTATATGCCTTTCGCACCTCCGGCGCTTTCGGCTGTGCCTGCGCAGTAGGCTGCACCGCCTGCGGCTTGATTGGGGAATCTGGTGCTTTTGGCTTTGCCGGTGGCGGCGCGGTCGTCGGTGCCGTGCCGCCGTTTTTGTTCTCGCCAGATTTTCCTATCACGATCAGAACCCCCAGCACCGCCAGCGTGGGAATAGGCCACTTGAACAGCGCATAAATTCCCGCCATAACCATAAGCACCGTAAATACCACTGCCATTGCCAAACTCCTTTTCTTTGAACACTCCTTGCGAAAATTTCAACCCACTGTAAATCTTTCTTGCATTTTGATTTACTTTTTTATGCTTTGTAAATCTTTTTACAAGATTAAGCGTAAAAAATGCTATTGTCAAGTAAAGCGAGGTGAAAAGGTTTGAAGATTTATACATACGAGGGCAAGGCCAATATCTCCGGCGATAGAATCCACCAAGCCCGCACCGCGCAAAGGATGTCGCAGGACGCGCTGGCCGCCAAGTTGCAGCTTGCCGGTCTGTCCATCGGGCGCGAGGCCGTCAGCCGCATTGAAACCGGCCTGCGCTTTGTAACCGATTATGAACTTGTCATATTTGCCCGCGTTCTCGGCGTCACCATTGAATGGCTCACCGCAGATATGCAGGATTGAAAAAGGCTTGCACAAAAATGTGCTTGCCTTTATTTTTTTGCCCTCCACCGCGCCGCGCCGGGCAGCACCCGCCCCGGCTCTCCCGTGCCTGCCACCAAGCCCGCGCCCCGCCCCTCATTTCTGCCCAATTTTATTTTTTTGACCCCCCTCTACTTTTTCCGCCCGGCCCAAGGGGAAGTGAAAAAACGCCCTCATACCTACCCAACTTTTGCGCTCTCGAACCCGCAAGGCTAAATGTGCGCGTGCGCAGTACCTACCGCGCACGGGCGGGCGCGGGTGCGTACAGGCGCGTTTAGTAATTACCGCGCGGGCGGTATAGTGCGCGGGCGTTTAGTAACTGCGCAAGCGGCGCGGGCGGGCGTTCCGCTGGTAATCGTCGGCGCGGCGGCCTGCCGGGCGGCGGTGCTGGCCGCTGGTGTTCCGCCGGGTGTTGTGTGTTTGAGTGTGGGCGGTGTGCTGGCTGTCGGTGTTGTGGCTGGTGCTGGTGTGGCGGTGGTGTGGTGCTGGCTGGTGAGCTGCTGCCCGGTGCTGCTGGTGGTGGGTGGCCTGCTGGCTGGTGGGGTGGTGTGAATAGCGGGAAAAAGAAAAGCCCTTGCAGGCGGTGAGCTTGCAGGGGCTTTTGTGCTGATCTGTTTTATTTTTCTTCATCGGCGGCGGGCTGGTCGATGGGCAGGCCGTCGCGCTCCATGCGTTCGCGCAGGGCTTGCAATATATACCCCTGCAAACTCTGCCCAGCTCCGGCGGCGGCCTGCCTGATCTGTTCGCCCTCTGCTTTGTATGGCTGTATAACTATTCTGTCTAATTTCTCGTGGTGTCGTTTATCTGATATTGCTTTTTTCTCTGTTATAGCCATTATATCCCCCTATGCTTGTAATTTAATAAATATAATATATCATACTTTCGGCGGCGTGTGAACACGCAATTTGCACAAAAGCGTGTGTACAGTTTTGTGCAAAACGCAGAAAGCGTGTGAACACGCTTGACAACGGCGTGTGAACACGCTACAATGCAGACACAGCAAGCGACACGGCACACAGCCGAACGCCGCAAACTGAATACCCGGACAGGAGGAGAAAGGACACCATGAACGACACGACAGCAAAAGAGCTTGACCGGCTGGCCGATTGGCTCCGGGCGCAAGGCATGACACCGGCGCAGGTGCTTGACTGCCTGAAATACATTGCAGGCACGACACCGCCCACCGCAAGCGCAGGGAAATAAAAAATAGGCTTGGCACCCGTCAAAGCCGCCAAGCCTAACACCCTGCAAGGGTGGCCGCTCCTGTCAGCGGCTACCCCCATTTTATCAAAACATCCGGCCCGCTGCAAGCCCGCCGGGCCGATCTAATAAAAAATATTTTGGAGGTTTTCACCATGACTAACAACGAGATCATCATCAATCAGGCAATCGCACACGGCATTTACACCAAGGCAGAGGCGCAGGCCATCGTGGCTGCCAAGGGTTGCTTGCCCATTCACACCTTTGCAGAGTGGAAAAAGGCGGGCTACTCCGTCAAGCGTGGCGAACACGCCGCCATTACCTGCGATCTGTGGAAGTACACCGAGCGCCCCGGCAAGGCCGCCAAGGCCGCCCGCGCAGAGGCCGCCAAGGCCGGGCAGAACGGCCCCGACGCTGGCCCCTCCGATCTGTCCGAATGGGAATACATTCCCTCGTAACTTTCCGCCAGTTCTGCGGCCATACGCCGCCCATCAATGGTGCTTACCTTGTTCTTGTGCAAAAGCCGGGTAAGCGCCGTTTTTATTTGTTCCTCGGTTTCCAAATGCGGGTACGCCTCCAAAAATGCCTCGCTTTCCAGCAAATCCGCCGCCACGCGCATGACCAATCGCCGTTTCAGTTCGGGGGTTTTACGCAATCCCTCCAAAAGCTGCTCCTCGCTCATGGTTTCACCGTGGGTCAAAATATCCTCGTTCATATCCTGCCTCATTTCTGCCTGGTTCACCGCCGGGCGTTTTTTCGTTGTCGATGATTTTCCAGTTTCTCCGCAGGGCGGCCAGCGTGGAATACGGGCAAAAGCCTTGCCCCTGCACATCCCGCACACACAAATACCCGCTCCGCCCGGCGCTGATCTCGATTTCATAGTATTTCTTGCTGACAAACCCGCAAGAGGTCTGCCCCACAAACTGCGCCGTCACGATCTGCGCCATGCTCACCCCTCCGCCGATTCCCGCAGCCAATCCAAGCAGCACTTTATGCAGGTTTTCGCGTCACCGGGGCCGGGGCATTTATCGTCGTCGTGCGGGCACATGATCGCAACCGCCAGCGCCTCGTCGTCCATTTCCCTGATCTTGTCCGCATTGGTAAAAACCACATCCGGGCAAAGCTTCTTTCGTGCCTCTTTGCAAGCCTTGCCGCCATAGTCCAGCAGGCATCCGGGCACCCTGCACCTGTCACACAATTTCACTTTTCATGCCTCCGTTTCAGCCAGCGCCGCAGCGGGCGCACCACAAAACAGTCTGCCGTAATATACGCGATTTTTCGCCAGTTCTGTTGCTCCACAAGCTGCCTTGTACTCTCCAACGGCATTTTCAAGCCGCATATCTGTTCAACTTCTGCCACAACACGCCGGGCAAGCACCCGGCTTACAATCCTTTTCACAAAAACGCGCCTCCTTTACCCGGCTACCCGCCGGGCCTTTATGTTTCTATCCAGTAGTCCATCAACGACCACCCGCCGTTGCTGTGTACACGCTTGATTTTCTTACGGGCGATTTTCTCCGGCACAGTGCTTTTCAGGTTTCCGTATTGATACTCAATCTTCACCTGCGCCTCGTACCACTTTTGCCCGGCCCTTTGGATGTAGAAAAAGCCCCATTCGCACGGGTTTCTTTCCAAAACGGCTTTTACAAGCTCCTGCACCGTCCATTCTCCGCGCAGTTCCACAGCATACGAACAGCAGCAGTCGCCATACGGCCCGCCGGTGCAAACCAGCTTAAAATCCCGCTCCGCTTTCACGCCTTATTCCTCCTATTCGCAAATTGTTTTTCCAGCGGCTTTTCCCGTTCAGCGGAAAAGGTTACGCCCGCCGGGTGAAATCTTTTGACCAAAACACTTTTTTCGGCCAGTTTTCCCTCCGTGTTTCCCGCTCCAAAAGAGAGGTTTTTACACGCAAAAAATCCCGCCGGGGCAGGGGCGATTTTACGGGATTTTTCCCGGCGCATGTTATGTACGCGCGCGCGTGGCCCGCTCGGCCAACTCGTCCACCATCGGCACTTCTTCCAGCACCTCGCCCAGCCGTTCCACAGCTCTGCCGTGCCAATTCCGCGCCGTGCTGTCCGGCACACCCAGCTTGCCGGAAATTTTTGTCCAACTGTACCCACGAATCAGCCGCATGATTATGACCGACTTGTACTTACCGTTCACCGCGTCCAGTGCGCCCCGGATGTTGGCCGCGTCGCCCTCCAAGACTTCCACCTGAACGCTGATCTCCTGCAGGCGGCTCTTCACGCCGTTTTCGATCACGCGCACGGCCAGCGCCTCGGTGGGGTTGCCGGGTGCCGAACTATGCGGCATACCGTCCATAGCAAGGCCGCCCAAGCCGTTGTATTCATCTTCCAGCGCGTCACGCTCCCGTTTAAGCAGCTTGATAGCCTCCGGGATTCCCCCGTAATATTTGACGATATGCTTTACCGTTTCGCTCCGCATACCCAGCACCTCCATTGCCTGTAAGTCAGAACAGCGTCTTGCCGAAAACCGGCTCCGTTGCTCCGCTGGTGTCCACCTCCACCGTGTCGTGAATGATCTGCCCGATCTTCCACGCCAGCACGGCGTACCCGTAATACTCGCCGTCCTTGGTACACTCGCCAAACTGGCGGAAATTGTTCTCGGTTTCTTCCACCACCACGGCCACGCGGTCAGCGCCAAAGCCCAGCGCCTTGTGCATGGCCTGCACATAGATTTTCATAACCGTGTCCGCCGCCTCACGCCGGGCGGCCAGCTGCACGGCCTCCCGCTCCGTCTTGGGGGCAGACAGCGCAGGCAGCAGAAACGGCGGCATGATCTGCTGCACCGCAGCGGCCAGCGTGGCCTTGGCCTGCTTTTCGCCGCGCACCTGCTTGTCCAACGCATACTTGGCCGAAAACTCGTTGGCACAGTCCACAACGCGCCGCAAACGCATTTCTCCAATGCCGTATTTGTCATAGATTGCCGCCAAAATGCACACAATCAGCACATTTCCCGTTTCTTCCCGGTGATCGTCCAGCCGTTCCGCCTCGGTCTTGCGGGTACGCAAAAAGCGCCGCTGCGCCTGTATGGCAGCGTTCCGGGCGAAATAACGCGGTGTAGTATGCCGTCTTTTCATCCCAAGGCCTCCTGTTTCTCAATTTCCCGGCCACAAAGCGGGCAAAAATCAATGCACAGCACATTCAGTGCGCCGCCGTCGTGCAGGGTGTCAGTGCAAAGGCGCGGGTTTCCGTCCTCGCCCCACTCCACCCAAAACAGCATACCGCTGGTGGTTTGCATACGCTGGTGCCGCTCACACAGCGGGCACCGGCTCTTTTCTTGGCTTTTCATGGGTTCAGCCCTCCTTTGCCAGCTCTCGCCAGCGTTTCAAGTCGTCTTTGTCCTCGGCGGTGATGATCTCGGTGAATTTCCCCCCCGCCGGTCGGGCAATCTGTTCCAAGAACACCCGCCGTCGCACAGGGTAGTCACGCTGCATACGCCGAACAAACTTGCTCTTGATCTCCACGATCTCAACGGTGCCGTCGGCGTATTTCAGCCGAAAGTCCGCTGTATAGCGTATGGGGCGCAGCTTCATGGTGCCGTATTCACCCGCCGGGAACAGCGGGAACGCGGGGTGCTGCTCACACTCCACGATCTCGCCCCGTGCCATCTTTGGCAGTACGATTCCCGTGTAAAATTCATACTCGCCCCGGCTATCAAAATCCCTGCCTGCTGCCTTGGCCTGCTTCACCGCCTCGGCCAGCGGGTCAGCGGCGCGGCGTTTCCGGGCGGCAAGCTGCTGTTCAGCCTGCGCACGGTAGCGCGGTGGCAGGTCGTCCAACTCCATGTTCATTGCTGCGCGTTCTCTTTCTGTTCTGCCCGCATATCGGCAGCATGGAGTGCATAGACAAGCGGCGTTGCGGCCATAGCGGCGGACAAAACCTTACTGCCGCCCTTGGCCGCGTCGTCATACGCGCCCATGTGCCAGCGGATAGCCAGCGCCTCGGCGTCGGTCAGCAGCATAAAGCGCTGCACCAAAAAGGCAGACTTCTCCCCGTGACCGAACGGGAATTTTTCGCGCACGGTATAGCAGGGCACAGTTTCCCACTTGCCGTCGCTGTTCTTCTGATTTCTTGTGCTTTTGGCATAGAAATCTGCCTTGCAAATGTCATGCAGCAGCGCTACAACGGCATAGGTTTCTGCCGTGGGCACACCCGGCACCCGCCCCGCGCCGATCAACTCGTAGTACACATTCAGGCTATGCTCCACCAGCCCGCCGGGGTAGCTGCCGTGGTAGTGGGTGCTGGCCGGTGCCTCGAAAAAGTCCGTGCTTTCCAGCCATTCCAGCAGCTCCGCCGCACCCGGTCTGTGAATCTGCGAGGTGAAAATCTCAATAAAGCGTTCCTTGTTGTCCATAGTCATTGCCTCCCGACTTCTGCAATCCCGTACACGCTGTCAACCTCCCGCTTGGTAATATTCCGGCGTTTCAGCATTGCGGTGATCTCCTGTTTCTGTTCTTGGTAGACTTCTTCATACGCGAAGAAATAGCGCAATTCCGGGTTGAACATTGATCGCAGGCTCAAACGCACAACCGTGTGTTCGTCAATTTCCATCGGAACCACATACACGGCAATTTGCCCGGTCTGCCTGTTTACTTCCCGGCAAATCACGATAACTTTTTCTATGCGCAGCATAGACCCATGCCCCCTTTCTTATCTGTTCATTCTCGGCGTGACCTTGCGCCCCGGTGTGCCGTGCCAACACTCCGCCCGGCGCATAATCACGGTGGTGTGCCGCCACCCGGCATTGCTTACCCGCGTTTCCACCCGGTTCAGGGTGTAGCCGGGGTATTTTCGCTCCCAGTACGCCACATCGTCGATGTACAGGGTGCTTGCCTCGTCCAGCTTCTTGCGGCTCCACTTGGTATCGTTCGGCGGCGGTGTTTTCGGCTTTTCAAGGCCACGGCTCTGCCGCCAGCTCCGGGCGCACCGCTTGTTCTTGCTGATATACCGCACAAGACTTTCAACGCTGCCGTGGTCAACATCCAAGTATTCACAGCGGGTAAAGCCGATCTGCCCGGCCTTGTCTGTCCATAGCTGTTCCAGCACATCGCGGGTCAGGCCGTCCGTGTGCTGTATGATCGCGTGGTGGTGGTGCCGCCCGCAGGTCGTGCCATCCTCCTGCACAGTGCAATACTCGGTGGCCGCAACCCACTTGGGGCGCTGTACGCCGTTCTTATCGCACCAACGGTACAGGCGCTTTATGTAGTTGGTTAGATCGCGGTCAGCCTTGGCCGTGTCGCCCGGCTCCGGGTGGTGGTCGTCGTCATAGGTGCCCGTCCACGAAAAATCCCCCTTGCCGAAGTTGGCATTGACAAGCTGCACATGGTAGCGCTTGGCCCTGTTGTCGTTGTAGGTCTGCTGTGCAAGGGTGCTGGCCTCCTTGCGCTTGGCACGGCGGCCTGCTTTGTGCTGTTTCGGGGTCACGGGGTATAGATCAACCTCCATGTAGGGGGCAGTGGCGTAACTCTTGCCGCAGATGTGCTTTTGCTCTCTGTAATAGATCGACTTCACAGCTTTTGCCCCTCTCCCAAGGTGGTTACTTCCCATGCGGGGGCTACACCCCCGCACCCCTGTATTATTTTCTTCTTGCTGGAATACCACACTCTGCTCCGCAGGCAAGGGGAAACACCGGGCGGCTCCCTTTCCGTCCTGCTGTTGGTCAGGCAGTGCCCGCCGCCCTCGTTTCCCCCTTGACCCCTTTCCCCGGCATTTCTGCCGTGGTGCTTAACTTACTACTGGTATACCAGCCCCAAACCGCCCAAGGCGGTATTTTTTTAGCCCGCCGCAGCGCGGCAAGGCTAAAAAATCAAGCAGCCGGGCGGGGCACAATCCCGCTCCACGCCCGGCCTGTAAGGCTTATTCTGTTTTCGGCTCACCCGTCATAGCACCCACACGGCGCACCGCACAGGCACCCGCCCGGTGCCTCCGGGAAAAGGTCGTCAAAGGTCAACTGCGCTTTTTCAAACTCCTGCGCTTCAATAAATTCGTCGTGGTAGCTTTCCCATGACCACTTGCGGCCAAGCCCTTTAATGCTGGTCAGGCTGTCCGCCGCGTTGTGTTCCATGTCAACCGCCCGCTGAAATAGCTCCGGGTTGTTCTCCCACAGCGCTTGAATTTCTTTCTTTTTCATCGACGGGCAGAAATAGCAGCTCGACTTGCCCGGCTTTGGCAGCCCGGCCCGCTCGATCACGCGCACACATTCGGCTCTATCCCAACCCCATTCATAAAGCGGGTAGTGCTTTTCATATTTCTTGTCTACCTCGTCAATGGCAGCGGCGTGTTGAATACGGCGGGTTTCGCCCGCGTCATAGCCAATGTACTTGTTGACGCGGCCACCGCTTTTCCATACCTCCACGCAGGGCGGATAGTGGTTGCAGAATTTTTCCTGCGTTCCGATCTTGTGCTTCAAAGAACACTTCTTGAAGCCGTAGGCGATAGAGGGCAGCGTGTGCGAACGGAAACATTCTTCCTCCAAGGTCAGCCGGTTTCCGTCCTTGTCGGTATAAAATACCGGCGTGATCTTGGGTAGGCCGTGCTTGTCCAGCCAAGCATTGAACACCCGGATAAATTCATAGGTGTGCGGCTGTTCGCCGCCCGTGTCTGCAAACAGGATAAGATCAATCGGGATTTTATGCAGATACATCCCGATAATCATTGCGGTGCTGTTTGTACCACCGCCGAAAGAAACAATGTTCATTTCCAACCCTCCGCCGGTTTACAATTTCTTGCCCCACCTTGTTTTCATTTCATGTGGGTACTGATCTTCTGTTTTAGGCTTGCTCCTGCCGTTCCATTCCAGCCCACCAGCCTTGCCCTCACAGGTAAAGCCCGCAGCCCGCAGCGAAACGCCCGGCTCACTCGCCAAAATGTAGGTGATGATCTTTTTATATCCCATATCCCGCGCAGCTCTCGCCGCTGCTGCATACAGGATAGAGCAGGCATTGCGGGTTCCGTCCGTACACAGGCGGTTCACTTCAAGCGTTGTGCCGTTGTCCAGCCTCCGGCTTACCGGCCTGCCACAGATTGCAACGCCCACCAGCTTGCCGTCCTGTGCAACGCCAATGCTGAACTTATGCCCGGCAACCTGCTTGTGGTGTCGGTGGTACTGCTGCACAAACCCGTTTGCCTCCCGTAATGTGACCGGCACAAGTTCAAGCATGGTATCCCTCCGCACTTTCCGGGCGCTCGGTTCGTTCAAACTCGATCACCCACACATCCGGGTTTGCTTTCCAGCCCATCGTCTGAACGCTGGCCGCCGGTAGTGTACTATCCCACAACCTGCGAAACGATACCATGTAGCGCCACCACTCGTAGGCGTCGCGGTTTGCACACGGTCTTTCTGTGCAGCCCTCTTGTGCCCATGCACATTTACAGCCGCCCGGCCTGTTTTGTGGCCTTACGCCCTCTTTTTGGAAGTCCACAACCTCCATACCTCGAAGTGACCCGCGCTCGACACTTTTTACTCGCAGAAAAATCCTTGCAATGTCCTTGCCCATGTGGATTGACGGGTGCCACCTGTCGTCGCCGTCCATTTCCGGGCAAGCTCCTTGCGGCCAGTCTGCCCGGTAGTGCGTTCCGAAAGTGTTAATACACCATGTTTCCCGCACATACAGGATGTCGCCCGCCACAAAGGGCGGTTTCTCACCCTTGGCAATCCTCCGGGTGCAGGTCTTTTCGCCTGCCAAGATTGCCCGCACCATTTCCGTGTTGAATAGAATGGGCTTTAGGGTGCCGGGCGCACTACTCGTTTTCACTTTCTGCGTCCTCCATCCCGATCTGCTCCGCGTCCTCGTCCTGCTTGTCCGGGTCTGCCTCGTCTAAAGCCCGTTCCTGCTCCCGCATATACTGGCTCACACAGGCGCTTTCAAACTCGCTCAAATCCTCCAAGAACTGCTTGGTTATGATCTTCAATGGCACAAACCCGGCCAGCACCTCAAACCCGTCTTTGATAACCACATAGGGCGCACCGCCAGCGGTCTTGCGCACAACGGTCTGTATGTAGTCGCTGTTCTTGACCACATCTGCAATGGGTGCAATCAGCGCGGAATCGTAGAAGATCAGCTCCCCGGCGTTGCCATACATAAGGCCAACCAGCCCCATGCCCTTGTAGAACATTTCCAGCGGCACCCGCCGCGCCTCCTGTTCCAGCGGGTCAGCGTCCGTCAGGTTCACGCCAAAGGCCGCCCCTGCGGTTTCGGCGTACTTCTCGTCAAAGAACATCTTTTCCCACGCCTTGCTGTCAATGTCCAGCACTGCGCCTACCTGTTCCTTGCCCTCCATTTCGGGCAGCTCCGTGGCGTTGTACAGCGCCAAGCGGGTGCCCAGCCAAATGCCGCTGTCGTCCGCATGGATTACCATGCAGTAGCTTTCGCTCTTGGCCCGTTTCACAAACTTGCTCAACTTCATGGCGCGGCTCCTTTCAGCCCAGCAGGCACAGCACACACAGTTTGATAATTGCCAGCGGCCCCAGCACGGCGTCGATTGCCCACGCAATGCAGGCAAAGATCACCAGCAGGCCAACCAGTGCGGCGAAAATAGCTTTCAAAACTTCCATAGTGCCCTCATTTCTCCGCCGCGCTATCGCTTGGCGGTCAGTGTTTCAGTGTCCGGCGTTTCAGTGCTTCTTGAAATAAGCGGAACGGCCCCCGATGTTGCCGAGGGCACTGGAGCGCGGGTCGCCCAGGCTGGAATAGAACACCCCGGCGTAGCCGCCACTGCCCCAGCCGCCACCGCGATTCAGTATGTACTCGCCCTCGGTGCTGTCCACATAGCACCCGGCCTTTTCCTCCCCGGCAAACAGGGCCAGCGCCCGTAACTGCTCACTGTCGCAGTCCATGCGCACATCTGCCCACTCGCTGCCGTCGTAGTCGTGGTGAATGTTCGGGTTGGTGGTAAAGGCGATCTTTCCGCGGTGTACGGAAACATACAGCGGGCGGCCCTCCACATCGGTGATCGGTTTCCAGCCGTCGCCGCACTCGGTCAAATCCGTTTCGGGCAGGGCCGCGTTGTTGTTCTCCGCTGCCCACAGCGCCCCGTCACGGATTCTTACACCACGGGCAAACTCCCAAATGTTGCCGCAAAGATCATGTACGCCGCTGTCCGTGTGGTCGTGCGTCCAAGTGGCCGGGCCGCTGCCGGTCAGCGTTTTGTAGCTGTCCTCAATGATAACGCCCCGCTCCTTGTCGTCACCGTGCCAGTGGGAACAATTCGTGTTGCCGTGGGGCAGGGTGCCCAGCTTCAAACTGGTGTCAGCCAGCAAGCCCCACTCCGCCGCCGTCAGGCAGTGCCAGCCCTCGCCCTTGGAGAAACACGCCTGCGCGAAATCCTCCATCGTGATATTTGTGACCGGCTCCTGCAATGGCAGGCTGTACGGCTTGCCGTTAATCATGGTGTTTTCATAGACAGAAATATAAATCTCGTCATACACCTCGCCGCCGATGATGAACGCCGGGTGTACCGCGTCACTTCCGCCGAAAAGTTCCTTGTTAGTCACGCGGCGGAACCTGTGCATGATGGAGGGAATACCCGCGTTGTCGTAGATCGCCACCACATCATGCTCCACGCCCGGCGCGGCCTGCTCTCTGCGGCGCAGCTCCTCGTCGTTGCGCAGGATTTCCCGCTTGATCTCCTCCGGCGCGTCGCTCAAATCCTCGGCACAGCCGCAGTTTGCGGCGCAGCGCTCCGCGTCCTGCTGCACATAGCCCAAAAAGGCGGCGGCCTGCCTACCTACAAAATCGCTCTTGCCCTCGGCGGCCATACTAAGGCCAAAGTATTTGCATAGAATCTTTGCCATTTTCTTTATCTCCTTTCGCCCACGGTAACATAGGCGGTTTTTCTGCTGTTCAGTTCCAAATCCACCGGCGCTTTGCAGGCAAGGCAGGTGTGCGTCACCCGGTCAGCGGTCAGATTTGTTTTGTAGCTGAAACTCTTGCCGCACTTGCAGTGCATAAACAGCGGGCGCAACTTTTCAAGCGGCGTTTCGTGACCGCACTCGCTGCACTTGTAGCCGTATGTTTCATGCTTGGCACAAAACGCCTTGATCGCGCCGCACTCCTCGCACTGCACAATCAAGAAACCTTTGTACGGCCCTTGGTCTGCGTCCGGGTCTGTGCTTTTCCAAGTGTCGCGGGCACCGAACATCCGCTCCACACGGCTGCCGCGCCTGTCCTCCCGGTGTGGTGCTGCCCGGCGCTCCGTGTTGGCCGGGCCGCTCTCGCCTGTCAGCGGTGCCACCTGCCCGGTGGCCGTGTCCTCCAAGAACACCTTGCCGCCCTGCACATACGCCCGGAACGCGCCGCGCTGGCACATCCTGCGTACATCCGAAATACTGGTACTTTCCATTGTCTTGACCTCCTGTGTTTATGTTAGATGGAACAGGCTTGTTTGGCTGGTGTAGTCCCAAAA
>OOAH01001103.1_pt1 | contig 26348 bp, 18 predicted proteins | sample 1671801 | NCBI WGS metagenome assembly OOAH01 (sample SAMN06348194, study PRJEB24527) | human gut metagenome | biome: human gut; feature: ankylosing spondylitis patient; material: feces | host: Homo sapiens | place: China | collected 2015-10 | reverse complement strand
TACAACCTCCTGACAGGGGCCAATAAGTCCTCCTACATCGACAATTTTCTGGATAGGGCTCTCAATGCCTCGCAACTTGCTGAGGGAATCAACAAGGCTCTCTATGGAGAAAGTGAGTATAGGTGGTTTGTAGAATGAGGAAAAAGAAGAGGTATAGATATTAGATTTAGATTTTTCTATACCTCTCCTTATTTTAAAATTAGAAATATTCTGAATATGCAAGATTTGTATTTAATGTTTGTCGGATGGATTTTATTCGTCGTTGTGACCTATATGAGAGCAGATCGCCGGAAGCAAGAGTAGGCGTGTATCATAATGATTTTATACAGAAATTCGGCTATTTCATACATTTGGTATTAGAAACTTTGTCCATAAGGAATAACTTGACTATTTTTGTTTGTCGATAAAACAACCGATGAAGCAATATTTGATTATATCTACCTCAAACGATCTTGTGCGGATTGCGCCAGAGCGGATTGTTTATATTTCATCGGATGGAAACTATTCCACTCTTATACAGGCTGATGGAGATATACGTATGCTGTCCTTTCAGTTGGGACAAATTGAAAAAATGATTGCCAGCCAACTTGGTGTAGAGGGAAACATCTTTATTCGTATTGGCAAAAGTTTGATTATTAACCGCTCCTACATCTATTATATCAATGTTCCGAAGCAAAAACTTGTGCTGTCGGATGTAGAGACTGTCAATCATACTGTTACAGCCTCTCGAGAAGCATTGAAACAATTGAAGGAGTTTTTGGAGAAGGAGGGTAGGTAATGAAGACGGAAAAGGATATTAGGGATGATGAAATCCGAGTAATTGGAGGTGGCGGTGATGCAACGCGATCCAATCCGTTTAGATGGTGGATATGGGGCGGTTTTATGATAGCCGTTATTTCCGTAATCGTTGTGGTTGTATTTATACTTGGTGGGAAATCTCAAATCCCAGATGAGCAAACTTATTTTGAACCACAACCGAGAATTGAACGATCTGTGGATGCAACACCGGGGAAATTTGGTCGAGAGGTCGATTCATTGACTCGTGGATTTATTGAAATACAGGATACGGCGATTAATGATATTCCGTTGCGCATCTATATTCCGCACAATGCCAAAATGTCGTTACATGTCGGACGTTTGGATAAGCGAGATACCAGTATAATCTTCGCCGCGCAAGCTGCTGATATTCGCCGGGACAACCGTAAGATTGTTGGGGCATTTGTATTAAAAGGGGAACCGTTGGCTTGGGGATTGTCTAAAAAAGGCTATTGTGCTATCATTAATGATAAAATAACGATTGGAATAGCGGATAATTCTCCGCTGTTTGAACAGGCAACAGAAACAGGCGGCTATTTTTTTCGACAATATCCGTTGGTTGATAATGGTAAATTGGTAGAAAATGAACCGAAAAATAAATCCGTTCGCCGGGCATTGTGCGACCGAAATGGAGAGGTGATGATGGTTGAAAGCCTGTCAAATGAATCATTTCACGACTTTGCGCAGGCATTGGTTGATCTGGGAATAACCAATGCGATTTATTTGGTCGGTAGTTCTGCGTACGGATGGGCTGTCAATGATAGTGGTGATCGCATTGAATTTGGGATAGAGAATCTTCGATTGCCCAAAAATGCAAGTTATATTGTTTGGCGACGTAGGTAATCGCACGAAAAATACTAATTCGTACAACACAAGTTTGATTTCGTACAACGGCGGGAAAATCCCAATGTTGTGCGAAATCTTTTTTTGATATTTGTTAACAGTAAAACAACTAACAGATCGAAATTTACAACAAATGAAGCTCTACATTGCCATATTGGGCGGCATGCTGATGATTGGATGCGGACATCCTGTGATCCAAGATGCTAATCATGATTATACAGACACAGTTCAGGCCGAAGCGATTAAGCCACATCAAGCGTGTAACTCTATTTATTATTGGAAAACAACATTTAACCCGACAGAATTCGAATTGAATTTTTTGAAAGAATACGACGTGAAGCGTTTGTATGTTCGTTTCTTCGATGTGGCGCTGGATAATAGCTGGCTTGGAGAGCAACTGTCGGTTGTGCCGATTGCAACTACTGTTTTTATACAATCTCCTCCCGCAGCTATGGAGATTGTGCCGACGGTTTATATTACACTTGATGCTTTGCGAAATATCAAAGGCCAAGAAGCCGAATATGCGCATAAAATTCTGACCCGGATTCGCGCGATGGCTACACGACATAAAATTTCGAATATCAACGAGGTGCAGTTTGACTGCGATTGGACCGGAACGACACAGGAAAGTTATTTTGAATTATGCCGAATTGCCCGAGATACGTTACATGTGCGAGGAATTGGGTTAAGTGCTACAATTCGGGTGCATCAATTGCGAAAAGACCCTCCGCCTGTTGATCGTGGTGTATTAATGTTATACAATACAGGCGCATTAAAGAGTGCTGATACAGAGAATTCTATATTGAATTATTCGGATATTGAATTTTATCTAAAAAATGCCGTTTATCCGTTATATCTCGATTTTGCATATCCGACGTTTTCGTGGGGTGTGTGGTTTCGGGATAATAAATTCAGAGCCATATTGCGTACGATTAACTGTTCCGATAGGACATATTATCAATCACTTGCAAAAGGAACCTATGCGGTTATCAAAGACCACTATTTAGGGTCTCACGAACTTTTGAGGGGAGATGTAATACGGTTGGAAAATTCTCACTATGTCGAGATACTGAAAACGAAATGCCAAGTCGAGAAAGACTTGGCCAGAAACAACTATTCCATCATACTTTATCACTTAGACTCTGCTAACCTATCAAAATACACACCCAATGAAATTACGTATATATATAATCGTTAACTTATTATTATTTAGCCTATTATCTACCCAGAAGGTTTATTCATGTTGGGGACCTTGTTACACTCCAAAAGACTATCATACTTTTCGTATTTATGAAGAAGATAAACAACTATATACAGAAGATGAATATGGACATCCCAAACTGAAAAGTGAGGTGATGTTAAACTGTGAACTATGGCAAAAATTGATAGGCGAGGCAATTCCTGTTAAAGATATTTATGAGGCGGTCTATAAATCTACATATGAAGATATTTTACGAATGCCCCAACTTATTGTCTTGCCGAATGCGAAGGACTCTCTGATGCAAAATCAATTTGTCAAATGGATCGTAGGGCACAAAGATCGGGAGATTGCCGAGTTTTTGCAGCTTGCCAAACTCTGTGAGAAGATACGTTGGGAACAAAGTTCTCCGTGGTACTATCCGACAGACAACGATCATGTCTGTTTGACATTAACCGATGTTGCTGTACAAGCCCAAGCCTATGCCGGCAAGCGATTACAAGACCGCTATGCCTTGCAAGCAATTCGCGCTTTATTCGCAACTGCCCAATATGATAAATGTATTAATTATTGGAATGACATGCACGACAAACTTCCTGATGGCCTATTGAAAAAGATGATACAACCTTATGTTGCGGGTGCATATTTCCGAACCGGAGCTATCGAAAAAGCCAAGCAGATTTACGCAGAGTGTGGAGATGTTAACTCATTGCTCTATTGTGCAGGTAAGCAAGGTAAGCAAACCAACGAAATCGAGCAAATGGAGTTGGTCTATAAATATTGTCCGAATTCACCTATGTTAGCGCAGACTGCACAACGATTAATTCAAAGAGTTGAGTCTTTCACAGATTGCTGGTGTGAAGTTAATAATGAATGGCCGTCGTGTCTACCTCTTTATGAATTTTCGTTGAAGGTCGCTTTGGAAGGTAAAACAGCCAATCCTGCAATGTGGTACTATACGGCTGCATACATTGCGGATAAAAATGGGAAAGTACAGAAAGCATCCGATCTGTTAACTAAAGCGGAGCATTCCCGGGGGGATAAGTTTACCAAAGAATCGATTAAAATTCTGCGAATCTATCTTGATGCGAAATTGTTGCCTTGTAGTGCAGCTTATGAACAAAGGCTATTTAGTCAGTTGCAGTGGCTTGATCAGAAGATAAAAGACAATATAGACGAACGGGTTGTGAAAGAGACCGCAGACGGATATTACTTAAATGCCAATATCAGCTATTATTACTGGAATGATATGCTGCGAAAAATTGTTCTGTCGACCATTGTCCCTAAATATATAGCACGCGGGAATTATGTCCGGGCAATACAGCTTGCGAATATGGCCGATAACAGATTGTATAATCTGGTCGATAAGCAATCATATTACGCCAAAGGTGTAGGGCAGGAAGCAAAAACAGGAACAATGTCCGAATATCGTAAAAATGCAAGGTGGAACTATTCCGATTATAGCAATTCTTTATTTGCACTGATAGATACAATCGGCGTGGATCGTGTTATCGCCTATACAAAACGGCTCAAACATCCTCAAACCTCGTTTGATAGCTTTTTGAACGCAAGAGGATATGTCAGTCTGGATTATTTTAATGACATCATCGGCACACAATGCCTGCGAGAAATGCGATATGCTGAGGCCGTCGTATATCTCGGAAAAGTTCCGTCGGCGTTCCAATACACACTAAATACATATAGAGACGGGTATATGAAGCGAGATCCATTTAACGTAGATAGTCAGGTTTTCATTCATGACAATTCGGATTACAAGTTTAATTTTGCACGAGAAATGCTCTCTTTGGAGCGGATCGTAAGTCAGACGACTGATCCCAATCGCAAGGCACAAATGTTAATCCGTTATGCCGTTGGCATTCGCAATTCAATGGATCGTTGTTGGGCTTTGACACAGTATTATCGCGGGACATCATTTTGGGGTAGTTGTGATAAAATAGATTGGACTGAAACGATTAGTTGGAAGCAAGCGCAACGTCGAAGTGATAAATTATTGAAGGATGCATTTGCGATGTTTACAGACGATGAGTGTGCGGCGCATACACACTATCAATTACTCCATTGTCATACGGTTGTTGAAAAATATCCCGATACAAAGGCGGCAGAAATTATCCGTGGTGTCTGCGATAACTACTGTGACTACTAATGATGTAGTATAATCGAGGCTGACAATCTCTGATGTTCTTTGCAACAGTCCTAAAAAGAAGGATGAGTTATTGCATTTCCCAAGTTAGTTTTCTACTTTTGTGGAACATACTAACTGACACGGAAAGTGTAAGTTTATTCCCATAAAGCGAATCTGGAAAATTCATTGATGGTGAGAATAAGCGGACTTATCCTTTCGTCGTATACTTACCCAAGTATATAGGCGTAGGGCTGTTGCTTATTTTAATAAATCAGTTGATAAATATATCAATCTGACAAACAGACTTTTAAGAAGATTTTACAGGGGTTTTAGTAACGATTTGGAGAATGTGCGAAATTCGCTACTTTGCGTAATCATCTTGTCAAATAACCCTTGTCAAAAACAAAGGTAGGAATTTTCTTTGAACTTGCAAAAATATTCGATTTAAGTGCTAAATACAAAACGAAGGCACGAGGTTATGAGCCTCGTACCTTCTTCCCTTTTATTTCTTGTTACCGTGTTAGATGGCTTTGATGACGAATGGGCAATAAGATTAAAATGGTTTTCTGCAAATTACGAAAAATAATTGATATATAGCCTATTTTCCGGTAATAAAAATGTAGCGACGGTGTTTCACAACTCTGTCGCTACCGCTACAACTAAAACAAGTTTTTAACCTTAATTTTTATCTTCATTACAAATGAATACAAAATAGTTGATATTTGCAAATCATCTGTCCGTTTCCGGTACGAGCCATTCGGGGGCATGAAAAAATGGTATGCCGCATGATAGTGGTCGGAAATGCGCCGGAGCCCGATTCGGATGTGTCGGATGGAAAAAAGGACTCCGTCGTATAACGACGGAGTCCCGGTTTATGAGTGAAACGGATCGGCGGGGTTAGAAATTGCCTTTGTCCTTGCGGTCCCACCACAGACGGGTGCCACCGGTGTCGCCGTCGCCTTTCACTTCGGAAGATTCAGCCTTCAGCAGCTGGATGGCATTGTTCACCTCGACGGTGTTGGAGCTCAGTTCCGTTTCGTTGTACAGCAGGCGGCGCGGGCCGAGCTGCGTGTCGATGATCGAGGGGGCCAGATTTTGCTTCGGACGGAAGAGTTTGGGGTAGCCCGTGCGGCGGTAATCGGCCCACGCTTCGGTCGAGAGCGGGAAGTTGGCGATCCATTTCTGGGTGATGATGCGTTCGAGCTTTTCTTCATTCGAAGCGCCTTCGTCCCACTTCACCGTGATACTGGTGGTCGGATCGGAGTTGTATTCCGGCTTCCACGGGTCCGTATAACCCTCAGGTGAGGAGGTATCGTCGTTGATGTAGCTGCTGATAGCCGCATCGTCGATAGCCGCCCAGTCGGGGGCCGTCAGTTTCTTCTCGGTCCATGCTGCCGCGGCGTCGGACTGTCGGTAGCTCTTCTGGTTGCGGATGGAAACCTCGATACCCTTTTCATAGAGTTCCTTTACGCTCTGCTGCCCGGCGTCGGTCCAGCGAAGTTTGGCTTCGGCGCGCAGGAACCAGCCTTCGGCGGCGAACATGATGGGCTGCGGCGTCGCATATCCGCCGGCCAGAAACGAGTAGTAGACGCGCTGGTTGTCGTTGCCGCCGTTCTTATTGCCCAATTCGCAGCCTACGGGAACTCCGATGTATTGCGCTCCCTTGCGGATCAGGATGTCGCTTTCGTTGTATATGTCCTCGTTGTTCTGGTCTTTCTCGCCTGTCGGTTCGGCGGTCTCCTTGACCAGATGGCGGACGTTGGTGGTGAAATAGAGCGGGCGGCGCGGGTCGTTATAGCCGTTCATGAACGCTACGATCGACGAACCGATGCCCGAATCCAGCCAGTCCATCATGCGGCGCAGTTCGTTCGAGTAGGACTTGTTGATAAGGATGTCCTTGTCTTCGAGGACTCCGGCCTGAATGGCTTCCTTGGCGTATTTTTCAGCATCGACGGGGTTTACCTTGACGATGCGCAGCGCCATGCGCAGCTTGAGCTGGTTGGCGATCTTCTTCCAAAGCGTGCGGTCGCCGTTGCACCAGCAGTCGAACGATGCGAGACCTGCGGTCTCCGTATCCAGTCCTTCGAGCGCTTTGTCCAGCTGTGCGAATATCGCCTTGTAGATATCTTCCTGTTTGTCGTAGGCGTAGCTGCTGGGGCGTTCGGCCAGTTCGTCCGCTGCGAGGACCGACGAATAGGGAACCGGGCCGTAGGTGTCGGTATACTGGAGCAGGTTATACGCTTCGACGATGCGGGCTACGGCTGCGAAGTCATGCTGTCCGGCGGCGTCGCACTGTTTGATCAGCCGGCGGGTGTTGTTGAATATTTTCTGCATGAAGTTCTCGTGCATGCCGCCGCAGAACCCGCGGGCGAGGTCGTAACGCGCCATCGTCCAGTTGCTGTGCGGCACCTCGAAATAACCGCCGTAGTTGTCGATCGACAACGAGGTCCAGTACTGGAACAGGTTCTGGTGGGTGGGGTAACTGAACGAGAGGGGAGTGGAGAACTGCGCTTCGAACGGCAGTTCTTCGGGGTCGATCTCGTAGGGATTGGTGTTCAGCTCTTCGAAATCTCCCGTACAACTTCCCAACAGTGCGAGGGGAAGCGCCATTGCGGTAACGTTTCTAAGAATATTCTTGAGTTTCATAATGTGTAAACGCTTTTGATTAGAAATTCAGTTTCACGTTCAGACCGAAGCTGCGCGTGGTCGGCAGGTTGAAGACATCGAAGCCTTGCAGGCCGTTGCCCGTACCCATCGACACGTCGGGATCCATCGGGGCGTCTTTGTAGAAGAAGAAAAGGTTGCGGGCGATGAACGCAAGGGTCAGGTTCTTCGACTGGCCGAACAGGTTACGGAAAGTGTAGCCCAGCGAAATCTCGCGCATACGGACGTTGGTCGCGTCGTATACGTAATCCTCGACGTTGTAGACCGAGTTGAAGCTTGTCGCGCCCACCACGTCGTAGTAAGCCTTGACGTTCGAGAATTTGATGCCCTCGCGCATCACGTAGCCGCGGTCGCGCGCCCGGCCCGTGCGTTCCGATACGCCGTATCCGTCGAGTGTGGCCTCGGTCATCGAAACGACCTTGCCGCCGATGCGGAAGTCGATGAGCATGCTCAGTGTCAGGTCCTTGTAGCGGAACGTGTTGTTCCAGCCCATGTTCCACTTCGAGTTCATGTTGCCCATGTATTTCAGGTCGGAATTCTGCTCGCCGCCGTTTACGGGGATCTGGTAGTCGGCGCCTTCGGGGGTTTCCGTCACCAGTTTGCCGCTCTCGTCGCGTTTGAGCGTGCGGACGTAGAGGTCGCCATACTGGCCGCCTTCATAGAGGATCACTTTGGCGCCGCCCAAGTTGGAGACCGTTACGCCGTCTTGGATACCGTCGAAAAGCTCGATGATCTTGTTGTCGTTGTACGAGAGATTCAGATCGGTGGACCATGTGAATTCGTTGCCGAAGTCTTGGAACCAGCCGGCCGTCAGTTCGAAGCCTTGGTTCTGGACGTTGCCCGCATTGACGAACTGCGATTTGTAACCGCTCTCCCACGGCAGCGTCACCTCGAAGTACTGGTTCTTGGTGTTGGTCTTGTAATAGGTGGCGTTTACGTGCAGACGGTGCTGGAAGAACTCTCCGTCGAAACCGACCTCGAACGAGTGGGTCTTTTCGGGTTTCAGCGTGCGGAACGGCACCGATTCGGGCGGGTTGATGGCGCCTTGGTCGCCGTAGGTATAGCGCGGATTGGTCTTGTAGACGGGGACGTCGTTGCCGACGATGGAGTACGAACCGCGGAATTTGAACAGGTCGATATTCCGGCCCATGTCCACGAAACGGTTGAGCAGAAGGCTGGCGCCCACCGAAGGATAGAAGAACGAGTAGCCGTCGGTGTAAGCGAGGGCCGACGACCAGTCGTTACGGGCCGTCACGTCGAGGAAGAGCGCCTCTTTGAAGCCGAACGTGACAGCTCCGAAGACCGAGTTGAGCCGTTTGCGCTCCAGTCCCATGGTCGTGCCGTTCTTGTAGAAATTCGACGGGTTGAAGATGTTGGGATAGTAGGCGCCGCCGTTGCCCGGAGCGACGAACTTGCTCTGCTCGTAGAGCAGGCTCACGTTGTTCGAACGTGTCTGCATCATGCTGGTGCCGAGGGTGGCGTTGAGCGAGAAATCGTCCCACGTATGGTTGTACTGGGCGAGCAGGTCCGCATAGAGCTGTTCGCTGAAGTAGCGGTTGTCGTCCATTTTGCCGTAGGTGTATTTATTGCCGTAGGACGACGCGTAGTGGTTGCGTACGTAGTGTTCGTCGGCGCGCTCGTAGCGCATGCGGCCCGTGAGCGAAAGTCCGTCGATGATCTGGTATTTGATCGATCCGCCGAATTCGTAGCGGTTGCGTTCGACGACGGGGCGTTCGCGGTTGAGCAGCCAGTAGGGGTTGCTGTTGGTCTCGTCGGTGGTAGTCACCCAGTTCTGGACGTTGGCGTTGAGCTCGCCGTTGTAGGTCTCGAAGTTGCTTTTGTAGCCGTTCCAGTCGCCGCCGCGCGGGAAGGTGTAGGTGCCGACGAGCGGGTTGAAGACGAAACCGCCGGCCGGCTGGTTCGAGATGTGCTGGTTCACGTATTTGGCGTTGAAATCGACCTTGATGTGGTCGTTGAAAAGGTCGAAACCGACTTTGGCGTTGAGCGTGTGTTGCGAGTAGTCGTTTTCAGGGGTGATGCCGCCGGATGTTACGTTGCCGTAGGAGAAGTAGGCTCGCAGGTCTTCGGCGCCGCCGTTGATCGAGATCGAGTTGTTGGTCGTCCAGCCCGTACGGAAGAACTTCTCGGCGTAATCGGGAGCCTTCGACGCGAGTTTGTCGCCCCAACTGTATTGGCCGTTCGCCCCGTATGTGTTCTGGAATTCGGGCAGCGAGAGCGGGGTGTCAATGGTCGTGTTGCTCGATACGTTCACCGCCAGACGCCCTGCCATGGCCGATTTGGTCGTGATCATGATGGCGCCGTTGGCGGCTACCGCACCGTAGAGGGCGGCGGCCGACGCGCCTTTCAGCAGGGAGATCGAGGCGATGTCGTCGGGGTTGATCGTAGACATGGCGTCGCCGCCGTCGCGCTGGGCGCCCCAGTTGCTGTCGACCTGATCGGACGTGATGTTCATCATCAGGGGGACGCCGTCGACGACGACCAGCGGCTGGTTCGAGCCGTTGATCGACTTGTTACCGCGGAAGAGTATTTTCGACGATCCGCCCGCGCCCGTCGAGTTCGGGGTAATCTGCAGACCGGCGGCCTTGCCCTGCAGCGCGTTGATCATATTGACCGACTTGATGTCGGCCACGTCATCGCCGCCGACCGTTTCGGCAGCATAGGAGAGTGTTTTCGACTGACGTTCGATACCCATGGCAGTCACTACGACTGCGTTCAGCTGGTTGGCGGTCGTCGTCATCAGGATGTCCAGTGTCGTCTGACCTGTGTAGGTCACCTCGTAGGGGTCGTATCCTACGTAGGTTACTTGCAGTACGTCGCCGGGCTGCAACCCTTCCAGACGGAATTTGCCGTCCATGTCGGTTGTCGTTCCGCGCGTCGTGTTCTTCACAATCACCGTTGCTCCGAGAAGCGGCCCGGAGTCGTCTTTGATCAGGCCTTCAAGGGTGCTGCCCCCCCCCTCCTGCGCGTAGGAACGCAGAGCGGTAGCCGGCGCAATGAGGCAAAAGGACGTCATCAGAGCAAAGCAGATGAAAAGTGCTCGGTTGGTTAATTTCCTCATAAATAAGTGGGTTTTAGTTGAACAAGAGTAAAGATTCCGGAGTGACGCCGTATCTTTGGTTTGATAGAAAAAGCAGTGTTATAGCGGCATATTTTAATGTTAAAAAGTAGTGTTATGAAATCAAAGATAAATATATTTTAATTAAATATCAAATTATATATTAAAAAATAATACGTGAAGTTCAGTATGTCCATAATGATATTTCGATTGTTTATTTCATTATAAATATATTGAATTTCAGCAAAATACACAAATGTCTTTGTATAAATTTTACGCATGATTTATTCGTGTTATGTTAAAAATATTAACGGACGTTATACGGATAATCATATTTGCAAATTATTCTCGTTGTTATATTGAAAACCATCTCCGCTAATTGGTGAGGAGTACTCTGCGTTTTCCGATGGTTTACGCCTAACTTTTTACGCTTCGTGTCGGCACGAATTTCTTTCGACTGATCCTCGTCCTCGGTTTTTTGGCTATGGGCTGGATTTCGGCAGACACTTCGGCTTTAGGCTTCCGCCCCCGCCTTTTTGGAGGCACTACCTGCAGGCAGTCTATGGCTTTCAGCCGCTCGTATTCCTCGCGCAACTCGTCGATGATCCGTCGGTTGTTGCTTGCAATACAATCGCGCAGGAGTTTTACATCTTCGCGGCTGAATCCGTAATGTTTAATCGTTTCGCGCGTCAGTTCGAAGGGCGCGTTTTCCAGAACCGCCCGACGGCACAGGTAAGCCAACAAATGCGGATATTCCGTTACGAAAATTTCTACCGTCAGCTCCTTGCGGCTCGTAGCGCAGAAACGCTCCTCCCCGTTGAAAGGGTTCTCCATCAATTCCCATTCGGGAAACTTCGTGGCCCATTGCTCGCGAAAAAAATAGGCATTGAAATTAACCCGGAAAGAATCGATGCGGCTGTCGAAGTTTTCGTAATTGTCGTTAAACTCCGCAACTGAAAATGTCTTTTCGTCGGGATGGCTTTCTTCATCGTCCAGCGTAATCCAAAATACCGATTTCGGAGCACCGCACAAGATTGCATAGACAAAATGCGCCTTCTTTTTCAGATCATCGAAAAATTGCCGGATGTCGCTTTTGCGGATGTCGCAATCCAAACAGTCTTGAAGCAGATTCCCCAGCGTATAGGATTTTTGTGGCATGGTTCAGTAGTTATGGGTTTATAGAACAATTCTTAAACGTACGCAAAGGTTATAGGCACTTCGAGAATACAAAATAAAGGGACGACCGAATTGTAATTGCAATAAAATAACGATTGTCTGTTAACTAATCGTGGTTGGTCATCCCTTTTTCTATTAAAAAGACAATGCCAAATACGTTAGGCGATGGTTGTGTGACAGTGATGATGTAAGTCCGTATCGAGTTTCGGCATTGCATTTAACAAAAATCTTAAATTATTGTGAGAATACAAAATATATCGTAAAAAAACAGGTGCGGAAACAGTAAAGTCAGTAGTGGGAAAATATGAAGCTAAGATTCGAATATCCCGCACCCGTTATCGTAAAATTGAAGTATCGAAAAAGAGGGGCGGTAACGGACTGGTACGCCTCACACCACGATAAACGAAAAAGAGCATCCTTCGGCTTATCGTTTCCGTCCGCCCCTCGGCTTCCGAAACGCGAGCCTATGGAGGCAGGAGATTTCGGAAGCATTGTTACAGAAGAAGCAGGAACCGCAACGGACTTACTTGACATGATAGCTACATCACTTCCCTTGTCACTCTCTTTTTTAGCGGTTCCTGCATGATGAAAAACGGGTGCGGGACTGTCGATGAAAAAAATAGTGACGCAACTTCGACATGAAGAATTCCAATGTCCCGCACCCAGTTCGGAGAACGGCCCGCCGTTACCAGATTTAGGTGCCTTTAAAGCGGGATTATTATCGACGGCGAGCGTTCTCGTTACAGCGAATGACGGCGCCCCACCCCGCACCGACCGAGGGTCGGCGGAACGTGATTCTTTCCGATTGGGAGTATATGGCCGTAACATCGTATTATTAAGGGTTCGTTATTAAAATCCTCGTTCCGGCCTAAACACATAAAAAAGCACGGAACGCAGGTACAGCCCCAACGGTCGGCCTTGCGAGCCTTGGATTGGTAACTGCCCTTACGCCCGTGCCCGCCCACGGCACAAAGCCGCAGGCATGACAAGGGTTTCAGACAAATTTTACACCAATCCTAAAACCTATTATATCGCTATAATAGTCGCAAGTTTACCGCTGGTATAAAGGTTGTCCTAACCTTATGAATATGTTACGGCTATGGCGCCGTTTTCATCCGCAAAGGTAACATATCTTTTTCAATTTTAGTTATGCGACCCGACTGATGCCATAAAAGAATGACGAAACGTGAACCCGGCTCTGAAGAACCCCGCTGTCCTTTACAAGAAAGGTATGCGGCTTGCGTTACTTACGCTGCGTAGGTCGTAGGAAACCCGTCTGACTTCGTAACACAAGAGGCCCACGCCCGTCAGGTGTAGTTGCCTTAAATGTACTGCCCCGTCAAGGCGTGGTACGACCCGACAAGGACTCTCTTGTTGCCGCAGACTGTAAATTTCCTACGTTTACGCAAACAGCAACGCGATTCACGCCTTTACAGCGGATCGCTTGTCCCAAAGGTAGCACAAAAAATTCGAATCCGCAATATGTTGCGGGCACTTTTTGTGCCGTAGGGTTTATGCCGCCCGAATAGCCCATGTTCTGGCTTTAACGGAATACGCCGTCCTAAAACAACAACGGGACGGCCTTTTGGTTCCGTCCCGCTCGTGGTTACATCTTCATCCCGCGCCTTTGCTCCGTTTGTTCGATGTCTATTCCTATCCGCTCGTAAAACTCCTTTCGTTGCTGTCTGAACCACTCGTCGCAGTCCTTTCCGTTTATGGTGAACTGGAACCCGCTCGGCCCGTCCTTGTCGGGTTTGAATTGGAGAATGACATCGTTCGCCCGAAACGTATGATTATACCTTATCGAATGCAGCTCGCCCGTATATCTGTAAGGTTGCATCGTAAACAACGCTTTGGTCCGCTCCTTGTCCAACCCGACATCCTTGCAGTAATTTTCCCATTTCAACAGCCCCTTTACATAGGGACACAACTCATCGACACGCATCAAGGCTTTTATGACTTGTTGTGCTTCCTGTTTAAGGTTGGCCACCTCTTTATCGTGTCCGGCCTGCATGGTCTTGATCTCTTGTTGCAGTTGCCCGATGCACTTATCCTTGTCGGCAATTACCCCTTGCAAATCTGCAATCTGTTTTTCATACCTCGCGGGCTTGGGGTCGTGGAACAACGCTCCGATCCTTTCTACGGCTTTCGTCGTGGCATTCACGGCCACGCCTTTGAGTTTGTCGGTCTTGATCTCCCGCCGCGTCTGTGCCAACTCCGTTTCGGCTTTCTCCAATTCTTCTTTCTTCTTCCTCCGCTGTTCGTCGATAATGTTGCAGTCTGTCTGCGCGGCTCGTTGCTGTGCTTGGAGTGCGGCAATATCTACCGTGAGCGTCTTTTGCTGTTCTTTCAGATTCTCGATCTGTTCGGCCATTTCATTTTTCCGGACGAACACCTCGCGGTAATACTGCTGCGTGGAAATATGTTTTGCTTCCGATCCCTCGACGCCGCGTTGCAGTCCGTATTTGGCCATCGCTTCGGCATAGGTGGTCTGGTAGGCTTTGAGTTTGTCCCGTGCCATCACATCGTCGGCACATAGACGCGGGCGGTCTTTCTTAGTGCGATAGGTTCTCTTTCCGCTTTGGGCGTTCTTCTCCCGCTCCAGCTTGGCCTTTCTGCGTTCGCCCCGTGTGATCGGCACGACGGTCGCGTGTATATGTGGTGTTTTCTCGTCCAGATGCAGGACTGCCGACACAACGTTTTCCTTTCCGAAGGTCTTTTGCAGCCAGCCGCAGGAATCCTTGGCCCAAGCATCCAACTGTCCGGCCTGCCGGATACGCTTCATATCTTCGGGGCTTCCGGAGAGCATGACACGCAACGCCCTTACTTGGTTCTTTCCGATCTTGCGTTCCAGTCCTGCATTGTCCAGCCGGTGCTGGATCGCTTCGGTACGGTTGGTAACTCCTTTGGGGAACTCTACTAATTCTTCGTTCAGGTAGGTAAGTGTCGTTATGACGTTGGCGGGTGTTATTCTCCGCTCGACGTGTCCCGACATGGCGGCGTCCGTTCCGGCTGCCTTCTCGATATGCAATACGACATAGCCCATAGCGGTATAGTTTCAGGTGGTTTGGATAATCTGTTCTCGGCGGCATCGGAGCGAAGCGGATAAGGATTCGGAGTTGTCCCGGCCGTCCGGCTTGCGGAGTTGCCGCCGCAAGGGGTGTCCAGAGGGGCGCCGCCCCTTTGGCCTATTGGGGCATTTTCAGCGTTGCGGAGCAATGCGGAAAGAAAATGCCCTAATAGGCTATGCCTTTTGTAAAAAGGCGCGGGCGCGAAGCGGCCGATGGGTGGGCGACGGTGCCGCCGTCATGTCCGTCAGCAGGGGAAGCCGATGAAAGCGAACCGACGGCCCGGAAGCCCGTGCCCCTGTGCGCCCGGAGGGATCCTCCGTAAATCCCGAAGGGCGCACAAGGGCGGAAGGGCTGTTACTCCGCCAGACGGTATTTGTCGCCGAGGCGTTCGGTGAGCGCCGACATGTCGCGGCTTATCTTTTCATTGGTGATCTTCGCGTAGATTTGGGTGGTCTTGATGTTCGTATGCCCCAACAGGCAGCTGACGGTTTCGATAGGCATACCCTGCGAGAGCGTGATGGTTGTGGCGAAGGTATGCCGCGCGAGGTGGAAGGTCAGTTTGTTTTTAATGCCGCATTGCTTGCCGATCTCGCGCAGGATGTCGTTGCAATGGCAGTTGCACGGCATATAAAAGACATGGTTGTCGAGCCGCTGATCCGCGTATTTCTCGATGATGCGTTTGGGAATATCCAGCAGGCGGATACGGCTTTCGGTATTGGTTTTCTTACGTCGCGTGATGATCCACAGGTTACCGTCGAACATAGTTTGAAGGTTGTCCGTGGTCAGCCCTTTCACGTCGGCATAAGCCAGCCCCGTGAAGATGGAGAAGACGAACAGATCGCGGATGCGGGCATGCGCCTTGTTGGCCGTTTTATAGTTCATCACGGCCTTGATCTCCTCTTGCGAGAGATAACCCCTGTCCACGCTTTCGGGAGAGTTGATATAGCCCGAAAACGGGTTGAACGGCAGGCGCCCGTCGTTGCGGGCAATGGCGACGATATGTTTCAAGACGATCATGTAGCCCCACACGGTATTGGTGCGGCATTTCTTCTCCGTGCGCAGGAAATACTCGAAATCGTTGATAAAGGTAAGGTTCAGTTCTTTCAGCGGGATGTCCTCCCGGTGGTAGGTATGGGCGAGGAACTCCCGCACGCGCTTACACACGCAGCAGTACTTTTTCCATGTGGCGACCTCACGGTTGAAACCCACCTTTTTCCGGTATTCGACATTGTGCTGTTCGAAGAGTTTCAACAGCGTTTCCTGCTTTACTCCGATACCGAGGTAGGCATCCCGCAGTTTGGCGGCCGTGACATAGCCGTCCGACTGCATCAACTCCTGATAGCGGCGGTTCACCTCGACGCGGATTTTATCGACGGCAAGATTGATTTGCATGGCCTCGACGCTCTTGCCCGTCGCCCGGCCGTTCTTGACATCCCATAAACGCGGAGGAACGTCCATTTTGCAACTGAATTGTTTGACCTCGCCATCTACTGTAAGACGGCACATCAAAGGCAGATCGCCGTTGGGGCGGGCGCTGCCTTTCTTCACGTAAAATAAGACCCGAAACGTGCTTCGCATAATAAACCCGATTTTTGGTTACAAAGTTAATACCTGTCGGGCCGTTTGTCAAGATGTAAAATTGTGCAAAACACAGAAAAAGAATGTGTTACGCTTCAATAGCGAAGTAAATTCCGCGTAATGATCTGGTAACGATTCTTTGTCGGCGATAGGCTGTAAAACCGTATCGAACCAATTTCCGCATAACGCAAATTAACGCGCTATTAATTACAAGCCAACACTTTACACCTCTCGTTGCGCTATCCTGCTAATCCGCTGAAAGTTTATTTTATCCATCGAGGTATTCCAGAACCTGCTTTAGTAAAATAGGCTTTCAGTCCTGCGCTTTCTTTTTACTACTAACCCATCTGTGAGGGACGACAGAGAGAAAATATCGGCTTATGGAAAAATTAGTGCTGTTAATTATCATCAGCGCATTAGTCGCACTATTAGGTCGCAATCGTAAAATTGGATATGGTTGGAGCTTTTTCTTTTGCTTGATGCTTTCTCCTCTGATTGGATTAATCATAATTCTATGTTCTAAAAAGATTGAAATAAGATTTGAAGATGAAGACACAAATTAATAAGTTCAATATAAAATTTCTCCTTTTTGCATTGATTTTATTTAATATCTATCAATTACAAGCGGACGAGAGAAATACGGACCTCAATCGAACTTCCTCGGAGGATATAGAGGCCAGAGTACGAAGAAGAGCCCAAGACCTAAACAGTGGTAGAGTGGGCTATGAGGATACAGGGGCTCTTGGATGGGATAACCCAGAACCCATGCCGGAACTTGGGGATTTTGGTGCATCAGAATCAGATGAAATTTTGACAAATCCCCAAGGCCGTGCGGATGTAATTAACCAAAGAAATGCGGAGCAACAAGCGCAACCGGTAATTATTGTTTTCTTCATTTTGGGAATTGTTGTATTTATGATTCTAATTCTTTGCAATAGCAAAAAAGTATATTTCGAAGCAGCAGAAAAAGACAAACTATGAAAATTTTACGAGTTTTATTATGGATTTTTGGTGTCGCCAATATCCTTGTAGGTATTATTACGATGGCAAATGCTCCGGCAGAATTTGTCGGGCAGGGAATCAGTCAATTGGTATTGGGCATTGCTTTTTGTGGTGGTGCGATCTATTGCACGCAACGTATAAAAGCCAAGAAGCAAGAAGCCGAAGAATATGAAAAATGGCAAAAAAGATAAGTGATGTTCTGGTATAAAATAGTTGAATGGTTTAGAGATCGGTCAGATCGTCAAAATCTAATTTTGAAATTCAACGCAACGGCCAAAGAATCTTTCATTTTAGGGATCGCTCCGGTGTTGCTCAATGCTACTCCATCAAGGGGTGATAGCTCGTATAAACATGCCTATTCCCATTGGCTATTCTCCGGTTTTAGGATTAAGGCAATGTCTGGACGCAATCTCACAAGAGATGAAATGAAAGCCATTGGTGCGACAATTTTAGCAGACAGTGTATTGGTCCGCCGATTGGTTGTACTTGGTTTTGACACTCTCGAAGTCCACGACGATATAGGTATGTACGGATTAAAATGGCAGTTGAAAAACTTTATTGCGATAGCAGAATGATGGAATTATTACAAATCGATTCTCTGGCCTTGGCCAAGATCGGCGAAGGACCTATTCATAGGGTATCCACTATTTGGATGTGGGTTGCAATCATCGAAGGGTGTATCATTTTAGGTAGCTTTATTTGGAGCAGCTATAAAAAGACAACCCGATGTCAAATAAAATCGAAAGTTCTTCAAGAGGATATGGATTTAAATAATATTTTCAATAGTGCTTTTAATGCAGAACCTCTTTACAAAGAACTTACGAGGATATGCCATCCTGATAGATTTGCTCCTGATGAGGAGAAGATGCGGATAGCCGACGAGTTATTCCAAAGAATTACAAAAAATCGGAATAACATCAAAGAATTACAGAACCTGAGAGACGAAATGAACCAGAAACTTAAAATTAAGTTATAAATGGATGGTGAAACTATATATGGAATAATTCACGTGTTTTTCCTGATTGCTGGAGGTTATTTCTTGACGGAGGCAGAAAAGATCTTTGAAGAAAAGCATTATTATTCTACATGGTGGATGATACTATATGGCTTTTGTATTTTCCTATCCCGTATATAGCTGTTTTACTGTGGTTAATAGCCCGAAATATAGGTGAGAATATAAAGTTTGAAAAACCGGATTGAAATGTATTGTATTAATTGCGGAAAACAGGTAAATGGAAATATTCCAGTGTGTAGTGATTGTGCCATGTTGGTTATCCAAGAGCAACTACAATCTCATAAATTAGCTGAGAAAATAGATATTGAGGCCCAGGAATTTTCATTGACAAATGAGAATGAGCCGGAATCAATACCTGATTCAATAAAAAAGCATGCCCATCAAATAGCAAGCAGAGAGGACGATCAGATCATATACAAAATAATTATAACTGCTGCCATCTTCCTAATACTTGTCATCATCGTAGAAGCCATAAATCAAAGCTAAATATAACACTGGCAAGGCTCAGAGGTACAAGCATATTATAGACACTTATATTTCAAGATTTCCAGACAAAAGTTTCTGATATAATGAATAAAATACCGATAATTGGATTACCCCAAATAGGGTTACCCCTCCTCATAGTAAAAGCACAGGCCAAGAACCTGTGCTTTTTGCTTGATACGGGGAGTAATATCAATGTCCTTGACAAAAAAGTAGCTGAGTTCTTCCAACTTTCGGGTGGAACAGCCCAACAGCAACAATTCGGGATAGATGGAACACTCCAGACCACAGATGTTGTTAAATTGACTTTCTCGCTGGAAGAACGGGAGTACAAAGCCGATTTCTCGGTGATGGATTTATCCTCGGCTTTTGGAAAAGTGGAGGAAGAATCGGGCATACAGATTCATGGTCTGTTGGGATGTTCTTTTATGGAGCAACAGAAATGGGTGCTCGACTTTGAAAATCTGACACTTTGTCTTCCCTCGTAATCTGGGCTGAGTTTTACAGACTGCTTACCTTGCTTACCCACGAAGCAAAAAATAGGGGAGAAGCATCACGCCTCTCCCCTTTGCATCCGATTATGGTGTTGGAACTTCCTGTGTTTTAGTCTTTATCAGGTAGCCATAACGGCCTTGACGTTTAACACGTTTAAAATGCGCCATCAAGACGCGTCCCAGTTTTTGTTCAGATAACGAGCGTAGTCCAGACAGTCGAAGCAGGTTTTTGAGAATGTCGGTTGTTTTCATAAAACCCCCTTCGGGATCGGCTTCGTCGCATGACTCGTAGAAAGCCATGAGTTGCTCCTCCTCCGGAATTACGGCCCGGAACTCCTCGTTATTTTGTTCCAACTCGAATAGCTCCTCTTGTGAGAACCAATATTGAAACCCATTCTGAGCTAAATGAATTGCTTGGGAGTAGGCTTTGTCTAAGTCCGCAAAGGGTTGGTAATTAATTTGTTTAGCCTCGAAACATAAAAATCGTCTGTTCCCGGTTATATCGTGCAGAAAATCTTTGTTATTAATCGATCCTGCAAAGGATGCCCGGCGAGTGTAGTGCTCGTGAGTATAGGAGTAAGCCCTGCGAATATGTATGTCCCGCTTGGTTATCAGCTCTTTAAGTGCATCCAGATTGCGGCTCATATTTTCAAGTTCATCCATAATGATGATGCAACATTCCGAGAGTTTTACTTGCGAGTCTTTGTCCCGGACATTGACCATCCCTGCATAAACGTACTTTCGCAGAGGTGCTGGGATAAGGTTGCCCAGCCAGGTCGTTTTCCCCACACCTTGTGCTCCACTCAAAATCAAGGCAGTGTGGTTTACTACTTCGGGTTGTATCCATGACGCTACCATTGCCACGAACCATTTCTTAAAGGCTCGTCGCCAGAAATCTTGATTCCCTGTCGTCACGGTATCTGCCAGCAGCTCAATGTAATCGATTTGGCCATCATTCCTTGGCAAACTTGCTGTATATTCGGCATATGGGTCATACTCAACCATGAAGTTGGAGGTTAAGATTGTCCGCAACATATTCATAGAACATTGTAGATCAGCGTATTTCAGATCTCGGAGAATACTGTTGTAATCAAAGTCCCGCATCTCGGCAAAAGGAGTGTCAGGTTCTTTAACTAACTTAAATTCAGCCTTATTCGAAACAACGTTATACCGAAATAACCATTGGGCGCGTAAAAATAACTCAATTTGTTCGATGAGAGTGTTTCCTCCTGTCGTTTTAAGCTGCAATCCTTGGGATTGTGAGGTGAGTTGGGCAGGTGAAGTCTCGCCTTGTAAAAATGCTTCCAATCCAAGGTTATCATCTGGCGTAATCCCTACATCACCAGCTCCTTGGAAGTCTTGCAATGCGTTACTCATGGTGACCTCCTTTCTGCATTTTGGGGTCGCCGTCGATAATGGCATCAAGGCGGGATTTGCGAATGTAAAGTTTTCCGCCAATTTCAGTGAGCGGTAAAATATTCTTTGCGCGCCAATTAAATAAAGTGCGGCGCGTCACTTTCAAAAGCCGTTCAAGGTCGGCTAAGTCGAGATAGACATCGTCCTTGATTGCGACTTCTTTGGTTGTTTGCACCAGTCGCTCGGCACGTATGCCGCTCGAAGAGATGCCCGTAACCACCGGCTCTACTTGGTTTGTTTCATTCTTACTCGTTTTCATGATTAAAATGGGTTAAGTTGTTAATAATTAAATTAATAAATAAATTTTCCATAATGTTATGGTATTGTGTCGGGAGCTACCCGGCGTGTTACATTACAAGGCATGGCGCGACCATTCCTCCGAGTTGCCCTGTTTTTAGTAGAGCGGGCCGCTCTCTTCATACGTCAAAGAACCTCGCCGCTTAAAGCGACAAAAAATCCACGACAAATTACGGCATCTTTTGCCATACTGACGTGAAAAACGGTTTTAGCATCTCGGACTTAGGGTTGGGCCGGTGCTTGTGTATAATCGCCCCGTTATTGCGATGTTGCAAAGATCGAAAGAAAATCGGATTAATCCAAAACATTTAAACTTTCTTACCGCATGTTTCCGCATTTTTCAGGGTTTTGCATAGCTTTCATTATATCAGTCTCTTGGAGTTTTCGTGGGAGCTAATTTTTGTGTTTGTATATATTGTTGATTATCAGTGCGTATTGTGTTTGGTTCGACTCCCGCCACCTCCACTGAAAACCGAGTGGTTATGAGAAAAATCCTGTAATTCTGCGAATTACGGGATTTTCTTTTTGTGCCCTGCGGGTGCGTGCGGAGGGATGCGGAAGATCTTCCCTTCGGCGAAAGTCGCCCACAGCGAGCCGTCGGGAGCCTCGGTGATGAAGTTCGCCGCCGAGTTGCAGCACTTGACGCACCACAGCGGTGTGCCGTCCTCGCGCACGGCGGCGACGTTGCCCGAGCGGTCGGCGAGATAGGCTATGCCGCCGTTCACGGTCACCGGGCAGGCCGTGTAGTCGTAGCCGAAGCCCGCGGGGGTGATCCACAGCCGGCGGAAGGCGTCCGGGGCCGTGTCGATGGCCAGCAGTTCGCCGTCCATGGTTTTGACGTAGAAGCGTTTGCTGTCGGCGCTCATGCCCGATGCTTCGCGGGCCTTGTAGTCGGTGCAGCGCCATACGACGCTTCCCGAGGCGAGGTCGAGGCAGGTGACGGCGCGGTCGGGCGCGTCGATGAACACGCGGCCTCCGGCGATCCGGGGAACGATGTTGCCCGGGGACAGGAAGAGGCTTTTCGAGCCGTTGGTCCACTTCCAGCCGAGTTTTCCCGTCGCGGCGTCGAGGCAGTGGAGATGCCCGTTCCAGGCTCCGAAAACCAGTTTCCCGTCCGCCAGCGCGGGTTGCCCCTGCGACTGGCCGCGGCCGTAGTCGTAACACCACAGAATCCGCCCGTCGCTCACCGCGATTTTGGCCATCGTGCCGTTGCCCAGCCCGATGTAGAGCGCCGCGCCGCTGCCGCGGCCGTCGACGAGTCCCTGCCCGACGATCGGCGTCGGGGTGTCGATGTGCCACCTCTCGCGGCCCGTGCGGGCGTCGTAGGCGCGCAGTCCGTCGGTCGTCGTGCCCGCGATGACCAGCCCTTCGGCCACGAGGGGCGTGGTGTAGAGCGCCCCGCCGAAACGCTGACGCCACACCTCGCGGTTGCGGCGCGTGTCGTAGGCCCGCAGCATGCCCTGCGTCGTGCCGTAATACACCAGGTCCTTGTAAAAGGCCGCCCCGGTGTAGATTGTGGCGCTGTCCTGCAACACAAGCTGCGCATGCGCCTTGTAATCGGGAACCGGGGGCGTCGGGTCGGAGGCGAGGGCCAGCGTTCGCGGGTCGTCCTGCATGCGGATCGTGAAGCGGGTGCGCGGCTCCGCGCCCAGCGTCTTTTCGCGCACGCGGACCGAGTCGCCCCAGAAGTCGAGCAGCGTGTAGCCCGCGTCGGAATCGCTCTTGCCCCGCAGGGCGCGTCCCTGAATGCCCGCTATGGAGTCGAAGTTGAACAGCGAGGGTGCGCGGTGGTAGTGGCCGAACAGCGTGAGCGGGATGCCCAGCCGCCGGAGCGTCGCCGTCACCTCCGTGCGGTTCGTGAGGTCGTTGTTCAGCGGATAGTGGCAGAGGCTCACGATGCGCTGGCCGGGCCGGGCCTTGGCGGCCTCCGCGGCCAGCCACGCGAGGTCCTCGGTGCGCACCGCTCCCATGGCCATCTTCATAAAAGGTCCCGAAGCGTAGCCCAGAAAGAGGTAGTCCCCGGCACGGAAGGCGGTGCGCCCGTCGTGGCCGAAGATCCGGGCGAAGGTCGTGCAGGCGCTTTCGGACCACGTGGTCTCGTGGTTGCCCGGCACGGCGTGCCACGGTTTTTCGAGCCGAGAGATCAGCCCGTGGACGTATTCCAGTTCGGCGTCGCTGCCCAGGTTGGTGAGGTCGCCGCCGAAGATCACGATGTCGCACGGCGAGGCGTTGACTTCGTCCACCGCGACGCGGAAGAGCGAATCCTGCACGTTGCCGGGCGTCACGTGAATGTCGGTCAGGAAGGCGACGCGGAGCGTGTCGCAGGGAGCCGGGGCCGGGAATGCCGACGACGCCCACAGCGCGCCGAAGCACAGCAGGATTTTGGAGTATTTCATTGGGCTTGCGCAGTTTTGTCGTTACAAGATACGAAATTCGGCGGAAAAAGCTATCTTTGCGTTGCAAAAAACAGGGGGACTATTCCCGATAAGCGGTGCCCGCATTTTGGTTGACAATCCGGTCGCATGCGATAAGTCCCCTCCGAGGAGGGGATTTAGGGGAGGGTCAGATTTGCAAATGTGGCCAAAGGCCGCAGGAGATTGACCATGAGAACGACTAAACGATACTGTAACTAAACTACATGCTGATATGAAAACCATTCTTCTTCTGGGTTCCGGCGAGCTGGGCAAGGAGTTCGCGATTGCGGCGCAGCGGCTGGGACAGACCGTCGTGGCGTGCGACAAGTATGCGGGCGCTCCCGCGATGCAGGTGGCCGACGCCGCGGAGGTCTTCGACATGCTCGACGGCGACGCGCTGGCCGCTGCGGTCGCAAAACACCGCCCCGACATCATCGTTCCCGAGATCGAGGCCATCCGCACCGAACGGCTCTACGAGTTCGAGCGGGCGGGCGTCCAGGTCGTACCGAGCGCCCGGGCCGTGAATTTCACGATGAACCGCAAGGCCATCCGCGACCTCGCGGCGAAGGAACTGGGGCTGAAGACGGCGCGGTATTTCTACGCCGCATCGCTCGGCGAACTGCGCGAGGCCGCCGCGAAAATCGGCTTCCCCTGCGTGGTCAAGCCGCTGATGTCCTCTTCGGGCAAGGGGCAGTCGCTGGTCAAGGGTCCCGACGAGCTGGAACGCGCCTGGCATTACGGCTGCGAAGGGTCGCGCGGCGACATCCGCGAACTGATCATCGAGGAGTTCATCCGCTTCGACAGCGAAATCACGCTGCTGACCGTCACGCAGAAGGATGGCCCGACGCTCTTTTGCCCGCCGATCGGACATGTGCAGAAGGGCGGCGACTACCGCGAGAGTTTCCAGTCGCCCGTGATCGCACCCGAACACCTCGCCGAGGCGCAGCGCATGGCCGCCGCCGTCACCGAAGCCCTCACCGGGGCCGGACTGTGGGGCGTGGAGTTCTTTTTGAGCCGCGACAACGGGGTCTATTTCTCCGAGCTGTCGCCCCGGCCGCACGACACGGGCATGGTGACGCTGGCCGGGACGCAGAACCTCAATGAGTTCGAACTGCACCTGCGCGCCGTGCTGGGGATTCCCATTCCGGCGGTCACCTTCGAGCGCATGGGCGCCAGCGCGGTGATCCTCTCGGGCGTGGAGACCTCCGCGCCGCGTTACGGGGGCGTGGAAGAGGCCGTCGCCGGAGATCCCCGCACCGACATCCGCATCTTCGGCAAACCCTCGGCGCGCGTGAACCGCCGCATGGGCGTCGTCGTGGGCTACGAACCCCACGGCAGCAGCCTCGAAGCCTTGCGCGAACGGGTTTGCGCCGCCGCCGCAAAAGTGAAAGTCTCCGAATAACGACAACTCCGGCTTCCCGGCCGCGAGCGACCCGCGAAAACCGCGGGCCGTTCAGCCGGAACCGGACCATAAAACCGATCCATGAAAAAGTACGCAATTATTTCGACCGAAAAGGGGACGATGAAAGCCGAGCTGTATGCCGACGAGACCCCCGGAACCGTGGCCAACTTCGTCGAACTGGCCGGACACAACTTCTACGACGGGCTGACCTTCCACCGTGTGATTCCCGACTTCGTGATCCAGGGCGGCTGCCCCAGGGGCGACGGCACGGGAGGTCCGGGCTACACGATCAAGTGCGAGACGTCGGCCCCGCGCCAGCGCCACGACCGCGGCGTGCTGTCGATGGCCCATGCCGGGCGCGACACGGGCGGTTCGCAGTTCTTCATCTGCCACAACCGCGAGAATACGCAGCATCTCGACGGCCGCCACACCTGCTTCGGGCAGGTGGTCGAAGGGCTGGACGTGATCGACGACATCCGCCCGGGCGACAAGATTCTTTCGATCCGCATCGTCGAGGAGTAACGAATCCCGTCCGATCCCCATGTCTGCGACCGCAACCGGTTACCTGGCCTCGAAGCCGCGCTACGAAATCCTCGACGGACTGCGCGGCGTGGCGGCGATGATCGTGGTGGCCTTCCATCTGCTGGAAACCTACTCCAAAGGCCCTGCCTACCAGGTGCTCAACCACGGCTATCTGGCCGTCGACTTCTTCTTCGTGCTCTCGGGCTTCGTGATCGGCTACGCCTACGACGACCGCTGGAACCGCATGTCGCTCAAGGGCTTCTTCAAGCGCCGCCTGGTGCGTCTGCATCCGATGGTCATCATGGGGTCTCTCATCGGCGCGCTGTTCTTCTACTTCGGGGCCGCGGCCTTCCCGATGATCGCCGGCGTACAGTGGTGGGAGGTGCTGCTGATCTGCCTGCTGGGCTGTACGATGCTGCCTGCGCTGCCGTCGTGGGACATCCGCGGCTGGGGCGAGACCAGCCCGCTGAACGGACCCGCATGGTCGCTGCTCTACGAATACATCGCCAATATCCTCTATGCCCTCGTCATCCGGCGCTTCCCGAAATTCGTGCTGGGGCTGTTCGTGGCCGGAGCCGCGGTGCTGACGCTGGACCTCACGCTGAATCTCGACCTGTTCGGCCTGCTTTCCGCCGACCGCTCTGCGGCCTACACCGTCATCGGCGGCTGGAGCGTCACCCCGGAACAAATCTACATCGGCTTCTCGCGTCTGCTGTATCCCTTCTTCGCGGGGCTGCT
>OOAH01001101.1_pt1 | contig 26387 bp, 27 predicted proteins | sample 1671801 | NCBI WGS metagenome assembly OOAH01 (sample SAMN06348194, study PRJEB24527) | human gut metagenome | biome: human gut; feature: ankylosing spondylitis patient; material: feces | host: Homo sapiens | place: China | collected 2015-10 | reverse complement strand
CTCGGAAATCAATCCGACAGGCGGAGGATTTTTGTGTCCTCAAAGACACAGCAAGTTTGTGTTTCGGGCATACCGAAACCGCCTGCTCCCACTTAGGAACTCCGTGGAAGCTACATCCCGCTGGTCTAATCAGTATCAATATTATAGACATTAGAATTTGAATCTTACAGATGGAACAAAAGCAAAAATTTAGTAGAATAAACAAGGGCGGTCGCCCCAAGAAGGAGGCGGCAGACAAGCTGAAATACCGTCTCACGGTGAAGATGACGACATCGGACTACTACACCCTGAAAGGCAAGGCTCGGAGCGCAGGCATATCTGCCGGGGAATTCCTGCGCGAGTGCATGAGAAGCTGCCATGTGAAGGAACGGCTCACGCCGGAACATACGGATTATGTCCGCAAGCTATGCGGCATGGCGAACAACCTGAACCAGCTTGCACATAAGGCGAATGCCGCATGCTTCGTCACGGTGAGGATGGAGTGCCGCATGCTCGTGGCACGTATCGAGGAACTGCTGAACCTTATCTTCCTATGATAGCCAAAATCGTCAAGGGAGGCAATTTCAGGGGTGTGGTGAACTACATCCTTGAAAAGGAAAAGGATGCCAAAATCCTTGTCTGTGACGGCTTGTTTTCAGAAAATAAGGACAAGATAGTCATGAGTTTTGAGGCGCAGTCAGGGATGAATCCGAGGGTGACGAAGCCTGTCGGACATATTGCACTGGCATTCTCCAGAGAGGACGAACACCGCCTTACCGACCGGACAATGGCAGGAATTGCATTGGAATACTTGGAGAGAATGGGTATAAAGGACACACAGGCTCTTGTCGTGCGCCACTTTGACAAGGAGCATCCGCACGTGCATATCGCATTCAACCGCATTGCAAATGACGGCAGGACAATCAGCGACCGGAACGAGCGAATACGAAGCACACGCGTCTGCAAGGAGCTGACCTTAAAATATGGTTTGCACATGGCTAACGGTAAGGATAATGTCAAGCGTAACCGTCTGAAAGAGCCGGACAAGACCAAGTACGAGCTTTATTCCCTCCTTAAATCTGAAGTTTCAAGGTGCGGCAACTGGCGGCAGTTAGCCGCTAATCTGGAAAAACAAGGCGTGGAAATGCAGTTCAAATACAAGGGAAACTCGGACGAGGTGCAGGGTGTAGTCCTCTCCAAGAACGGCTATCCGTTCAGCGGTTCCAAGATAGACAGGCAGTTCAGCTACTCCAAGATAGACGCGGCTCTGAACTCCAACAAGTATGAGGAACGGCAAAGGGTAATGACAGGCAATCAAACACCAAAATACCCAACATCACAATTTGAGCTGACAGGCAACGATGATTTGTACAATGGTTCTATCCGTCTGTTCATGCCAAGCGGTACAAACGGGCAGACGGAGGAAAACTATTTTGAGGAACAGTTGAAACGTAAGAACAAGAAAAAGAAACAACGTAAAATCAGTTTATAAATATGGATAATAACGAAGTATATGCGCTCTTTGAAGACATCAAGAGTGGCTTAAAGGGAATCAACAACAAATTGGAGAATACTCCAAAAGCAAGCAACAGCCAATCAGGCGGACAGCCTTCGGCAATGGACTTGACACTCATAAAGAAATTGCTGGACGGTTCAGCAAGGGAACACAGGGAACAGACCGAAGCCATGCTGACCAAGTTCGGAGAAGAAGAAACTCACGCATCAAACAGGATTCTGAATCTGTTGCACGACTTGAAAGAATCGTTTGCCCGAAGTTCGGATGAACGAAAAGACGAGCCGCAGGAACATATCCACCGCCACAGCTTCGACATCAAATCAAGCAAAGTGTTTTCTCTTCTGGTTGGCATGGGTGTCGTTTGCAGTCTTTCCATCTGGGGCAACATCGAGCTTTGGCAGTCCAGACGTCAGTATGCTGACGATGCCTTGAAGTTCCGAGCCATCCGCTCGTGGGGAGGATGCAGCCCTAAAGAAATTCTTTGGCTGAACGATGTGTTCGACATCCGGCGTAATGAAAAAGCCATCGAATGGGTGCGCGGACAGGCTGACGGTTACGACAAGGATTTGAAAACCGTATCCGACAGTCTGATGCAGGAGAGCTTGAAGGTAAGACAAATGAAAGGCAGCAACAAAAAGTAACGTGAATGGCATCAGTAAAAGTGAAATTTCGTCCTTCTTCCGTAAACGGCAAGGAGGGATGCATCTATTATCAGGTGATACACAACCGCGTAGTCCGCCAGATACATACCGATTATAAACTTTTTGCTTCGGAATGGGACAACCATTCCGAAGCAGTTATCCTACATCATATTCCAACAGAGATAAAACGTGATAATTATATCCTCTCAATAAGTGAACGCATCAATTGGGATAGGGAAAGACTGAAAAAGATTATCCTCGCATTAGGTCAATTCGATTCCTTTACAGCAGAAGATATTGTTCTACGTTTTCAAGAAAACAGAAAGGATACATCGTATGGAGCTTATATCCAACAACAAATAGTAAGATTAAAGCGTTTGGGTAAGATACGAACGTCGGAAACATATACTGCCGCTTACAAAAGTTTCCATACTTTTACAGAAGGACAGGATATTGGGATAGACAAGCTCAATGCGGATTTGTTGGCAGAATACGAAGTCTATTTGAAAGGCAGGGGAAACTCTCCGAATACCATCTCGTTCTATATGCGCATTCTGAAAGCTGTTTATAACCGTGCGGTAGAAGACGGACTGGTTGAACAACGGTATCCATTCAAATTTGTCTATACAGGGGTAGAGAAAACCATAAAGCGAGCTATATCACTTAATGAAATCAGGCACATTAAAGGGTTAGACCTGTCTTTGAAGCCAAATCTTGATTTTGCCCGTGATATGTTTCTTTTCAGCTTCTATACTCGTGGTATGTCGTTCATAGATATGGCTCATCTTAGAAAGAAGGATTTGCAGAATGGGATTCTCTCATACCGCAGACGCAAGACAGGGCAACAACTGTTTGTCAAATGGGAAAAGTGCATGCAAGAAATAGTCGATAAATATCCTGTAAACGAAACTGAATATCTTTTGCCTGTTATTACAGAACCGAACAAGGATAATCGGACGCAATATTCAAACGGACTTCATCGTGTAAACCATTTGCTTAAACAAATCGGAGTACAATTAGGCTTACATATGCCTTTGACAATGTATGTTGCCCGGCATTCGTGGGCAAGTATCGCCAAAAGCCGCAATGTACCGATAGCTGTTATCAGTGAGGGAATGGGACATGATTCGGAGAACACTACGCAAATATACCTTGCATCGCTTGATACTTCCATTGTTGATAAAGCCAACAAGAAAATACTGGATTTGCTGTAAGCCATAAATGTTTAGCAAATGTGTCCAACGCTTGATAAGAGACGGATAGCCGCAACTATCTTGCTGCTATATAGCAATATTTGAACCGTTACGATGCTGTTTTAGCCAAACATTCGATGTCTTTTGCAAAACAAATACATTGTAGAAGATGAAATTCCGGTGTCTTTTTGTATTAAAAATCAAAATTTTGCGTAACTTTGCATTGTAATATCCGTCTCTTATCAAGAGAAAGATTGCCAAACAATAATATACAATTGCAGTATGGGAGCTTTGTTTAATATATTAACACATTCATTGGGTAGCATTTTTTTAGGCATTGTGATTGCTGTGGGAGGTGTTGTTCTCATGTTCTTTATTATCCACTCATGGTGGCGCAATTCAAATTTCACCCCATTAAGTTTTCTTATTGCGTTTATTTTATTTTTCTTGCTCAGTTATCAGGCTGTGCTTATATGTGGAGCAGTAACAATAAAGACATATGGTGACGATGTAGAGTGTACAGTCAATAAATTAATGGACCAAGTACCTCCTGATACCCAACTCTCATCTGAGGATGCTCAAGTGATATTGAATCAGGTAAGCAATGAATTCCCGATAGTTGGGTATTATGTGAACAAGGTCGAATCTTGGGGGAATACGCCTTCCTCAATAGCTAAATCGTTAGTAGATGCCTTGCATCGATACTTGAATTGGTTTATTTTGCGCAGAATCGGATGGTGCTTGTTGTTTATTGTGTTCGGTGCAGTAGCTGTCATCAATACCATTTCCAAAGAAAACAGGAATGGAAAATCTCCAAGATATACTTCCAGACGTTTGAATTCCAAAAGAGGTAGCAGATACCGGGCGTCAAGATACAGGGGCAGATGATATAAGACATTTTCAATTTGATTAAAATTTAAACAATTATATTATGTCAGACACAATTTTTTCCAAGGGAAACCATATTTTGGTTGGCTTAGGCGGTACAGGTGGAAAGATTCTGAAAGCATTTAAAATGCGTATGTTCGAGGAATTTCCTACTCAGGAAGAAAGAGATAAACTGCCTGTGTCTCTTTTATATGTTGATTCTACCGATGAAATGATGCCAAAGGATGGCAAAGCCCGTCCTGATTTTCGTGTAATGGGGCAGGATGCTTCTTTTACCCAAAATGAATTTCTTAATATTAAGGCAGTAGATGTTGAACACATATTGAATCATATAAACAATTATCCGGCAATCAGAGGTATTGTAGATAATGTGGAATCTGTTCGTAGTGCTATTGGAGCACTTGGTCAGGCAGCTGGACAAAAACGACGTGCAGGACGCTTACTATTTGCTGCAAATGCTGTCGGATTCGTGAATAGCATACGTGATGCCTATGCCCGTTGCGAGCAACGGTCTGGCGACTCTTCCAAATTGAATATTCATATTTTCGCAGGTCTTTGCGGTGGTACAGGTTCGGGTGCTATTGTAGATGTAATCGTACAAACACGCAAGACTTTCCCTAATTCATACATCAATGTTTATGCCATGATTCCAGAGATGAATCTTCCTAAAGCTGATATGGATCAAGGTCGATATTATCAAAACGGTTATGCGGCTATCAATGAGCTTAACGCCTTGCAAAGCGGTCGTTGGTATCCGCAAGATGTGACTGGCAATAGTCTAGCACATCTTTATAATGACCGTATAAAAGGTGTAGCGAATGGCGTAACTATATATAGTAATGTAAACGAGAATGGGCTTACCGTTAATTCTCTGACTGAATTGCCGAAAGTAGTGAGTGATTACATCTTTGCTCGCATTTTCTTGATTAATGAGGAAGACGAAATAAATTCGGATATCATTCGTGCATATAATTTTGAGAACATGGATGATTTTGCTCTTGAATATGACGAAACGGCTAATCCAGACGACAAAGGACATATTCCGGTGGCTCGTACTAAAAAGGTTTGCTCTTTTGGAATAAAACGTGTAATATATCCTGAACTGAGAGTCCTGAAACATATTACTTATACGGTAGGTGAAAGTGTTCTTTATCAATTCAAGTATAATAACTGGCGGGAAAACCAAGGCTTCGTTAATGAAGAACGGAATAAGGATTATCGTGCGGAATACCTGAACAAGGATAATTTGACGAAATGGAAACTTGACGAGTCTCATTTGATATTAGAGGAAAAAATATTAGAAACAGATACGGATTATCCTAAATTCAATGATTATTGGCACGACAAAGCCCTGCTTTATGCGGAGGAAGCTAAAAAGGCTGATTGTCCATTGAATGAACTAGACAATATTATGAATGAATCTTTTGAGAGATTTTTCCGCGAGGATGGTGTTGTAGCTTACTTCACTGGGAAGGAACGCGCTATCCCCGAAATGGCTAAAGAAGTTCGCCGTATAATAGAAAAAGGTTTGTTTGATAAATGGCACTTAGGCGATGTGTCTATCGTAGAACTTCAGAAAGTGTCTAAGCTGTTGTTAGAGCGGATAACGGAAATACGCAAGGAACTTGACGACCGGTTCAAGGAAGAAAACGAGAACTATAAAGAATGTGACGAAGCACGTGCGGATAATGTTCAAGAGTGGAGTCGTTTAGGTATCTTGCAACGTATGGTAGGTGCCGGTGCACGCCGTTATGGTGACCACCAAAATATTCTGATAGACTATTATACATCAAAGACAATGTGTGTCGCTATTGATTTTGCAAAGAAGTTAGCGGCAAAAATCTTTGTTGAATTGGGAAAAATGGATGCTGATATTTCCATGTTCGGTCAAAAAATCAATGAAGCCATAGAGGAAACGGAACGTCTTATTACTGCCCAACGTAAGGTGAATAAAGGTCTTGAGGATATGAAAGGAGCCATCGTAGAAGTGAGCGAAGAAGAAACGATGAAAGAGTTCGAGGCAGATGTTAAAATAGATAAGGTGGATATGCCTAATATAGCTCGCCAGTTACGTGACACTATTTTACCGGAAAGTGACTTTATAAATTTTGGAATTTTAGCCAATAACATTTCTGTTGATGAAATAAAGGACGCTTTCGATGTGAAGCTCTCGCAGATAGTGAAAACAAAACACGATGAAAAGGCAGATTCAGATAATAAGGTATTGGGGTTGAATATACTTACTCAACTCCGTCAGAAATTAAAAACAGATGATGACATCAAGGCTTTTGCATCAAAAATTGTTGCTCAAAGTGGCGTATATCTAATTCTGAATAACGACCAGATACAATTGCATTTACGTAATAACGAAGGCAATCTGAGTCCTACTAATCCAGCCAGCATCAACAAAAAGACAATTTTGGTTTCCATTCCTTCACCAGATGACAATATATTGTTAAAAGGTTTTGCAGACAAACTTGAAACTGCATTTAAGAATTCGTTCAATCAAAGTACAGCTCGTACGACTATTGTGGTGAACCGTAAAAGTGTGCGTAAGGATGAACTGTCTATCATAACAGTTTCTTATTGTTTCCCGATGCGTGCAGTTGATTGGATGAAGCCATATAAACAGCGTTATGAAAATTTCCTGAATACAGGTAATAGCGTGACTGATGAGGGAAATGCTATACTTTTGCATAGCGAAGGACTTGGACGGCAATTTCCTTCACTCTTTGCATCAGAAAATGCAGAAGAAATAGCTGCAAAAGATACTCAGGTAACAATAGCTCAGTCCACTTCAATACAGCAGTCCGGTTCCACACAACCTCATTCAAGCAGTGGAATGACTACGTCTCCATTACCTCCCGGTGTGCCAGTTATGCCTCCTGCTCCGCCTGTTGAACCTGACATCAAAGTGATGTTGTATGTCGGAGGACAACAGTACGGTCCGTTCAATAGGGAAATGTGTGTTCAAATGGTTAAGACTGGACAGCTTACAGCCCAGACACTGGTATGGATGGAGGGGATGCCGGCATGGATGCCGGCTGGTCAGGTTTCTGTATTGAGCAGTCTATTTGCTCCTGTAGTACCTCCCATGCCTCCAGTTAACAGTGGTATGCCTCCTATACCTCCTGTAAGGTAATAATTTAATGTTAATATAGTTAACGATTCAAAACATAAATCAGATATGGCAACTAATAATAAGTATAAAATTGTGAGATATGGATTGTGTATGAATGACAATTGTCCCAAGTCTAAGGCTAAAGAAAGGCAACAGATAAGTGGACGCGAAGAATTTGTTTGCAAGGAATGTGGAAAGCCTCTGTTCGAATGCCCTCCTCCAAGAAGTTGGTGGAATAAGAACGAAAAGACTTTGTCAGGACTGTTGGCAGTGGCTGCTATACTGGGCACAGGTTGTTTCTTTTTCATGTCTCCTAAGAACAATAATAATGCTGAATTAGCTTCACCTTCTGTTCCAGAGGTGATTGAAGAAACCCCAGTAGAATCAGAATCGGAAGTAATGGAACAAGTTGTTGAACCAACGCTTGAAAAAGAAGAAGCAAAACCTACCAAAGAAACCGTTACATCTGTCAGGAATAGCCTTGATTTGGGGTACGCCACATATAAGGGACGAATAAAAAACGGTTTGCCTCATGATGAAAATGGACGTATGACTTTCAAGGAAAAGCATCTTATTGACAAACGGGATTCTCAAAAACGTATGGCAGAGCCGGGTGATTATATTATTGGAGAATATGTGAACGGTAAACTTGTGCAGGGAGTTTGGTATAATGAGAAAAATACCGTGAAAGGCAGTATTATCATTGGTTTATAGCATCAGAAATGAGATATTTTGTTTATATATTCTTATTCATGTCTGGATTTTGCAATCTGTATGCTCAGAATGCAAAATTCAAGACTGATTTGTTGGAATCGCTTGCAGAGAAGATACAATTCTTGCCGAAACTCGGACAAAAAAACATGAGTATAGAAGCCGGTGTTCTCCATAATCAGCCTTTATATGCAAATATTAATGATAAAGGGACTATAACACACATTGGCTTTCGTCTCTTTCCGGATGAATTGAAAACTGAAAGCAAAGATGTTTTGGAATTCATTGAACGCTATTTTTTGGAATTAAGCCTTATTCTTGACGATAACCAGCGTAGCCGGAAGATGCAAGATGACAAGTTCATCTTTTTATTAGGGAATTATAAGGGATGGGATTCCTTGATTGATGGGGCTGATTTTAGACTATCAAAGGTTGATGACAAATATTACGAAGCTACGTGGAGCAAAAATGGAGTGGATAGATTGTCAGTCGCTTTTCCAATATGGTGCGAATTGCTAACAGGCATGCCTTTGAATGAAATCCAAAAAACGCTTTATCGGTCTGTCAAGGAATATCCAGATTCACTTCAGTTAGTCGAAAACTTTACAGATATGATTAAGTTGGACGACAGTGTATATGTGACAAATCCTGTCAAGCATTACGAACTTGCTGAATTGATTGATTCTCGTTATTATTTTAAAAACGATGAGATGTTTTATGTTGTGTACGATGAATCCCATCTTGGTTACTCCATTGCCAATCTGTTTCATATCCCCAATCTCGGATATGGACGAGAACTCCAAATAGAGCAGTCTCTCTATGGTTTTAAATCCATAACCTTTACAGTCAGCGTGTCAAAATGGGTCAGCTATTGCTTAAATGAAGATATGAATGTATATTTTGCCATTGAAAATGAAACGGCTGAAAACATCAAAGCTGTAGTATTGGCAGAAAATAAGAATATGGGTTACAATCATTTGCTATCAGTAACGGTACCAAAAGATTTTATTAGCAATCCTGCAGTAAGGCTGACTGCTACATTAAATGCATTCATACCCACACATAATATACGGAGTTTATATCAAGAGTATAAAAATAAAGAAAAATAACGATGAAGTTAAAATTACAGATAGGTGTATTCGTATCCTGTCTGAGCATTTCGCTTTCTGTTCTAGGGCAGGGAAAGGACTTGACAGTAAATCAAATCAATGAGATTAAGAAGTCCGGTAATTATATCTATGCAGAAGCTACAATGCCGGAACAAGAGCAAGCAAAGGACGGTGCAATGACTTTGTTGCAGGCTTCAATTGAAAATTGGTTAAAGGTATCTGATTTGTCACAAAAAGCCTCTGACACTTCGTTGTTTGACTACATAAAGGAAATCAATGCAAAGAGGGGTAGTCAGCATCGCGTATTTGTGTACATAAACAAGTCTGATCTGGTCAGGCAGAAAGAAGAGAGTACAACACCTGTTCCGGTTAAGGGAAATGATAAACCTACTGTCACTAAAGTGCAAGTGATTGATTTGACGGAATGTACAGTTACGGAAGCGAATGTAAGCATGGATGAAGATTCACGTTCTTATAAATTAAATGATGTGGAAGAAGAAATGGTACTTATTAAAAAATTTGATGAGATAAAGCCTTTTGTAGAGAACTTGAAAACTAAAGACCGCCTGAATCGTTACGGTAAATATGCGACATTACCGAAAACCGGTAAATTTCATATGTTCATATATTCACAAACTGGCGATGTGGTGGCTTGTTTGCTGAGAACAGATAATGGGTATTATAATCTAAGGGAACTAACTCCTGACAGTATTGACAATTATAAAAAATGCGGTTCTATATGGCTGGAAATAATAAAATAATGATATTGATGAAGAAAATGCTTTCTTTATTCTTTCTGTTGGCAATGTGCAGCTTCGTTTATGCAGGAAATACAGTGAATGTTGTCATATCAGATGGTTTGGACAATCAAATTTTGAAAGATAAAATTGAGAAAAAAATGTCCTTGCTTTTGTCTGAAATTAATGAAGCACAAGCATCACAACGTAATCTGAATTTTGAAAAACTGGCTCTTTCGCCTTCTGTAACACGTTCTTTGTCTATGTTGTGGGAAAACACTCCTTTCATGTGTTCAGAATCTGAAATCGTGGAACGATGTTTGGAAACAGGCTCAGGATACCAGATAAGGAACATCCCGTTGGAAATGAAGCCTCGTGGAGATAGACCGTACAATGACAATGAGTATCAGGAGGCGGTTGTAAGTTTTAACAAGAACGGTGATTTAGAGAGCTTCTATTTGTCCATCAGCATGAATCTGTACTTGGAAGTAATCAAAAGCAACCTTGAACTGACAGACTTGCGACGTCGCCAATTGATACTTGACTATGTTGAGCAGTTTCGTACGGCTTACAATCAAAAGGATTTGGATTTTTTGGAGCAGGTCTTTAGTGACGATGCACTTATTATTACTGGAAAAGTCGTGAAGAGAGCTCCGATGGATGGAATCAAAATGCCGGACAAGATTACTTATAAGAAACAGGACAAGCAGCAGTATTTAGGGAATCTGAAACGTGTATTCGCTACTAATCAGACAATTAAGGTTACTTTTGACGAAATTGAAGTCATGCGACACCCCGTAAATGTAGATTTCTATGGGGTCACTCTGCATCAAGGATATTCTTCTGACAATTATCATGATGACGGTTTCCTATTCCTTCTGTGGGATTTTTCGGATGAATCGCATCCGCAAATACATGTGCGTACATGGCAGCCTGACAGATTAAATAACCAGCGTTTGCCGAAAGACGAGATATTTAAGTTAAGCGATTTTGATATTTAAATAAAAGGCGATGAAGAACATGAAATTTCTCAGTTTTATACTATTAGGGGTGATGTCGACATTCAATTGTCTTGGACAAGAAGTTATTATCAAGAACTTCGAGGAGAAACTGTCCGACCTTCAAGCCAGAACAAATCCCCGTACTGACCGTAACGGTAATCCTTGTGCCTTGGTAAAGGTGGTGCTTCCAGTTTTGGAAGGGGCAACATTTGAAGGATGGGTAATAGAAACAAAACATATTCCTGGCGAGTATCAGGTATATGTCCCGGAAGGAACAAAGAAAATCAAACTTCGGCATCCAAGTATTATGCCTACAGAAATAGATTTCCCATTTCCTTTGGTAGGGAAACATACTTATCAGGTTACGGCTTTGTTGCCTCAAAAAACAAACAGTCAGACCGTGGTTCATATTGTGACAAACGTAAAGAATGCTCAAATAACGATTGGAGATAAGTCTTACGACACCGAAAACGGTGAGTTCAATATACCCCTGGATAAGGGTACTCATGATTATACGTTGACGACAAATGTTGAAGGGTTCAACGAACATGTAGGCAGTTTCTTCGTCAAAGGAGATGATGTAATTGAGAATATTGCTCCCATTTATTTGCCGACAAGCGAAAAACGAATACTTACTCTCCGTTATGAAAAGAATACAAAGCTCAAGATTGACGGTAAAGAAGTAAGTAAACTTAAGGACGACATGATTCAACTTCCTGCTGGCTTGCATAAGATTGATGCAAGTATCGGTGACGGTGATTCTTGGAAGAAGAGTGTAACTGTGGATTTGACCTATCAGGATCAAATCTTGGACATATCGTTAAGGGGCAGTCTTCGTATGACTTATCCGGCAAATGCGGAGTTCAGAATTATACCGGAAGATGGAGCTTTGAAACCTTCAAATACAAAAGTCAAGACTGGAGAAAGGGTGTTTTTGCTGGGAAACTATAAAATAGAAGTCAGCAAGAAGAATTATTCGAAATCCATCTCCGCTATCTCTATCGGTGTGGGTGACGATGTCGATAATTATAGGATAGAGGTATCCGGTAAAGGTGACGACTACTACTGGGGCTCAAACGGGCGCAAAAAAGACTATAATAAAGCGTATAAGGAGTATAAGAAGTTAGCGGATAGTGGCGATGATATTGCACAGTTCCGATTAGGTTGCCTGTTGCTGGATAAATCAAGTAACATATATGACGAATCAGAAGCTATGGTAAATTTGAAAAAGTCCGCTGCTCAGAATAATTCGGATGCAATCATGTCGTTGGCTGAATTGTCTGATAATCCGGAAGAAGCTTTCATGTATTATTCCAAAGCGGCTAATTTAGGCAACTCATTGGCTCAATGTAATATTGCCAGTATGTATCTGAATGGTATTGGAACATCTGTAGATTACAAGGAAGCCTTGAGTAGATTTCTTATTGCTGCGAATGACCATCAGGAGAATGCGCTTCGTAATATTGGCGATATTTATTATTATGGTTTGGGCGTGCCGCGTAATGTCGAACTGGCAAGAAATTACTATTCTCAAGCGATTTTTGAGGGAGATGTGTTGGCAATGGAAAATGATGCCAATATGAATTATGAGAACGGAGAACAGGAAAAGGCTGTTGAAACGCTTCTTTCCTTAAATCTTGATAAACTATCAGATCGTTCTTTGACGAATCTTGGAAATTACTATTATAACAAGCATGATTATACATCTGCTGTAAATTATCTTGAACGTGTCAATAATTTGGATAAGGGAAATGGAAAGACTATTGCAGACTTGGCAGACAAGATGTATGTGGATGATAAAATCAAGGCTCTGTCTTTTTATGAAAAGTCCGTAGGCTTGGGATTTGAATATGTCACGGCTTTCAGAAGATTAGGAAACTACTATCTAAAAAAAGACAAACGCAAGGCTTATGATTTTTTAGCGAAAGCTGTAGCACTTAACGACCCTGAAGCCAATTGTTTTTTAGGTTATTATTACGAACAGGAATCGAATTATGGTATGGCTGTAGAATATTATAAGAAAGCCGTTACGTTGGGATACAATAAAGCGTATGCTTATCTTGGAACTTTGTACAAGAATGGAAATGGTGTAGAAAAAAGTGATGAGATGGCTGTAAAATGTTGGGAAATTGCAGCTATGGCTGATTCACAGCTGGCAATCAAAAACCTGATTAAATATTATAAATACAAGCATAACCAAGCAGAGGTTGACAGATGGAGCAAAAGGCTAAAATAAAAGTATTCACAGCTGGACTAAGTTTGTTTCTTTTCTTCATAGGTGGAATGATTTATCTGATGTTTCGTAGTGAATCATTGGTTATGTTCCGCTGGTGCGAGACTCTCCATATTAGGGAATACGTTGATTCAGTACGCATATCATGCACGTTGCCCAACTGGATAGTTTATTCCCTGCCTGATGGACTGTGGCTTTGTTCTTATGTGCTTCTTGTATCTGCGATATGGAATTTTGATTTGAAACAAGGTTGGCTGTATGTTTTTTCTCTGCCAGTAGTAGCCATAGGTTCCGAACTTGCACAAGCATTTGGACTGATGCAAGGTACATTTGACTGGATGGATATGGTCTGTTATATTCTTGGCTTGTTGTCAGGATATGTTATTATTGAATATTTGTTTAAAATTAAGAGATAATGAAAAAGAAAAGTAGCGTATTAAAAATTGCAGCATCTGTATTGAGCTTATGTTTTTATTTGTTTATGGCAACAGGTAGTGATGAGTCTTCATCAGACTCTCAAAGGAATGAGGAGCATGAAGAAGAGGAGTATGAAGAGCCTGTACCTTCTAAGCCAATTGAGAGAGAGCCGGTCTTTTCCAATGACGAGTTGGAAGAAGAACAGGACACTGTCTTAATGAGAGACACCTATGATAATGACGATATTCTTGAAGAGTGATGCTATATGTCATTTAGAGCATTTATTGTTATTGCTGTCAAAATAGCAATAAAAGCAGCAGGACTGACCTCTGTTATAGAAGTCAGTCCTGCTTAGTAAGCTAAAGGAACTAAAAAATTATAATAGCCATACCTAAATACAGCCATTCTTAAAGAAATAGTACAAATTCATAGCCGTAGATGTAACAACAAATTTGAAAGTGCTGTTTTATTAATGGCAACCTTACATGAATATCAAATTTATTTTGTACTTTTGCACATAGTAAATCGTTCTTTTGACTAGTGCAGAACATTGCAGAATGGAGAAGCTCGCTGGTTTCCAAATCGTTACCTGTTAAGCTGGCAGCTTTTGTAAGTATCTTGTTTTCAGAGGGTAAGAAAAAGTAATATGTCTTCTGGTATGGAATGTAATTCGTTTGTTGATATTACAAAGTATAGCTATATCCTTTAGGTATTTATTAATATCTGCTGGGTCTTGGATTGGTATTATTCTACTACTGCCTTTATATTTGTCCAGTATTAATTTAGCAATAGGGAGTAGGGGAATTCTGGAAAGTATACCTGTTTTTACTCTTCGTTTTTTTATCCATATTCTGCCTGCATTATCTTTTTCAAAGTGTTCTGGCATTAACGTTTTGATGTCAATATAGCTTAATCCAGTGAAGCATCCAAAAAGAAAAAAATCTTTTGCTTTCTCAAAACGTGAGATAGGAGTTTCAAAGTTGATAATTTTTCTTAGCTCTTCTTCGTCTAGGAAATCAATTTCTACAGGTTCTCTTTCGACTTTATAAGTGGAAAATGGATTGAAAGTTATGTATGAGTTGGTTACAGATAGGTTGATTATCTTTTTCAATAACTTCAAGTGCTTAGTAGATGAATTTTGTGCCATGCCTTTATCAACTCTTAGAAATGAGTGAATGGATTGGATAAAGTTTATGTTTAGTTCACGTAAGTATAAATCTTCACGTTTGTACTTTTGTTGAACAAAATCTTTTAATAATCTGACTGTATAGACTGATATCCAATAGGTAGCTTTAGAAACCCCATTACCAACTAACTTTTCTTGTTCTTTGTTGTGCTCTTCAAAGACTTCAAACAGGCTTCTCTCTTTTATGGATTCTACTTTATCAAAGTAAGCATCACGTAATAGTTCCGCTGTGATTATAAAACCTCTGTCTAACAATTCAGCTTCTTTCTGATACAGTTTAGCTTTAATAGCTTTTAGGCAGTTGTTGAGGCTTTGGGCCTCTTCATCTTTACCTCTTACTTGTTGTTTAACTTTGTCCCAGTTAGAGGATTTTACTCTTTTTCCTGTTGAAAAGGCGCATCTTTCACCATTTACTGTTAGCACTACTTCTATTGAAGCCGTACCGTCTTTTCTTACTCTACTATCTCTTATGAAAAAGAGAATTGCAAAAGAACTTCTTACCATTGTTCTATCATTTGAAATTAGACTTATGGATGTCCTTTGAAATGATATATCTTTCTGTATATTAGTTGGTTGGATTGATTTTTGTGTGCAGTTTACCAAAAGTACGAAAATGCACACAGATTGCACACAAAACATCTTCATTTTAGCCCGATTTCAAATATAATCAGCCATGTACTTAGCTTTATCAAATGAGTTAAATTCAAGCATTTTTTGTCTTTATTCAACCATCTAACCACAACCATTTATAATAAGAAAATTAAGTGTATAAGTAATAGTAGACTATCATCTATCTATAGAATATAGATAATAAAAAATCCCTGCAACCTTATCAGTTACAGGGATTTAATATGTCGTAATCGTTATAATTACTTACCTAAAGCCTGAGCAACATCAACCGCACAAGCTACTGTACATCCTACCATCGGGTTGTTACCAATTCCTAGGAATCCCATCATTTCTACGTGAGCAGGAACTGATGAAGAACCAGCGAACTGTGCATCAGAGTGCATACGACCCATCGTATCCGTCATACCATAAGAAGCCGCAATATAGTATCCCTGTAATCACTTACTATTATTTGATAAATAGTTGTTTTACAGTCTAATAATAAAATATTTTAAAGAACTCTCCTGTTAATATATTACTGTTTATTGTTATGTGGTCGTGAATAAGTCACGGACAAAACATTTCATAGTTATTATTAATGCATACAAAGATATTCAAATTTAATCTATTATAAAAATATTAATGATGATATTTACTGTAACTTTCTTGTGTTGTTATCGCAATCAAGAATTAGTAAATGACATAATATATAGAAATGTATTCCAAAAATTTATAGTATTTTGAAAAAAAGTTCTTGATATTGAAAATATACATTCTTTTGAAAATAGGCACTTTATTCGATATTATCCCAAAAAGGGTCATATTTGTCATTCTCATAAATGTCATCTATGTCGTTGTGCATTGCGTAAAATGCATCCCTTTGGTTATCTTTCTCATCATCTTCTCTATAGTCATAATTATTATAGTTTTCATCAAGAACATAGTACTTGTTTAGTTCATTTTTTGTCTTCCATTTCAACCATTTACTTTTTTCTTCTTTTAGCTTTTGATAATCTTTGTCTGTTTTACACAAATCATACTCTTCTATTTCAAAAAACTTTTCTCTATTTATTTCTTGAAATTTAATCCAGTGTTCTAGCTTATAACAATCTCTATTGTCATCAAAGTCATTATTATAATCATCAATATATTCAATATCATGATTGTATCTATCCCACTCAGGTAAACTTTCATATTTATATTGGTCAGGAGAAAATATTTCAAAAAATAAATTTCTTATTTTTTGTCCTCCATTATACAATACACATATATTGTTTACATCAATAAAATGAGAGAATTGGGGTTCCTTAGTATAATATGCCATATTCATATCAAACAGTTCACTTCCCTCTTTACTTAAATAATAATTTTCTTTATTCTCTTCTGCATTAACAATTTTGTCCTTTATAATTTGTAATAAACTCTTTAATTTCGATATATTATCTATTTTCCATCCACCTCTATGCTTTTTTAAATATAAATCAACAATATGAGACAAATCGTTTGAGGTATCATAAAAATAACTTCCTATTGGACAATCGCTAAATATGCATTTTCTTTGATTAATAGTAGGAGATAATAAAGCCGTTATTTCTTCTCGTAACATTATATTGTAATACCAAACATAATGAATTAAATTCTCTACTCCCACAACTTTACCTGTAGAAGAACAAATTCTATTCAACATTTTTCCAAATGAAGTTTCATGGTCTCCTTTTCTGTATTCTAACGTATATCCTCTATTTACAGTTGAGTTGGCTAATTTAATGAGATATCTTACTTGAGGAAATTTACCTTTATAAAAGTTTCTCAAAGCCACACTTCCTAAATTCATCCTTGCATCAATAATTTCATCAACCTTACAATAATTCATTAATTTCTCTAATGAATTAAATGTAAATCCGTTTATGTCTACTAAAAATATGTTCATGTTTATTTTATTGAATTACAATACAAATATATAAAATAACCTTGTAAATACTCATGGTAAAATAAAAAATAGCAAAATACCATTTCATTTTGTATATAATTGAGCTTTCCAAATACCTGTTACTGAATCTATTCCTAATAAAGCCATAACACATATTAAAAATGTATCTATCATTAATGGTGCTTGTATACACATTATAGTACAATATATAAGTACTACAACTGCAACAAACCACCCTATTACTCCACACACTCTTTTAGACGAGATTCCAGAATGTGAAGTAAACATTTGTCTTACGAAAGTTATGAATCTCATTTATTCATGAGCATTTAATTTAAAGCTGCTGTATCAAGTGTAAAAGTTACATACCACCAATATAAATCATCTGCATTGTCTATTCCAACTTCTAATAATTGAGACCAATTTACTCCTTTATATTTCCTTAAGTTTTTAAGCACATTTAGAACATCTTCCATAGAATTAATAATACATCCTTCAGCCCCATTTGTTCCATTGCTAATTGTCATATAAACTTGTAATTTAGATTTACCTCTAGGAACAACGGCAAACCTTTCATAACGGTCTTTTATATTTAAAATAATATCCTCTATATATCCTAGAACATTATCTTGCAAAGGTTTACCAGTAAGATTACACATTTTTAAGTTTTTGGGAGTTTTCTCATAATATAAATTCTTTAAGGCTCCAAGTGTATCATACCAAGTGCCAGAGTTAAACAGTTTAATTACTTGTTTACGTTCCTCCTCATTATAAGGACTCCACCTATTCCCAAATCCTCTACTGGTTCTATCATTGTATGTTTCTGTTCCCGATTGTACTATATAGTCAATGATATCATCCAAATTAGATTCTATTATTTCAGTAGCATAGTCTAAGGGATACTTTCCGTCAACTACTTTAGTAGTATCAGTATCAAGAATGGGATATTCTTCGTATGAGAACAACAGTCCTCTAGTTTTAGGAGTAGAGAATATATGAGCATTAGTGTCAAATAAGAATCCATCAGCATAATGCTCTATTCCCGTTAATGTATCAATACAGAATTGTTTTATCTTGTCTCTTTGTGCCTTTAATGATTCCTCTATTTTATTGCAATCAAATTGCAAGTTTATAGAGTTTTCATCAAAATAGAAAATAAACCACTTGTAAGAATCTAAATCGTTCAAAGTTTTAACCTTTTCATTTTCCATAATTCATTTGTTTAATTATTAATTTATAATTATCTTTTTATATATTTGTAACGTATATCTCCACCTTCCTATCAAGTAATAACTGAACAAGTATCTACTAGATTAATTAGTTATTAACTTCTAAATGGAAAGTAATGGAATATACGTTACAAACAATTTTGAAGAAGCCTGTTCTTGTACACGCATACAAACGTACAAGATTTGGCAAAGTCGAGTTCGTGAGAGAACATCGAAGAAGATTACCTCGTAGGTAAATTTAGTTGGTTTTTAGTTACAAGATTATTTCAATCAAGTAGATGTAACAGTAAAGGTGGTACTGCAATACCACCTTTTTTTATTAATCTTAGAAAATAATCATATCTTTGCATAGATAATCATAAACATAGCCCCTCGCAAACATTATGAGATAATTAATAGTCCACGAGATTAATTAGTTATTCACGGTTCTAGCGGGAACTGGATTACTTTTATTTCTACAAAGTTACTAATTTTTAATAAGTTAACCCAATGATATGTGTTAAAATTAGTTACCACGCTTAATTGTTTAATATCTTTGTAAGCTCTTTTAAATTATGTTCTAAAACCTTCCTATTAGCAATAACCCCAACCTCATTAACTATTATTGCATCTAACTCCGCATTATCTGGATTATCTGCTAAATACTTGTACTCTTCTATCATGTCCCAATTTAAATGTGGGACAGTTAATATAAACGAGACTTCTTTATTTATCCCAAGTGAGCAAGCTGCATCATAGGGATGCTTTGATGTTATATAAATCCATTTGTTCATATTTATTCATTTCTTATATTCTTGGAAAGTCATCTATTATTGGTCCCCCACCTAACTCATTCAATATTTCTCTTGGAATATACTTAATAGGTTCCCAGTCAGACCTATCATTCTCTCTTCTAAAAGCATATTCGCTTTCCTTATCGTAACATACCATTATAGTACTGTGCCCGTTCCTAAATAGTGCCATAACATTAACCTGCTTATTCTCTATAGTTATTGCCCCACATTTTAATATAGGATGCTTTTGCACTCTAATCCATTTATTTGTTTCATTCATATCCATGCTCTACCATGCTGTTGCCAATAGTAGCATAATAAAATATCTCATTAACTTCATCTTCGGTTAATCTTCCTTCTTGGTATATAGGCTGTAATATTCCTATTAACTTCTCTACTACTTGTTCATCAGTCATATTTATCATTTTATTTATTCCATTCTGTACTTGTATCTTTCCATGTGTATTCATCTGATATACTATTATGCCAATCTTTTAGTCTTATTGATTCATCTGTCTTTATACATAAAGAGACATCATCTGTTATAACAGCATTTCCATACTCCTTTATCAATGCATTAATCTTTTTTAAAAATTCTTGTTTGTCTAAGCGATTGTATATTTCTTTAAAATCATAACTAAGCCAATAATAATGACATTCCCCATATATATCCTCTTCTAATTCTTCAATAGAATTAAATCTATCAATATAGGGCTTATTCTTATTGGTTCTATTTCTAAATATTTCCTCATAGTAAATCAACATATCATCGCTGGATAAGCTAAATGTATGAGATACTATGGTTGGATTAAATACATTTATCCCATAGTAGTTTGGGCGTGGTAGTTTATTTACGTTTATCATTTGCATTTTCTATTATAGGCGCAGCTAATATTGGAGACCATTTAGTAAGCCACTCTGCCATTTTCTTATAATTTTTTATTCCTCCAAAAAACATATTCATTGCATTATCATACCCTCTATCCTTTACATAATTTTCTGCTGCATATTTAAGCATATCTTCTGTAATAGGTTCTCCTTCCTTAAGCCCAAAGTAATTTTTAATTTGAGTTCCTCTAGCCGTAAGTTCCATTCCTCTATTTTTTCTAGCTAAAGTTCCCATGAAATATTCTTTATACTGTTCTGGGATTTTATTAAAATCGTAAGTGTCTAAAGGAGGTAACTTATCTGGGTCGAATACAAAGTGAGAATATTCATGTCCTTCTACCCCATTAATACTAGCGTTAGTTCTATTAGGAGCATCATCAAACATTGAAGTAAAATATCTCTTTTCTCTATTTGCAATACCAATAGCGTCTGGGGTTTCTCCAAAGTCAGATGCCTTACCATATTTAGGTTGTGCTTCAAGTAATGCTTCTCGTCCTTTTGGACTATAATCATCGTAAGAATAATCAAAATCTCTTGGGTCTAGTCCAAACTTTTTTTGAATTTCTACTATTTTATTTTGATTTCCCTTGAGAGCATCTAATCTATCAAATCCTCCATTTTTTAATCTATCCTTAGTTAGAGTTAGAGCATTTCCTTGCCAATTAGGTTTAGCGTAATCCGGAAGTATTTCTTTACCAATTCCGAATTTTAAAGAAGTTGAGTTTCCTGTAGTTGAAGCGGCAGCTTTAACAGCATTTCTAGCTATTCTTTTACCAGCATACTTCAATCCTCTACCAACTATACTTCCAACACCAGTACCTAAGCCCACATAATCTGTAAAAGTAAGGAATCCATTCAAATTATGCAAACCTTCTTCTGTATTTTTAGCTTGCATATAATCTTTATATGCTTTATCGGCTTTCTCACGACTTTGTGATTTCTCCCATTCACTTCTATTATCTTGACTTATTTCAGAATAAGTTGGAGTATATTGTTGCTTTATAGGCTCTTGAATTTGAGGTCTATAATCTTTGATAGCATCTCTTCTCTGAACTCTATCACCTCTTTGATATTTAATTATCTTACAATTTATATAATCAGTTGTTTTCATTATATTTGCATATTATTAATTTAAATCTATAGTTATGCAGATTAGACCCAAACACAGACCTCAATGGACAGAAGAAGAATTAGATGTTATATTTAGTAAAGGTAAAGTTAGTTCCATTTTCTCACCACCAGAATATAGAGTTGATGATTACGGAAACCTCATGAAGAGAGATAAGTATGGAGATATTAATAGTCAACTTGGTTGGGAAGTTGACCATATTCTTCCAATCTCCAATGGTGGAACTAATATTTTTAGTAATCTTCGTCCTCTTAATATATCTAAGAACAGAAGTCGCTAAATAATTTCACCCATCATTACCTTTCTTACAAACTCGGATTCGTCCTCTTCTCTGTGATAATCATCTATTACAGCGTCTATAACCCAAAGATATTCTCTGGGCACATACTCTTTACATTTATCCCTTACTAATCCATTACAATTGTCTTTTAATGGACATTGTGAATCTTTTAGAATACAGCCACTATATTTTCTTTTTACATCGTAATACTTTTCTAATTGTTCATCATTCATAGTTCATTTTATTTATAATTATTGTATCACATTCTATCTCATTACTACTTATTTGCCAATACCCATACAGTTTATATTCATTCTTTCCCATTTCTATTTGATAATACAATGAGGTATATCTGCCTTTAAATGGATATATACTATCACCCAATTGTTCTACTATAATTTTACCATTTCTTTTATACTGAATATAACTTTTATAGAACTTCATAGTTCCTCCAAAATCTTCATAACTATATACCCGTAGTTTTTTATCAGGAGATTGTATTATATTAAACTTTCCATTTCTTTTTAAATCATGAAAGGGATATGTGAATGAGTTAGAATCATTTAAACAGACCTGTAATAAAGAATCAAATCTTTCTTTATATTTTTCATCCCTTTCATTATTCTTAGCATCAAATAAAATATTCAGTTCCTTCTCTAGTATTGAAATCTTTTGCTCATTTTGACATGAGGAAACAAGCAATATAAGTAGTATAATAGTTCTCATAATCTTTAATAGTGAAAATAGTTATCTATTCTATGTTTATATCTCCCAGAATCAAAATACCTTTTACCTGTATTTTTAGATTTATATGTAACTTTAGATTCTTCTCTAATCTTATCAATATCTCCTCTAGCTATGCCCTCAAATAAGTTATCATAATCGTATAACCCATTCTTCAATTGCCAATACATGTCTAACAATCCTTCTTTAATTTGTGGACTAATAGTATCAGCATTATTATTGGTTACACTGTTTAATTTTGCATCTAAGTGTGGAATTTCTTTTCTAAGCCTCTCAAGCATTATTGCATCAAGTTCTTCTTTAGTCATTCCATTTGCTGCTTTCTTTTTAAACTCTGCTGTTTGCATATCTAAGTCATATCCTGGACCTATATCAGTGTTTCCGTTTGCAGTTTTAAATGGATAATATAAATTACCTCTTAATCCTTTATTTTTAGGATTTTCAAACTTCCACATATTAGTATTAACTTTTTCTAAACTAGGAGGAGCTTTAGTTAAATCTATATTCTGATTTAATCCTAGTATTTGTCCTATAATTGGATTTACATTACCAAGAAGCATAGAAGCAACAGCACTAGGAGCATATTCTTTAGCAACATCTACAACATTAATAGGTTCCTTAGGTTCTTCTTTAGGAAGAACTTCTTTAACTTTATTAATAACTTTGGTTACTAATCCATCCTTCGCCTTAATAGTTCCTCCACTTTCTAATTGCTCGCTTCGCGGAGTTACTGAAGTTTCTGGTTTAGGTTTGTAAGACTTATATCTACTCCAATCAAAACCAATCAGCTCTTCATTATGAGCATCTGATTTCTCTTGTCTAAATCGTCTTAATATCCTAGCTCTTAACTCTCCTGCATTTTGCAGCTTTGGAATCTTCATTCCTACTTGAGCTTTAGCTATCTGATTATATACATTAGATAATGCTTTCTTATAATTGGGGTCAGTTGCATATCCACCTTTAACTACTCTATCAATAAAGTCTCCAGTGAAGGCATTGTATCTTTTATTATTTAATAATGATACATGATAATTAGCATAATCATCTATATCTTTAAAGTCTCTAAAACTGTCATTTATATAGACACCAATGAAAGATATATCTTCAATTCGTAACACCATTGTTTTTATTACTTATTTATTGAGATATATTTGAATATATTGGGTAAAAGCTTCTCTACCTCTTTTCTTCTTGAATCTGTATATTGCAACTTCACTGTTACAATAATATCACGTTCATAAGCTTTTTTACAAATAGCTTTACTATAAAAACATCTACCACCCTTAGTATTACCTTCAATAATATAACTATGGTCTGTAATATCTTTCTTTTCAATAATACTACCTTGTTCTACTTCTGAATCAATCATTATATCAAACCATTCATGAAGCGAATAATCATCTTTAAAAACATCGAAGTAAGTAGCATATACATTCAAACAGATTGTACTATCTTCATTTACGAAATGATTGCCATTACTTAAATCTGATTCTTCTCCATGCGTAAAGCTAGAGGGATATACCAAAAAATAATCAAAAGTCCTATTCCAATAAAACCTTGTATCATCATATTGGTATATCCCATTTCTGTAATCAATCAATTTCACACCTTTTACTCCTAATACCGAATCCACCCATTGCAAATGCTTAGCTTCTGATATATCCAAAGTAGGATGATTATCATATATAGATAGGCTGTCAATAGTAGCTTGTGTATTACTATCCTTTTTACTAGTACAAGATAGTAATAAAACTAACACCCACATACTATATATAAATTGCAAGATATAGTTCATAATATTCAATATTGTATAATTACTATTCCAAAGCTAGAACTCTTATTTTTAGGGAAATTATGATATTAGTTTTATTATATTTTGAGCCGTTTTATATAGGGCAATATCGGTAGCAATACTATATTCATAATTTACTGTTTCATGCCAAATTTTTAAAGCAATAAGAGCGCCCATTTTTGTTAAGAGTTGCTTGAAACCAAATAAGGTGTTTGGTGTCATTGCAACTATTTTAAAATCAGCAGCATTTGGTGCAACTCCTCTTAGTTTTGATAATTCGCATAAAATCTTTAAATTAGAAGTCTTTTTTATTTTGTCATATAAATTGTCATATTGCATTTCTCCTCTTTGATAAACAAATTCGTTTTTACATTTATCGAAAAAAGTATCAAACATGGATACTGACAATTGCTTATTCGTAATAGGTTGTTGCAAAAATTGTATTTCTTCTTTTATAAAGTGTTTCCATTGTTCATTTTCCTTATATGCTTTAAGGCAGCAAGATTTTGTATGTAATTCGCAGTCTTGTAGATTTATCCCATCAAATGTTGTAACATGTACATAGGGTGGTTTGAGTGCCAAACAGTATATTTCTACTAAATTACAACAATTAGCAAAGGCTTTTTCTCCTATAACTTTTACATTCTCTCCAATTTTTATATACTTGAGACTAGAGCAATCTTTAAATACATTTTTTTCAATTTCTTTTATCTGATTTGTCAATTCAAAACGAAATAATCTTTCACAAGAACAAAAAGCTCCTTCATGGATAAATTCAAGACTATTAGACATTTCTACCTCGTATAAATTATTACATAATGCGAAGCTGTATCTATCTATTTCGATAACGGAACTAGGTAATGATATTTTTTCTAATTTGATACATCCAGAAAAAGAAGATATTCCAATTCGACGTAAATTCTTTCCTAATTTTATATGAGATAAATTCTGGCAACACTCAAATGCAGATGCACCTATTTCAACCACTCCTCCAATATCTACAGTTTCTAAATATTCACATTCTGCAAAAGCACTTTTACCAATTGTTTTTGTTACAGACGGAATCATAACACTTTCTATTTTATTGTTCTGATAAAAAATGTAGTCAGGAACAGACTCAACATCTTTAAATATGACAGAAAAACGCTCATTCTCTTTGTTAAAATAGAGGAAATAGTCATCATAGTTAATACGATTTAGATTAGGACATTCGGAATAAAAAGCAAATGATGCTTTACCATGCAATCTTATTTCTTTTAATTTAGGACAAGAATAAATTCCCCCAAATTCATTAGTAAATACAGTATCATATATGTCTAAATATTCTAGTTGTTCCAGTTTATAAAGATATACATTCGAAGGTGTATAAGAGTTGAAGACAGCATTTACAGGTATATATAAAGAGGTAATATAAAGACACTCAGACAAAGCGTCAGAATCAATTCGGGTTACTCCTGAAGGAATAATATATACACCTTTTTTGGCGAATGGAACAGAAATCAATCTCGTTTGACTTTTGTTAAATAGAACACCGTCTTTTGAGGAGAAGTGCCTATTATTTTCTGATACTATGAACTCTTCAAGTTGCCTACAACCATTAAAAGGAGAATAACATTGGTCATTCCAACTTCCACCATCACAATAAAAATCATCAACGTTAAAAATATCAGTAACATACTCGGAAATAACAATAGATTTCAGATAAGTGCAATTTTGAAAAGCAGCATCACCAATATGAGTAATATTTCTAGGCAATATTATAGACAATAAATTGCAACATCCCGAAAACATATAATCTCCAATTTCATTTTCACATGTTTCTAGGTCTATTTCATAATGATAAATATAGCTCCCACCTCCATTAAGTATACTAGTATTTAATAAATCTAGATGTACTCGATTATGTTGAGGTGATGATAGAATTTTTCGTAAATATCTTATATCATCTCCGTTTAAGTAACCTGATAATTGTAAGTATTGAATCTCTTTTATTGTAGTATTACCCAATAACTCTTTTAGAGTGCCTGCGTTTTGTATATTAATAGATAATTGTTCCATTAGCATTTTGTTAATTAACGAGATTATATACTTTGCAAATATATTAATATAAATTCAATATACTCAAAAAATATCGTGATAAAAAAAGCTAATTATAAATACCATTTGACTACATTAAAGTATAGACATTTATAAATCCATGGTAGTGGAAAAATTCAAGACCACCCGTATAAAAACTAAATCTCTGAATTTTTCCACCCCACCGATATTTTATGATTATGGC
>OOAH01001097.1_pt1 | contig 26479 bp, 36 predicted proteins | sample 1671801 | NCBI WGS metagenome assembly OOAH01 (sample SAMN06348194, study PRJEB24527) | human gut metagenome | biome: human gut; feature: ankylosing spondylitis patient; material: feces | host: Homo sapiens | place: China | collected 2015-10 | reverse complement strand
CCTGCCAGCTCGTGGACCTGCGCGACGAAACATCCTGCGTGCGCTGCGGCGCCTACCTGGTCGGGCGTCCGGCGTCCAGGCATCACCGGAAACGGCGCTCGCAGGCGAGCCGGGCGGAGGTGCATTCGCCGGCGAATCTCATCGACCTGTGCGGCACCGGCACGACGGGCTGTCATGGGTGGGTGCACGCCCATCCGGAGGAGGCCCGGGAGCACGGGTGGCTGCTCAGATCCACCGACAGTCCGAAGCGGACGCCGATGCTACACGCCTTGTATGGGTGGGTGCTTCTGGATGACCAGGGGCACGTGGAAATCATCGAAGCCAACGAAAGGAAGGCACTGATATGACAAACGATACGAAGCCGGACATGATGTTGTGGCTGGACGTGGAGACAACGGCGTTGGATCCGACCCGCGGGCAGCTGCTGGAGGTCGGCATGGCCGTCACGGGGATGGACGGGGAGACGCCGGACGACGTGGACGACAGGCTGATCCGTACCTGGGTCATCGAGCATGACGCCATCCGTCTGTGTCCGGACACCGCGTGGGCGGTCGACGTGCACACGCGCAACGGGCTCGTCGACGAAACATTCGGCGACGACGCGGTAGGCGCATACACGGCCGCCAAGCAGATCAACGGCGTGCTGGCCGATTGGGCGGGAAAGTACACCCTGCATCCGGCGGGCGCGAACGTTGACTTCGACATCAAATGAATCCGCAGCAGGCTCGAGCTCCATCTCGACATGCTCCATTACCGGAAGCTCGACCTGACCACGCTCCGATTCCTGATGAGGCAGGCCACGCTCGGCGCCTACTTCGAGCCATCCACCGACCACAGGGTCAAGACCTGCCTCAACCGCGACATCCAGGAATACAAGCACATCCTCCATAAGATCACCGCGCTCGCGGAAGGGGATACGAAATGAGCGTGACCAGTGGCGCGACAATATGGGCAATCTCGTGTGACCGTCCTTGCTGTACCAGTCAAATCGCCGTTGCGGCCGCATCCTGCAGCCAGGCGCTCATCGACGCCGAACACGAAGGCTGGCACGTACTGGCCGACGGCACCGCATACTGTCCGACGCACAGGCCTCGGGAATGACGAAGCCCCCATCCCTTCGGACGGAGGCCACGACCAGCAATCACCAGTCTAGCCGAAGGATGGGGAACGTCATGACACTCTGCCGGATCTGCGAACACGCCGCAACCGATACGTCGACGGGCGTCTGCCGCGACTGCATGAACGCCTACGTGTCGCGACTGCAGTGGCTGCGCCTGATCGGCATGCCCACGCTCCGCCAGGTCGCCTACCGTCAGGTCGACCTCGGCGAGCACGCGGCCCGGTCCGGCAATACGGGCGTCGCGCCCATCCCGCTGCGCATGGACGCCGAACAGGCGTACATCGACGTCGAACGCGACCTGCAATACCTCGCCGGACGCATCGGACTGAAACCCGTCGGTCACGACGACATGGAGCGGCCTCGCACGCTGCGCGACTGGGCATGGATCCTGCCACGGCTCATCCTCCGCCAACACGACCTGTTCGCCCTCGACACCGCGGCCGGCGACCTGCACGCGCTCACCCATGACTGCGAGCGCGTGGACGGGTTCGTCAGCCGTCGTGCGGAGCGGCGTCTGGTGGGCGTGTGCCCGGAGTGCGCGTCGGGCGAGGATCCGGAGCGGACGCCGGTGTACGCGGCGCGTGGCGAACGGTATGCGGTGTGCGAGGCGTGCGGCGCGTGGCTCGACCTGGAGCGGGTGCGGCTCGGCTATCTGGAGGAGGCGGGGATGCTGCACATCACGCGCAAGCGGGCGGACGCGGCCCGGTGGCTGTCGGAGCAGTCCGGCGTGCGGGTGACCGGCAAGATGCTGGACAACTGGCGTCTGGCCGGCCGCCTGCATCCCAGGCACGTGGAGGGCCGGTCACCGGCGAAACCGAAGCCGAAAAGAAGAAGAGCTGCATCCCAGGCACGTGGAGGGCCGGTACTGGGAGTGGGACGTGCACGAGCTGCTGGAATGCGTTAGGTGACGTCTGTTTTCCTCGGTTTGAGAAACGGTTGCAGTTTTGGTTACAAAACTGATATAACTATTCTATGAACGAAGAAATCTACCCGAACGCGCCCATTGTGCTCATGGTGGCCGAAATCAAACACACCGAGCACGGGCCACTGGACGAGAAACAGTCCAGAACGATCTCCGAGGCGGTCAGGGAGACACTCCCAATCCGCGAGGAGGACGCTGAACAGAACATCACCTTCACGGGAATAACGGACGGAACACAGCCGCCCGTCCAAGTCTCTCAGACGAAGGTGCTGCGCTGGTCAAGCCGCGACAGAAGAACCGTCCTCACGGTCAAATCCGACACCATCTCCGTGGAAACCACGCAATACCACCGATACATGGACATTCGGGAACTACTGGGGCGAGCGCTGGCCGCGCTCGCCGACACGACGTCCTTGGACGGCGTCACGCGCATCGGCCTGAGGTACATCGACGAGATCCGCGTGCCGTCCGAAGATGATTCCGGACTCCCGGAATGGGGTGAATGGGTTGACGGGTCGCTGCTCGGCCCGCATGGAATCGAGCTCGGTCATGGGCTGTCGCCGGCCACCAACGAAGGCACATCGGTGTTCGCCGGGGATGACGCGACCAGACTGGTGCTCCGGTACGGCGCGCAGGATGCGTACGTCGTCGGTTCGACGCAGCAGCTTCGACGCCCCCTGCCGTCCCCTGGCCCGCTGTTCAAGCTGGACATCGACAGCTACTGGCAGCCGGAGGACGTTCCGGAATTCAACCCCGATGGAATCCTCGCAATGGCGGATCGGCCCCACGAGCCGGTGCGTTCCATGTTCGAGGGGCTGATCACCGACAAGCTCAGGAACGAGGTGCTTCGCCGTGGCTGACACCATCATCAACGACGCAGCCGTGCAGAAGCTCCTCGACAACCGCCGCATCGAGATCGGCAACGTGGAGCCTGAGCTGCTGCCTGACGGCGCTGCCATCGTGGCCCGCCTGAACGTCCTCGGCCGCATCATCAGCGTCATCTCCTACGACCTGACCTACACCGACGACGAGGGCAACGACAAGCTCTACATCCCGTCCGGCAAGTGCGTCCTCACCGCTCCCGGCGCTGGCCGCACCGCCTACGGCGCCGTCTCTCAGGTCGAGCAGAGCGACGGCGAGTTCCACACCTACGCCGGCCGCCGCGTGCCGAAGTATGTGAGCAGCGCCGAAGGCAACAGCCGCACGCTGACCATCTCCAGCCGCCCGCTGATGATCCCCAACAACAAGAACCCGTTCATCGTTGCGGACGTCCTGACGGACTGAGCGCAGCAGAAAGGAGCAGAGCATGATCCAGATCATCAAGGGCACCTTCGGCTACTATAACGGCCGCAAGGTGATCCCCATCACTGAAGCAGACGGCCCTCAGAAGTTCGACGACGAGCTGGAGGCTCGTCTGGTGAAGGAAGGCGTCGCCAAGTACATCGGCGAGCTGGGCGAGACTGCCGAGCAGCCCGCACCCGCTCCCGGCGACGCCGCCGACGAGCCTGCCAGCACCAACACCGCGGCCGACGAGGCCCCTGAGTACAACGAGGACATGAAGCTCGACGAGCTGAAGGAAGTGGCCACGCGCTATGGCGTGGACGCCTCTGCTATGCGCAAGAAGGCCGACGTCATCGCTGCCATCGAGGCCGCCAAGGCCGAGCAGCCTGATGACGGTGCCGACGACGAGGAGCCCCCTCAGATCGGCGCCGCCGATCCCGTCTGATGGCCTTCAGCTTCAAGGCGATGGTCGAGGCTGACCGTCGGCGCACGTTTCTCAATCTCGACGAGTTCGGTGAGAAGCACACCGTCGAAGGCAGAGCCATCGCCGCCGTGCTGGACGACAACGCCCTGAAGGAACGCCAAGGGGGGCAAGAGCTGAGCGTCGCGGAGTCCTCTCTGCTGCTTTACGCAGCGGTCGAGGATCTGCCCGCTCGGCGCCCGGCGGGCGAAGGGCTCAACGTCGACGGCCGCGAGTACATCGTCAACGACTGGAGCGAGGACATGGGGATCGCCACCGTGGCCCTCGGCCAGACTGTCACCATGTAGGAGGTGCCCCATGTCCATCGTCAACAGCATCGAAACCGTCCGGGACTGGCTGACCGCCGAGGTCTGCCCTCTGGTCAAGCTGAAGCTCCCCGACGACAACGCAACGGACGCCTCCTACCCATACAAGCTGGTAAACCCGGCCGCGTTCTCGCTTTTCGTACCATCGAAGGACAGGACGCCCCCGAACATCGCCGCGCCGATCCCGTCGGTCTGCGTGCAGATCGTTCAGGGCGACGACGACCTGCTCCAGAGTGCCCGAGACATCAAGATCCGGCTCTGCTTCTCAGCGTGGGATCCCGGCTACCACGGGCCCGACATCTTCAAGCCGAAGGGCGACGGCAGCGGCACCTACATCCAGCAATACAACGAGGCGGCGGCCTCCTACTTCGTGAAGAACGGAGAGGGCTGGCGTGACGCATGGAATTTTGTGGACACAGCTCTCCGGCTGATTGAAAACGCCGAGTACCTCGGCGACCTCCGCGTCATCAAGGAGAAGGGCATCACCTTCGGCCCCGTCACGGAGCAAGACGCCGTCCCCGACTTCTACCCGTACTGGTTTGCATGGGCTGAGTTCTCCGTCGAGGAGACCCTGACCCGCAACCCGAAAAGCTACCAACACCTGCTTTAAGGGCAGCCGCTCGGCTGCTCTAATTTCATGCAAAGGAGGATAAGCAGATGGCAAACGAATACCTCTACGGCGCCTACGGCCACATCGGCGAGACTGTGGCACAGAGCGCCGTGCAGGCGGGCACCACGCCGGTCTATATCGGCACGGCACCCGTCAACCTCGTGCGCGACTTCGGCAAGGCCGGCATCATCGACGCGCCGATCAAGATCACCAGTCTGGTCGACGCGCAGAAGAAGATCGGCTACTCGTCCGACTGGGGCACCTTTACCCTGTGCGAGGCCGTGTACGCGCATTTCAACAACACCCTCGGGAACATCGGCCCGATCTACGTCATCAATGTGCTCGACCCCTCCGCGGGCAAGCACCGCAAGGAGACGGCCACCACCAAGACCCTCACCTTCACCGGCGGCCGCGCCGAGTTCGCCAGCGACAAGATCATCCTCGACACCCTGACCATCGCAAAGAATGACAGCGGCAACTACGTCGAGGGCACCGACTACGCTGTGGACTATAACTTCACCAAGGGCACGGTCATCATCACCAGCCTGAAGGACGACGCGCAGCTCGCCGGCAGCCTGACGGCCAGCTTCAGCGAGGTGGACGACTCTGAGATCGCAGACAGCGACATCATCGGCGGCGTCACCTCCTCCGGCGAGTACAGCGGCCTGAGCGCGATCGCGCTGCTCTATCCCGAGCAGTTCGCGGTCTGCAATCTGATCGCGGCCCCCGGCTGGAGTCACAGCCCTGCCGTCTACAACGCCATGCTGACGACCTGCAAGAAGATCAACGGCCACTGGGACGCCTTCGTCGTGGCCGACCTGCCCCTCGTGGACAGCACCGCGCAGGCGGTCGACACGATCACCAAGGCGATCGCATGGAAGAAGGCCAACGCCTTCACCGGCGAGCGCTCTAAGGTCTACTGGCCGCAGGCTGTGGACAACCTCGGCAACGTGTTCCACCTGAGCACGCTGGCCGTGGTCGAGCTCATGCGCGCCGACTTCAGCCACAACAGCGTCCCGATGGAGACCTGCGGCAACAAGGCGATCCCCGTCATCAAGCAGTATTTCGGCGCCAATGCGAAAAACCGCGGCTTCGACCAGCAGAGCGGCAAGGAGCTGACGCAGAACGGCATCAGCACCGCCGTGGCATGGGGCGGCGAATGGGTACTGTGGGGCGACCATACGGCCGCCTACACCTACGGCGCAGACGTGGATCCCCGCGCGATCTTCGACGTCTCCATGCGGATGCTCATGCACATCACCAACGACTTCCAGCGCGAGTGGAGCCCGGAGATCGACGGGCCCATGACCCGCGCACTGAAGGATCGCATCATCAACCGCGAGCAGGAGAAGCTCGACGGCTATGTCAGCATGGGCGCGCTGCTCGGATCCCCTGTGATCCTGTTCCTCGAGAGCGAGAACAGCACCACCGACGTGATGAATGGCGACTTCCGCTGGGACATCGCCGTCACCCCGACCCCGCCCCTCAAGTCTGCGAGCGTCTACGTCGCCTACACCGACGCGGGCTTCTCCGTCTACTACGAAGGAGGTGACGAGTAATGGCAAACCTGTGGCTCGACCTGAAGGGCCCCATCCTCGCCGATACCGTCTATGTGGACGGCGTTCTCGCCGCCAAGGACGTGACCATCGCCCTGCCTCCCGTCAACCTTGTAACGGCTGACTTCAAGGCGATGGGAACCTACACGGCGCCGCTGCCCGGCCAGATCGAGGCGATGGAGGCATCCATCACCAAGATCGGCATTGACCTCGGCCTGCGCAGCCTCGTCAAGCTGACGAGCAAGACCATCGAGATCCGCTGGGCGCAGGACGTCAAGCTCTCCGACGGCTCCACCAAGACCGAAGGCTGCAAGGCGTTCCTCCGCTGCGTCTCCAAGGGCATCCCCGGCCTGAGCGTGGATCCCGGCAACGCCAGCGAGAACGAGATCGCGCTGGCCGTCAGCCGCTACCAGCTTTTCGTCGCTGGCAACGAATACTGGCTGATCGACCAGCTCAACACCATCATGCGCGTCGGCGGCGTCGACTACGCCAAGGACATCCGCAGCGTCCTGTAACAAGAAGGGCGTCGCCTCCGGGCGGCGCCCTCTATTTATCGAAAGGAGACACACATGGAAAAGCTGACACTCCAGAACCCCATCACCATCAACGGCAAAAAGGTCAAGACTCTGACCTATGACACCGACGCGATCACCGTGGGAATGTTTGCCGATGCTGAGGCCCGCAAGCTCCGCGCGACCTCCAACAAGGGCGGCGGCAGCGCCGGCGCCTGCGAGCTCGACTACTCCCTGCACGCCTATCTCGCCATGATGGCGATCGTCGCCGTCAACAGCGACATCGACGTCAGCGACCTCGAGCGCATCAGCGGCCCCGACGTCATGGAGCTTATGAGGATCGGCCGAAATTTTACTACGGCGAGGTCGGCGGCACAATCCGAGGAAAGCGGCTCGGAGAGCTCGTCCGAGACTACTCTCGAGCCTTCCACACCTCAGTCGGCGAGCTCCGACGGGAACGCCTGACCGACTTCCTGATGGAATACTACGAGGCAGCCGAGGAGGCCAAGCGCCAACGCGACAAGACCGCCTCAATGCCCCGGAATAACTTCAGGAAATACAGAAGGAGGTGACACTGATGGCAGGCAAAAACAAGATCATGCAGGCCGTCGTCAGCTTCGCCGGCACCATCGACCCCTCCCTCGGGAAGGCGATGGACAACGTCGCGGGACACCTCGACAAAGTAAACTGGAAGGCCGTTGCCGTCGGTGCTGCCGTGGGCGGCATCGCTGTGGCGACGGGCAAGGCGGTCGTCGAGGCCGGGAAGTATCTGGCAGAGCTGGGCGACGACTACAACAAAGCCATGAACCAGCTCTCCGCATCTACCGGCGCCACCGGCGACGAGCTGGACGCGCTGGGCGAGAGTGTAAAAAACATCTACGCGCAGAACCTCGGCGAGGACTTCAACGACGTGGCCGAAGGGCTGGCCGCTACGCAGAAAGCGAGCGATCTGGCCGGCGAAGCGCTGGAGCAGGCCACCGCGGCCGGCTTCGTGCTGCGTGACACCTTCGACTACGACATCAGTGAAAGCGCCAGAGCCGCCTCGGCTCTGATGAAAAACTTCAACATCAGCGCCGAAGAAGCCTACGGCCTAATCGCCACCGGCGCACAGAACGGCGCAGACAAAAACGGCGACCTGCTCGACACCCTGAACGAATACTCGGCGCAGTTTGCGGCCCTCGGCCTGAGCGCCGACCAGTTCATGGGCTCCCTCGTGGAAGGCGCTGACGCTGGCCTGTTCAGCATCGACAAAGTGGCCGACGCCGTCAAGGAGTTCAACATCAGAGCGAAAGACGGCAGCGACAGCAGCGCCGAAGCCTTCAAGGGCCTCGGCCTCAACTCCGACAAAATGTTCGCGGCCTTTGCAGCCGGCGGCGAGACCGCGCAGGCTGCATTTTTCGACACCGTCGAGGCTCTGAACAAGCTCGAGGATCCTCTCAAGCGCAACGAGATCGGCGTCGCACTGTTTGGCTCGCAGTTCGAGGATCTGGAGGCGGGCATCCTGCCCGTGCTCGGTGACATCGAGACCGCAGCCTATGACGGCGCCGCCGCGCTCCAGCAGATCAACGACGTCAAGTACAACGACCTCGGCTCTGCCTTCGAGGCGGTCAAGAGGTCGGCCGAAGTGGCCCTACTGCCTATGGCGTCGATGATCGCCAACACGCTGACATCGCTGGCCCCAATCCTGACCGACACCTTCGAGGAAATCAGCCCGGTCATCACCGACACGCTCAACGCTTGTATGCCGTTTGTGCAGGACTTCCTCGTCGGCATGGGCGACACCCTGAAGAAGGTCATGCCGATGGTCACGGAGCTGGCTGCGGGCATCCTGCCACTACTGGCTCAGCTCGTGGGCTCGTTCCTGCCGCCTCTGCTCGACCTCGCACAGCAGCTACTCCCGCCGCTCATGCAGATCGTTCAGGCTATTCTACCGCCGATCGCCAGCATCCTTGCCACCGTGCTCCCGATGCTGACGCAGATCATCTCGACTGTGCTGCCTGTGCTGGCGAACCTGATCGCCGCGCTGCTGCCGGTCATCACCCCGCTGCTGGAAGTGGCCCTGCAAATCGTCAACAGCGTCATCATGCCGCTGCTGCCTCCGCTGATGCAACTGATCGAGGCCCTGCTGCCCCCGGTCGTGAGCCTGCTCAATGCGATCATGCCACTCCTCTCGCCTCTGCTGGCTATTCTGGAGCCCATCGCAAGCGTGCTCGGCACGATCGTCGGCTGGGTATCGAAGATTGTCAGCTTCGGCTCCGGCGTCATCAGCAAGATCGCGGGCCTGTTTGGAGGTGGAGGCGGCGGCAGCGCCGGCGTCTCCGGCTATGCGACCGGCGGCTTCACGAGTGGCCCGTCCATCGCGGGCGAGGATCCGCGCTATCCGACCGAGGCGGTCATCAGCTTCAACCCTGCGTACCGCTCGCAAAACCTGTCCTACTGGGCCGAGGCTGGCCGGATGCTGGGCGCATCCAGCGAGGCCGACTACGAGCCCATCAGCAGCGGATCGGGCACGGCTGTGGTCTATGACCTGAGCGGCCTGTCCTTCTCACCTCAGATCAAGGTCGAGGGCGACACTGACGAGGACGCCCTGATCCGAAAGCTCCGCGACCTCGAGCCGGAGTTCATCGACTTCATCCTCGAGGCACTCAGCAGAAGGGAGGGCGGCGCCTATGTCACAGCAGACAGTCGGCTTTATTGATTATGTGGCGCAGGGCGGCGACACCTTCGACAGCATCGCACTCGTCGCCTATAACGAGGAGCGCATGGCGAGCACCATCATCGAGGCCAACCCCGACCTCAGCGACGTGCTGATCTTCGAGGGCGGCGAGGCTGTGCGGATCCCGATCGTCGAGACTGTGGAGACGCCGGAGACCCTGCCGCCGTGGAGGAGGTGACGCCGTGAAGATCCTATACGAAGGCGCCGACATTTACCCGGACATCAGCGTCCACCGCTGCTATCACGATATGTACGCCGAAAAGCAGAGCGACGAGCTGCTGCTCAAGCTCAACGACACCCGCGAGCTATGGGACTCGTGGAACCCCAAGAAGGGCGACACCATCGCCATCGAGGACGGCGCTGCCAAGACGGGCCTAATGTTCGTCGAGAGCGTCGTCCCCGAGTCCGGCATCATCACCCTGCGGGCCTATTCCGTCCCGCAGTCTGCGAAGGATAAGCGGAGCAAATCGTGGGAAAAGGTCAAGTTCCTGCAACTGGCTCAAGAGATCGCCGGCCGCCACGGCCTGACGCTCGAGACCTACGGGATCACCGACCAGACCTACGACTACGTCGAGCAGAACAACCTCGCAGACTTCGCATTTTTTCAAAACCGCTGCACCCTCGAGGGCGCGGCGTTTCTGGTGTATGACGGCAAGCTGGTCGTCTACGACGAGGCGTACATGGAAAGCCAGCAGCCCGTCGACACCATCACCATCACCCCGGCCAATGACTTCGAGTACCGCGACGAGGGCACCAACGCCTACGGCTCGGCCGAAGCCGTCAACGGCGGCCTGACCGGCACCTTCGCAGCCCCGAACGGCGGCGACAAGGTGCTGCGCCGGATCCTACCCTTCCGCATGACTGACCAGAGCGAGGCCGACCGCTTCGCCAAGGGCCTCCTCCGGGACGCCAACAAAAACGCGACCGTCGGCACCCTCTGGACGGGCTCGCTGCTGCGAGACTATGCGGCGGGCTCTGTGGTCACGCTGGCGACCGAGGGCGTTAAGTCGTGGGACGGCACGGCCTTCATCAGCCGGATCCGGCATGACTACGTCAAGACGCGGAGCAAGCTATATCTCCGCAAGCCACTGGAGGGATATTGATGAACAGCAACAACCAAATGATCCAGAAGGGCAAGATCTCCAGCGTGGAGGGAAAGGCCGACAGGAACGGCGACAAAACCACGGCCAGAGTGCTCCCGAGCACCGCCGACAGCATGGTCACACGGCCGCTGACGATCCCGTGGTATCTGCGCGGAGAGATGGGAAACCTGACCCCCGGCACGGAAGTCGCCTATGCTATGTTCGAGGACGGCACCGGCATCATCCTCTCCCGCATGGACGGAGAGTGGGACGGTATCGTCCCGGGCGACATCACCGTCAAGAAGGGCGCGCTCACGATGCAGGACAAGGGCATCAGCGTCCCGTCGGCAGACGTGACCGCCACGGGCATCAGCCTGACCGGCCACACCCACACCGACAGCATGGGAGGCGGCACTTCTGGCCCGCAGTAAGGAGGGATAGACATGGCCGTCATGGCATCATGGAACGGCAAGACGTGGGGCGTCTCCAGCCAGAGGATCGCCGCCCTGAATGGCGTCTCCTCCAGCGTCGAGCTCGACACGGAAAACAGCGACGACAAGGCCGGATCCCCGGCCACCAAGACCAAGGCGCTCAAGCTGCAAAGCATGAGCTTCGACTTCGATCTGGCGTCTGCCGTGGGCGGCGACGCCCGGGGAGAGTTCGAGTCGTGGACGTCGCTGGTCGGGCAGTACGCCCCCTTCTATCTGGCTGGCCGGCGCTTCGGCCCGGCCAATCTTCAGCTCACCGGCGTCAGCCTCTCAGACACCACACTCGACAACCTCGGCCGGATCCTGAAGGGCAAGATCACGATCAACCTGACGGAATACGCCGAGGAGGCCAGCAGCAAGAAGGCCAGCGCAGGCGGCTCGAGCAAGAGCTCGTCCGCGGCCGGCGTCTCGCCCTCTGGCGGCGTCGGCCGGCGTCTGAGCGCCGTCACCGTCGGAGCATCCAGCAGCGACAAGGCTGCGAAGAAACCCAACAACGCACAGCTCAAGTAAAGCGAGGTGATCCCATGAAAGCATCCGGCAACGGAGCGCCCGAGATCTGTGTGCAGAACCTCCTCAAGACCATCCGCGGGGAGGTGCCCTATGAGCGCATCAAAGGGATCGACCGCACGCTGATCGACAAGCCGAGCGAAACCGCTGCGACCGATCTGGCCGCCGACGTGGAGTTCCTCGTGGAGACCTACGAGCCCCGCGTGCAGCTCAGTGACTCCGACCTGAAGGCCCTGACCGCTCAGGCCGGCGACTTCGAGCTGCGGGCCAGCATCGACAACATCACATGAAGGAGGTGAACAGCGTGAGCGACGCGACAAACACCTACGGCGAGGACATCAAACTCACCACGACAGACGCGAGCACCCTATACAAGACCATCATCACCGAGCTCGAAAAGGGCGCCGGCGAGCCGCTCTACCCGGGCGACGAGCGCCGGATCTTCGGCGAGGCTCTCGTGCCCGTGTTCGTTGCCCTCTACAACAGCCTCAACGACGTCGGCCGGCAGACGCTCCTCCGCTATGCGAGGGGCGAGGTGCTGGACGCCATCGGCGAGCGGCAGGACGTGAAACGACTGGAAGGCACACCGGCCAAGACGACCATGCGCTTCTCTGTCTCCACGCCGCAGGAGAGAAACATCATCATTCCGAAGTGGACGAAGGTGACGCCGGACAGCGAAAACTATTTTGCAACCGACGAGATCGCTGTGCTGCAAGCTGGCGCCTACTCTGTGGAGGTGCCGACCTCGGCCGTGAGCAACGGCACGAAGTTCAACGGCTACGCAGCCGGCACGATCACCACCCTCGTCGACCTGATCCCCTACATCGAGTCCGTCACCAATCTGACCGAAACGGCCGGAGGCGATGACGGCGAGCCCTACACCACCGAGGGCGACAACCGCCTACGCGAGCGGATCCGTCTGGCGCCCGCCAAGAGATCCACCGCGGGCCCTGAACAGGCTTACATCTACTGGGTAATGACGGCCGACAGCTCCATCGTGGACGCAAAGGCCGTCAGCGAGAAGGAAACCGTCAGCGAGACCCTCACGGTCTACGACGGCAAAGCCTTCAAGGGCGGCGGCACGCTTCTGACCGACAGCCTCGTCGTGAAGGCCCACGGGCAAAGCGCGGCGGCGGCCAAGAACACGGACTACACCGTCGACTACACCGACGGCCTGCTGACCATCACGCTCAAGGGCAGCCTCTCGGCCGCTGAGAGCATCGACATCATCATCACCCGCACGCTGGAGGGCTGCGTCAAGCTCGTGCCCCTGCTGGAAGGCGGCGGGATCCCCGACGCTGCCATGCTGGCGAAGGTGCTGGACGTGGTCAACGCCAAGGACATCCGGCCGCTCACTGACAAGGTGAGCGCCGTTCCCCCGGAGGTCGAGACCTACGACATCGAGATCGTGTACTACACCACGCCGGAGAGCGAGGCCGAGGTGATCGCCAACGTCGAAGGCACCGGCGGCGCGATCGACCGCTACAACGAGTGGCAAGTCGCAGCCCTCGGCCGGGACATCAACCCCGACCAGCTCCGCAAGCGGATCCTCTCGCCTTCGTGGGGCGAGAACCTGACCGGCGCCTTCCGCGTGGACGTCGTCAAGCCGACCTACAAGGCCCTCGACGACACGCAAGTCGCCAAATTCAGCGGCCACCTGACTGTCAGCCACAAGGTCGAGAGCGAGGTGGTGTAAATGCGGCTCAATGAGACCGAGATGGTCAAACTGCTGCCTGCGTGGATGCAGGAGGACGGCAGCGACAAGGGCATCGCCACCGGCTGCAACATTATCAGCCGCGACGCCTATGCACGCCTGAAGCTCCTGAGCAGGTGGGACAAGATCGACCAGCTCAGCGACGCAGAGCTCGACGAAATGGCGTGGGAGCTGAACATCCAGTGGTATGACAGCACCGCACCCATCGCAGCCAAGCGGGCCGTCATCCGCAACAGCGACCGCGTCTACGCGAAACTCGGCACCCCCTACGCCGTGGAGCAGATCGTGGCCGACTACTTCGGCACCGGCGAGGTCAGGGAGTGGTATCAGTACGGCGGGCAGCCGCATCACTTCAAGGTGCTGAGCGACAACCCGAGCCTCGTCAACAGCAACCTCGACCTGTTCCTGAAGCTGCTGCGGACGGTCAAGCGCCGCAGCTCGTGGCTCGACGCGATCCTGATCTGCCTGACCGGTGAAATGTTCCTCTATTCCGGCATGGCCGTCAGGGATCACACCCAAGAGGTGCACGTCATGGGCAGCGACGAGATCCACATCTACCACGCGGCCGTCGTCCACGACAACAACCGCGAGACCGTCAGCATCGGCACCGACGCGGCGGTCATCTCAGACTAAGGAAAGGAGATAGACATGGCTGCATTTATCAACAACGACATCACCACCGCCGGCCTGATCGTTCTGGCGAAGGGCGTGGCCGGCCAGAAGATCAACTACACCAAGATCGTCCTCGGCGATGGCTACCTCGAGGAGGGCCAGACGCCCCGCACCCTCACCGGCGTGGTCAGCCCGAAGGCGACCGTCGACATCACGAAGCTGAAGATCAACGGCGACGGCACCGTGGCCGTCGGCGGCATCTTCACCAACGGCGACGAGACCGAGGGCTTCTACTACCGCGAGCTCGGCCTTTATGCCGAAGATCCCGATCCCGAGGTCGGCGAGGTGCTGTACTGCTACGGCAACTGCGGCGATCTGGCCGAGTGGATCCCGCCCTCCGGCGGCGCTACCATCGTCGAGAAAACCATCGACATCGTCACCGCGATCGGCACGGCCACCAATGTGACCGCCTACATCCCCGCCGACGCCTACGCCACCAAAGAGGACTACGAGACCTACAAGGCCATCGCCCTCGGCGCGCAGGCTACGGCAGAGGAGGCTCTGGCACTCGCCCGGCAGGCCATCGCAATCGCACAGGCCGCCGAGGCATCGGTGAATGACCTGAGCAACGCGGTCGGCCAGAACACCAGCAAGATCGCAACACTGTGGGACGCCGTTTTCAGCGAGATCACGACCAACCCCTTCCAGATCACGTTTGCAGACCTGACGGGCATCACCCTGACGGCCGGCATCTGGAACAGCGGACTCCAGCGCCTCGAGTGCTAAACTACCGGCCAAAGGCCAGAAAGGAGGCCGCCCATGTATAGAGGCACCACACCAACCATCACCATCAACTGTGACATCGACGTCAGCGAGTTCGTGACCATGTGGGTAACATTCCGCACGCAGCAGCTCGCCACCTATGCCCCGCCGAAGCAGGTGGAAGTCACCAAGCACCTCGGGGACGAGGGCGTCGACGCGACCGACAAGGTCGTCACCGTCAGCCTGACGCAAGCCGACACGCTGCTGCTCGGCTCTCTGTCTCCCGACGAGGATCAACAGGTGGAGGTGCAGATCCGCGGCAGGACGGAGGACGGGCGCGCGTTTGCGAGCAACATTATGACCGCCCCGCTCAGTCGGATCCTGAAGGACGGCGTCATCTAAGTGAGCGTCGACTTCAACGCCTCGTTCTCTGGCAGCGCGGAGACCTTCGGGGCGAAGATGACCGAGACGCCTGCCTCCATGACCGCCTCCATGAAGGAGACGGGCGGCGGCAGCGCCTCAAACTACGAAGCCCTGCGCAACAAGCCCAAGATCAACGGGCACGAGCTGATCGGCGACATGACGCCGGCGCAGCTCGGCATCACGGACGACAGGCACCACACCCACAAGCAGGCGCAGGCAGCGAAGGTGTGGACAGTCGCCCACAACCTCGGAAAGCGGCCCGCCGTCACGGTCGTCGACAGCGCCGGCACTGTGGTCATCGGGGAGGTCGACTACCTCGACGACAATAACGTGCGTCTGACCTTCTGCGCGGCCTTTTCCGGGACTGCATACTTCAACTAAGGAGGTAAACCCGTGAAAATCCTGACAAATCTGGATCTCTCGCAGAATGAGATCCAAAACGCCATCATGCAGCCGCTCGCTGCACCTCCGTCCAACCCGAAGCTCGGCCAGATCTATTTCAACAGCATCGACCTGACGCTGTACCTGTGGACAGGTGAGAAATGGATCCCCGTGCCGACTAAGCTCTCGCAGCTCGAGAACGACAGCAAGTTCATCACGGCCAAGGACGTCCCCGAGGGCGCAGTCGCATCCACGACCACGCCGAAGATGAACGGCACCGCTGCCGTCGGCTCCGAGACAGCGTTCGCGCGCGGCGACCACGTCCATCCCAAGGACACCAGCAAGCTGAACACGGACGGCGACGGCTCCAACGTGACCGTCGCCTTCAAGGCAGCAGCCAAGCGTGAGGCACCCGTCTCCGGCGAGAAGCTGAGCGTCCTGCTCGGCAAGGTGCTGAAGTTCTTCAGCGACCTCAAGACCGTGGCCTTCTCCGGCAGCTATAAGGATCTGAGCGACAAGCCGACGATCCCGTCCGCTGCCGCTGACGTCGGCGCGATCCCCGCAACGGAAAAGGGCGCAGCCGGCGGCGTGGCCGAGCTGGACAGCGGCGGCAAGGTGCCAGCCAACCAGCTCCCGAGCTATGTGGACGACGTCGTCGACGCCTACATCCGCACCGGCGTCACGGCCCTCGGTGCCAACTGGCTGAGTAAGACCTCCGGCGGTGCCGCCCTGACGCCTGAGTCCGACAAGATCTACGTCATCCTGAGCGAAGGCGAGTACCAGAACAAGACGTACCGCTGGAGCGGGACGACCTACGCCGTCATCGGCAACGACCTCGCCATCGGCGAGACTGCGAGCACCGCCTACCGCGGCGACCGCGGCAAGACGGCATACGACCACAGCCAGAGCGCCCACGCTCCCGCCGACGCCGAGAAGAACGTCCAGAGCGACTGGAACGAGACGGACGGCAATAGTGACGCCTTCATCAAGAACAAGCCCGCGATCCCGAAGGCCGTCACCAAGACCGTCCAGACCCTCAGCGACGCGGCGAGCAAGAGCTTCGCCGTCACCGGCTACATCCTCAGCGTGATCCTGATCGACAGCGCCACCAAGGAGCAGGTCATCGGCGACATCTCTTTCGAGAACGCTACGGCCTCGGCCAACGGCAAAGTCACGGTCACGCTCGCGGCCGCGCCCTCCAACCCGATCCTCGTCATCATCACAAGCATCGCACTGTAAGGAGGCCGGCCTATGAAACACTACGGAGCAGTCGACGACCCGAAGGACATCACGACGAAGGAGTATGTCGACGCGGCTGACAACGCTCTGAAGGTGAAGGTCGACGCCCTGTGGGACTTCGTTTGCACGGACATCACGAGCAACCCCTTCCAGATCACATTCGACGATCTGGAGGGGCTGACCGTGAGATCCGGCATCTGGAACACAGGGCAGCGGAGGCTCGAGTGCTGATGGGAAACTGCTACAACTACACCCCGATCCCACCAGCCGAAGCCTCCTGCATCATCGCGCACCTGTTCGTCGAGCTGGCCCTGCCCTGCTCCTGCTGCAAGCGGGAGGACGGCGTCATCGTCATTCAGGGCAAGACCTACGACGGCAGCAGCGCCCGCGTCACAATCAAAGGCGAGGAGGTGAGATACTACGGCAAGCAACGGACACTCGCGGCCATACGAGCGGGCCAATGTAGGCCGCCCGCCCTTCGGCCGTGACAAACTGCCCGAGATGCAGGTCATCACGGACGCCAAGGAGCTCGAGAAACACACCTACATCAAGACCAGAAACCCGGCCGTTTTCCCGAAGAAGGAGCGGCTCGGTCTGGCACAGAGGATGATGAACGAGGCCAGCGACCTCGTCGCAGATCTGATGGAGGCCAACGATCTGCTCCTGACGGATCCCGAGGAGCGTGAGCTCAGGTATCGCGCGCAGCGGTCGGCGCTTCGCAACTGCCGAAAGCTGATCCACCACATCGAGCTCGCGCATGAGATCCTCAGCGGCTTCGGCGATGACGCCTTTGCATACTGGGCGAAGATGGCGGCCGGCGTGAAGAACCAGACCGCCAAATGGTACAAAACGGATAAAGAGAGGGCCGCCAAGCTGGACGCACAGAAGCGTCACCAGTGAGGCGGCCCTCGGGGTATGCCTTGTTTTTTCGTGCCGGCTCGGCCAACAACGCCCGCAACGTCAACACCGATGGCACTCTGAACAGGAACAACGCCTACAACGGCAACAACGGCCTGCGCCCCGCTTCGATGGATCGCCCGACTTATTAACCGCCCGGAGACGGACGGCGAACACTGTGCCCCATCATCCAAGGAAGGCATATCCCTCCCGCAGCCGCGGCCGTCTGACCGGCCCGGTCATGGGTAAACACAAGACCGCCGATGCCCCCGGCGGCGCACGCAAAGCGTGGCCGGAGCTATACACGGCGGGGAGACTTTACAATGGAGAATATCGTAAACAGCACCATCGCGCTCTACAAAGCATACCGCAAAACCCGCTGCGGAAAGCGCGACAACCCGACCGCCATGCGCTACCGCATGGAGGCCATCGAGCGCACCGTCGCCCTCTCTGAGAGGCTCCAGCGGCGCGACTATTCCTTCGGGCCCTACTACCCCTTCAAGGTGTACGAGCCCAAGGAGCGGCTCGCCCTCGCCATTGACTTCGAGGGCAAAGTCGTCCAGCACTCGCTCTGCGACAACGTCCTCGAGCCGGCGTTCTCCCGGCGCTTCATCCGGGACAACTACGCCGGCCAGATCGGCAAAGGCACCCACGACGGCCTCGACCGTCTGGCTGCGGCCATGCGCCACTATTTCTTCAGCCGAAAGGCAGCAGACGAAGCAGCCCGCAAGGCTGCCGGCCTGCCGCCCCGGCCGATGAACGAGTGGGACTACGCCGACGGCTGGGTGCTGAAGGGCGATTTTTCAAAGTTCTTTTACACCCTGCTCCATTCCTACTGTTACGAAACGGCCCGCCGGGCCCTGAAGTGGCTGAAGGATCCCGAGCTGATCGACTTCGCTGAGTGGCTGCTATGGCTCATAATCGACAGCACGCCAGACCCCGGCATCCCGATCGGCAACCAGTCGAGCCAACTGCTCGCGCTGCTCTATCTGGACGCCTTCGACCACTGGCTGAGGGATGACCGCGGCCTCGTATATGGCAGGTACATGGACGACTTCTACATCATCCACAGCGACAAGCTGCTGCTCCGGCAGATACTCAAGGAGATCGAGGCGTACATCAAGCCGCTCGGCCTTCGGCTGAACGGCAAGACGCAGATCCTCCCGCTGAAGAACGGCATCGACTTCCTCGGTTTTCACACCTACCTCACGCAGACCGGCAAGGTCGTGAGGAAAGTGCGAGCCAAGAGCATCGACAACATGAAGCGCAAGATCCGCAAGTTCCGCGGGCTGGTGGACTCCGGCAAGATGACACTCGACAGCGTCGTGCAATCCTACGCGAGCTGGACGGGCCACATCTCACACGGCAACACCTACCACCTGCGGCAGAACATGGACGCCTATTTCTTCAGCTATTTCCCGGAGCTCAAACCATCACCGAAAGGAGACACAACTCATGGCCCAAAAACTGAGCAACCTCGCAAACAAGTCGAAGGTCAAGTTCGGCAGCCTGTACGGCAGCCCGATCGTCTGGATCGTGGCCGATAAGAACCACGCAGGCTACCCCTCCAACAGCGTCACGCTCGTGACCAACCAGATCATCAAGATGCTGTGCTTCGACGCGACAGAACCGAGTAACGGCAACAGCGACCGCCGCAACTACGGCAACAACCGCTACATCTACTCGAACCTGCGCCAGTGGCTCAACAGCCCCGCGGCTGCCGGCCAGTGGTACACCGCACAGCACTCCGCAGACCAGACGCCGGACTCCTCCCACGTCTGGAACGGCTACAACGCATACAGCGGCCTCGCCGGTTTTCTGAACGCCTTCACCGCCAACGAGCGGGCGGCTCTGCTGAACACCACCATCACGGTCGGCAAGAGCTCCACAGACGGCGGCGGGACGGAGACCTGCACGGACAAGATCTTCCCCCTGTCCTGCACTGAGGTCGGCCTGAGCGGCGACCACGTCTGCGGCAGCAAGCTGGCGATCTTCAGCGACAACAACAGCCGCATCGCCACCGTGACGGCCTCCTGCGTCGCCAATTCCAACTATTCCAGCAACCCGGGCTCTGGTGCCGCGTGGTACTACTGGCTGCGGGACGCCTATGCCGGCTCGGCCAACTACGCCCGCCTCGTCAACTCCGATGGCACTCTGGACTGGGGCGTCGCCTGCTTCGGCGACGGCGGCCTGCGCCCCGCTTGTAATCTGTCCTCTGATCTCCTGATCTCCGACTCCGTCGACTCGGATGGATGCTATACAGTGATCTACAATCAGGCGCCCACAGCGCCGTCGTCCATCACTGTCCCGAGCGAAGTGCTCGGCGGCGAGAACCTGAGCATCTCGTGGGCGGCCTCCACCGACCCCGATGGCAACCTCTCCGGCTACGTTCTGGAGCGCAAAGTCGGGAGCGGCACATGGGCGCAGATCTACAAGGGATCCGCGCGCACCTACACCGACACCATCACCTACGGATGGACGAGCGTGCAGTACCGCGTCAAGGCATACGACGCCGCCGGCGCGGAGAGCGCGTACACCACCAGCGCCACCCGCACCGTCACCAATAACCGACCGCCCGTCATCAGCGGCACGGACGGCGCCCTCGGCAGCTTCAGCACGGCGGCCCCGTCCTACGAGTACACCGTCACCGACGCCGACGGCCATCAGGTCGACGTCGTGGAGATGCTGGACGGCGTGACGCTGCGCAGCTACACCGTGACCCTCGGTCAGACCAACACGCTGACGATCGGCTCCGAGGCGTGGCTGAAGGTCGTGAACGGCAGCCACACCCTGAAGATCGTGGCGACCGACGCCAAGGACGCCAGCGTCACCCGCACGCTGACCTTCACCAAGGCCGTCACGTCCGTCGAGTTCGAGCAGACCCTCGCTATGGAGGCCGACGCCATGCCGACCAAGGCCCTCGTCAACATTCAGGGTAATTTCCCGGCCGGCTGCACGCTTCAGGTCTGGATCTGCAACAACGGCAACGACGCGAGCCCGACGTGGGAGGACATCACGCAGAAGGCCCGCACCGGCCAGAAGCACTACTTCACAAACAAGACCAAGACGGCCGCAGCGTGGGGCGTCAAGGTCAAGGCCAAGCTGCTCCGCGGCTCTGCTACGGAGACCTGCTACATTCAGTCGATCGGAGGTAACTTTGCATGATTAAGCACAGACCTGACAGCATCCAAGAGCTGAACGACAAACAGGCCGCAGAGGCCGAGAAGGACAAGACCATCGCCGAACAGGCTGACACCATCGAGCTGCTGAAGGGCTGCATCATGGAGCTGGCCGACGTGGTCTACGGCGACGGAGGGGAGGTAACAGCATGAGCAAGATCGTCGAGCTGTACGTCAGGGAGCTGACCCGCGAAGGCTCCACCATGACCATCAACGACGTCCCGAAGAAGCTGCGCAAGCAGGTCGAGGACGCCATCGCTGCCATCGAGGCAGCCGCAAACGCTGGCACCGCGAAGGAAAGGGCGAGCGAATGATCGCCCGGGCCCTCGCGTGGCTATTATTAAAAATTGCAGGAAAGGAGGAGCGTGAAATGCTGGTACGTCTGTATGCAGGCGAGATCATCATGGGCCGCATCACCGAGGACAACGTCCCCGCGAAGCTGAAGGCCCGCGTGCACAAGTATCTCGTCGACATGGGCTACTTCGACGACGTCGAGGAGTAAGCCCAACAACAAGGAGGGCCGCGTCCTGCGGCCCTCCGGCTTTTATGAGGTGACACAATGATCGAAATCAACATCGGCGCGCTCGTCGTCCTTCTGGGGATCCCGACGGCCGTGACCGGCTTCTGCTTCTGGATGCTCGAGCACAGGATCCAGAAGCGCGAGAAGCAAAAGGAGGCCGAGGAGGCAAAACGACAGAAAGAGGCAGCGGCCCGAGAGCGTGCCCGTGAAGATCTCCAGATCATCACCATTCAGGGCACGTCGGCAGCCATCGCCCTCGGCGAGGCGACGGCCCGGGCCGTGCAGCGCATCCCTGACGCGCATTGTAACGGGGATATGCACGCGGCCCTCGACTACGCTGCCAAAATCAAACACGCGCAGAAGGACTTCCTCACCAGTCAGGGGATCCACGCGATCATCGACTAAGGAGGTGAGCAGCATGGCCGCAAAGAAGCGCCGGCGCAAGCGTAAAAAGAAAATCGAGGCGAGCAAAAAGCTCGCATACTGGGCGGCCAGCGTGGCAACGCTCAGCGCAGCCAGCTCTATGCTGCTCTCTGCCTTCGGGCGCGACCCGGTCGGTGAGCTGACCGGCACCATCTTCACCGCCTGCGTCGGCTATCTAATCACATACGCCGGCAAGAGCCTCGGCGAGAAAATCAGCCGAAACCGCCACGGGCTCGACGCCGACGGCAACCCGCTCCCGGATCCGTCCGGGGACACTCTCAACAATAAGGAGGCAAAAGGATGAACACCATCGACATCACCCCCATCGTCAACGCAGCCCTCGCCCTGATCGGCGCCGGCGTCAGCGTTTTCCTGATCCTGTGGCTGAAGAAGCAGACCACCGAGGCACAGCGCAAGGAGCTGACCGCGTGGGTAAAGATCGGCGTCGCTGCCGCTGAGCAGCTCTACGTCGGACAGGGCCGCGGCGAGGAGAAGAAGCAGTACGTCCTCGACTTCCTGAAGCAGAAGGGCTTCAAGGTCGACGAGGAAAGCGTCGTCAACGCGATCGAGGCAATCGTCAAGCAGCTCAACACTGAGGGCCTGACCATCGAATAACGGAGAGGGCGGGCTCCGGCCCGCCCTTTTCTTGCTTGTAAAGGAGGCAAACCCATGAAAAACCAGAACACCGACGACATCAAGCTGAAGCCCGGCGAGACCGTCACAGACGAGACTCTCGACGAGCTGACCGGCGGGAAAGGAGACGACAATGAGTAACAGCCCTCTGGTGGTCTACACCAAGCTCAGCCCGAACCACTCGGGCAAGCGCACCAAGAAGATCGACACCATCACGATCCACTGTATGGCCGGCAACTGCTCCGTCGAAACCTGCGGCAACCTGTTCGCCAACTCTGCGCGGCAGGCGTCCAGCAACTACGGCATCGGCACCGACGGCCGGATCGCCCTGTACGTCGACGAGGCAAACCGCTCGTGGTGCACCTCGTCCAACGCCAACGACCAGCGGGCCGTCACCATCGAAGTCGCCAACAACGGCGGCGCGCCTGACTGGCCCGTCTCCGCGAAGGCATACGCCGCGCTGCTGGATCTCGTGACCGACATCTGCAAGCGCAACGGCATCAAGCGCCTCGTCTGGTCGACCAGCAAAAACGACCGCGTGAACCACCTGAACGGCTGCAACATGACCGTGCACAGGGACTACGCGAATAAGAGCTGCCCGGGCGACTACCTCTACAACCGCCACGGCCAGATCGCGGCCGAGGTAAACAAGCGCCTCGGCATCACGGACGCAGGCGGCAGCACCGGCGGCCAGACCTCCGGCAACACCGAGACCGGCCTGAAGGTCGGCGACGTGGTCAACTTCAAGGGCACGCAGCACTACACCAGCGCAGCGGCCAAGGACGCCAAGACCTGCAAGCCCGGCAAGGCCACCATCACGGCCATCGCGGCCGGCAAGGCGCACCCGTACCACCTGAAGGCGGTCAGCGGCGGCTCCACCGTTTACGGCTGGGTAAACGCTGCGGACATCTCGACCGGCAGTGCCGGCACGGCCACGAGCTACCGCGTGCGGACGACGGCCGACGTGCTGAACATCCGCAAGGGCCCCGGCACCAACTACGGCGTCGCCGGCCAGATCAAGGGCAAGGGCATCTACACCATCGTCGCCGAAGCCGCAGGCCCCGGCGCGACCAAGTGGGGCAAGCTCAAGAGCGGCGCGGGCTGGATCTCTCTGGACTACGTCACGAAACTCTAAAACCGCATAGAAAAGCAGAAACCCGCCCGGAGATCCCGGGCGGGCTTTTTCTGTTATGCGGGGCTTTACTCCTCGACGTCCGACTCCGACGTCTCGCCGGCAGCCTCGAGCTCGGCCTCTGTGGGCTGGAACCGCAGCACACGGCCCTCGGAGTCATAGAAACCGCCGAGCAGGATGGTGAAAATATCTACCAACCAGCCGATCCCGCAGGCCCCGGCCGTCAGCAGCCAAATGACGCCTGTGCCGGTTTTCCCGACATAGAACCGATGGACACCGAAGAAGCCGAGGAAGATGCACAGCAGCAGCGCCACCGTCTTGCTTTTCGGCGACGTCGGCCTCTGCGCTGCGGGGATGCTGACCGCGCCCTGCTGCGCGCCGGACTTCCCGCCGGAGCTCGTCGTATAAGACAAGCCCGTCCCGGGGATCCCGACGGTCGTGTGACTTTTTCCCGTCGTGCTGATCGTGTGCTTCAGGCCCTTCGGGCCGAAGCTGACGCTCGCGCTTTTCTTGTTAAGGTTTACCCGGACACCCGGGGCAATTTTGAAACTACGTCTGAACCGTGTACCCATGCCGTTACCTCCTGTTTGCGTTTTTTAGCGTTTAGTCATCTTTGGCATAATATTACCATGCCAAAACTGGTAAAGTCAATATTGCATAGTCATCTTTAGGATAAAAGGAGGCGAGGGCGTCGAAAATCTACAAACCAGACGGCAGGTGCAACATCTCCGGGGAGCGAGTCAAAGCGGAACGGCTGCGGGCTGGTCTATCACAGGAACAGCTCGCCTACAAGCTCCAGATCATCGGACTGGACGTCACGCAGAAGGTCATCAGCCGCATCGAGAACGGCAGCAGAGTCGTCGCTGACTACGAGCTGGACTATCTGGCGACCGCCCTCAGCACCACGATCAACCACCTGCTCGGGAAAGAATGAGAAAACCGCACGGCAGCGACGCCGTGCGGCTTTTTTTATGTGAAAAAACGCGGGAAAATGTTGAAAATCCGCCGAATTATGCTTGACATTATAGAGCAAATGCTCTATAATATAATCACAGGCAAGGGATAGCCGAGTACAGAAAGAAAGGAGAACAAAACCGCGGAAAGGAGGCAAAGCCGTGGATGCTGAGCAGATGAAAAAACTGCTCGAGCTGCTGGAACAGGCTCTAAAGTGTGAACAGGTTGCCACCATTACGATCACAATAAAGCCGAACCAAAAGCCCAAGCAGTAAGGTCGAAGGACGGCGGGAAAAATCCCGCCCGCCGTTCCTCTTTATTATAACCACGAAACCACGGCGAAGTCAAGCGGGAGGAACAACATGGACATCTCAATCAAAGTGACCTATAAAAACGAGGGGCTGCAAAAGCTCCGCAAGGCGGCCGGCCTGTCTCAGTCTCAGCTCGCCGCACTGGCCGGGATCAACGTGCAAGTGCTCCAGCAGTACGAGCGAGGCGCCCGGGACATCAACGGCGCAAAGCTGCCGACGCTGCTGAAGATCTGCAACGCGCTGGAGTGCAGGCTGGCCGACATCATCACGGACGAGGAGACGCTCGAGCTCCTGAAAAAGTACGAGGAACACTGACACACAGAAGGGGCGGCCGGCGGGCCGCCCCTTTTCTTTTATCACGGAGGGGAACACAATGGGACAGCACTGGAGCCATCTGACGCCGACCAAGCGCATCCAGCTCGACGCCTTCATCCGCGCAGGAATGAAGCCGACAGACATCGCCAAAGAGCTCGGCGTCCATCATACGACCATCTACCGGGAGCTGAAGCGGTGCACCTATGAGCACCTCAACAGCGACTACACCACCGAGACCAGATACAACCCCGAAGGCGCACAGGCCCGCTATGAGGCCAACCTCCGCGCCAAGGGGCCGGAGCTGAAGATCGGCAACGACTACGAGCTGGCCGACTACCTGATCGCCAAGATCCGCGACGAGAAGTACAGCCCGGAGGCCGCGATCGGTGAGGCCGAGGTTAAGGGCTGGCCCTTCAAGACCCACATCTGCGCGAGCACCGCCTACAACTACATCCGCGGCGAGATCTTCGGCGACGAGCTGACCGTCTCCATGCTGCCGCAGCACGGCAAGCGCCACCAGCCGGAGCGCCCGGCCGGATCCATGCCACGCAAGCCCGCCGGCCGGAGTATCGAGGATCGCCCTGAGCACATCAACGACCGCAGCACCTTCGGTCACTGGGAGATGGACAGCGTCGAGAGCTGCCAAGGCGTCAGCAACACCTACATCGTGATGACCGAGCGCAAGACCCGCCGCGAGATCATCATCCCCTCGCCGGATAAGACGAGCGCCAGCGTCGTCGCTGCGATCGACGGGCTCGAGGCCAAGTACGGCGACCTGTTCCCGAAGGTATTCAGATCCATCACCTGCGACAACGGCTGCGAGTTTGCCGACGCTGCCGGGATTGAGCGAAGCGCAAGCGGCAAGGGCGCCCGCACCGAGGTCTACTACTGCCACCCCTACCGACCGAGTGAGCGCGGATCCAACGAAAACCAAAACGGCCTAATCCGGCGGCACGTTCCGAAGGGCACCGACCTCAGCACAATCTCAGACGAGGAAACCAAGCGGATCGAGGCGTGGCTCAACAACTACCCGCGGAAAATGTTCGGTTATCTGTGCTCCGAGCAGCTTTTCCGCGAGGAAATGGCCCTCATTCTGGCCTCGTAAAATTATTTTTGCTTTTTTGTGCATTTACTCTTGACAAACGGCAATTTCACAGGAAACTAAAAAATCTCGCTTTTTCCCCCTTGGGGGGGAGCCTTTCGCGCTTACAGTGTCAGCTGCTCGGCTTTGTCGTCGGCTTTCAAAATGGCACCGGCGGCAGGCAGGGTCCGCACGCGGTAGCGCGGGGCGTCGTTTAGTTCCAGGCCCTCGGCCAGCGTCACGCGGGAAATCTTCGCGTTTTTCTTGAGCGCCACCACATTGACACCGGCGGTGTCGCGGGTCGCCTTCTCGGGAATCAGCGC
>OOAH01001093.1_pt1 | contig 26528 bp, 29 predicted proteins | sample 1671801 | NCBI WGS metagenome assembly OOAH01 (sample SAMN06348194, study PRJEB24527) | human gut metagenome | biome: human gut; feature: ankylosing spondylitis patient; material: feces | host: Homo sapiens | place: China | collected 2015-10 | reverse complement strand
CTGCCGCACCTCGCTCGCCGTATCGGCACTTAGAATTATGCGGTATTGCCTTTATTACTTCAAAGCCGCAAGGCAGCGCCTGATCTACCAGGTGCTGCTTTGTGTGGTTTATGGGGTATTCTTTGTACAAAAACAACAAAAAACAGGCTATTGACGACAAAACTTCTGCACGCTATACTGGTATTATAGGTGATTTTCCGGATGGATTTCGCCAGAAGGAGAGAATAAGTATGTTGGACGTTCTGATCATCGGTGCAGGCGTTTCCGGCTGTGCCGCAGCGCGGGAATTATCGCGCTGTAAAGCAGATATTCTGGTGCTGGATAAGGAGGAGGATGTCTGCTGCGGCACCTCCAAGGCCAACAGCGCCATTGTCCATGCAGGCTACGATGCCACCCACGGCAGCCTGATGGCCAAATTGAATGTGGAGGGCAGCCGCCGTATGCCTGCCCTTGCCAAAGAATTGGATTTTGCCTACGACCAGTGCGGCAGCCTGGTGGTGTGTTTGAGCGAGCAGGACCGCCCGAATCTGGTAAAGCTGTACGAAAACGGCGTGGCCAACGGCGTAGAGGGCCTGCGCATTATCGAACGCGACGAGCTGGTCAAGATGGAGCCGAACGTTTCCGATAACGCGGTGGCTGCCCTGTGGGCACCCACTGGCGGCATCGTCTGCCCCTTTGGCCTGACCTATGCTTTTGCCGAGAACGCCGCAAAAAATGGCGTAAAGTTCCAGTTTGATACCACCGTCACCGGCTTTGCCCCCATCGAGGGCGGCTGGCGCGTGGAGACCGACAAGGGCAGCTTTGAGACGCGCCTTGTGGTGAACGCTGCCGGTGTGCATGCGGACGAGCTGCACAACGCCGTGGATGCCGCCCACCCGATGCAGATCATTGCCCGGCGCGGCGATTACTTCCTGCTGGACCACGCGGCGGCAGGGCATGTGCACCACACCATCTTCCAGCTGCCGGGCAAGTATGGTAAGGGCGTGCTGGTCACCCCCACCGTGCATGGCAACCTGCTGGTCGGCCCCACGGCCATTGATGTGGATGACAAAGAGGCCACCGCCACCACGGCGGCAGGCCTGAACGAAGTGCGGGAGAAGTCTGGTCTGGCGGTGAAGGACCTGCCCATGCGCCAGACTATCACCAGCTTTGCAGGTCTGCGCGCCCACGAGCCGCGGCACGATTTCTTCATTGGCGAGATTGCCTCCGGCTTTGTGGATTGCGCTGCCATCGAGTCCCCCGGCCTGTCCAGCGCCCCCGCGGTGGGCGCTATGGTGGCCGACATCGTGAAAAACAGCCTGCATCTAGAGGACGATCCGACATTTGACCCAACCCGCAAGGGTATCCTGGACCCCAAGACGCTGCCTTTTGAAGAACGCGCCGCCCTTATCAAAGAGAACCCCGCCTACGGGCAGATTATCTGCCGCTGTGAGAGCGTGACCGAGGGCGAAATTATTGATGCCATCCACCGCGTGCCCGGTGCCCGCAGTCTGGACGGCGTAAAGCGCCGCACCCGTGCCGGTATGGGCCGCTGTCAGGCGGGCTTCTGCAGCCCCCGCGTGATGGAAATTCTGGCCCGCGAACTGGGCGTGCCCCAGAGTGAAATTACCAAGGCCGGCGGCAAATCTAAAATCATCGTCGGCACCAACAAGGATACGTTTTAAAAGGAGGGGCTGGATATGAACAACGTAGATCTCGTCATCATCGGCGGCGGCCCCGCGGGGCTGGCGGCAGCCGTGGCTGCCCGCAAGGCCGGTGTAGAAAACCTGCTGATTTTAGAGCGCGACAGCGAACTGGGCGGCATTTTGAACCAGTGCATCCACAACGGCTTTGGCCTGCACACCTTTAAAGAGGAACTGACCGGTCCCGAGTATGCGGCCCGGTTCATCGCCCAGGCTGAGGAATTGCAGATTCCCTACAAGCTCGACACCATGGTGCTGGACCTGGCAGCGGACAAGACCGTGACCGCCATGAACAAAACGGACGGCCTGTTCCAGCTGCACCCGAAAGCTGTCATTCTGGCCATGGGCTGCCGGGAGCGCCCGCGCGGTGCGCTGAACATCCCCGGCTACCGCCCCGCCGGCATCTACACCGCCGGTACGGCCCAGCGGCTGGTGAACATGGAGGGCTATCTCCCTGGCCGCAAGGTGGTCATCCTTGGCTCCGGTGATATCGGCCTGATCATGGCCCGCCGCATGACGCTGGAGGGTGCCCAGGTGCAGGTGGTGGCCGAACTGATGCCCTACTCCGGCGGCTTAAAGCGCAACATTGTGCAGTGTCTCGATGACTTCGGCATCCCGCTGAAGCTGAGCCACACCGTCGTGGACATCCAGGGTAAGGAGCGGGTCGAGGGCATCACGCTGGCCCGTGTAGAAAACGGCAAGCCCGTCCCCGGCACCGAGGAACACTACGATTGCGACACGCTGCTGCTCTCCTGCGGTCTGCTGCCTGAAAACGAGCTGAGCCGCGCCGCCGGTGTGGCGTTAAGCCCCATCACCAGCGGGCCGCTGGTCAACGAAAGCCTGGAGACCAGCATCCCCGGCGTGTTTGCCGCAGGCAATGTGCTGCATGTGCATGATCTGGTGGACTATGTTTCCGAGGAAGCCGGCGCTGCCGGTGCCCAGGCCGCCGCTTATTTGCAAAATGGCGAGCAGGACGCCCCGGCCATTCCGGTACATTGCGAGAACGGCGTGCGCTACACCGTGCCCGCCACGGTGCGCCCGGCTTGCGCCGGCGAAACCGTGACCATCCGCTTCCGTGTGGGCGGTGTGTTCAAGAACAAAAAAATCGCCGTATATCTGGGCGATACCTGCATTTTCAGCCGCAAGCGGCCCGTGCTGGCCCCCGGCGAGATGGAGACCGTCCGCCTGAAAGGGGCCAACCTGCGCGCCCATCCTGACGCCTCGTGCCTGACTGTTACGCTGGAGGAGGCCTGATTATGGAAACGAAAAAAATCGAACTTACCTGCATCGGCTGCCCCATGGGTTGCCCGCTGATCGTTACAATGGAGGACGGCGCGGTCGCCTCCGTCACCGGCAACACCTGCCCCCGGGGCGATGCCTACGCCCGCAAGGAGGTCACGGCCCCCACCCGCATCGTGACCAGCACCGTCCGCGTGACCGGTGGCACCCTGGCCATGGTCAGCTGCAAGACCCGCAGTGACATCCCCAAAGGCAAGATTTTTGATGTGGTCCGCGCGCTGAAAGACGTGGAAGTCCCCGCCCCCATAACCATTGGCCAGGTTTTGGCCGAAAATGTGGCGGGCACAGGCGTGGACATCATCGCTACAAAAAATATTGCGCACGCCTGATTTTGTGGTAGAATAGGGAAAGTATAAGCGTATACAGAAAGCATAGAGGAGAACTGCCATGAACGAAACCACCCGCGCCGATATTGCCATTATCGGTACTGGGCCTGCCGGCGTATCGGCGGCCATCACCGCCCGCGTGCGCGGCAAGCAGGTGCTGCTGTTTGGCAGCAAAGGGCTGACGACCAAGATGACCAAGGCCCATACCATCCGCAACTACCCCGGTCTGCCGGACATTACCGGCACCGACCTGGCCGACAAACTCAAGCACCATCTGGACGTGATGGGCGTGGAGATCACCGAGAAGCAGGTCACGACCGTCTACGCCATGGGCAGCTACTTCGGCATCCAGACGCCGGATATTATGTATGAGGCCTCGTCAGTCATTCTGGCGGGCGGCGTCGTGATGGGCAAACCTTTCCCCGGTGAGGACGAGCTGCTGGGCCGCGGCGTAAGCTACTGCGCCACCTGCGACGCCCACTTTTACAAGGGCAAGGCAGTGGCCGTGCTGGGCTACAACGCCGAGAGCTGCCGCGAGGCCGACTTTTTGGCCGAGACCTGCGCCCGGGTATTGTATTTCCCGGTCGTACCCCACGAGGTCAATGTCGGCCCCAACGTAACGGTGGTGCGGGAGAGGGTGCTATCCATCCCCGGCACGATGAGGGCTGAGGGGGTGCAGACCGACAAAGATCTGCACCCCGTGGACGGTGTGTTTGTGCTGCGGGATGCCGTAGCGCCGGACAAACTGGTACCGGGCCTTGCCACCGACGGCCCCCATGTAGCCGTCGACGCCCAGATGCGCACCAACCTGCCGGGCTGCTTCGCCTGCGGCGATCTGGCAGGCAAGCCCTACCAGTATATCAAGGCTGCCGGGCAGGGCAACATTGCCGCCCTGTCGGCGGTGGAATGGCTGGCCGAGCAGAAGTAACCTTACAAAACAATGCAAAACGCCCCCAGTGGTCCGCGATGGGACCGCCGGGGACGTTTTGTTTTGTGTGGTTATCCCTGCACCAGCACCACACTTACATCATTTACATTGGTGCCTGTAGGGCCGGTGACCAGCAGCCCGCCCACTGCCTGCAAGGCGTGGTAGGCGTCGTTATCTGCCAGCACGGCGGGCACAGTCAGGCCGTGTGCAGTCAGGGCGGCATCCGTATCGCCGTCCGTGTAGCCGCCCGCCGCATCGGTGGGGCCGTCGGTGCCGTCACTGCCCACCGAGAAAACGCAGGCATTCAGCCCTGCCAGCGCAGGGGCGGCGGCCAGCGCCAATTCCTGGTTGCGGCCGCCCAGGCCGTGGCCCGTCAGGTGTACCACGGTCTCGCCGCCTGCCAGAAAGGCCAGCTTTTGCCCCTGCCCGGCGTGGCTTTGGGCGATGCTGCCCAAAAAGCGCCCTGCCTCCCGGGCTTCGCAGTTCAGCCGGTCGGTCAGCAGCACGGGGGTGTAGCCCGCTTTGCGGCAGGCATCCGCCGCAGCGGCGCACAGTTCCCGCACGCTGCCGGTGATTTTGGTGGTCACATTGTCCAGCGCTTTGGGTGTTTCCTGCTCCAGAAGCGCCGCAGCCGCCTGGGAAAGCTTTAACCCATACCGTGCGGCGATAGCCTTGGCCTCGGCGCAGGTGGAGCTGTCCGGGCAGGCGGGGCCGCTGGCGATCATATCCAGCGGGTCGCCCAAAATATCGCTGAGCACGATGCTGTACACCTGCGCAGGGGCGCAGGCCAGCGCGAACCGCCCGCCCTTGACGCCGGACAGGCGCTTGCGGATGGTGTTCATCTCCACAATATCCGCGCCGCTGGCCAGCAGCTGGGACGTGATGTCCTGCAATTCCGCGCCAGGGATCAGCGGCTTTTCCAATAGGGCACTGCCGCCGCCGGAGAGCAAAAACAGCACAGCATCCTGCGCGGTCAGCCCATGCACCAGCGCCAGCGCCTTTTCGGTAGCGGCAAAGCCTGCTTCGTCGGGCACCGGGTGGGCGGCTTCATAGCAGGTCACGCCGGGAATCTCGCCTTTCACGTGGCCGTATTTGGTAATGACCACGCCGCCGTCCGGCCGGCCCAGCACTTCTACGGCGGCATGGGCCATCTGCCAGGCGGCCTTGCCCGCGGCTACCAAAAACACCCGCCCCGCCGGGGAAAAGCCCTGCAATGCGCGGCGCACCGCTTCATCCGGCAGCACGGCGTGAATGCTGGCAGTTACAATCGTTTCAGCTTGGGCACGCAGGGTAGTATTCATGGCAAAGACTCCTTTTTATAAAAGTCCGGCGGCGGTCATGGTACGCACAGACCCGTCCCGGGCGGCACCCGCCGGGGGAGTCAGCGTGTAGCCGACCCGTCCGGGATTATTATACAGCAATACCGATGTATCGGGAATACTCCCGGCAATGGTTTTAAAGTGGAGAAACAACTCATCGTGGGTCGGCTTTAAGAACATGGGCTGCAGCACGCTGACCGCCGCCGTGCCGTTTGCCACGGCCATTTTGGCCAGGCGGCAGCACTTTTTGGCGTTGATGGCCCCGATGCCGAAGTAGACCGGCACACGCCCGGCGGTCCGGTCCACTATGATGCGCAGGCCGTGCTCCATCTCATCCTCCTCCAGCATGTAGAACTCGCCGTTGGAGCCAAAGGCCAGGATGCCAGTGACGCCGCCCACGATGACGTAATCCACCTGGGCACGCTGTTTTTCTTCATCAATTTTCTCGTCCTCATCCACAATGGTCAGGATCGGGACGACGACGCCCTTGATGAATCGGCGTTCATAGCGGTTCCCTCTTTTCAGCGGCCCAGCGTTTCAGCCCTGGTGCGGACTACACCAGCGCCGCCTGCAGGCCGCGGGCCAAAATCAGCTCGCAGCCATCATTTTGTAACCTTATCGCGCGTTGACAAGCTGCGTCGGTATAGGTATACTCAATACAGAAAGGTGATAGATTCGGATACTGTGCAATCAAGCCTGCTGCCATTTGCTGTATTTTCTGCCGGGGCAGCAGCACCGCGGCCTTTGCCATAACGGGTACCCCTTAACGGTCTATTTACCAAAATTATAGCACAGCCCGCGCTGGAATGTCGATTTTTATGTGCGAGGAAATAAGAAGAGATAAGAAGGAGAAAAAGAAATGGCGATCCATGTTGTAAACGAAGCCCGCCGCTGCCTGCACTGCAAAAAGCCGATGTGCCGCGAAGGCTGCCCCATCAGCACCAATATCCCGGAAGCGATCGAGCTGTTCCGCACCGGCCACAAAGAAGAAGCCGGCGAAATGCTGTACGAGAATAACCCGCTGAGCGTCATCTGCTCTCTGGTATGCGACCACGAAAAGCAGTGCGAGGGTCACTGCGTGCTGGGCCGTAAGGGCGCCCCCGTGCATTTTTCCAGCATCGAAAACTACATCTCCGATGCGTATCTCGACCATCTGGAGCCGGAGATGGAGCCGAAAAAAGGCCAGCGCGTGGCCATCATCGGCAGCGGCCCGGCAGGCATCACCATCAGTGTGCTGCTGGCCCGCCGTGGCTATGACGTGACCATTTTTGAAAGCCGCGAGAAGATCGGCGGCGTGCTGCGCTATGGCATCCCAGAGTTCCGCCTGCCCAAGAGTATTCTGGACCGCTACCAGAAGCAGCTCATCAAGCTGGGCATCAAGATCCGCCCCAACACGGCCATTGGCCGCACCCTGACGGTGGACGACCTGCAGCGCGACGGCTACGAGGCCATCTTCATCGGCACCGGCGTGTGGAAGCCCAAGGCCATGGGCATCCCCGGCGAGAGCCTGGGCCATGTCAACTACGCCATCGACTATCTGGTCGACCCGGACGTGTATGATCTGGGCGATAACCTTGTCGTCATCGGCGCGGGCAACTCGGCTATGGACGTGGCCCGTACCGCCCTGCGCAAGGGCGTGCGCCATGTCAGCGTGTTCTGCCGCCGCTACCAGACCGCCGCCAGCGTGCGTGAGGTGGACTACGCCAAGGCCGACGGCGTGGAGTTCTACTACGGCATGCGCCCCACCCGCATTACCGACGACGGCGTTTACTACAAGAAAGTGGAGATGGACGAGGAAGGCAACATTACCTCCACCAGTGAGGAGCAATTCTTCCCCTGCTCCAGCGTCATCATTGCCATCAGCCAGGGCGCGCAGAACCGCATCGTCAGCACCACCACCGGCCTGGAGATGAGCAGCCACGGTCTGCTTGCCACCGACGAGCACGGCCACACCACCCGTGAGGGGATTTTTGCCAGCGGTGATGTGGTGCTGGGTGCCCGGACCGTTGTGGAAGCTGTTAAATACTCCAAGCAGGTTGCCGAAGAAATGGATGAATATTTGACGAAACGCCGCGAGAAATGATTTTTTGTTTGCGCTTTCGGTGTTCCGCCGCCCCAAAAGTTAAAAATTGCAGGAGTGCTGCAATTTTCTTAAGGCAACACCGCACAATTCCCGCCTTACGGCTTAAGCACCGCTTCGGCGGCTGCGGCACGGCATCTGCGTTGCCAAAATGCTCGATAATACACAAAGTATTATCTGCGCTTTTGGCTTAGCAGCTGCCGCACCTCGCTCGCCGTATCGGCACTTAGAATTGTGCGGTATTGCCTTAACGCTTTTAGCCCGTTCTCCCTATTGACCCCTTCGGGGCCAAAATGCTCTACGGTTTATCCTCAATACGACATTACAAAAGGGCGATGCAGTTCTCCGGCATCGCCCTTTTGCGTTGTGTTATATGGAAAGTTTCTTTGCCTACTTTCTTTTCCAAAGAAAGTAGGTCAAAACAGCACCACAGGGCTGGCGAGGTTTTGCAGAAGGGAGACGATGCTCCAGCCGGCGATCTCGGCGGTGCGGCTGTAGACGTCGGAGGTCACTTTCAGGCCGTCGGTCTCCATGGTGATGCAGTGGTCGTCACCGGCAAAGCCTTCCACGCTGGTAATTTTTGCACCCATGGCGTCGGGGCCGATGCTGGCCAGGGCGGCGGCGACCGCCACGTTCACCTTCGTGGGCAATACCTGGATGGCCTCGGCAGCGGTGCCTGCCAGCACCGTCTTTTCTGGCGTGGTCATCAGCTCTTCGGTGAACAGCGGCGTGTTTTTCAGCGACGCCGGGCCTTTGTGGGTGTGGATCTCGGCGGTGATGGGCTGGTTCTTCGCCTTGGCCATCAGGGCCACCGTGTGCAGCACATCAAAGCCGCCCACTGCGCCGTGGGGCAGGTAGATGCGCCCGCCGTGGGCCTTGGCCGCGGCGCAGGCCTTGGCGTAAAAATCGGCATCCGCAAAAGCGCCGATGCTGATGGGGATAAAGCCCAGCCCGGCTTCCAGCACCGGCAGGCAGCTTTCTTTGGCCACCTGTACGGCAGCGGTCTCCACCACGTAATCCGGTTTCTGGGCCAGCACCTCGTCTAAGGTGACGCAGGCCGCGCCGCCCGCTTTGGCGCACAGGGCCTCGGCGTCCGGCAGCTTGCGGCTCATCGCTGCACAGAGGGTATAATCCGGCAGCAGGCCGCTGGCAATGGCATCGGCCACGATGCTGCCCAGCTGACCGCAGCCCAAAATCGCAATTTTCTTCATAGGGGCACACTCCTTCTTGCTTGTTGCCCCCCATTGTAGCATACGGTGCGCAAAAAGAAAACCGGGACGCGGCAAAACGTCCCGGTTTATTTTTTGCGGCTTTTACAGCGGTTACAGAATCTGGCCGTGGCGCACCACGGTCTGGATGTTCAGCTGGTCGTCCACCAGTACCACGTTGCCCCAGCGGCCTGCTTCCAGGCTGCCATAGTCGGCATCGACACCGATGCTGCGGGCGGGGTTGAGGGTGGCGGCGCGGACGGCGCTTTCCAGCGGCACGCCCATCTCCTGCACCGCACGCTTCATGCAGTCAAACAGGCAGGTGGCGCTGCCGGCGATGGTGCCCTCCTGCTCGGTCAGGGTGGCGCGGCGGCCGTGCACGGTGACGGCCTGACCACCCAGGCTGTACTGGCCGTCGGGCAGACCGCAGGCCATCATGCTGTCAGCGATCAGAATCACGTGGTCGTCGCCGAAGGTGTTGAAGGTAAAGCGCACCACGGCGGGGTGGATGTGCACGTTGTCGGTGATCAGCTCGACCTCGGCACCCTCCTCCAGCGCGGCGATAATGGGGCCGGGGGCGCGGTGGGTGATGCCCGGCATGGCGTTGTACAGGTGGGTCATGTGGGTGGCACCGGCGGCAAAGGCTTCTTTGGCGGTGTCATAGTCGGTGCAGGTGTGGGCAATGGAAATACGCACCTCATCGTGACATTCCTTGATGAAGTCCATGTTGCCCGGCTCCTCGGGGGCGACGTCCACCAGCTTGATCAGCCCACCGCTGCGGGCCTGCAGTCGGCGGAACATATCGGCGTTGGCGGCCATCACGTACTTGGGGTTCTGGGCGCCCACCTTTTTGGGGCTGATGTAGGGGCCTTCCATGTTGATGCCGACCAGATCCGCGCCGTGCTCATTTTTATGGGCCGCAGCCACATCCATGATGCCGTTCAGGATCTCTTCGCTGAAGGTCATCGTGGCGGGGCAGATGGCCAGCACACCTTTGCTGGCCTCGAAATCGGCAATGGCCTGCAGACCTGCTTCGTCGGCATCGCAGAAGTCATGGCCGACAGCACCGTGGAAGTGGATGTCCACAAGGCCGGGCAGGGCGTAGCTGCCCTTGGCGTCCAGCACTTCCTCGTTCTCCTGCGGGGCGGCACCGAAGACGATGCGGCCATCGCGGATCACCAGGTCTTTTTCCACAAAACGGCAACCATCCGTAAAAACTTTGGCATTTTTGATAATCATAGCGGAAAACCTCCTGCCATCAGATCAGGCTGAATGCTTCCTCATCGCCGACCAGGATAAAGTCGGGGTGCATCTGCAGGATGCTGGCGGGCACTTCGGGAGTGACGGGGCCGAAGAAGGCTTTCTTCACGATTTCAGCCTTGCCCTTGCCGTTGACGACCATCAGCACCTTGCGGGCCTGCATGATGGTCTTGATGCCCATGGTGTAGGCCTGTTTGGGGACCAGGTCCTCGTTGCCGTCGAAGAAGCGCTTGTTGGCCTCGATGGTCTCGGGCTTCAGGTCGACGCAGTGGGTGCCCAGCTCGAAGGCCTCGCCCGGCTCGTTGAAACCGATGTGGCCGTCGTGGCCGATGCCCAACAGCTGCAGGTCGACGCCGCCGACGCTCTTGATGACAGCGTCATAGCGGGCGCACTCGCCCTCGGCATCCATGTTGGTGCCGTCGGGCAGGTTGATGGCTTCGGGGCGGATGTTGACCAGATCGAACAGGTTGCGGTGCATGAAGCTCCAGTAGCTTTCGGGATGCTCCTTGGGCAGACCGCGGTACTCGTCCAGGTTGACGCTGGTGACCTCGGAAAAGTCCAGGTCGCCCTTGTTGTACCACTCGACCAGCTGTTTATAGGTACCTACGGGGGTGCCGCCGGTGGCCAGGCCCAGCACACAGTTGGGTTTCATGATGACCTGAGCCGAGATGATGTTGGCAGCCTTGCGGGACATGTCATAGTAGTCTTTCGCGCGGATGATTTTCATAGAGATTTCCTCCTAATTATTGGGGCGGGCCGGTGGGGCCGCCGTTTCTCCTTACCTTGTATTATACCACAATACCGTTTTAGAAAAAGCAGATAAATGTGAATTTTATATCAAAATCCGAGCAATTTTGTGCAAGCTCCAGGCAACATTTCATAAAAAGCGCCGGGGGCAGGCGTTCAGCCCGCCCCCGGCGGAAGATATGCGGTTTAGATAAAGGGAACCAGAACCTTTACCAAGGGGCACCGTAAGCGATCACGCAAGGCTTACAGCATTTTCTTCAGTTCGTCGTACACAAACTGAACCTTGGGGCCGATAACGACCTGGCAGGCAGTCTTGCTGGGACGGATGACACCAGCGGCACCAGCCTTCTTAACAGCCTTCTCATCAACGGCGGTGTGGTCCTTGATTTCGAAGCGCAGGCGGGTAGCGCAGTAGTCAACGTTGGCAACGTTGCCCTTGCCGCCGACAGCAGCCAGAACGCCCTTGGCGATGGCAGTGTAGTCGTTGTTGGCCAGGGTGATGTTGGCCTCAGCGGCTTCCTCGTCCTCGTCCTCACGGCCGGGGGTCTTCAGGTCGAACTTGGTGATGGCGAAGCGGAACACCAGATAGAACACGACGAAGGCAGCAATGCCCAGAGGAATGATCATCCAAGTCTTGGCGGCAGCGGGCAGGCTGGCGGAGAAGACCAGGTCAGTAGCACCGGCGGAGAAGCAGAAGCCTGCGCGGAAGCCGGAGTAGTAGGTGATGATGGTGAAGATGCCGTACAGAACGGCGTAGACGATGTACAGGGGGAAGCAGAGGAACATGAAGCCGAACTCGAAGGGCTCGGTAACGCCGCAGACGAATGCGCAGATAGCAGCGGAAACGACCAGGCCGATAGCAGCCTTCTTGTTCTTAGCAGTCTGAACCATGGCCAGAGCAGCACCGGCAATACCGAACATCATGCAGGGGAAGAAGCCGGACATGTACATGCCGAGGCTCCAGCCCACATCAGCGGAGGTGTCGCCAGCCCAGTAGTGGCTCAGGTCGCCCAGGCCGATGGTATCAAACCAGAACACGTTGTTCAGGGCGTGATGCAGGCCGGTGGGGATCAGCAGACGGTTCAGGAAAGCGTAGATGCCGGCGCCAACGCCGCCCATCTTGGCAATGCCGTTGCCCAGAGCAACCAGAACGCCGAAGATGACAGGCCAGACGAACAGCAGAATGACAGAAACGACGATGGAAACAACGGCAGTTACGATAGCAACGCTGCGCTTGCCGCTGAAGAACGCCAGCCAGTCAGGCAGCTGGGTGTTCTTGAACTTGTTGTAGCAGGCAGCACCGATGATGGCGGCCAGGATACCGATGAAGGAGTTGCCGGCGATCTTGCTGAAAGCAATGTAATCGACGGAGCCTTCTTCCAGGGTACGGACAGCGCCGACAACGCCGGGGCTGAGCAGCTGCTGCATCATCAGGAAGCTGACCAGGCCAGCCAGACCGGCCGTGCCGTCGTGGTCATCAGACAGACCCACAGCAGCGCCGATGGCGAACAGCCAAGCCATGTTGTCGATCAAAGCGCCACCGGCCTTGATCAGCAGGAAACCAACGGTGTACGCAGCACCGGAGGTAGCACCCTCAGCGCCCATAACGGCGGGAGCGAGTGCGTAACCAATGCCCATCAGGATACCACAGACGGGCAACGCAGCTACGGGAAGCATTAACGCTTTGCCGAGCTTTTGCAGATACTTCATCATAAAAGCATTCCTCCAAAATATTTAAGTGGGGCTGATCTGGTTCCGCCAGCCGACCACTTTGTTAAATATATGTTAACACATTTTTACAAAAAAGAAAACCCCTTTTGTTAAAATTGCCGAAAAGACGAAAAACCCACGCCATATTTGGATAATTTGTTAACAAAGAGAGGATTATTGCCCAAAAATCGTAAGATATTTAACTTTTTATTGCCGTCTTCCCGCGGCTTGCGAAAATTTCTTTCGCTTTACAGCGACGAAGAGAAAATCTCTTTAAAGCATTTTGCAGGGCCGCCGGGGGTGTTGATGAGGGGCAGGTTGCAATAAAGACACGTGATTACTATAATAATGGGTATATATTTTGTAGAGTATAGAGGGAGGAGCAGCCCATGCAGCCACTATCCACGCGCACAGCGCATTTTACGGATTCGGTCATCCGGCGGATGACCCGCATCTCCAACCAATACGGCGCGGTCAACCTGTCCCAGGGATTCCCGGACTTTGACCCGCCCCAGGCTATTTTGAACCGCCTGGCCGAGGTCGCCCACGAGGATTTCCACCAGTATTCCATCACCTGGGGCGCGCAGAACTTCCGCGAGGCGCTGGCCGAAAAGCAAAGCCGCCTGATGGGCCGTGAAATCGACCCCAACAGCGAGATCGTGACCACCTGCGGCAGCACCGAGGCCATGATGGCCGCCATGATGACGGTGGCCAACCCCGGCGACAAGGTCATCGTGTTTTCGCCTTTTTACGAGAATTACGGTGCTGACACGATCCTTTCCGGGGCCGAGCCTATTTATGTGCCGCTGCACCCGCCCACGTTTGATTTTAACGTGGACGAGCTGGAAGCTGCTTTCAAGCAGCACCCCAAGGCTTTGATCCTGTGCAACCCGTCCAACCCCTGCGGCAAGGTGTTCACCCGTGCTGAGCTGGAAACCATCGCGGACCTGGCCAAAAAGTACGACGCCTACGTCATCACCGACGAAGTGTATGAGCATATTGTCTACGCACCTTACACCCACACCTACTTTGCCAGCCTGCCCGGTATGTGGGAGCGCACTATCTCCTGCTCGTCGTTGTCCAAAACCTACTCCATCACCGGCTGGCGGCTGGGCTACACCATCGCCCCGGCCGAGATCACCGACCGCATCAAAAAGGTCCACGACTTTTTGACCGTAGGCGCCGCCGCGCCCCTGCAGGAGGCTGTCATCCCCGGCCTGCGCTTTGGCCGGGACTATTACGATGAACTGCTGAAAACCTACACCCACAAGCGGGATTTGTTTGTGCAGGGCCTGGATGCCATCGGGCTGGAGCACACCACGCCCCAGGGCGCGTACTACGTGCTGATGGACATTTCCCGCTACGGCTACAAGAGTGACCTGGAATTCTGCGAGATGCTGGCCCGGGATGTGGGCGTAGGCGCAGTGCCCGGCTCAAGCTTCTTCCGCGAGGATGTGAACCACTTGATCCGCTTCCATTTTGCGAAGAAGGATGGGACGCTGCATGAAGCGCTGAATCGGCTGGAAAAGTTGAAGAAGTTGTAACACAATTGCGCATCCTGCCGAACCATGGTACAATATGGGCAATCTTTTGGTATAGGAAAGGATTTTTTCGTATGGGTATCGTAGTCATCGGTGCGGTGTTTGTGGATATTAAAGGCTATCCGCTATCCACCTACATCCCGGGCGGGCGCAACGCCGGCCGGGTCGAGCAGGTCCACGGCGGCGTCTGCCGCAATGTGGCCGAGGATATTGCCAATGTGGAGCTGCGCCCCACTTTCGTCAGCCTGGTGGATGACACCGGCTCCGGCCAGGACGTTATCGACAAGCTGGCCAAACATAAGGTGAACACCAAATACATCGAGAAAGTGCCCGACGGCATGGGCACCTGGCTGGCCGTGTTTGACAACGACGGCGATGTCTGCGCCGCCATCTCCAAGCGGCCGGACACCACCCCGCTGACCAGGCTGCTGGAGGAAAAAGGCGACGAAATTTTTGCCGACTGCGACGGCATCGCCTTTGAACTGGATCTGGAAAAGGACACCGTCAAGCAGATTTTGCGCTGCGCCAAAAAGTACAACAAAAAGGTCTACGCCGCCATCTCCAACATGAGCATCGCCATGGAACGCCGCGCCTTTTTGCAGGAGATCGACTGCTTCGTCTGCAACCAGCAGGAGGCCGGGCTGCTCTTCTCCGACGAGTACGACCACATGGCCCCCGAGGAGATGTGCCGCACGCTGGCCGCTAACGTACACAGCGCCAACATCCCCTGCATGGTGGTGACCATGGGCGGCGAGGGCGCTGTATATGCGCGATCCAACGGCGAAAGCGGCGTTGTGCCCGCCAAAAAGGTGGATGTTATCGACACCACCGGCGCGGGGGACGCCTTCTTCGCCGGTACAGTCATAGGCCTGACCTACGGCAAGACACTGCCGGAAGCCTGCGAGATCGGCAGCCGTTTGGCGGCCTCGGTCATCTGCACGGCCGAGAATGTCTGCCCCCGGTTCCGCCCGCTGGAGTTTGGGCTGAACATCCCCGTGGTGGACTAAAATTTGATACAGTATAAGCAAAAATACCGCCGTGTATGCCATTTACGGCCACACAGCGGTGTCTTTTGTGCGGTTATGCGCAGCTTTTCAGCAAATAGAACGCGGCGGCGATGAGCAGCAGCGGCAGCGCCAGCTTGATGATGCTCCCAATGAGCAGGCCCACCACCATCAGCGGCAGAGCCACCATGAACAGCACAGCTGCGACCACCTTGGCGGCGCACCAGGCTACCCGGAACGCCAGCCCCACGCTTTTGAAGAAGAACCAACCGAACAGAAATAAGGCAGCTAACGAAATCATATGTATTCACTCCTTTGTTGTGAATACGATTATACACGCTTATTTATTGCACAAACAGGATAAAATCAGCAAAATAACGGCGCTATTTTTCCCTGTGGAGAGAAATTACGGCACTTCCGACTCCTTATTATAGGCCTCAGTGTCGATCCTGCCGTTGGCCAGCATCTTTTCCACCCAAAGCTGCAGCGTTTCCACCGTGACCGAGATGCGCTCCAGCTCTTTCTGGATGCGCACAAAGTCGTCGATCTCATCCTTGCTGATGGTGCCGTCGGCGGCAATTTCAATTAACCGCTCCTTTTTGCGGTCCATAGCGTTGAGGGAGGCCAGCATTTTCAGCACGATGTCCGAAAGCTCACTGCTGCGGATCTCGGGCACGTACTGCTGGCCGATGGGGCACTGCCGCGCGCAAAAATAGTTGCAAAGCGACGGTGTTTTATACTTTTCCGCCATGATGAGCACTTCGTCCGGCCGGGGCAGGCTGCGCTCGCTCTCGATTTTTTCGATGCGTTCGGGCGCGATGGTCTCCAGCAGTTCGCTGGCTTTCTCGCGGGAAAGGCCCAGTTCCTCCCGGGCCAACTGGTAGCGGGTCTTGTTTTCCCGCGTGGATGAACGTCCCATGTTGCTTTACTCCTCTTTTTGGCCGTCGGCGTAAGCGCCGATGCCGATGTCCGCCACCACTACCTCGCCGCAATAAGGGGCAGATCCCGGCATGTAATGCAGCGGTTTGGCGCGGTGGAAGGTCACGGTCAGGTCTGCACGCACGGCACCCTCGGCTACCGCGCCGGTATCGGCGTTGATGCCGCTGGGCAGGTCCACCGCCAGCAGCAGTGCACCGTTTTGGTGCTGCCGATTCATTAAATCGCAGGCTGCGCGGCCCGCCGGGCGCAAAGTGCCATGGAAGCCCGTGCCGTACAGCGCATCCACCACCGCATCCGCCGGGGCGGCAGATGCCGCATCGTGCAGAATTTCTACGGGCAGATCGCGTAATGATCCAAAATTGGTGATAGCGTCGGGCGTTTTCGGCTCGCCCTCAGCCAGCAGCACCTGCACCTGCCAGCCCTGCTTGGCGGCCACCCGGGCCATGACGAAGCCGTCCCCGCCGTTGTTGCCCCTGCCCGCCGCCACCAGCAGCCGGGCGGGGCCGGGCAAGCGGCGGCGCAGTTGGGCAAAGGCGGCGCGGCCGGCGTTTTCCATCATCTGTATGTACAAAAGGCCGTTGTCGTTAGCGGCTTTTTCCAGCGCCTTCATTTCGGCGGCGGTCACGGTCGTATGGGTCATGGCGATGCCTCCCTTTTGGGTCGTACCTGTATCATAGCATAAAAAGGGCGGTGTTTCAATGGATTCCGGCCTGGTTTCGCGCTTTCCCACGGGGCGGGTCGGGTAGGATAGAAGAAAAACAGATAGAAGAAAAACACAGGAGGATACACTATGAAGCATTGGCTGGGCCGCACGCCCCGCACGGTGGGGGATTGGCTGGGGCTGGCGCTGGGTACGGCACTGATCTTTGGCGGGGTAGCACAGCTGCCCGCGCTGGCGGCGGCGCTGGGGCGGCTGGCCGTGATGCTGCGGCCGTTTTTGTGGGGGCTGGTGCTGGCCTACGTGCTGGACATCCCCACCCGATGGCTGGCGGCCAAATGGTTTGGCGGGCGGCGCGGGGCCGGAGCGGCGGTGAGTTACGCGCTGTTGTTTGGCGCGGCGGGGCTGCTGCTGTGGCTGATTTTGCCGCAATTGGCGCAGAGCGTGACCTCGCTGTTCGGCAAACTGGCCGCCTACGAGGAAACACTGCGCCGCCTGCTGGCCTGGGTACAGGCCACCTTTGGCGTGGATACCGCCACGATGGACGCGATTTTGCAGCAGCTGACCGCCCGGCTGCAAAGCGAGTTCGCGGTGTGGTCGGGCCGGGCAGCGCAGGCTGCAGCCAAAGCAGCCTCCAACACGGCCGGGGCGGCGGCCGATGCGGGCATTGCGCTGGCCGCCAGCATCTACCTGCTGCTGGGCAAGGAAAAGCTGCTGCACAGCGTCCGCCTTTGCCTGCGGGCCGCCCTGCCGTCCCGGACGGTGGGACAGCTGGTCGCGGTGTTTCAGCTGGCGGACCGAACTTTTAGTGGGTACATCGGCGGGCAGCTGGTGGACGCACTGCTGGTGGGCACCGAGACCTTTGCCCTGATGCTGCTTTTGCGGCTGGACTACGCGCCGCTGATCGCCGTGATGGTGGGCGCGACCAACATCGTGCCGGTGCTGGGGCCGTTTTTGGGCGCAGTGCCGGGGGTGCTGCTGTTGCTGCTGGAGTCGCCCCTGCAGGCGGCAGAGTTCCTGATTATTATCCTGGCCGTGCAGCAGATCGACGGCAACTTCATCGCGCCGCGCATTTTGGGCGGGGCCACGGGGCTATCCGGGCTGGGGGTGCTGCTGGCCATCGTGGTAGGCGGCGAGCTGTTTGGCATCCCCGGCATGGTAGCCGGTGTGCCCACGCTGGCCGTTTTGGCAGCGCTGGCACGGCAGGCGGTGGGCGCCGGGCTGACGGCCCGCGGCCTGCCCGAGGAACCACCGCCCGCCCCGCAGAAAAAAACTGTTACAAAGAAGGAAAAAAATTAACAATTTGCCTCTTGCACCATGCCCCCCTATGCAAGTACAATAAAGTGGATAAGCCAAACGGGCAATGATTGAGAGAGGCAAGGAATTGTGAGCGGAAAGCATTTTATTGACAAAAAGCCGGAAAGCATCTTAGATTGGATAGCCATCGTATGCGCCGGTATTGCATTTTACCTGCTGCTGAACAACCTGGGCTATTTCCTGGGCGGGTTCGGCGCACTGATGGGCATCTTGTCCCCCTTCTTCGGGGGTATCGTAATTGCCTACATTTTAGACCCTATGGTGCGGTTTTTCCACGCCAAACTGTTGAAATATTCCAAGCGCTGGCGGTGGGTAGCCATTTTGCTGGCGTACCTGGTGGCGGTGCTGTTGATCGTGCTGCTGGCCTGGCTGGTCATTCCGCAGATCGTAAACAGCATTATGACGCTGTTTAATAATGTGCCGCAGTATATCAACGGCATCCAGGAAATGCTGCTGTTCGTCCAGGGGCGCTACGGTGTGGATCTGGACCGCGCCATTAAAATGCTGGATGATTCCGAGGCCATGCTCAACGAGGTCTACAGCCTAGGCAAAACGGTCCTGCCGCAGATCATGTCCACCATGGGCAATGTGGCGGGCAACTTCGTCAATGTCTTTACGGCGATTGCATCCAGCATCTACATGCTGGCAGACAAGGAGCACCTGCTGCACCAGCTGCGCACCGTGACCCACGCGCTGCTGCCCCGCCGTGCGGCCGAGCAGACGCTGCGCATCTGCCACTATGCCAACGATAACTTCACCGGTTTCTTCATCGGCAAGATCATCGACTCCGCCATCATCGGCGTTATTACCTTTGTCTGCATGACGGTGCTGCGGCTGGACTTTGCTGTGCTGATCAGCGTGTTCATCGGCATCACCAACATTATCCCGGTGTTCGGCCCGTTCATTGGCGCGGTGCCCAGCATCTTCATCCTGCTGCTGGTCAACCCCATCCAGGCGCTGATCTTCTGCATCTTGATTTTGATCATCCAGCAGTTTGACGGCAATTTTATCGGCCCGAAGATCCTGGGCCAGTCCATCGGCATTTCGGCTTTGTGGGTGCTGTTCTCCATCGTAGTGGGCGGGGATCTGCTGGGCATCCCCGGCATGGTCATCGGCGTGCCGGTGTTTGCCACGTTGTACGGTTTGGCGCAGGAGTTCATCCACGCCATGCTGGACCGCCGAGGGATCGATGCCGAGGGCAACGCTGCTGCCGAAGAAATTCCTGATGAAGATAATGTGTTTGAATAAATTTTAATTATGTGCCCTATCGGCCCTGCCTACCTTGCGGCAGGGCCTTTTATAATGGCGGGCTTACCTGGGCCTGCCTTTTGGGTCTCCAAAAGGAACACATAACGGAAGAAAGCCGTTAAAACGTGTGAGGCGCCGCAGGGTGGCGCGGAACGAAAGCCGCCGCATAAAAAAGCAAACAAAAAAAGCGCAACCTGCGGATACAGGTCACGCTTTAAGCGCAAAATAGCTTATTCAGCCTGGATAGCGCCGGTGGGGCAAACGCCCTCGCAAGCACCGCAATCGACGCAGGAAGCTGCATCGACAACAGCCTTGTCCTCCATGCTGATTGCACCAACGGGGCAGGTATCAACACATGCACCGCAAGCAACGCACTCGCTGGAAACGGTATGAGCCATCGTGAACTCCTTATCTCCGTGCTGAATCTATAGTTTGTACCCTCCCGGCCCTGCACGGCTGCTCCCCGGGATGGCACACAGTCGGTTTGCTCTGCCTACTGCGTTGTATTTAGTGTATCACATTACGACTGATTTGGCAAGTGCCATATCTTGAATTTTTTTAACGGTAAGTCGCAACTAACTACCGCCGTAGTCCGTTATTTGTCCTCTTTATCAGCGGGGAGCGGTGTGCGCTTGCCGCCGCGGACATAGACGCATTCGTCGCGCTTATAGATGCGCGGCGCCAAAATTTCCACGTTGGAGCGCACCTTCAGTGTGCCCGCCACCACGTTCACTTCAATGACCGTGCCCTCGCCGTCCGGCGTGCGGACGATGCTGCCCACCTGCGGCGTGATTGAGTTCAGGTATTCATAGCTCTTTTGTTCATAAGCCAAACAGCACATCAGGCGTCCGCACGACCCACTGATCTTGGCGGGGTTCAGGCTCAGCCCCTGCTCCTTCGCCATCTTGATGGACACGGGCTGGAAGTTTTTCAAAAACCGGCTGCAGCAGAACGGCTGACCGCAAAGCCCCAGGCCGCCCAGCATCTTGCTCTCATCGCGCACGCCGATCTGGCGCAGCTCGATGCGGGTGTGGAACTGGGACGCCAGGTCCTTGACCAGCTCGCGGAAGTCCACGCGGTTGTCGGCCGTGAAGTAGAACACCAGCTTGCTGCGGTCCAGCGTGTACTCGGCATCGACCAGCTTCATTTTCAGGTTGTGGGCGGCAATGCGCTGCTCACAGATATGGTACGCCTGCTGCACATCGGCGCGGTTCTGGCGCATACGGCGCACGTCCACGGCATCCGCCACGCGGATGACCGGCTTGACCTCGCGGGAGAAGCCCGGCACCTCATGCGCGGCGCGGACGACCTCGCCGCATTCGGTGCCGCGGGCCGTCGTGACGACGACAAAGTCGCCCTCCTTGATCTTGAACTCGCCCGGGTCAAAATAATACGCCCGGCCATTCTCTTTAAATTTAACGGATACTACTTTCATTGGTTCGGTCCTTTTATATGGTCATTGTCATTTTAGCATTGTTGTAGGGGGCGTCACCCCCGATGCATGTAGGGCGGCTTCCCCCTCGGGGGAAGCTGTCAGCGGCCCTGACCGCTGACTGATGAGGGCGGAGTTTCCGCAGTCGTCCGTTAATGGGTTGCTGCCGGTAGGTTTCCCCTCATCCGGCCCGGCAGGCCACCTTTCCTCTCGGTGGAAGGCTTTTTCACGCAATTTCCCCCGCCAGCACGGCCACGTTTAACCGCAGATTTCCGTTTCCGGTCAGGCTTTTCCTCGCCCGGGCGTCGGCGTTCAAAATCTTCGCCGCGCCCGCCGGGGTCAGCCCGCCGCACTGCTCCTGCCCGTAGGCGGGGCGGCGCAGCACGGCGCTGCACAGCTGGTCCAGCGTCCACAGCAGGGCCGCAAAGCCGTCCTTGTCGCGCTCGTACTTCGTCAGCAGCGCCAGCGCGCGGTAGGTGTCGCCCTGCGCCGCGTAGCCGCACAGCGTTTTGGCCATGCCCAGCGCGGCTTTGGCTGTCGGGTCGTTCCAGCTTTTCAGCGCGGTGCCGATGTGCCCCTCATACAAAAACGCCAGCTCCTCCGCCGCCTTGGCGGGCAGACGCTCGGCCTTTAAGCGGGCGGCACAGTCTGCCGCGGGCACCGGCGCAATCGTGTAGGCCGCGCACCGGCTGCGGATCGTCGGCAGCACGGTGGCCGCGCTCGTCGCCGTCAGCAGGAACAGCACCCCCTCGGGCGGCTCCTCGATGATCTTCAGCATCGCGTTGGCGGATGACCCGTTCAGATTCTGCGCGCCGTAGATAAACAGCACGCGGCCCGCCGCGTCGGTGGACAGCGCCGAGCGCTGGATCGCCTCCCGCGCCTCGCGCACCTTTTTAACGGGGATCTGCCCGCTTGCACCCTCGCCCTGCAGAACCAGGCATTCGGTGTCCTCTTTTTTCAGCACGGCCTCGGCGTGGGGGCCGCCGGCAGGGTACAGGTAATCGGCAGCAAGACAGCGCGCAGCAAAGCCCGCGCCGCAGCCCGGCTCCCCCACCAGCAAAACCGCATGGGGCAGCCGCCCGCCGCGCAGGGCCGTGCCAAGCTCGGCTTTCAGCGCGTCATTGCCCGCCAGGCGCTCCAGCATCACAGCTTCTCGAAGCGCTCGACGTTCGTGACCATGACGGTAGCGCCGCCGACCGTGACCTCCATCGGCATCGTGCTCTCAATGCCCAGGCCCAGCGTGGCCGTGCCGGGCACGATCTCGGTGCGCTGCTTGCAGCACTTGGAGATGATGCCGATGCAGTCATCGACGCGCTCGTCATCGGTGCAGATCAGCAGCGTCATGTTGCCCGCCATCAGGAAGCCGCCGGTGGTGGCCAGACGGGTGACGTAGAACTTGCTTTTCAGCAGCTCGTTGCAGACATTCTTGGAATCCTCTTTATTGACGATTGCAGTGATAAGCTTCATGGTTATCCAGCCTTTCTATTGATACATCGAATTTTTCAGCGGTTGCGGTTTTCCCAGTCGCGGCGGCGCTTCCAGTCCTTCACGGCGTCAACGCACCAGTCAAAGACCTCGCGGCCATAAAACGCCAGAAACCCCGCCAGCCCCAGCACGAGGCTGACCTTGATGGCGAAGCTGCCCGTCAAAAAGCTGAAGGCCCAAAACGCCAGCTCGATCCAGCCCAGGTATTTCATCTTGAACGGAATGATGCCAAACAGCAGCACCATCTGATCCGGCCACAGCCAGGTGTAGGCGAACAGCATGCTCTGGAAGATGGCGCTTGGCCCGGCGTAGCCTGTCAGAAAGCAGCTGACCCACGCACCCAGCATACCCAGCGCCAGAAACAGCGTCGTGCGGAAATCGCCCCAGACGCGGGCCAGCGCGTTGCCCAGCCAGTAGTAGAACAGCAGGTTCAGCACGCCAAAGACGCCGCCCAGCCAGATGGGCTGAAACAAAAACGTGATAAGGCGCCAAATCTGTCCGTGCAGCACATAGGTGCGGCTCAGCATCAGCAGACTGCCGAAATCGCGGTTGAAGAACAGCATGATGATGCCTGCCGCCAGCTGTCCGATCAGCAGCCCGTTGATGAGGTTCGGAATGCCGAGGTTGCCGTAGCGGCGTTCGAGTTTATCGATCCAGTTCATGGGAGAAGCCCTCCGTTGCATACAAATTTACAGAATATATTATAGCAATTTCGCGCGCAAAGTGCAACAATTCCCTGTCGAATCCCTTGCGGCAAACCGGAAAATGTGCTACGCTTTTATCTATAATAAGGAAACGAGGCCGAACATGGGACGTACATCCACCAAAGAAAACAAAAACAGCTACCAGCTTGCCCGCGAGGAGCTGGGCCTGACCCGCGAAAAAGCCAGTGAGCTGCTGGAAACGATAGCCCCCGAGCGCATTGAAAAAATTGAGAACGAACGCACCGTGCCCCGCCCGGACGAGGTGCTGACGATGGCCGAAAAGTACAAGCGCCCGTCGCTGTGCAACTGCTACTGCTCGCAGCAGTGCCCTATCGGCCAGCGGTACGTACCGTTTGTCACGCGGCGCGAGCTGCCGGCCATCATCCTTGAGATGCTGGCCTCGCTGAACGCAATGAACAGCAAGAAGGAGCGCCTGATCGAGATCGCCGCGGACGGCAAAATTTCCAACGACGAAATCGACGATTTCATCCATATCCGTCAGGAGCTTGAGCGCATCTCCCTCACCGTGGAGACCCTCCAGCTCTGGACCGAGCGCATGCTGGCCAACGGCCAGATCGACGCGGAGACGTATAAAAGGAAGCTGGAGGAATAACCTTCTATCTCTCCCTCACCAGCAAAAATTCCCCTCTATTTTTCTCTTTTTCTCCTGTTTCTGCAACAATTCCCGTGCTAAAATCGTATTACAGGTTGAGGGAACACGCCCTCGCCTGACCGCGTACCTGCACAAAGGAGTTATAGAGGATGTTTACGCTGTTTGTTCTTTTTGTTTTTGCCTGGCTGTTCGTCAAGTCTGTCGGTTTGGCCTTCCATGTGACTTGGGGCCTGGCGAAATTTGTCGCCACACTGCTGTTCGTGATCGCCCTACCGCTGCTGGTGGTTTTCGCCGTCGTCGGCGCGCTGCTGCCTCTGCTGCTGCCCCTGGCCCTCGTGGCTGCCGCCTTCTGCATTCTGAAAAAGGCATAAAGTACCCAACCGCCGTGCGGCCCGGAGCTGCACGGCGGTTTCTTGTCATTGAGGTGTCGGCGTGGTATACTTATAGTCAGGGCGTTTTGCGCCTGCTATCATCCAATAAAGAGGTTTTTCCCATGAAGCTCGTCGTTTGTTTTCCCGGGATCGGCTACCACTGTGATAAGCCGCTGCTCTACTACAGCCGTAAGCTGGCGGCCTGCGCCGGGTACGACCACACCCTTTTGCTGCAATACACCTACCACAAGGACGGCCTGCGCGGCAGCCCCGCCGCCCTGCGCGAGGCATTTGACACTCTGTACGCCCAGGCCGAGGCCCAGCTGTCCGCTGTAGATTGGCCGCAATACGACGATGTACTGTTTCTTTCCAAGAGCATCGGCACCGCTGTCTCCGCCGCCTTCGCCCAGCGCCACGGCATCCCCTGTCGCCAGATTCTCTACACGCCGCTCTCCCTGACGTTTGCGCTTGCCCCGCAGAATGCCCTTGCCTTTTTAGGCACCGCCGACCCCTGGAGCGATGCTTTCTCCGTCGCCGCCGCAGCCCGCGCCAACGGCACGCCGCTCTGTCTTTATGAGAACGCCAATCATTCCCTGGAAACCGGCGACGTTTTGCACGACCTGGCGACCCTGCAGGACGTCATGCAGAAAACGCAGACGTTCATTGCAGATACACCCCACTGACATTTTCCCACCCGACATTTTCCCACCCGCAAAGAATTGACATTTGCCCCGCAAGCTGTTATAATAAGCTGTACAAAATTTATGCTGTGGAGCATTACCCAAGAGGTCGTAAGAGGGAGCACTCGAAATGCTTTAGGACAGGAGACTGTCGCGTGGGTTCGACTCCCACCATCTGCGCCATATCCGTCGTAGAATCGAAAGATTTTACGACGGATATTTTTGTTTACGGCTTTGAAATGTGATGCTGTAAGTTTACGCAATGACTATTACAAGCCAAAATCCACTTGCAACAATAATCTGCTGCAAAAAGCCATTTGTTGCCCGAATTGTTGCCCACAGTTCATAATTTCCTGCGCGAAGGGATAATAACTTATAAAGAGTTATCTCCAACAGCAGCGTTTTTCGGTGTTGCGAATACTGCTTGGTGGTATGCCGTCAGCACGCTGAGCTTGCGCTGCTCCTGTACTTGTACATAGCGGGTCGTGACGGTGTTGATTTTCAGATTTACGCCCATTTGCTGGGAAAAATCGTCCACTGAATGTCCGAGAATTTGGCTAACTGCATAAAAATCACCTGTCAAATTGTACATATTGGTGCCCGCTGTGCCGCGCAGATCGTGAAATCGGATTTTCGGCATCCCGGTGCTACGCATAAATCCGTTAAACTTGGCCGAAATACGCTTTTGTAAGTATGGCGAACCGTCCGGCTTGCACACAACAAGGTCGTTATCGTAATACTTGACCCCGCCGAGCTTGCACAACCGCCGCTGGTCGGCTTGTTCCTGTTTGAGCCGCAAAAAGATAGGCATCGCTTCTTCTGTAATGGGAAATGAGCGTGTTTCGCCCTCGTCACGGTCCTTCAAGGGTTCCAGGTGTGGCACAATTTTAGCATCTTTTGGCAGGTCACAGGGGATTTGACCTTGCAAGGTAATTTGCCTGTGCGTCAAATCAACATCACGCCAGCGTAACCCCAGTGCTTCGCTGAGTCGCAGCCCAAACAGAACAGCGAGCAGCACCACGGTCTCAAGTACATTACCATGTACAAACGCCAAAAGCTGCTGCACCTGTTCCACGGTGTACTTTTCATATTTGCGCCCGGCGTTCTTACTAAACCGTGTCATAATGTTCTTGGCTGGGTTGTTTGGAATGTAGCCATACTTTACCGCCGAGGACAGCGCAGAGCTTAAAATTCGATGGCAATAACGCACTGAATTCTCCGCCAGTCCCTTCTCACGCAGTTGCGCAATCATATCGTCAATCATTTGGGGTGTCAGTTTATTCAGAGGTACTTCGCCCAGCATGGGAATTAGATGTATGTTTATGCCGCTCCAATAGCTGTATCGCGTACTTTTTGCAAGGTTATGGTGGTAGCTTTCGTACCACTTGGGCAGATACTCTTTTAGCTTTTGCTTGCTTTCCGGTCCGTAGCCGACCATAGCGGCGCTGCCAGTCTGTAACTCCAGCTTGATCTGTGCCTCATACAATTCTGCTTCCCTGCGCGTTGCAAAACCACGTTTAGCAATGCTTTTCTGCCTGCCGTTCTCGTAGACTTTCACATTGACATCGTAGACGATGCCCGATCTGCCTGTTAAAATTCCTTGGCTGTTTCGCTTGTTTTTGACTTTTCTCTCGCGGATCGCCATATCAGCACCCACCACTTACAGACCTTGCTGGGGTCTTGGCACGGTTGTAATAATCCCAAATCGCCTGTTCGGAAATCAGGCGACGGTTGCCGTTCTGGATGAACTCCAACTCGCCGTTGTCCATTAACTGGCGCAGTCGATTTTCTCCGATGCCGGAAACAACTGCCATTTGTTCCACAGTTTTCAGCATCGGTTCAAACGGATTTCGCACAGCTTGCGGTGTTTTTTGCTTTGCATATCTTGCCATAACTATCCCTCCTGCGGTATAATTTATAAAACAATTTGTTTGTGGTACTTGTGCGCAACACAGGAGCACAATCGTTTGTAAGGCT
>OOAH01001085.1_pt1 | contig 26660 bp, 23 predicted proteins | sample 1671801 | NCBI WGS metagenome assembly OOAH01 (sample SAMN06348194, study PRJEB24527) | human gut metagenome | biome: human gut; feature: ankylosing spondylitis patient; material: feces | host: Homo sapiens | place: China | collected 2015-10 | reverse complement strand
CTCTGGGAAAATGACAGGCTTGAATTTCATGGATCGGCTGCACCTTACAAAAACTACTATACTTTCAAGGAATTGTTAAATACCTGCTATGCAAAGGAATGGATTCCTTATTGCAAGAAACCATTTGACGGTGCCGAATCTGTCATCAGATACCTTGGAAAATACACCCACCGGATTGCTATCAGCAACTACCGTATCAAAGACATGACAGAATCTACAGTTACATTTTCTGCTAAAGATTACAAAAACCAAGGGCTTTGGAAAGAGATCACCATATCCGGCGAGGAATTTATCCGTCGATTTTTAATGCATGTTCCTCCAAAACGTTTTGTACGTATCAGGCACTATGGTCTTCTTTCATCCAGAAATAAGAAGAAAAAGATTACCCTATGCAGAAACATCCTTGGTTGCAAAAAATATATTTCCAAGCTGAAAGATATGGATGCACCTGCCATTATCCGTCTTCTTTATAATAAAGATATATGCAAGTGCTCTTCCTGTGGTGGTAAGATTATTCCTCTGCCTACAGAACAACATTTTATAAAACCAAAACCACATATGCTCTGTTAACGTATCATAACTGTATATTTTTTTAGCTTCCTTAGGGAGGCTTATTTCTGGTGTCATAATACAGGACTGAATTATAAATTCTATGTGTTTCTATGTGTACACGCTATCCTATTATAAATAGAGTGTCAGAATTAAAAGTCCATATAGAGTTGACGCGCTTTGTTCAACCAGAAAAAATCGAAATTGATGCAAACGAAAGGGCAGTTAATGAAAAGTCTCAATACTGCTTTTTCGTTTGCACCACCTTCGATTCTTTCCTTAACGATTTGTACTTATTTCTTAAACAGCTCAGAATGTGAACCAAGGCGATAAAGCATCAAAACAAGAACATCTCCACAAATCTCATAAATAAGCAGCCAATCCGGTTCGATGTGACACTCACGCGTGCCTTTATAGTTTCCTGTAAGGTCATGATCCCTGTATTTTGCATCCAGCGTACCGCCATTCGCCAGAATATCGATTACCTCAAACAGCTTATCAAGATTTTTATTTTGCTTTTTGGCAAGCTTCAAATCCTTTTTAAACTGATTGGTAAACTGAATGTCGTATTTCATACGTCGAGAGCTGCCTTAAGCGCATCCATACTGGAATAACGCGGAGCAGAAGGATCTTTCATCATTTTTCGGCCTTCCTCAATGGCAGCGGCTGTAGTATCATTTGGTACTTCCAGTTTTAATTCAAAAGGAATACCATGCTCACGGATAGCGGTTCTCAGGAATATATTTATAGCAGTTGTCATATTCAGACCAAGCTCATTGAAGATTTCCTCCGCCTGGTCCTTGATTGCCTTGTCTGTACGAATATTTAAATTAGTTGTTGCCATACAGAACACCTCCATTCAAGTATAGTATACTCAAATGTGCGTCTAATGTCAACACACTGTCATTATATAAGATGCATAAATTCTGCTAAAATGCATCAAAATCCATCTGTGTAGCGATCTGCGCATAGCCTTTGTACTAATCATTGCTGCTTTCTGCGTACATGTCATTCACCATACCGATCGTGAGAAGGTCAAGGTCTCGGATGGAGATGCCGAGCTGTACGCAGCGAAGCAGAAACAAGGGTGTAGTCATCGGCCGATCTGTTGCGTGAAGTTTTTTTAGATTCTACATCCGTCTGGACATTTAAGCCCCAAAGCTCGATGATTTTCGGAAGCACCTGGTAGATGGAGAAGGTGCTGAACTCATCAAGCCATTCCTCTGGGCTGTCCGGGATGGTGGGATCTGCATGCTTTGCCATGATGTAGGCGATGTTCTCAAACATCTCAAGGGAGAACATATCGAGATGGGAAGAACCCTCATCCCCGTTTCCGACAGCCTTTCCCAGCGCATCGAGATCCTTATAGATATCTCGATGGAACTTGATGCGATAAATACGCGGAATGGCGGCAGATACCTTGAAGGGCACCTGCTTTCCGTCAATCTCAATCTTCTGAATCATACTCATAATCCAATCACTCCTTTACTGCCTTTGCAGGCTTCGCTGCAGACTGCGTTGCTGCATCGCTCTCTGCCGCAGGCACATATACCGCCTTGCACCAATCAGCATAGGTGGTAGCATCCGTGGTATTTCCGGTCTTTGCTTTCACCATACCATTAGCAAGCGGTACCGCCTTCAGAGACAGCTTCTCCGTCTGCACCTCCTTGGAATCCTCATTCGTCTTTCCTTCGATGCCGGGACGGGAAGCGGAGCAGTTATACAGCACATGACGAATGTGCTTCTGGTCGCCATCAAACTCGAACAGGAGCGCAAATGCTGCAAGCTCCACCTCGGAGTTTTCAATCAGCACTCCCTTGGAATCTAGTGTTTCCTTCAGTACGTCCGTGCGGAAGGACTCCGGAATCAATGCAACCGTTTGCGGAAATAGCTGAGCAGCTAAACACAATAGCGAAAACGCATTTTGATGATTAAAGGAGGCACTTCATTTGGCAAAGAAAAAAGATGAGATAACCATCCGCTCAAGCGCAGCGGAATACCTGACCTATGTTGCCTCTGTAGGTGATCAGCAGGACAGCATAGAGATGCGCTATGAGGATGAAAATATATGGCTGACACAGAAAATGATGGCCACATTGTACGATGTGGATGTTCGTACAATCAATGAGCATATCAAGAAGATTTATTCTGATTCAGAGCTTGAGAAAGTTTCGTAAATGGATAAATCAGATTGCCAAGGACTACACCATCAAAGGATGGGGCATGGATGATGAACGGCTGAAACGAGGAACGTATCTGACAGAGAAGTATTTCGACGAGCAGTTAGAGCGCATCCGTGAGATCCGTGCCAGCGAAAGAAAATTCTATCAGAAGATCACTGACCTGTATGCGACAGCCATTGACTATGATAAAAATTCTGCAACGACGAGAAGATTTTATGCGACTGTTCAGAATAAAATGCATTATGCCGTTCATGGACATACGGCGGCTGAACTGATCGTGGAAAGAGCTGATCACACAAAAGAGCATATGGGATTAACCACCTGGGCAGATGCACCGGAAGGAAAGATTAAGAAAAGTGATGTTAATCCTGCGCATGTTAATATTAATAAAGTTCTAAGTGAACTGGATATGGATATATTCAAGTCAAAGAATCAGTTCTTTATAGATGCGGCAACTTATTATATAGAACATTTTGGACTGGAAGCACTGATAGAACCGAAGGAAAAGAAAGAACCTCAATTTATATCAACTGAGGAAATGGCTGTCATAGAGGAGCGGATCAGACAGGAGGCAAGAGAAGAAGCAAGGCAGGAAGCAAACAAAGAGGTTATGAGCATGGTTGGCAGCATGCTGGCAGCTATGCAGGCTAACAAAGATGCAATATCTATCATGCAACAGCAGGCAGATACAGATGATAATGCTGATTCGGAAGATGATTTTTATGATGACGTTATTGCACAGAGCGCATTGAATTGGATGGAAAAAGATTGACTGCAGCAGTTAAAAATATTTGTGTTGTAAAAAGCAATACATGGTGGTACACTATAAGAAACAGGAGGTGCATACTATGGCAACAAAAACTGCAAATGTAACAGCGCGAATTCAACCGAATATAAAAGAGCAGGCAGAGGCAATTCTTGACAGACTTGGAATTCCTGTATCTGTATTCATAGATATGACTTACAGACAGGTTATTATGCGTGATGGAGTACCATTTTCACTTGATATTCCGGATAAACTTGTTACAAGAGATTCTATAACACAAGCTGAATTTGATACGATGATGCAGACCGGGCTTGCACAGGCAAAAAAGAACGATTCTGTATCTGTTGATGAGGCTTTTAATCAATTAAAGTCGGAGATATAGTGCATGAATGAATATGAGGTAAGGGTAACAAGGCTGGCATTAGAGCAGATGAAAGAGATAGTGCATTATATTTCAAATGATCTAATGGCACCGGATGCAGCAGATAATCTGCTTGACAAGATGAAAGCAGAGATTACTAAGTTGTCGAGTTTTCCGAAAAAACATGCCTTGATTGATGAAGAGCCATGGAGGACTGAGGGAGTACGCGAGATTGTTGTTAAAAACTTCCTGATTTATTATTGGGTTGATGATGAAAATAACAGAGTTCAGGTAACAGCAGTTATTTATAGCAGGAGAGACCAGATCAGGCAGCTAAGTAATATGGATATGGAGTAGTGGCTTAATCCATAAGGATTACTATAAAAGTATATAGTTGCAAATATATAAAACTGAATACACGCAATGAAAGAAGCAGATATGTGGAAATATTCCATGTGTCTGCTTTTTTCATGCCCTAAAGATAACAACAAGTATCAGTACACCAAAGGCGATCAGGGATAATGTAGCATTTGAGAGGTGTGTGGATGTTGTGACATCGTTGACAGCGGTATTTCGATTGTATGAAAGCTATTGTAAAAAATGACGCAACATGACAATGGTAGAAATTGCAAAGTGGAACAATGTCAGTGAGAGGACGATTTATAGGTATAAAACAATATTTTCGTGGCAGGAACAGCGACCGTAAGGGAGCGAAAAGCCACACCGTAAGGCGTGTTCGCCAGACCAGCAAAAGCGGGCTGGCCGGGGTTTGGGGTGGCCCCAACGAGCGTATCTGAATGCGCCTCAAAAAACAGTTTTTACATCTGTATTGTAATTCCAACAAGAAAGGATTCCTCACCGGGAACAAGATCGAGATCACCGCCATGGCTTTTAATGATTTTTCGGACAGAGGAAAGCCCGATTCCATGATCAGCAGATGCGCCCTTTCGGGAGAGGAATGTTTTTCCCTCCTGCAAGACCAGACCGTCGTAAGTGTTTTCAATCTTCAAAAAGTACATATTGCCTCTGGTTTCGCCTGCAATGAAAATGCGGTGCACTCCTTGCTTTTGGCGGCTGCACGCCTCAACGGCATTGTCCAAAAGATTGCCCAGCACCGTACACAGTTCCACATCGGTAAGCGGCATCTGATCGGGAAGATCGAGCCGCACCTGAAATTCTGTCCCTTGTGTCTGCGCCATGCCGTAGTAGTATTCAATCAGCGCATTTACAACGGGATTTTTGCAGAACTGGGCAGGGGAGTGACCCGATGTTGCCGCAACCTGTTCCTCTACCTGTAACAGGAAGGAGCAGATCTCCGTCTGCCCACGTTCAGAGGCCATGCGGTCTATGGTGCGCAGATGGTGTTTGATGTCGTGAATCAGCCTTCTGTTTTCTGCCGCTGCTTCAGAAACCTGACGGCTGTATTCGGTCTGCATAGAAAGCTGCCGGACGACCTGCTTGCGTTCTTCCTGAAAAATCAGGCTGTTTCCATACCCCTCTACCACATCGCGCCAGAGGGAATAACCGATGGCGGTTGCTATGAAAAAGCTGCCCCATTCCACAAACCAACCGCCGATAACCGGCTCATAAACCGGCAGAAGGCGATCCCATATAAAGGCGCAGGTTGCGGTTGCCGCAGCATAGAAGATCGGCCTGCTCCGTTTTTCTCCTCTGTGAATGGCAAGCACAGCGATGATAAGCAGATAGAGTGCAGATGCCACCTTATAACAAAAGACCGATGCAGAGAAGAAACGAATCGCTCCAAGGGAGAGATGGGAAGCCATCATGCCATACACAAACGCATATACCAGGAAGGCAGCGCCCACTCCATTACTGATGGCCGCAGGCAGGAAGCCCGGTCTGCATATCCGGTTTTGCAGAACTACGATCAGCCAGGTAACCAGATAGATACAGAACAGTTCAATCGTGTACCAGGGGAATATGGGAACAGCAGCCAGCATATGAAGCACAGGATAGGATGACAGGCCGCACATGGCAAGGCAGATCAGCCCGAACAGGAATGTATTGTTCTGTTTCATCCGGCGGCTGAAATAAAAGGACAGCAGCGCACAGACAAAGGTAACCGTACAGCCAAACAGGCAGAATGCAAACCGGATTCCTCTGGTCGTATTTACCGCCAGCATCGTTCCGAAAGCAGGCGGATAAACAATCCCTCCGTAAAAGTGGTCATAGTTGCTGACCGCTATGGTGAGTGTGAACGGTTTTCCGCCATGAAAAGTGACCATGCGGTTTTGAACCAATGGTGTCCCCTGTGCAGGTTCCCCCATTTGCAGGATCAGGTCATGATCCAGATAAAGGTTGTAAGCAGAAAACACTTCCGGGATTTCCAGTGCATACGCTTCCTTCCGTTCCGGCAGGAAGAATGTCATCTGGTAAGTCCCGCAGCCATAGGGAGAAGGGTTTGCAGGGCTGGAGAAATTGGTCTGCTCTCCAATGGAAAGGTAGCGCATATAATGGCTTTCATCCCGTATTTCTTCCGGGGTCAAAAGCGCGTCAGGATAAAATGCCCAGCCGGATACCAGAAAGCGCACCGGTGACTTTTGAAGTTCTTCCTCAGAAAGCGCCAGAATCCCATTTGCCGCTTGGGTTGTGTTCTGGCTATATTTATTATTGAACTGATACAGGCCAAGAAAAAACAGGGATGAACACAGAAAGACCATACATAAAGCAGCATATTTTCTTACCGCAGAAGATACCATCTTATTTTCGCCTCCTCCTTAGGAAAAATACACCGGCAGACAGAAGAAGCAGACAGGCCGGAATCAAAAAGAATATGGGCGACCAGCTGTGCTCTGTGTCGGCAGCATGTGCCAGAGAAGCGGTATCTTCCTTTCCCACAATGGTGTAAGTCCCTGTATGGCTGATCTGAAAGGAGGCGGCTTTTGCCGCATCGTCGTAACCGGTCATGGGAATTTTCACGCCGCTTTCATCACCGAGGAACAATGTGCCGGCTGCCGGGTCATTTGGATAGGGCAGCATGACAGAAACATCCGGCAGGGAGTTGAGCACAGTTCCGTTGATGGAAAACGAAAAAGAAAAACCGCCGTCCGTATTCGATTGGATGATGACTTCAATCTGATCTTCGTTTTGGATACCCTCCGGCAAGGCGTCTTTGGGTATGCTGATGGTGATTCCCTGTTTGGAAAAGACGGCTCTTTGCTCCCCTGTTTGCAGCATCATCAAAAAGCGTGTGCCGGAAATCCGGTCGGTGGTTTCATCGAAGAACTCTGAAAAAACAGGTTTTTTGGAATCCGCACGTTCCGGGGGAACGCTCATAATGCTTTGCACCGGCTCTTTCCTGTTTTCCGAAAGCTTCCGGGCAGGATCGGGAGCGGTAAGCTCTGGAGCGTCAGTAATCGTCCGCACTTCAGGGGGCTGCTGTAAAGCGGTATTTTCCTCTGGCTGACCTGATACAACTGGCGCTTCGATTTCCGGTATAGCCGGTTCATCGGAACCAGCGTCTGGTTCTAATGCTTCCTCTGCATCACCGTTTGTCTGTTGCGATGGGAATTCATCTTTATTTATGGAATCGTCTTTTCCATCCAAGGATGGCTCGGAAGGCTTGTGGGATGGTTCATGATCCGCAGGATCATTTTCTTCGCTGACAGGTGGTGTTTTTTCAGAATCGTTGGAATCCATTCCCCCGCCATTTGTTATAGGCGGTTTTGGAGGCTTTGTGGAGGGACTGTCTGCGAAACCGTCATCCTGATCGCCGGTATCTTCGGGAGGCGGCTGAATGATGGTATCGGGTGGATTTCCACCTGCATCCCCTCCATCCCGGTCGCCATCGTGATACCCTTCAAGGACAATTTCATCTGCGTAGGTAAAGGACAGGATGCCGGTCTGTCCGCCGTCATAATCGACCTGAAGGCGGTAACTGCTGCCCGGCGTCAGCAGACGGGTGGCAATCGAGAGCATTTCCCGTCCCACGTAAATGCCATTTTCCAGCTGATTCCATGAACCGTTGTTTTCGGACAGCCATACGCTGATCTCATCCAGTTCCCCCGGCGGTGTGACCCAGGGAAAATGAAGGTTTCCTCTGGCGGACAGAAAGCAGTTAATGTCCGGTCTGCCTGGAGCCTGTACAGAAACAGGAATTGAGATTTCAGGGAAAGCAATTCCCTCTGCAAACGCAGTATTTGCTGGTGCAGTCAGCTTTCCAATGGCATGGTACAGTCCCACAGTATTCAAATCAATACCGGAAAAATCCCATTCCACCACAGCGGTGTAGCTGGTTCCATTTTCCGCATAGCATTCCAGATAATACGGGGAAGCAGCGAACAATGCTTCCAGTGCTTCGGTTTCGCTGCCCTGTTGAACCGCAAACGCATCCGTATAAGGATACCATTGCTCTATGGAGGTAATGACAGCAGGCGGCATTTCTTCCACCCGGACGGAAATCTGAAGCTCCTGCAAGACAGTTTCACCAAAGGCATACCCCTCCGGCAGTTCAATCCGGCCTGCTGCGGTATATTCGCCCGGAGTGGTCTGGTCAATGGCCGAAAAATCCCATGCGACAGAAAATGTTTCCTGCCGGATTTCTTCACCTGCTGTTACAGTGGCGCAGACGGTTTGATACTGAAGGGCCAGTTGATAAATTTCCTCCAGGTCATCATCAGACGGTGTGGTTCTAAGGGGCAGGGTGAAATCTGGCAGGGAGAGTAGTTCGCCTTCATTTTGTATTTCTGTGACAAAGACGAGGGATACTTCTTCCGGTGTTTCCGGGGTTCCGCCATCCAGTGTCTCCGAAGCCTCGCTTTCTAAATCCGGCAGAATCTCCGTTATTTCATCGGCATTGGCTGGGGTTGCAGTTTCAACGGAAAATGCAGGGATACTGCCGGTGAAGCAGAGAAGGCAGGCCAGACAGCCACCCAGAATACGCCTGTGTATTTGCTTCATTCTCATACGATACCCCCCATTCCAGAGAAAACATATTGGCGGTAGGCTTCCCGCAGCTGTTTTCCATTGCGGAGAGCAATCGGAAGTTCCTCGCCGTTTATCAAATGGAAGGTCTGACTGTCAACCTGGCTGATATAATCCATGTTGATTAAAACGCCCCGGTAGCAGGGCAAAAAACGCTTGTCCTTCTGCAATGCGGCAGTGACCTCCTGAAAGCCTCCGCTTACCGGTATCACGCGTTCCGCCATATGAATCCGTGTCATACGGTTTTGATAATCTATGTATAGAATCTTCTCTGTGGGAAGTTCCAGCTTTTGACGGTCAGCCATAACCGAAAGTGTCATCACTTCATAGGGCGGTTTTAGCTGGCACAGCTCCATCGCTTCTTCAAATTCTGCCTGATGGAGCGAAAGCGGCTTCAGCAGATAATAGCTGGCGGACAGGCTGTACCCCATCCGGGCATAATCTTCTGTAATGGTCAGAAAAACGATCTTACAGAGCCTGTTTTTCTGGCGCAGTCTTCTGGCGGCCTCTATTCCATCCATGTTCTCCATATAGATGTCCATAAAGACAAGCTGAAAATTGACCTGGGCGGCAGCTTTCAGAAAATTCTCTCCGTCCTCAAATTCTGTCAGCGTATAGTCCAGCTGATGCTTTTTCATATAATTTTCCAAGCAGGCAGACAGTTCTTCTCTGTCCTCTGCTCTGTCATCCACAATCGCGATCTGCATCGTACCATCTCCTTTGCACAATAACCCAATATGAGTATAACATAAAACCGCAGGAAAAAACTTGCGTCTTAAACAGGAAACCTGCGTCTTAAACAAAGTCGGTTGTATTTCTCTTGACAAGATGCTACTCTAATTATACTACCAGACTTTCCGATGAGAAGGTCTGGTTTTTTAATTTTTCTTTTCAGGAAAGGAGGCCCGGTATGAAAATCGCACTTTGTACGGAGCTGAGAAATGTGGAATGGTTTGAAAGCAGGCTGCGCTCCCTTTTTGATGGGGATGGGCAGCTTGTCATCGACGAGCTATGGAATGAGAAGCAGCTATCTCAGGCACTGCGGCGGAGCCGATATCATGCGGTTGTCATCGCAATGACCGGGGCAAGGGGATTGGAGGCTGCCATTCAGGCAAAGCAGCTGGCACCGGAAGTACCGCTTGTCTGGTGGAGTGATGATGAAAACTTCGCCCTGATCGCGTATCAGCTTCATATCCCGGCATTCCTCTCCATAGATTGTAGTGATCAGGAGCTATATGAGGCGATGGCGCCCATCAGGAAACGGAGGTATGGAAATGCGAATTGCGCTATGCAGTTATAGCCAGAAAGAAAAAGAAACCGCTTTGCTGATGAAGCTTGGCAAAGTAGACCGCTTTGACAATGGCGTATTCTGCGTCTATGCCATGCAGCGGGATGGGCCTTATGACGCTGTGGTAGTCATGGAGGACGGAGCCAGGGGGATGAATTTCTGCATGAGCATACGAGGGTACAGCAAGGATGTCCCGCTCCTTTGGATCAGCGACCAGGCAGAATTTGAACCCCAAAGCCACAGGCTGCAGGTGGATGACTTTTGGGTGAAGCCTGTGACGGAATATCAGCTGCGGGAGGCAGTATCCCAGCTGCTTCAGAAAGCAACGAGAAGGAACGAACAACGTGAGGAGGATGAATAAAATGAAATGGAAATGGAAATGGAAACGGCCGGCCGCATGTTTACTGGCGGCGGCAATGATTTTTACGATGCCGGGAGTTCCGGCATCTGCGGTGGAAACTGATGTGTCCGGTGTGTCCGGGAATGCTCCGGCGGAGTGCAGCTGCGAGACCCACTGTGAGCAGGGGGCGCTCAATCCCGACTGTCCCATCTGCTCTGCGGAAGATGCAGACCTCTCTGCCTGCAAGGGAACAGAGCAGGCAACGCCCCTGATGGCAGCTGCGGCAAGCACTGAAGGAACCATCTCCGGCGATGTTACCTGGGAGAACCAGACCATAACTACCCCGGTGAGACTGACCGGCGACACAACAATCACGCTGAAAGGCGAGAATACCATTACGATTTCCGATACTGCTGAGCTCTCCGCTCTGGAAATGGATTATCGTAGTCTGACCATTCAGGGAAGCGGCAGTCTGACGGTCACTGTTCCTGACAGGAAATATGGTATTGCGGATTCCGCCTACAGTGACACCGCCGGCGGGAAGCTTACCATAAAAGACGGGGCAAAGATAACCACCAACGGCGGTCAGTACGGCTTGAGCGCTAAAACCATCGTGATTGAGAGTGGAACGCTGAATCTAAATTCCGGTTGGGGTATTGACACTGCATCCCTGACCATGAACGGAGGAACCCTTTACGCCACCGGAAAATTTGGTGCGATTTCGAATAGTAGGTATGGAAACGCCCGAAACATCAACAACAACCTGACCATTCTGTATTCGGAAAGTCAGAATGCAAAAACAGACGATATGTCGGTCGGCACAGCGGCCGATACGACAAGAGAAGGGGACGTCAAGACCATCTATATCGCCAAGATGGCGCCCCGCGCAAGCCTGATCGTCGGCGCGCAGCAGGGAACCCTGCAGGAAGGCTCAGGCAGTCAGACGGCGACCTTCTCCGTGACCGGCAGCAAGGTCAAGATGGATACCCTGAACGTGGACTGGGTGGGCGCGCACACCGGTCTGACGGCGGAAAAATCCGCTGACAACCAGACCATCACCGTTACCGCCGACGACAACGTCAAGGAGGGCCGCTATAAGCTGAAGCTGACCGCAGACAGCGAAAATGGTGTCTCTCCCGCTAAGGCGACCGCCACCGCAACGGTCACCGTCGCCGCCGCGCCCAGAAACCCCATTACCATAAAAAAGCAGGCGGAGGTCGTATATGAGAAATTAGATGGGAAAAGTGTAGCGGTTGTCGATGTCAGCGCCTCTCTGGAAAGCGGTCAGTCCGGTAAAATCACCTATCAGTGGTATGTGAACGGAACAGAATTTCAGGGCACAGGCAGCGGCAGTTATAATAAAATCGTCCTGACCAAGTCCAACCTGACCCCAGTGGCGGGCAAGGACTGGGAGTACAGCGGCCAGGTCTACTGCAAGCTGTCCTATAATAACTATACCGTAGATACAAAAACTGTCACCGTTACCATTAACACCTGCACCCATGCAAAATACACCCACGATGGCAAATGCCAACAGTGCGGCGAACCGTGCAGCAAGGATGTGCTCTTTATTCGCAACGGTATCCCCTATACGTTTGAAGGCGATAACCCTGATGTTGGGTTCATTCTGTTCTCCGGCGGAACCGCTTATTTTGTGCGGGATACTAACGCAACCTTGAAAGCGGGGAACGGCGAGCCGGCGAACAAAATGGACATTACGCTGGATCTGCAGGGCCACAAGGTCAAGACGCTGGATCTGCAAAATTTCCCGTACAAGAGCGTTACCATCAAAAACGGCACGATAAATGACATTGCCACCAGCGCCCCCGCGGTGTTGATATTAGACAGCGTTACAACAAGCGCGGGCACCCTTGATAAACTGTTTACCCTGACGGTAAAGGGCAACTGCGTGTTTCAGCATCAGGTGAATTTCCTCGGGAAAACCCAGCTCCAGGGCGGCACGTTCCAAGGTGGAATCAATGCAGCACTTGGTGAGGAGGCCCTGGCTCTGCTGGCAGACGGATATGCCTTTGCAGACGCTAATAGCAACGAAATTTTGAACGTTTCCAATGTAGATATTGCGAATAGAGCGGTCAAGGTGGTCGCGCATACCGACCAATATCAGAACGGCAAATGCGCCTGCGGCAGAATCTGCGACCATGCGGGCAAGGTGGACAGCGCCGGTTACTGCAAATTCTGCCATGCGCTGGTGGAGGCATTTGAAACCGGCGGCAAGCGATACACCAGTCTGGAAACAGCGCTGGCTGCCGCGCAGGACGGTGACACGATCACGCTGCGGGGGCCTTTGGACATCGAGAACGCAGAGCCTATCGAAATCAGCAAAAATATTATACTGAACTTGAATGGACACACCCTGAGCAAATCCCGTGAGGAGGCGCTTCTTTGTATCCTCGGCTCCGATGTAGCCATAACAAACGGCAAGGTGCAAAGCACCTGTGTCTCCAAGTCCGCTAATGCGGTGGAAGTTGGAAAATTTGACCACACAGGCGCAAAGCTGACGCTGGACAATGTCACCCTGGAGGGAAGCGTAGGCGGCGGAACTGGCGTCCGTGGATTTGGGCTTTTCTTCCTTACCGGGAACGAAGCCGTGGTAACGAGCGGCACGTTCACCGGCGGCATCTACACGGAGGGAACGCTGAGCATGTCCGGCGGCAACGCGGATCAGCTGAAATTGGGATATAATAGCAATATTCGTGTGACCCTGTCCGGCGGCTCCTTTAACAGCATCAAAATCCCGAAGAACCCAGATTACCAGTCCCTGCTGGCAGAGGGCTATGCCTATCGGAAGCAAGACGGCGCATTGGTCAAACTGTCGGAGATGAATGAGAATACTGCCGTAACTGTTGTGAAGTGTAGCCACCCGGATGAGCATTCCGGCGGGAATGTCTGCCCCTACTGCGGCTATGCCGCTGAGGTAACAAAGACGGACGGCAGCATTTCCTACCATCGGGCGGCAGACACGGCCATCGCCGCAGCCAACGGCGGTACAGTGAAGCTACTGGCAGATGCAGGCGAGATCACCATCAGCAGCCCGCTCAAGCTGAATCTGAACGGTAAGACGGCGGCAAAGCTGACCGTCACCGGAGATGTCACGCTGGCATCCCTCCTGCCAGAGGGCTACGCGTTCAAGAGCGGCAACACCTGGATAACCGACCTTAGCAGCATGGAGCTGACCAATGTTTCTATGGCCAAGATCACCATCAAGAGCATGGACTATCCGACCAAGATGAGCATGACTTATGGCGGTACGGGGACGCTTCTTGTCAATGTAAAGAAGGAAACCGGCACTGGCGCTGTAAGCTTCCAGTGGTACAAGGTGGAGGACGGCAAAGAGACAGCAGTTGGCGGTGCGACAACAAAGAATCAATTTGATCTTTCTGCACAAAAGCTGCCCGCAGGCAATCATACCTTCCGCTTTTCCGCCACTTGCGACGGCTACGAGAAGATGAGCGAGGATATTGCTGTGACGGTACAAAAGGCCGACATCAGGTCAATCACGCCTCCCACAGCGCAGGAAAACCTGACCTACACCGGCCAGGAGCAGGCGCTCATTACCGCAGGCAGCGTGGCGAACTATGGCACTATGCAGTACAGCCTGACCGAGAACGGTACATACAGCCCGGACATCCCTACCGGCACCGATGCCGGAACGTATACCGTGTGGTATCGGGTGATTGGCGATGAAAATCACAACGATACCGCACCCACCAGCGTGGCGGTCAGTATTGGAAAGAAACCGCTGACGATCACCAAGGTAGCGTGTGCGGCCAAGATCTACGACGGCACGACAACCGTGGAACCCACCAGCGTGATCTTCGACAACGTGACCTTGAACCGAGGCACAGACTACACCGTGACCGCCAGCTTTGACGATGCCAGTGTGGGCAACGGCAAGAACATCACTGCCAGAGTGACCCTGATGGGGCAGACCGCGAAGAATTACGCCCTGGAGCAGAGCAGCTTCCCCACGACTGGCAGCATCACCAGGGCCGCTGTCCCTGGCTTTACTAAGGAAACCGCGCTGACCATTGTAAACGGCCACGCGAACACCTACACAGTGGCCCTCCCCGCCCTGCCCAAGCTGGAAACGCCCAAAAAGTATGGTGCACTCACCTATGAGATCCGCGAAATCAAACTGGATGGCAGCTACTACACCAGCGGCGCGAAGGTGGAAAACGGCAAGCTGACCCTGCCGATTCAGAAAAATGACGTGAAAACCACCGGCTCTGTGGGCACAGTGACCGTAGTAATCAAGAGTACAAACTATGAGGACATCACTCTGACCGTCAATGTCAATGCGACCAACAAGCTTCTCCCTACTGTTACGGCACCTACGGCAAACGCCCTGACCTACAATGGTACAGAACAGGCACTGGTTACAGCAGGCAAGACCACTGGCGGCACGATGCTCTACCGGCTTGACGATTCCAAATGGAGCGAGCAGATCCCCACAGCGAAAAATGCCGGGGAATACACCGTTTGGTATAAGGTTCAGGGAAACGCAGAGTACGCAGATGTGGCAGAACAAAGTTTGACTGTGACCGTTTCCAACCAGCCTTCCGGCGGCGGAGCATCCGGTGGTGGCGGCGGTGGCGCAGCCCCGGCTCCGACACCGGCTGATGCGGATGTCATCACAGTCAAAGAAGACACAAAGGACAATACGACCTCCAAGCCGGGTGCGGAAACCGACACAACTACAACAACCAAGACGACCGTCAAGAATACGACGACTGAAACGACCAAGAACGAGCAGGGTCAGGATGTTTCCAAGACCACAGCCAGCGTTTCCAAAGACCTCGGTGACAAACTGCTCGATCAGGCGGTTTCCAATAAGTCCGATACGATCGAGATCACTGTGAAGTCTAACGAGACAAACAACAACGGCAGCGGCGCAGGCGCGAGCGCGGCAGACAGCGTGAAAGCAACCGAAGTCGAGTTGCCAAAGGCGACCGTCAACGCGATCGCCAAGGACACGAACGCCGACCTTGTCATCAAGACCGACAACGGTGAAGTCGTCCTCGACAACAAGACCTTAGAAACGATTGCAGGTGCAGCCAAGGGTGACACCGTAACCATCGTGGTGGGCGAAAACACCCAGCTCAAGGAAACGCAGAAACCGGCGGAGAAGATCGTCGGCAAGAACGGCACGCTCTTCGACCTTGTCGCGAAGATTGGCGAAAAACACCTGCATCAATTTGAAGGCGGCAAGGCTTATGTGACTCTGCCGATGCCGGATAAGCTCAAAGGCAAAGACATCCTCGTGATCTACATCGACGACAACGGTCTCTGCGAGATCCTGAACCACAGCGTAGAGAAGATCGGCGCAGAAGATTACATTCGTTTCACGACGACCCGCTTCTCGACCTTCGCAGTCGTCGACAAAGACGAAGCAGAGCGGTTAATTAAAGAACAGAACGCCGCCCACGTCAAAGAACTGATGCAGAGCGCGAAGTTCAAAGTGACCACCACTAAGACGAGCAAGAAATCCGTCAAGGTACAGGTCGCAGCCAAGAGCAGCAAGACCATGATCTCCGACATCAAGTCGCTGGGCTACACGGTCAAGTACCAGTTCTATCGCTCGACGAAGAAGGACGCAGGCTACAAGCTGCTCAAGACAAGCAGCAAGAACAGCTTTATCAGCACCAAGGGCACGAAGGGCAGAAAATATTACTACAAAGCCCGCGTGTTGGTCTATGACGGAAGCAAACTTGTGGCTAGGAGTGCACTCAAGCAGTGCAGCTATGGCGCAAGACGTTAATGCAAAACTGATTTTTTGCTAACAGAATATAGAATTTTTACTTAGGGCTGACTGTAACAGGTCAGCCCTATTTCTTTGATGGGACAAAGTGTGATTATAAAGCATAAAACTCCAATAAAAATGTGAAGAGTGATTCTATGGAACGATTTATCTTAAAAAAGTTGCTGGATTGGAAGGATTCTCCCTACCGCAAGCCTTTAATCTTGAAGGGCGTACGTCAGGTGGGTAAGACTTGGATTCTAAAAGAGTTCGGCAGACGCTGTTATGAAAATACAGCCTACTTTAAACATGGATCGGCAGTCCTGCAATGGACTCCGAAAGAATTCTGACACAGGTGTAGACTGCAGTCATCTGCATGGCATTTCGTTCATTGACGGCTTTGCCAGAGTTGCTTCCACCAAAGAGAAAACGATAGGCGCTGCCATTGGTGCTGTTGGTGGGCTTGTCTCTGGAATGAAATAGCCCCGATAAAAATCCCATAAATATTCCTTTCTGCCTTAAGAGGCGTATAAAATTCAAAGTTACGTCACAAAATAATTTGCGCAAATGCTTGCAATTGCAAGCAAAAGCGAACATAATAAAGAAAAGGGAGGCGATACTATGGCAAATACATCCGCTGTTTATGCAAGAATAGATACGAATCTCAAGGAGAATGCTGAGAGTATTCTTTCTCAGCTTGGCATTTCTCCATCCAGTGCAATTCAGATGCTTTATAGCCAGATCGTACTGAAAAAAGGTATGCCGTTTGAATTGAAACTTCCTTCTTCTAAGCCATTAGCTGTTGGTGCAATGACCAGAGAAGAACTTGATGCAGAACTCCAGAAGGGTGTTGATTCCATCAAAGCAGGAAAGGTATATTCTGCAGATGAAGTCGACGCGGTACTTGCAAAGGAGTTTGGCATATGACGGATAGCTACAATGTCGGCTATTCTGTAGATGCACTTGGTGATTTACGTGAACTCTATTCGTATATTGCGAATGAACTTCTTGTTCCGGAGACAGCCGCAGCTCAGCTGGGGCGCATACGAAAGGAAGTTCGTTCATTGGATTTTATGCCAGCTCGTTATATGTTAGTTGACTGGGAGCCTTGGCATTCGATGAAAATGCATCAGCTTCCGGTAGACAACTTTATTGTGTATTATCTTGTCGATGATAAAGAGAGGACAGTTCTGCTTCTGGGCAAGTAGCTCGGTATTGCCTGGATCCAGTTTCAGGAGCTTCTCGACATCCTTGAGCTGACTCTGCGTATTCTTGATTTCTGAATTGACACCCTTTAAGGCACTCTGAAGCTTGGTAGTATCGCCACCGATCTCGACCGTGATACCCTTAATTCTACTTCCCGCCATAACGCACCTCCTCCCTGCAAAATGGGCATAAAAATTGCCCGGCATTTCTGCCGAGCATAAAGAAAGCACCGATCAGATTTCTCCGACCGATGCTAATAAACTGCTATTCTATTGAGATTTACAAATTGGAAGCTGCCATGCAATTATTTGTCATTTTCCAAAGAGGTAATGATTGCAGCCCCCATTACAACAATTGAAAGAATTGGACCGAGCTGAGGCCAATTCATTATTTCGGCTCCAAATACTGTGCCAAGGTATCCCAAGATAATAGCAATAATGGAAGAAATAGCTGCTTTTTTCATTTATTCGTACTCCTTTGTTAACTTCCGATTTTGAGATTATTTCTTAAATAGCTCAGAATGTGAACCAAGGCGATAAAGCATCAAAACAAGAACACCTCCATTCAAGTATAGTATACTCAAATGCGCGTCTAATGTCAACACACTGTCATTATATAAGATACATACCTAAAATGAAAAAGATGCAATTTCTGATTTTTATGGTATATTGGGAATAAAATGATGTGATCGTTTATGCATACACAAAACAGAAAGGAGTCTACCATGGATATAACAGGAGTAGGAAACCTATCATGTTTATATAATTATGGAATTTCGGACAGCGATACCAGACATGTCACAGGAAAAGAAAACGGCATCGGAAGCGTAGATGAAAATGGGAAACAGAAGGAATGCCAGACCTGTAAAAACCGCAAATAGGTCGACGGATCAGATGAAGCAAATGTATCGTTTAAGAGTGCCGCGCATGTTTCCAAAAAAGATTTAAAAGTAACCGATGGGATAAAGGCGCGGGAGGATCATGTGGATATGCAGGTGTAGGCGATGTATGTAGTTTACACTGACTAACTGGTATAACAGCTGTTGCCCTGTATGCACCAGTCAAAGTTGAAAATTGCATAAATGGCAGAAATATGTTACCATAAACATAGACTATTGACAGAAGGTATATGGAGTGGAAGCGATGGAAAAACAGGAATTTTGCATGGAAAAATCTCAGATATTTCAGGAGATGATCAGTCGTATTTCAAAATTATCTCAGGACAGTTATTTAATGGTTACTGATATGCAGCATAATTTAACATTTGTTCCAGAAAGTACTGCAGAATTTCTGGGGATTCCATCGGGATGGTGTGAAGATGGATATAAAATAGTGCTGGAAAAGAGCGTACACCCATATGACTGCCCGGAATATACGGAAGAGATGAAAAAACGTCTGCGGGGGATCAATCTGGAGAACGATCTGTACATCCGTATGGGAAAAGACAAAAAGTATGTGATGACGCAGATTATAACGGATATGATTTTAGAGCAGGGCAGAAACAGATATTTTATTGTTCTGCTTCGGAATCAGAATGTGATTCCGGAAATTGATCCGTTGACGGATCTTTATGGTCAGGTCAAATTTGAAAAAGATATTGTGGATTATATTCAGCAGGGACGAAAAGTAGCTGTTTTGGAAATTGAAATTGATCATATGAATGATATCAATATATTGTACGGAACAAATTACAGCGACCGGATTCAAAAGGTTCTTGCATACCGGTTTATTTACATGATGGATGCAGATAAAGCAGTTTATCGTATGGGAAATTCCAATTACGCATTTATTTTGAGGGATGCCAGCCGTGAAGAGGCTGCGGCATTTCTGGAGAAGATTCGCGCGCGGCTGGAGGAAAGTGTTGTCTTAGAAAACAACCATTTTGACCTGAAGATATATGCCAGTGGGATAATTCTTGATCATTATGAGGGGGAAATTTCCACGGTACAGAGTAAGCTGGAATATGTTTTAGGAAAAATGCGTACCAGACGGGATCATAAGTTAATGTTCTTTAATGATCTGGTACAGATCAATGGGGACGTGGATCTGGATCTGATGAAGGTAATTCATCAGTCTGTGCTGAACCAATGTGACGGATTTTATGTGGAGTATCAGCCTGTCGTACATGCACAGACAGGAGAGATTGTCGGAGCGGAAGCACTGGTCCGCTGGAAAAAGGAGCCATATGGTATTGTGCCACCGGGAATGTTTATTGACTGGCTGGAAAGCAATCCATGTATGTATGATCTGGGAAATTTTGTTTTGAAACAGGCATTGACGGATGCTGTGGAGTTTCGAAAATCAAATCCGGATTTTTTTATTAATGTCAATATGTCCGCAAAACAGCTGGAAAGGAAAACGTTCTGTGGTGTTGTCATGGCATTGTTGAAAGAAACCGGTTTTCCGGCGGGGCAGTTGTGTCTGGAACTGACAGAGCGGTGTAGAAGCATGCCGGTCAGCGTTATGGAAGAAAAACTGTTGTACCTCAAACAACATGGAGTGAGACTTGCAATGGATGATTACGGTACGGGAAGTGCTTCTTCAAGTGTCCTGCTGCAGACCCCGATGGATGAGATAAAGATTGACATGAGTTTTATCCGTGGAATTACGGATAATCAGACCAAACAGGCACTGGTGCGCAGCATGGTTGATTTTGCAAATAAAGCGGATTTAAAGAGCTGCCTGGAAGGGGTAGAGGATGAAAAGCTGCAGAATTATCTGCGTTCCTTTGGAGCCACATGGTTTCAGGGGTATTATTATTCCAGACCGGTTCAGGCAGCTGCAATGCAAAAATTGTTAAACATGGAAAATTGATAATTAGTCGGCGATGAGCAGATCAACGCCGGCTTTTTCATAAATTTCTTTTGTATTTTCGGATAATCCGGAGTCGGTGATTACCAGATTCAGATCATCAATAGAGGCATAGCTGGAAATGGATGAGGTGTCAAATTTGGTGTGGTCAATCAATGCAATTGTTTTAGCAGAAGCCTTGATACACATGCGTTTTAAATCTGCTTCGTAGATACTGAAATCGGTAAGTCCGTTTTCAACGGAGAAGCCGCGTGCAGAGACAAATGCAATGTCCGTATGAATTTTCTGCAGCAGATCCACACCGAGGAGACCTTCAATGGAAGAAGAGGCAGAGGTAACGATTCCGCCGGTCAGGATAACGGTGATCCCGGGGATATCCTTCAGAGCCAGTGCAAGGTCAATGCCGTTTGTAATAACGGTAAGTTCTGTAAAGCCGGTCAGTTTCATGCCAAGTGTATAGGCAGTGGAGCTGGCATCTAAAAAGATGCACATGTGATCTTTTACCATGTGGATGGCATTTGCAGCAATTGCCTCTTTTTCTTTTTTATTTTCCAGTGCACGTTCATGAAAGAAATAGGCTTTTCCGGTAAGTTCTTTATTGTCTGCGGAGTTATCGTGGTAGAGTGCGCCTCCATGTGTTTTGGTCAGAAGTTTTTCTTTATCCATCTGGTTTAAATCGGTACGGATGGTTGTGGTGGAAACTCCAAGCATTTCACTGAGTTCATTTGTGGTTGCTTTTCGGTTTTGTTTCAAATATTCCAATATAAGTTTCTGACGTTCTAATTGCAGCATGATGATTTTTTATACTCCTTTATATTTACGAAAACACAGATTTCGAAAGTTTATATATAGGATACTATACATCGGAATTGCATTTTTTGCCAGTGAAAAGTGAAAACAAAAAAAATGGCAAAGACGTGGATGAAAATCAGCAGCTGTGGTATGATAAGAAAAAAGCATAAGGAGGGGTTTTTATGCTAAAAGAGTGGGAAAAATCCGAAAAACCATCGGAGGAGGAAATTAAGGCACGGCTGGAAGCGGTAAAAGAGAAACTGGCACGGCAGCAGCTTTTGATCAAAGAGAAGAAAGTACCGGTTCTTGTTGTGCTTGAAGGCTGGGGAACGGCCGGAAAAGGTTATGCAATCGGCCAGATCATCCAGAATATTGATCCGCGTTTCTTTAAGGTGGTATCGATGCAGAAAAAGACGGAGGATGACAAGAGAAAACCGTTTTTGTACCGGCATTTTGCCAAAATTCCGGAAGCCGGACAGTTTGTATTTCTGGATACGGCATGGATGGATGAGATTACGGAGGAGCGTCTGCACGGAACCATTTCCGAGGATGTATATGCCAACCGGATTGAAAGTGTCCGCCGGTTTGAACGGCAGCTTACAGACAATGGCTATCTGGTCATGAAATTCTTTCTGCATATTTCAAAAAAGGAACAGTCACGGCGTATTGCACAGCTGGAGCATCAGAAGGACACAACATGGCGTGTCAGCAAAAAAGATCTGTGGCAGAATGAACATTATGAGAAATGTATGGATGTATTTTCCGGATATCTGAAAAATACAAATATGCCATCCGCACCTTGGTATATCATTGATGCAAAGTCCAGAAAATGGACAGAAGTACAGATTCTTGAGACGCTTACCCAGGGGATTGAGATTGCTCTGAGCAATCACCAGATGGCGGTTCCGCTTCTGCAGAATGTATTTCCGTTGAAAAAAATGCCGCTTCTTTGTGACATTCCGTTAGACAAGTGTATGGAGGAGGATGTCTATAAAAAGGAATTAAAGCAGCTTCAGCAGAGACTTGGAGAACTGCACAATCGTCTGTATCGTAAGAAAGTGCCGGTCATCATTGCCTATGAAGGGTGGGATGCAGCCGGAAAAGGCGGAAATATCAAGCGGATTACGGGAGCACTTGATCCGCGTGGATATGAGGTTCATCCGATTGCAAGTCCCGAGCCGCATGAGAAAGCAAGACATTATCTGTGGCGTTTCTGGACAAGGCTTCCGCGTACCGGGCATATTGCAATCTTTGACCGAACGTGGTATGGGCGTGTGATGGTCGAACGTCTGGAAGGGTTTTGCAGCGAGAATGACTGGATGCGTGCGTACAATGAAATTAATGAGTTTGAGAAGGAACTGCACGACTGGGGAGCCGTGATCATCAAATTCTGGGTGCAGATCGACAAAGATACGCAGCTTGCCCGTTTTACCGATCGGCAGAATACGCCCGAAAAGCAATGGAAGATTACAGAGGAAGACTGGCGCAACCGTGATAAGTGGGATGCGTATGAGGGGGCAGTCAATGAGATGATTCAAAAGACGAGCACTACCTATGCACCGTGGCATATCTTAGAATCCGTAGATAAAAAATATGCACGGATCAAAGCATTAAGGATCGTGATTGCTGAACTGGAAAAAGTGTTAGACTGACTGGAAAAATAAAAAAGGAATACCCCGGCAAACGGAATTTCCGTTGCCGGGGTATTTTTGCGACTTATGATGAAACATCGCAGAATTATGAATTTGTTTTTTTCAGGTTTTTCTGTGCTGTAGAAAGCATCAGCTTGATACGGTTGAGCTGGTTAACTTCCGATGCACCCGGATCATAATCGATTGCAACGATATTTGCGCCCGGATATTCGTGACGAATTTCCTTAATGACACCTTTACCGACGATATGGTTTGGCAGGCAGGCAAATGGCTGCGCACAGACGATGTTGGTTGCTCCCTGTGCAATCAGTTCAAGCATTTCTCCAGTTAAGAACCAGCCTTCGCCGGTCTGGTTACCGCAGGAGACGATATGCTCTGCCTGTTTTGCCAGATCCTGAATATATGCAGTTGGCTCAAAATGTTTACTCTTTGCAAGTTCATCCCTTGCATCCTTGCGCAGCCACTCAAAGAAGCGGATGAGCATATTGTTTATGCGCTTGGATTTTGCGGTAGCTCCAAGATAATCCGCCTTGAAATTCTGATTGTAGCAGCAGTACAGTAAGAAATCGGTCAGATCCGGTACGACTGCCTCCGCACCTTCGGATTCGAGCAGATCCACAATATAGTTGTTGGCAGCCGGAAGGAACTTGACAAGGATCTCTCCAACCACACCGACACGCGGCTTTTTCTCATCCGTCATTGGCAGATTGTCAAAGTCGCGGATGATCTGACGGCACATTTTGCGATATTTACGGTGGGACAGAATCTTGGTGTTGCCAACAAAGTCAATGACACGTTTTTTCCATTTTTCGTGTAATGCGTTGGCAGATCCCGGTACCTTTTCGTATGGGCGCACACGGTAGAGACAGCGCATGAAGATGTCTCCGAATTCCAGAGCGTACAGACCATGCTGGATCAGGCTTGGTGTGAGTTTAAATCCCGGATTTTTCTCCAGACCGACCATGTTGATGGAGATGACCGGAATATCCGGGTGGCCGGCTTTGGTCAATGCACGGCGGATAAATCCAATGTAGTTGGTCGCACGACAGCCACCACCGGTCTGTGAGATCAGGATTGCTGTTTTGCTCAGGTCATATTTGCCGGACATTACCGCACTCATAATCTGTCCGATGACAATCAGGGACGGATAACATGCATCGTTATTTACATACTTTAAACCGACATCGACACATTCTCTGGACGGAACATCTGGGATGACCAGATTGTAGCCTGCGGCACGGAATGCCGGAACGAGAAGTTCAAAATGGATCGGTGACATCTGTGGACAGATGATGGTGTAATCTTTACGCATTTCCTCGGTAAAGATAACGCGCTCGTAATTTGCCGGCTTGATTTCGCGTTTTTCATGTTTTTTCTCTTTGACACGAATTGCAGCCAGAAGCGAACGGATACGGATACGGGCAGCACCGAGGTTGTTGACTTCATCAATCTTTAAGCATGTATAAATTTTTCCGGAATTGGTCAGAATATCGCTGACACAGTCGGTTGTTACGGCATCCAGTCCGCAGCCGAAGGAGTTCAGCTGGATGAGGTCCAGATCATCCCTGGTCTTAACGTAGTTTGCGGCGGAGTACAGCCGGCTGTGGTACATCCACTGATCCATGACAATAAGCGGGCGTTCCAGATTCCCCAGATGGGAAATGGAATCTTCTGTCAGTACACACATACCGTAGGAAGTAATCATTTCCGGAATACCGTGATTGATTTCCGGATCAACATGGTATGGACGACCGGCCAGCACGATACCGCGGCGATGGTGCTCTTCCATATATTTCAATACTTCTTCGCCCTTCTTTTGCATCTCCAGACGGGTCATGGCAAGTTCTTTCCAGCCTTCGGATACGGCATCACGTACTTCGGCTTCTGGAATATGGAATTCTTTCTTAAAACAGTCTACGAGCTGTTTGGAAAGGACTTCTTCGTTTGTAAACGCCATGAACGGGTTTAAGAACCGCATCTGTCCACTCGTAATTTCCTCAACATTGTTTTTAATGTTTTCGGAATAAGAAGTTACGATCGGGCAGTTGTAGTGGTTGTTTGCATCCGGAAACTCGTTGCGCTCGTAAGGAATCGCCGGATAGAAAATAAAATCTACATTCTGGTGGATCAGCCAGGAAATATGACCGTGCGCCAGTTTCGCCGGGTAGCATTCGGATTCGCTTGGAATAGAATCAATGCCGAGTTCGTAGATTTTTCGTGTGGACTGCGGAGAGAGAACCACACGGAAACCGAGCTTCTTAAAGAACGTTGCCCAGAACGGATAGTTTTCATACATGTTCAGTACACGCGGAAGTCCGACGGTTCCGCGGGTTGCTTCGGCTTCTGACAGAGGTTCATAAGCAAAAATACGTTTGTTCTTATATTCGAAGAGGTTTGGAATATTCTCTTTGTTTTTTTCTTTTCCAAGTCCGCGCTCACAGCGGTTTCCGGTAATATACTGACGGTTGTCTGAAAACTTATTGATCGTCAGCAGACAGTGGTTTGTACATCCCTGGCAGCGTGCAAGCTTGGTAGTGTAGGACAGTTTATTGATCTGTTCAATGGACAGCATCGTCGTCTGATAGCCGGCTTCGTGACGTTCACGGGCAATCAGTGCGGCACCGAAAGCACCCATGATTCCGGCAATGTCCGGACGGGTTGCGTGGACACCGGCAATTTTTTCAAAACTGCGCAGAACGGCGTCATTGTAGAAAGTACCACCCTGAACAACAATATTTTCTCCCAGATCTTTGGCATCGGACAGTTTGATCACCTTAAATAATGCGTTTTTGATTACAGAGTAGGCAAGTCCGGCAGAGATATCGGCAACGGAGGCGCCTTCCTTTTGTGCCTGTTTTACCTTTGAGTTCATAAATACGGTACAGCGGGTACCAAGATCAATCGGATGTTTGGCAAACAGTGCTTCTTTGGCGAAATCCTGCACCGTGAAGTTTAAGGATTTTGCAAAAGTTTCAATGAAAGAACCGCAGCCGGAAGAACATGCTTCGTTTAACTGAACCGAATCTACGGTCTGGTTCTTGATTTTGATGCATTTCATGTCCTGACCGCCGATGTCTAAAATGCAGTCAACTTTTGGATCAAAGAAAGCAGCGGCATAGTAATGGGCGACAGTTTCTACCTCGCCGTCATCAAGCATCAATGCAGCTTTTAAAAGAGCTTCCCCGTATCCGGTGGAGCAGGAGTGTACGATGTGTGCACTCTCTGGCAGCAGGCGGTAAATTTCCTGAATGGAACGGATGGCAGTTGCAAGCGGACTTCCGTTATTGTTGTCATAGAATGAATACAGAAGTTTTCCGTCCTCGCTGACAAGTGCGATCTTTGTTGTCGTGGAACCTGCGTCAATACCGAGATAGCAGTTTCCGGAATAGTTTTTCAGGTCACCGGTTTCTACATGATTGTTTCCGTGCCGGCTGGTAAAAGCATCGTAATCTTCCTGGCTGGCAAACAGCGGGTCCAGACGGGCAACTTCAAACTCCAGCTTAATGCCGGTGGAAAGACGTTGCTGCAGAGATCCTAAAGTGGTTTCTACGTCTTCTTTATAATTTAATGCGGAACCGATCGCTGCAAACAGATGCGAATTTTCCGGTGTAATTGCGTGCTCATCATCAAGATTTAACGTGCGGATAAACGCTGCTTTCAGTTCGGATAAAAAGTGCAGAGGACCACCGAGAAATGCCACATGTCCGCGGATCGGTTTACCACAGGCAAGTCCACTGATCGTCTGATTGACAACCGCCTGGAAAATAGAGGCAGACAGATCTTCGCGAGTTGCACCCTCATTGATGAGCGGCTGGATATCTGTCTTGGCAAATACACCACAGCGCGCTGCAATCGGATAGATTGCTTTATAATTTTTGGCATATTCATTTAATCCGGAAGCATCGGTCTGGATCAGGGATGCCATCTGATCAATGAACGAACCTGTACCGCCGGCACAGATACCGTTCATACGCTGTTCGACATTGCCGCCTTCAAAATAGATGATCTTGG